>Ga0207648_10000012_pt1 | contig 176268 bp, 163 predicted proteins | sample KBSMisM32_FD_184310 | JGI IMG/M metagenome (GOLD analysis project Ga0207648, IMG submission 184310) | Miscanthus rhizosphere microbial communities from Kellogg Biological Station, Michigan, USA - KBS Miscanthus M3-2 (SPAdes) (version 2) | ecosystem: Host-associated > Plants > Roots >...
AGGCCGGATCACCGGGAGGCCACCCGGTGATCCTTCTTGATCGCTGGTGGGCAGGAGAGCACACCTTGCGGTCGCAACGAAGATACAAGCCGAGGAAGGAGTCTGACGAGCTTTAGCGAGGAAGATCGGGCGGAGCCGGGGCAAAAGTGATCCTTTCAGTTCGTCCGGGCTCCTGGCTCCGCCCATGAAGCCCCTCCTCGCCTGAAGGCTCAACTCCTTCATAATTTCCTCACCCGCAGCTTTTCCCAGAACTTGCGGTCGCTTGGCTGGAGCCAATGCGACGTCCAGGCGCGCAGCGCGGAGCCGGGCCGCACGGATTCGCCCGCGACCAGGGTTTCGTTCAGGCTCATCGGCGTGGTGACGCTGCGGACGACGGGGAATGCGCCCTTCAACACGCGGCGGGCGTGCGATTGCACGGTGCGGTGGCCCGGACCGGTGACGAGGTTGGCGGCGAGCAGGCCGCCGGGGGAGACGGCGCGTTTGAGCAAACCGAGGTAATGGTCGTCCCAATGCTGCGGCCGGAAGACGTCGGTTTTGCCGGCGAGATAGACGTCGTCGATCACCACGTCGAAGCGTTCCTTGTTCCGTTCGAGCCAGGCCAAGGCGTCAGCGAGATGGATGCCCGCCTCGATCTCGCCGAGCCCCATGTGCTCGCGGGCGAGCGCGACGATGCCCGGATCGATGTCCACCGCGGTCAGGGCGACGTCGGGCAAAAGATGCCGCAGCGCGCGGAACGACGTGCCGCCGGCGAGGCCGAGCATCAGCACGGATGTCGGCGGCCCGCCCGGGTGGAGCAGGCAGGACGCGGCGATGTTGTCCCACGCCAGGCCGGTGAGGAACTTGTCCTGATGCCACCACGCGTGGATCGCCCCGGCGACGCGGAACTCGACCTGGCGGTCGGACTTCCAGACTTCGACGCGTTGGAACGCGGTGTCGGCGGTGACGGTTTTGTGCATGGATTTGAGGCTTAAGCCGAGGAGGGGCTTCAAAAAAGGGGCGGAATCATTCGATTCACAATCCGCCGAGAAGGCCATCGCTATCTGTCGGTGAAATTGAAGCTGTGGTCTCGCAAACCCGCTTTGCCTCCGGCCCTGAAGACCTTCCTCGGCTTAAGCCTCAACTCCATTTCAGAATCCGCGAAAGGAAGCGCTGGCACGCGGGCGATCGGGGATTGCCGAACAAGTCCGCTGGAGGGCCGCTTTCCTCGATCCGCCCGGCGGCGAGGAAGGCGACGTGATCCGCGACGGCGCGGGCGAAGCCCATCTCGTGGGTGCTGAGCACGATCGTCTGGCCGGCGGCGGCGAGTTCCTGGATCAGCTCCAGCACCTCGGCGGTCATCTCCGGGTCGAGCGCGGAGGTCGGTTCGTCGAGGAACAACACGCGCGGTTTCGCGGCGACGGCGCGGGCGAGGCCGACGCGCTGCTGCTGGCCGCCGGAAAGCTGGGCCGGGCGTTTGCGGGCGTGGGCGAGCAGGCCGAAGCGCCCGAGCACGGCCTCGGCGGTCTGCCGCGCGTCGGCGGGCGAAAGGCCGTGCACGGTTTCGAGCGGCAGCGTCAGGTTGCGCAGCGCGTCGAGGTGCGGGAACAGGTTGAATTGTTGGAACAGGAAACCGTTCCGCCGGCGGTGGGCGAGCAGGCCGGCGGCGGTGGCGGGCAACGTTTCGCCGTGCAGGCTGACGCGGCCTTCGTCAGGCGTTTCCAGGCCGCCGAGGACGCGCAGGAACGTGCTCTTGCCGCCGCCGGACGGGCCGATCAGGGCGAGCACGCGGGCGTCGGCGACGCTCAGGTCGAGCCCGTCGAGCGCGGCGTGGCCATCGTAGCGTTTGGTCAGGCCGGCGACTTCAAGTTTCATCACGGAAGCGGCGTTCGAGGCGGTGCGAGAGGAAGGCGACGGGCGCGGTGAGCAGCAGGTAGCCGAGGGCGAGCGGGACGTAGGCTTCCAGCCCGCCGTAGGTTTTCGCGGTGTAGACTTTCGCCTGATAGGCGAACTCCTGCACGCCGATCACGCTGAGCAGCGACGAGTCCTTGATCAGGGAGACGAACTGCCCGGCGACGGCGGGCAGCACGCGGCGGATCGCCTGCGGGAAAATGACGTGGCGGTAGAGCTGGCGGCGGTTGAAGCCGACCGCGCGGGCCGAGTCCCACTGCGCGCGCGGGATGCTGTCGATGCCGCCGCGCAGGATTTCGCCGAGATACGCGCCCTCGAACAACGACAACAGCAGGATGCCGATGAGCAGCTTGTCGTCCCAGCCCCAGCCGCCGAGCGTGCGCGACAGCAGCGGCGCGAAGATCACGAAGTAACCGACGAGCAGTTGCACCAGCAGCGGGGTGTCGCGGACGAATTCGAGGAACAGGCGGCAGCTCCATTTCAACGCGGGCAAACCGCTGCGCTGGCCGAGCAGGAGCAGCAGGCCGACCAAGGCGCTGCCAAAGAACGCGCCGAGCGAGAGCAGGATCGTCGTCCACCAGCCGCGGAACAACAGCTCGCGGTAGGCCCACGGTTTCGACCACTCCCAGTGGCCGCTGAGGCGGGAAAAGATCAGCACGCAGAGCGCGCCGAACGCCGCGAGCACCAGCGCGCCCGCGACAAGGTTCCGGCAGCGAAACGATCCGGTCATTCGAACTCAGCGCAGGATGAACGGGATGCCCTGTTCTTCGAGGAACTTCTTCTCGTCGGCGAGGTAGCGCTCGCCGAGTTTTTCGAAGCCGCCGTCCTTGCGGAAGCGGGAGAGGAACTCGTTCACGCGGGTTTTCAGGGCGTCGTCGCCCTTGCGAAGACCGATCGCCCACGATTCCTCGACGAAGGGCGTCAGCAGCGCGCGGGTGGTCGCCGGGTTCGCCTTTTGGTAGCGGAAGATGCTGAGCTGGTCGTAGAGAAAGGCGTCGGCGCGGCCTTGGGCGACCTCCTGCACGCAGGCGGCCTCCTCGGTGAAGGCGACGCGTTTGGCGTCGGGCAGGTGTTTTTCCGCCCACGATTCGCCGGTGGTGGCGGATTTCACCGCGACCTTGCGGCCGGGCGATTTCAGATTGTCGATCGAGCGGATGCCGGAATCCTTGCCGACGAGCAGCGCGAGTCCGGTGTGGGCGTAGGGTTCGGAGAAATCGATCGACTGCCGGCGTTCGTCGGTGGCGGTCATCGAGGAAAGCACCAGATCGACGCTGCCGGATTTCAGCGCGGGGATCAGGCCGGAGAACTCCATCGGCACGATTTGCAGCGGCCGGCCGAGGTCGGCAGCGAGCGCCTCGGCCAGTTTCACGCCCGCGCCGTCGGGTTTGCCGGAATCGTCCTGCATCTCAAACGGCGGATAGGTCAGCTCCATGCCGACGCGCAGCGGTTCGCCCGTGCCGGCGGGCGATTCGTGCTTCTGACAGGCGGTCAGCAGCAGGGCGAGGGCGAGAAAGGCGCGGCGGAGCATGGAGGCGAGAGAACCACGAAAGATACCAAAGGGCACGAAATCAGAGCCTTTCGTGTGTTTTCGTGGTTTTCGGGGTTTCCCACCGGATTCGCGCGCTTGGCTTCCGCTCCGCATTTCTTGCTCCGCCCTTGCCGGGGAGGGGGTGGCCGAGAATGCTCCGCCCGCCTCGGGAGAGCCGGGGCCGTCATCGGGAAGCCCTTGGTAGGGCAGGACAATCGATGGGGAATCCGGTGAGACTCCGGAGCGGTACCGCCACTGTGTGGAGACGCGGGCTTTCGCCCGTTCGCTCCGAGCCAGAGCACCAGCCCGAGGATGTGGTTCGCCCCGGACCTGCGGAGATCAGGTCCACGAACACCCCCACACTGAATGACCAAACGACATGACGCCCGGGCGATCCGCCCGGGGCTGCTGACCGTCCCGTGCCTGTGCGCCACGGGAATCCTCGCCTCGCCTCTGACCGCCCGGGCCGATCAAACGCTCGACGATCTGATTGTTTCCGCGCTGCGGACCCCGACCGAGGCGGGCAAGACGACCGCTTTCGTGACCGTGCTCGATCCTGAGGAGCTGCACGAACGCGGCGTGTATGACCTCACCACCGCGCTCAACGAGGTGCCGGGCGTGATCGCCACCTCGACCGCCGGCCAGCAGGGGGCGATCGGCTCGCTGTTCATCCGCGGCACGACCACGTCGTACTCCCAGATCGTGGTCGACGGCATGCGTCTGAGCGACTCCACCGCGCCGCTCGGCAACTTCCTCGGCACGGCGCGGACCGACGACCTCGGCCGGATCGAAGTGCTGCGCGGCCCGCAGTCCGCCCTCTACGGCGGCGAGGCGGTCGGCGGCGTCGTCTGGCTGGAAACCGCGCGCGGCGAAGGTTCGCCCGGCGGCAGCGTTCGCCTCGAAGGCGGTTCGTTCGATTCGTTCAGCGGCTACGCTTCGACCGGCGGCAAGTCCGGCGACGTTTCGTATTTCTTCGGCGGCGGCTACGACACGACGGCGAACGACGCCCGCAACAACGACTGGGACCAGAGCCGCGCCGCCCTGCGCGTCGAATGGCAGGCCGCGCCGAACGTGACGCTCGGCACGACCGTGCGCACCGCCGACTCGCGCTACGAGACCGGCACCAATGGCACGATCGACCGCGTCGACGCCACGCTCGCGACGATCTTCGCCAACGTGAAGGTGAACGACGCCTGGGTGGCGCGCTTCCACGCGGGGATCTACGACGAGAGCTTCGACGACGACTGGGCGCCGTGGAACCCGTGGGCGCCGTGGGGCAACGGCAACTACGGCACCGACCTCCAGCGCGCCAGCGTCTCGACCGACCACGTCGTCACGCTCAACGACTGCAACCGCCTGCTCGCCGGCGCGTTTTTCGAGAACACCGAGTTCTCCAACACCATCGGCACCGACGAGGAGCACGACCGCTTCGGCGGCTACGTCGGTTGGGAATGGTCGCCGACGAAGCGCGTCACGACCGACGCCGTGCTGCGCTGGGAAGACTACGCGGCGTATGGCGACGAGGTGACGTGGCGCACCGGCGCGGCGTGGAACATCCCGGTGGTGGAAACGACGCTGCGAGGCGGCATCGGCCGGGCGTTCCGCACGCCGACGTTCCTCGACCTGTTCGGCACCAGCTTCGGTCCTGGCAACCCGAACCTGCGGGCCGAGGACTCGATCGGCTGGGACATCGGTTTGGAAAAGGAATGGCTCAAGGGCCACCACGCCGGCGTGACGTGGTTCTCGAACGCGATCGACGACCGCATCAAGTCGTTCCCGACGCCGCCGCAGAACATCGCGGGCACGACGCACACCGAGGGCTTGGAAATGGCGTTCAACGGCCGGCTGTTCAACGACGCCTGGAGCTACCGCCTCGCCTGGACGGTGCTGACGATGTCGCTCGCCGACCAGCCGGAGAACAGCGGCAGCGCGTCGATCGACTGGCGGCCGACCGACAAGCTGTTGCTCGGCGTCGGCGGATTCTTTCTCGATGAACGCAGCTGGGGCGGCACGCCGCTCGACGAGGCGTGGGTCGCCCGCATTTACGGCGAATACCAGCTGTGCAAAAACGTCCGCCTGACCGGCCGCATCGAGAACCTGTTCGACACCGACTGGGAGCTTTCGAATTTCTTCGGCAGCGTCGAAAAGGCACCGGGCTTCGGCGCTTACGCCGGCGTGAAGGTCGACTGGTAAACTTCCCAAATGAAAAAGCCGGGGCGGGCGACCGCTCCGGCTTTTTTCGTGGGAAAATTTTCAGCTGCGCCAGCGCTGGGTCAGCTGGCCGTAGGCGTCGATCCGGCGGTCGCGGAAGAACGGCCAGATCCGGCGGAAGTCCTCGACGAGCTGGAGGTCGAGGTCGTGGTAAACGATCTCCTCGTTCTCGGTGGAGCCCTTGGCGACGATTTCGCCGTAGGGATTGGCGACGAACGAGCGGCCCCAGAACTCGGTGTTGTCCTGGGTGCCGGTGCGGTTGACGGCGGCGAGGTAGCAGCCGTTGGCGACGGCGTGGCCGCGCTGGACGGTTTCCCAGGCGCAGTGCTGGGCGTCGCCGAGCGTCGGTTTCTCCTCGGGCAGCCAGCCGATGGCGGTCGGGTAGACGAGGATCTGCGCGCCGCCGAGGGCCATCAGGCGGGCGGCTTCGGGATACCACTGGTCCCAGCAGATGAGCACGCCGAGCTTGCCGAATTTGGTGTCCCAGACCGGCCAGCCGGAATCGCCGGGGGTGAAGTAGAATTTCTCCTCGAAGGCCGGATCCTGCGGGATGTGGGACTTGCGGTAGAGACCGAGCAGGGTGCCGTCGGCGTCGTGGATCGCGGCGGTATTGTGGTAGAGGCCGGGGCCGCGTTTTTCAAAGAGCGAGGAAACGAGCACGATGCCGAGTTCCTTCGCCAGCGCGCCGAGGCGGTCGGTCAGCGGGCCGGGCAAGGGGTCGGCGAGGTCGAAGCGCTCGGGGTCCTGGACGGTGCAGAAGTAGGGCGTGAGGAACAGCTCCTGGGTGACGACGATGTCCGCCCCGCCGGCCGCGGCTTCGCGGATCAGCTGCTCGTGGTGGGCGAGGGCTTCGTCCTTGGTCGGGAAGGTTTTCGATTGGAGGAGGGCGAGGCGGGGCATGCGGGAAGACGGAAGACTGGAAGAGGGAAGATTCAAGGAAAGAAGGATGAGGCGGGGCTTTTCGGGAGGACTTATAGGTCCTATACGACCCATAGGACCTATGATTGAAAAACCTGCCACCGCCACCTGCCACCTTTGCGGGAAAGAGGCCGACATCGTGCTGGACGGCATCGGCTGGTGCGCCGGGTGCTGGCACGCCAAGGGCTCGTGCTGCGGGGAGTCCGAGATGGAGGACTGCGGGGAATGAACATTTTTGATGAAATCGCCGCGCGGGCGGACGCCGGGCGGACCGCGGTGGTGGCGGAGGGCGCGCGTGTGACTTTCGGCGAGCTGCTGGCCCGGTCGTCGGCGGTGGCGGAGTGGTTGCGGCGTTCGCCCGGCTTCGATTCGCCCGGCGTGCCGCGGGTCGGGCTGGCCTGCGACAACGGGCTCGACCACATCGTGCTGGCATTGGGGATCTTGAAAGCGGGCGGCTGCCTGGTGCCGGTGGCCGACGAACTGACGGACGAAGAGCGAGCGGAGGTGATCGAGCGCACCGCCTTGCGTGGCGTGGTGACCGGGGCGCGGGAAACCTGGCGACCGGGCGAAGCGACCGGGCCGGAACCCTCGACCGGCGCGCGCTGGACGCGCGTGGCGCAGCCGCCATTCGCCCACGAGGAGGAATTTTCGGCCCTTTCGCCCGCGTTCATCCGCTTCAGCTCGGGGACGACCGGCCGCAGCAAGGGCGTGGTGCTCGGGCATCAGACGCTGCGCGAGCGCATCACGGCGGCGAACGAAGTGCTGCGGATCGGTCCGGGCGACCGGGTGCTGTGGATGCTGCCGATGGCCCACCATTTCGCCGTTTCGATCGTGCTCTATCTCTACCACGGCGCGTGCACGGTGGTCGGCGGTTCGCATCTGGCGGCGGACGTGCTGGCGCTGGCGGAAAAGGAAGCGGCCACGGTCATTTACGGCGCGCCGTTCCATCACGCGCTGCTGGCGGCGGACGCGGGCGGCTTCCGTTGGCCGTCGCTGCGGCTGGCGGTGAGCACCGCCGCGCCGCTCACCCGCGCGACCGCCGAGGCGTTCCACGTCCGCTTCGGCAAGCCGTTGGTGCAGGGCATGGGCATCATCGAGGTCGGGCTGCCGTTGCTCAACGTGGCGGGCGCGCTCGAATCGCCCGAAGCGGTGGGCGAGCCGCTGCCGGCATTTGCGGTCGAGCTGCGCGACGACGCGGGCGAACCGCTGGGTGCGGGCGAAACCGGCGAGCTGTGGCTGAAGGGGCCGGGAATGTTCGACGCCTACGTTTCGCCCTGGCAACCGGCGGACCGGGTGCGCCGCGACGGCTGGTTCGCCACGGGCGATCTGGCCGAGCGCGATGCTGCCGGGCGGGTGTTTCTGCGCGGGCGGAAGAAGAGCGTGCTGAACGTCGGCGGGATGAAGGTGTTTCCCGAGGAAATCGAAGCGGTGCTCGACCGCCATCCGTCGGTGAAACGCAGCCGCGTGACCGGCCGCGACCACCCGGTGCTCGGCACCGTGCCGGTGGCGGAGGTCATTCCGGCGAACGGCGAACTTTCTCCCGCCGAGCTGAAGGCGTGGTGCCGGAAGAGCCTGTCGGCCTACAAGGTGCCGATGGCGTTCAAAGCGGTCGACGCGGTGCCGCTGACGGCGAGTGGGAAGGTGAGGAGGTAGCGCGGTCTCGCCGAGACCGCTTCGAAGCCTTGTGATGCGACTGAAATCCTCATGCGAATCGAAGCCTTCGGGCAGCCGTGGAGAACTCTCCCGCTTCTCAGGCGTTGAAGCCGCCTCGGCGAGGCGGCACCACCTTCAGAGGTCGGCGTCGGCAAACTGTCCGCTGACCGGCTGGTCGGAGTAGACGATGCATCGGTCGAGCACGGCGTCGGCGCGGACGACGGCGTTCGGCCAGACGACGGAGTCGCGGACGATGGCACCGGCTTCGATTTTCGCGCCGGGGCCGACGACGCTGCGTTCGACGGTGGCGGCGGGCGAAACGTCGGCCGCCGGGTGAATCGCCGGGCCGAGATCGTGCAGCTCGCGGTGGGCGCGGAGGTAGCTTTCGCGGTCGCCGAGGTCCATCCAGTGGCCTTCATCCAGGGTGATCGCGCCGAGCTGGCCGCGGGCGGCGAGTTCGAGGAAGGCGGGGATGACGGAGACCTTTTCGCCCGGCGGCAGCAGGTCGAGGAAGCCGCGGTTCACGCAGTAGATGCCGGTGAAAACGTGGGTGCCTTCGGCGCGTCCGAGTTTTTGGCGGATGTCGACGACCCGTTCGCCCGTGGGGTCGAGCGCGATGTGGGTGGCGTCGCCGTGCGAGCGCAGCGCGAGGGTGACCGGCAAGCCGGACGCGGCGTGGCTGGCGAGCAGGCGGTCGAGCGGCAGGGTCGAGAAAATGTCGCCGTTGTGGATCAGCAGCGGCGCGTCGTCGATCCAATGAGCGAGGTTTTTCAGGCCGCCGCCGGTTTCGAGCAGGTCGGGCTCCTCGAACAGGTGGACCGGCCGGCCGTGCCAGTGGCCGAACTCGGCGGGCAGGCCGTTGACGCCTTTCAGACCGGGTTCGGTCCACGCGCCGTTCGGGATGCCGAAGGTTTCATCGCGCCACAGCTCCGGCAGGTGGTGGACGTTGATCGCGAAACGGGAGATGCCGGCGGCCTCGCAGGCGTCCAAGGCACGCTCCGCCAATGACTTGTGGAACAGCGGGATCAGCGGCTTCGGCAGCCGGGTAGTGAGTGGTCGCAGCCGCGTGCCGAGTCCGGCGCCGAGAATGAAGGCCTGGTGCACACGCGCGGTTTGGCGATCCACGGGCGGCTTGGCTAGTTTTTCCGGTTGATGCGGGCGGCCTGCTGGCGGAATCCGTCGAGCAGCTCGAGCTCGTGCTTGGTGATCGGGTAGGGGCCGGCGAACTCGACCTCGTGGCCGAAGCTGCCTTTGGTCCGGCAGGCATAGGCCTGGCGTTTCGGCAGGTAATAGAGGATCAGGTAATGCTGATCGTCGTTGGTCATCTCGGCGAGGAAATCGGGCGAGCCGAATTTCTGCAGGAAAAGCGAGAGGTCGGGGTAGAGCGCGGATTGGTAGTCGAGCCGGTGCTGGCCGAAGCTCGGCGGCTGGCGGCGGATGAGCATGACCCGGTTTTCCGCCGCGGCGGCGGTGCGCCCGGCCATCCACGCGTTGGAATACGTCGCGCACGAGCTGCACGCGAGCGAGGCGAGGACGGCGATGCGGGCGGACAGCGTCATGGCCGGGTGGCGCGGTCGCGCTCGATGATCGACCGGAGTTTGCCGACGTTTGGCCGGTTGCCTTCCGAGTCGATGAAGAACGCGGTTTCCATCGGCACGAGGAATTCGACGGCGGAGTTGATGCCGACGAGGCGGCCGCGGGAGTCGAGGATCGGGCCGCCGCTGTCGCCCGGGCGCAGCGGCATGTCGATTTTGAACGGCCGGATGCGGGTGAACGGGCCTTCGGGCGAGAGGTCGGTGGTGAGTTTGCCCGGCGCGGTGTGGAAACCGGTCGAGATGCCGGCGTGGATCACGCGGGTGCCGGCCGGCAGCCATTCGTTTTCCGGCGTCCAGCCGTAGTAGTGGGGCGTGGCGATTGGAACGTGCAGCAGCGCCAGGTCGCCCTCGTAGTCACGCCAGACGACCCGGGCTTCGCGGACCCGGCGGTTGCCGCCGAGGCCATAGATGACAAAAACATGACGACCGGCGGATTGGGCGAGCACGTGGTCGGCGGTCAGGAAATAGCCGTCGGCGGCGACGGGCGTGGCGGAGCCGCCGTCGGTGTTATTGGCGTTCTGGGCGGTGGAGGCCATCGCTCCGGCATGGTCGGGGAGCGACGCGCGGTCCGTCACCACCACGGCGGCAAGCCGTTGCAGCGCCAGCTGGCGCGTCAGCTGGCCGGGAACGGACGGGTTCGGGGGTGGCGGGGCCGAGCAAGCGGCGAAAACCGCGGGCAAAATCGCCGCCATCAGCCGGAGAAGGGGACGTTGCATCCGAAGCAACGGATACACGCATTCCGCATGGATTCACAAGGTTTTCACGTCTCTCCTAACAACTCTTCGGTGGCCCGGCGGTAGGGCGAAGGCATGGGCAGGGCGGCGAGCGCCTCCGGGGCGTGCCAATGCTCGTGCTCGCGCGGCCGGGCGGCCGGTTCCGCCGGATCGGCGGCGTGGAGGTGCAGGGTGACCTGGAAGCGCGTGATGACATAGCGCCGTGTGGCGATTTCCGGCAGGTGGGAAATGTCCGCCTGCGGTCGCTCGGGCAGTTTCCACAGCCCCTGGCGGCGTTTGCCCTGCTCCTGGTGGAGAAGGATCCGCCCGGAGGCATCGCGCGCCCACAGCACGTGGGTGTCGACCTTTTCGGCGGCGCGTTTCGGGGTTTTGACCGGCAGGGTTTCGGGCGAACGGGTGGCGCAGAAACGGGCGACCGGGCAGGCGAGGCAATCGGGCACGCCGGGGCGGCAGCGGGTTTGGCCCAACTCCATCAGCGCGGAGTTGTAGATCCGCGGGCGCTTCGTGTCGGCGAGTTGCTCCGCCTGCCGCCACAGCCATTTCAAGCCGGCGGGCGAATCGACCGCTTCGCGGAAGTCGAGCAGCCGGGCGAGCACGCGGGCGACGTTGCCGTCGACCACCGCCGCGGGCAGGTCGAAGGCGAAGGCGCGCAAGGCGTTGGCGGTGTAGCGCCCGATGCCTGGAAGCGATTGGAGTTCATCGAGTTCCGTCGGGAATTCGGCCGCCGCTGCCACCGCGCGGGCGGTTTCCCGCAGCATCCGGGCACGGCGGTAGTAGCCGAGGCCTTCCCATGCCTTGAGCAAAGTCGTGTCGTCGGCGGCGGCGAGCGCGGCCGGCGTCGGGAACGTTTCCAGAAAGCGGCCGTAGTAGCCGCGACCGAGCACGGTGGCGATCTGCGTCTGTTGGAGCATCACCTCGGACACGAGGATCGCGTGCGGGTCGCTCGTGTGCCGCCACGGGTAGTCGCGGCCCTCGCGGGCGAACCAGTCCGCCAAGGCGTCGCGGAACGGCTCGGGCGCGGCGAGCGGGTCGGCGGTCTGGCGGGGTTTGAGCACGCGCGGACGATGGCCGGGAACTTTCGGATTCCGGAATCCGAATTTTCGGAATTCTACTGTGACGCATGCCGCTCAATTCGTTCACCGCCCCGCTCACCGACGCCCAGGCCGGGAAACTGCGCGCCGTGCTCGAGGATCGCGGGTTCGAGTTCGAGACCAAGCCGTACGCCCGCTTTTCGGCGAAAAAGGGGAAGCTCCACGTCACGGTTTACGAAAAAGGCCCGAAGGTGCTGGTCCAAGGCAAGGAGACCGAGGATTTCGTCACGTTCACGCTGGAGCCGGAGGTCCTCGGCGAGGCGAAACTCGGCTACGAGGAGGCGAACGACCCGGAGATGTTCGCGCCGCATTTCGGCATCGACGAGAGCGGCAAGGGCGATTTTTTCGGTCCGCTGGTGATCGCCGGGGTATTCACCGACAGCGCGGTTGCCCGCAAACTGCTCGATGCCGGAATCATGGACTCGAAGCGGATTTCCAGCGCCGCCCGCATCCGCCAGCTCGCCGCGGTGATTCGCGAAACGCCCGGCTGCCTCAGCGAGGTCGTCTCCATCGGCCCGGAGCGCTACAACGAGATGCACGCGTCGTTCGGCAACCTCAACCGCCTGCTGGCGTGGGGCCACGCGCGGGTGATCGAAAAGCTGCACGAACGGCGGCCGGATTGCCCGCGGGCGCTCAGCGACCAGTTCGCGCGCCCGGAAGTATTGCAAAGAGCTTTGAAACAGAAGGGATTGCAGATCCAGCTCGACCAGCGGACGAAGGGCGAATCCGACATCGCGGTGGCGGCGGCCTCGATTCTCGCCCGCGAGCGGTTCGTCGAGTGGATGGACAAGGCGTCGGCCGCCGGCGGGGTCAAGCTGCCGCTTGGTGCCAGCGCCGCCGTGGTCGAGGCCGGACGCGCGTTGATCGCCCGCCACGGACGGGAAAAGTTGCCCCAGGTGGCCAAGATGCACTTCCGCACATCCGGCGTCGTGCTCGGAGAGTCAACGGCTTCCGACGACGAATCCGGGGCGGCTGGCATGGAAACCGCATGAGCATTCCGCGAATTTTTCGCGGGACAATCCGCCGCTCTCATGTAGTCCAGTGCGCGCGGCACGTTCCGCACCACCTCTTTACGTTTGTTTCCATGGCCACCATCACCAAGCGCGAACTCGTCATCAAAATCACCGATCAACTTGGCGAACGCGGCACCGAAGTCACCCAGCAAGTTGTTTTCGACGTCGTCCAGTCCCTCATCGACGAAATCACCGATTGCCTCGCCAAGGGCGACACCGTGGTGATGCGCAATTTTGGCGCCTTCCAGGTGCGCGAGATGAAGGCCAAGATCGGCCGCAACCCGAAGAACCCGGAGAAGGACGTGCCGATCCCGGCCCGCGCCGCCGTGAAGTTCAAGCCGGGCAAGGAAATGAAGGACAAGGTCGCCGCGACCCTCCAGGTCATCCGCGAACGCGACAACGCCGGCGCCGAAGCGTGAGCCCCGCCCGCCAGACCGCCGTTCCGGCCCGCCCCGTCCCGCGGACGGGCCGCCCGGCGGTTTCCCGGCTGGTCCTCGCCTCCATCTCCTCCCTCGCTTTTGCCGCCGCGGTTTCGTCCTGCGCCTATCCGGGCGACTACCGCGGCTACCAAACCAAGTCCTACCACGTCCGCGGCGGCGATTACGCGCCGATGGGCGTGGACCAGGCGCTCCACTACGAGGAAACCGGCGTCGCCTCGTGGTACAACGAATCGAGGTTCTTCGGCCTCGTCCGCGGCCAGACCACGCTCGGCGAAAAGGTCATGCCGTGGCACCTGATCGGCGCGCACAAGACGCTGCCGCTGCCGTGCATGGTCAAGGTGACCAATTTGGAAAACGGCCGCTCCGTGAAGCTCCGGATCAACGACCGCGGGCCGTTCATCGTCGGGCGCCTGCTCGACGTTTCGCCCCGCGCGGCGAAGAAGCTCGGCTTCAAGGAGAAAGGCCTCACCACCGTCCACATCGAGGTGATCTCGGTCGGCGACGGCGACTACAAGCGCACCCGCGAGCGGAAATGGTTCTTCGGGTTGTTCTGACGGTTCCGCCACGGTAGAGGCCGCGCGTCATTTTTTCTGAATTTCAGCCAATTGCGGGGTTGGCCGCGGCTTTCCAGCCGTACAGACTCCGCGCGCCCATGAGCGCCTCTTCTGAAATCCGTGTCTTCGCCCCGGCCACCGTGGCGAACGTCGCTTGCGGCTACGACGTCCTTGGCTTCGCCATCGACGCGCCCGGCGACGAAGTCGTGGTCCGTCACTCCGACAAACCCGGCCTGCACATCACCAAGATCACCGGCGACAACGGCAAGCTCCCGAAAAACCCGGCACAGAACACCGCCGGCGTGGCCGCGCTCGATTTGCTCAAGCACCTCGGCATGACCGACCGCGGCATCGAGATGGAGATTCACAAGAAGATGCCCTTCGGCTCCGGCCTCGGTTCGTCCGCCGCCTCCGCCGTCGCCGGCGTCTACGCGGTGAACAAGCTGATCGGCGAACCGCTTTCCAAAAAACAGCTCCTGCCGTTCGCGATGGCGGGCGAAGCCTCGGCCGACGGCGCGTGGCACGCCGACAACGTCGGCCCCTGCCTGCTCGGCGGCATCGTCTTCATCCGCTCGAACGCCGAACTCGACGTCGCCCAGCTCCCGGCGCCGAAGAATCTGTGGGCGGCGGTCGTGCATCCGGACATCGAGGTGCTCACCAAGGTCGCCCGCGAGATCCTGCCGAAGGAAATCCCGCTCGAAAACGCGACCCAGCAGATCGGCAACCTCGGCGGCCTGCTCTGCGGCCTGATCCAGGAAGATTACGGTCTCATCTCCCGCTCGATCCACGACGTGATCGCCGAACCGCGCCGTCAGAAGCTCATTCCCGAGTTCTACAAGGCGAAGCGCGCGGCCCAGGCCGCCGGAGCGCTCGGCTTCTCGATCTCCGGTGCCGGCCCCTCGGTCTTCGCCCTGTGCGAAGGCGAGGAAACCGCCCGCAAGGTCGCCGCCGCCGTGTCGAAGGTGTTCACCTCGGTCAACCTCGGCAACCAAGCCTACGTCTCGCGGATCAACACGCAGGGCGTGCGGGTCATCGAAAGTTGATCGATCCATGAAAGCTTTGATGCACCGCTTGGCGCTGTTGGGGCTATCCGTCCTTACTTTTTCGTCCATTTCTTGCGTCATGGGAACTTCCGTTCCCAGAGCGGAAAAGGAAGCCGTTCGGGCGTATAAGCCCCCCGCAGGAAAAGCGCTCATCTACATCTATCGACCGTATTCGTTTTACTCGAGTGCCCTTGCAAAAGGGGTTTGGGTAAATCGCCAAAAAGCTGGGAGCAACGGGCCAGGCACGTTCATCGCGGTGCCGGTTGCTCCTGGTGTCTATGAAGTGCAAGCGGGAGGTATGCCACTCGTTGGGTTGAACGCATGCAATGGATCGCGTCGACCGCTGCAATTAAAGGCCATGGCGGGCAAGTGTTATTACATCCGCCAAAACCTCACGTCGCATTCGAGCGGCTCGTTTTTGGTGTATGCGGGCGGCGTGGCGGTTCCCGCATCAAATGACACCGTGATCTATGTCGCCGAGGTTGTGGATGAACAACAAGGGAGACTAGAGACGTCGAAATGCAGGTACGTCGGCACCCAAGTTCGTTTCTGATAAGCCCAATCATTGTCCTTCGGTTTCCCATGCTCTACCACTCGACCAATAATCCCGCCCATCGCGTTGATCTGAAGGAAGCGATCCTGCGCTCGCTGCCGCCGGACAACGGCCTCTACATGCCTGACACCTTGCCGGTGCTCGGCGAGGAGTTCTGGCAGAACTGGCGGAGCCTGAGCTTCCAGGAAATCGGCTTCCAGATCGCCAAGGCGTTCTTCGGCGAGGACGTGCCGGAAGAGGCGCTGCGGGAAATCGTCGACGGCACGCTGGCGTTCGACGCCCCGATCGTCGGCCTCGCGCCGGGCGACCACATCCTCGAGCTGTTCCACGGTCCGACCCTCGCGTTCAAGGACTTCGGCGCGCGTTTCATGGCCCGCCTGATGGGCTGGCTGGTGCGCGACGACCACCGCGAGCTCACGGTGCTCGTTGCCACCTCGGGCGACACCGGCGGCGCGGTCGCATCCGCGTTCCACCGCGTGCCGGGCACCCGCGTGGTGATCCTTTACCCGAAGGGCAAGGTTTCCGGCCTGCAGGAAAAGCAGCTCACGACGCTCGGCGACAACATCACGGCGATCGAAATCGACGGCACGTTCGACGACTGCCAGCGGCTGGTGAAGTCCGCCTTCCTCGATCGCGAATTGGCGGAGTCGCTCAACCTGACCTCGGCGAACTCGATCAACCTCGCGCGCCTCGTTCCGCAGAGTTTCTACTACTTCCAGGCCGCCCGCGCATTGCCGGAAGGCGTGAAGCCGGTGTTCGTCGTGCCATCGGGCAACTTCGGCAACCTCACCGCCGGCCTGCTCGCGGTGCAGCTCGGTTTGCCCGTCGATCATTTCGTCGCGGCGACCAATGCGAACGACGTGGTGCCGGAGTATCTGAAAACCGGTGATTACAAGCCGCGTCCGAGCGTGGCGACGATTTCCAACGCGATGGACGTCGGCGCGCCTTCGAATTTCGCCCGCATGCAGGCCTTGTTCGGCGGTTCATGGGAATCGATGCGCGGCAAGATCGCCGGGGCGATGTTCTCCGACGACCAGACCCGCGCGGCGATCCGCACGGTGAAATCGATGCTCGGTTACGATCTCGACCCGCACGGCGCGGTCGGCTGGCTCGCCGCCCAACAGTGGCGCGCGGCCCATCCGGGTAGCGCGACGATCACGCTTGAGACCGCGCATCCGTCAAAATTCCTCGACGTGATGGAGGCGGAGCTGGGCGAAGGCTCGATCGAAATCCCCGAGCGCCTCGCCATCCTCGCCGACCGCGAGAAAGTCGCGGTGCAGATGGCGGTGGATGAAGCGGCGTTCAAGGCGTGGCTGAAAACGTCGCTCTGACGGACCGCGGGTTTCCGCCCGCCTGATTTACACCATCCCAAGCGGCCCTTCGTGGTCGCTTGGGATTTTTCGTTCGTGGCGACTCAGCGGCGTTTCGATTTCAACCGACGGATGATTCTCCCAATCCATTGCCAAAGAAATCCGCCCAAGGATTTCGGGGTAACTCCCGGATTCAGGCCCCAAGGGTCGTCCGGAGGTGAATCGTTCGGCATGGAGTGGATGTTTGAAGGACTGACGCAAAAAAGGCGAGCCGGGTGACCGGCTCGCCTTTTTTCGAGGAAGCGTTGCTGTCTCAGCCGCGGTTGCTGCGGTCTTCGACGTTCGGGCCCTTGGCGGCGCGCTTGCGGGCGTTGCCGTCGAGGATGCGCTTGCGCAGGCGGATGTTCTGCGGGGTCGCTTCGACCAGTTCGTCGGCGTCGATGTATTCGATCGCGCGTTCGAGCGAGAAGCGCAGCGGCGGGGAAAGCTTCGACGTCTTGTCCTTGCCGGACGAGCGCATGTTGTCGAGGTGCTTCTCCTTCACCGGGTTGACTTCGAGGTCGCCGACGCGCGGGTTTTCGCCGACGAGCATGCCGCCATAGATGGCGTCGCCCGGGCCGACGAAGAGGATGCCGCGGTCTTCGAGCGCCTGCAGCGAGTAGGTGGTGGCCGAACCAGGGGCCATCGACACCAAGGTGCCGGTGGTGCGGGTCACGATGTCACCGGCGTGAGGTGCGTATTCCTTGAAGAGGTGCGACATGATGCCGTGGCCGGAGGTCAGGTTGACCAGTTCGGTTTCGAAGCCGATCAGACCGCGGGTCGGGATCACCGCTTGGATGAACACACGGCCGCTGGCCTCGGTGTCCATGTTCTCGAGGATGCCCTTGCGGTTGGAGATGCCCTTGAGGATGCCCTGGGCGTAGTCGCCGGGAGCTTCGACGTAGAGGGTTTCGAACGGCTCAAGCAGCGTGCCGCGGTCGTCGCGGCGGTAAATCACGGTCGGACGGGAAACGAGCACTTCGAAGCCTTCGCGGCGCATGGTTTCCACGAGCACCGCGATCTGCATCGCGCCACGGGCGGAAACGTTGAACACGCCGGCGGTGTCGCTGTCTTCGACCTGGATGGAAATGTTCGTCTTCAGCTCGTGCATCAGACGATCGCGGATCGCGCGGGAGGTGACGTGCTTGCCTTCCTTGCCGGCGAGCGGGCCGTCGTTGATCGAGAACTGCATCGAGACGGTCGGCGGGTCGATTTCGACGAACGGCAGCGCTTCCATGTCGGGCGAACCGACGAGGGTTTCGCCGATGTCGATGCTTTCGATGCCGGCGGCGACGCCAACGATGCCACCGGCGGAGCCGCCTTCGGAGTCGGTGGTGGCGAGGCCGGAGTAGCTGAAGGTTTTCATCACCTTGGACTTCACCTTGCTGCCGTCCTTGCGGATCAGCCAGATGTCATCGCCCTTCTTGACGCTGCCGCCGAGCACCTTGCCCACGGCGACGCGGCCGACGAAGTTGTCCCACTCGATGTTGGAGACGAGCATCGAGAACGGGGCTGCCGGATCGGCTTTCGGCTCGGGGATGAATTCGACGATCTTCTTGAGAAGCGGAATGCAGTCGACCTTCTCGTCGGTCGGCTTGTCCATGAAGTAGCCGTCGCGGGCGGAACCGTAGGAAAACGGCGCGTTGAACTGGTCTTCGGTCGCGTCGAGGTCGAGGAAGAGCTCGAGCACCTGGTCGTGCACCTTCATCGGGTCGGCGAGCGGGCGGTCGATCTTGTTGATGACCACGATCGGCTTGAGGCCTTCCGCGAGCGCCTTGCGCAGCACGAAGCGGGTCTGCGCCTGCGGGCCGCCGAAGGCGTCCACGACGAGCAGCACGCCGTCCACCATCTTCATCACGCGCTCCACCTCGGCGCCGAAGTCGGCGTGGCCGGGGGTGTCGACGATGTTGATGGTGTAGCCTTCCCAGTGGATGGAGGTGTTCTTCGCCTTGATGGTGATGCCCTTTTCCTTTTCAAGGTCCATCGAGTCCATCGCGCGTTCCTGCTGCGCTTGGTTTTCGCGGTAGGTGCCGCCGGCTTGGAGGAGCTGGTCGACGAGCGTGGTTTTGCCGTGGTCGACGTGGGCGATGATGGCGAGGTTGCGGATCTTGAGCGACATGAGCGGGCGAAGGGTGGTGACGTGAAAAACGGCGTTCCGCGCGGAGCGGGCGCGGCTAATGGCGGGTTTTGCCCCCGCTGGCAAGGAAAACGGCGCAGCGGATTCGTAATGAGGCGGTTTTGACGACCGGTAGCGCGGAATTCAATCCGTTCCGGTGGGCGGAGTGATCGCCGTCCACGGATCACTCGGATGCGTACGCAAGGAAAGGGACCCGGGGTCGCCGGGTCCCTTTTTGCAAAACGTTACCTGAAGAAGGCGAGCGTTAGGACTTGTAACGCAGGCGCTTCTTGTGGCGGTTCTGCTTCATGCGCTTCTTGCGCTTGTGCTTGTTGATCTTGGTCTTACGACGTTTTTTGATGGAGCCCATGGCCTTCTTCTGGTTGGGGTTGGTGGTTAGCTAGGAAAGTTTCAGGGGACGATCTTGTTGAGCGGGTACTCGATGATCCCCTCGGCGCCGAGGCGCTTGAGGGCCGGGATGATGTCCCGGACGACGGTTTCGTCAATGATTGTCTCGACCGCGACCCAGCCGTCTTCGGCGAGCTGGGAGACCGTCGGGCGGCGCAGCGAGGGGAGGAGCGAGAGCAGTTCCTCGAGCTGCGGCTGCGGGAGATTCATTTTCAGGCCGACCTTGCCGCGGGCGCCGAGGGCGGCCTTGAGCAGCAGGGCGATGCGCTCCATTTTCTCGCGCTTCCAGTCGTCGGCCATCGCCTCCGGGCTGGCGTAGAAGTGCGGGAACGAGGTGAGCAGGGTGTCGACGATGCGCAGGCGGTTCGCCTTGATGGACGAGCCGGTCTCGGTGACGTCGACGATCGCGTCGACGAGGTCGGGCACCTTCACCTCGGTCGCGCCCCAGGAGAATTCGACTTCGGCGTTGATGCCGCGCTCTGCGAGGTAGCGCTGGGTGATTCCAACGCCCTCGGTGGCGATGCGTTTGCCTTCGAGGTCCTCCGGCTTCTGGATCGGTGAGTCTTCCGGGACGACGAGCACCCACTTGGTCGGGCGCACGGTTGCCCGGGAGTAGGGGAGCTCGGCGAGGTCGACGAGGTCGACGCCGTTCTCGTAGGCCCAGTCGTAGCCGGTGATGCCGCAGTCGAGGAAGCCCTGGCCGATGTAGCGGCCGACCTCCTGGGCGCGGATCAGGAAGCAGTCGAGCTCCGGGTCGTTCGACGCCGGGCGCAGGCCGCGGGAGGACACGTAGACCTCATAGCCCGCCTTGGAAAGCAGCTCGACGGTCGGGCCTTCGAGGCTTCCTTTCGGGATGGCGATCTTGAGGGTGCGTGTTTCTTCCGGCATGGCGCGGGGCGGCGCTGATAACGGACCGGGCGCGGGGAGGCAAGGGGAAGTTTTTCCCGGCGGCGGATTCGGAACCCGCCCGGGAAGCGGGAATTGCCCGAGATTCGCCTTGCCAAGCGGGAATCCGGGCCTAGTCTCGCGGCCCCGTTTTTCTTTCCCTGGCAGACGGTTGGCGCCCCGGTGTCTGTCAGGATCTTCATCGGGGCGATTGCCGGAAGGAAAACGAAACCAATAACCAACCCCTAACCCCAACCACACCATGAGCAACGCACTTGCTCCCGTTAACCAGGAACTCAGCGATCTGATCGACTCGAAGTTCCGCGAGTTCCGCGAAGGAACCATCGTCAAGGGCACGATCCTTGAAATCCGCCCGCAGGTCGTCCTCGTCGACATCGGCTACAAGTCCGAAGGCGCGATCCCGTCCAACGAATTCGAGGACGAGGAAATCGAAGCCGGCGACGAAATCGAAGTTCTCCTCGAAAAGCTCGAGAACGACGAAGGCATGGTCGTTCTCTCCAAGGAAAAGGCCGCCCACAAGCAGAACTGGGAGAAGATCGTCAAGGTCTACCAGGACGGCGGCCTCGTCCGCGGCAAGGTCAAGTCCGTCGTCAAGGGCGGTCTCACCGTCAACGTCGGCGTCGAAGCGTTCCTTCCGGGTTCGCAGGTCGACATCATCCCGCCGAAGGATCTCAACGAGTACGTCGGCAACATCTACGAATTCAAGATCGTCAAGGTCAACGACGAGCGGAAGAACATCGTTCTCTCCCGCCGCGAGGTCATCGAAGCCGAGCGCGCCGAGCTGCGCCAGCGCTTCCTCCAGACCGTCAAGGTCGGCGACAAGGTCGTGGGCGCGGTCAAGAACATCACCGACTTCGGTGCGTTCGTCGACCTCCAGGGCATGGACGGCCTGCTCCACATCACCGACATGTCGTGGGGCCGCATCAACCACCCGTCGGAAATGCTGCACATCGGCCAGTCCGTGGAAGTCGTCATCCTCGACGTCGACCGCGAGAAGGAGCGCGTCTCGCTCGGCCTCAAGCAGATGTCCGACAATCCGTGGGAAGACATCGAGCGCAAGTACCCGATCGGCCAGCAGGTCAAGGGCAAGGTCACCAAGCTCCTCCCGTACGGTGCGTTCGTCGAAATCGAGCGCGGCGTCGAAGGCCTGGTGCACGTCTCCGAGCTCTCCTGGGTCAAGCGCATCACCCGCCCGTCCGACGTTCTCGAACTCGGCCAGGAAATCGAAGCCGTCGTCCTCGGCATCAGCACCGAAGAGCAGAAGATCTCGCTCGGCGTGCGCCAGCTCGGCTCGAACCCGTGGGATGAAATCGAGCTCCGCTATCCGGTCGGCGCCACCATCAAGGGCCCGGTCCGCAACCTCACCGCCTACGGCGCGTTCGTGGAGCTGGAAGAGGGCATCGACGGCATGATCCACGTGTCCGACATGTCCTGGACCCGCAAGATCAACCACCCGTCGGAAGTCCTCAAGAAGGGCGACGAAGTGGAAGCTTGCGTGCTCGCCATCGACAAGTCCAACCAGCGCGTCTCGCTCGGCATCAAGCAGACCGAGGACGATCCGTGGAGCCTCATCGACGGCCGCTTCAAGGTCGGCGACCTCGTCAAGGGCACCGTCGCCAAGATCGCGTCCTTCGGCGCCTTCGTCAGCCTCGACGGCGACATCGACGGCCTCATCCACATCTCGCAGCTCAGCGAGGACCACGTGGAGAAGGTCAAGGACGTCATCAAGGTCGGCGACGAAGTCGAAGCCCGCGTCATCAAGGTCGACAAGGTCGAGCGCCGCATCGGCCTCTCGATCAAGGCGGTCAACTACAGCGAGGACCAGCTCAAGAAGGAAAGCGCCAGCTTCGAAAGCCTGCGCCCGTCCTCCGAGATGGTCGGCCTGGAACAGGCCTTCAACCTCGCCGCCGCCGCCGCCGAAGAATGGCGCCCGAGCGACAGCTGAACGTTCGTTCACAACGATTAACGAAAACCGGCGGAGAGTCCCTCCGCCGGTTTTTTTGTCCCTTGGCGGCGGATCCGGCCGCCAAGCCCTGTCCTTCCAAGCATCGGGAAGAAACCACGGATCCGCCGGATTGCAGCCGCCGGCGCGCGTTTTTTTTCGCCTCCTTGCGCGCCATGGCGACTGCCGGTAGGCTGACGGTTGCATGAAAATCCTGATCGTTTCCGGGAGCGCCCGCCGTGAATCTTTCAACGCCAGATTGGCAAAGCTGGCGGCCGAGCATGCGCGGGCGAAGGGCGGAGAGGTGGATTGCGCGACCGGCGAGGAGCTGCGCGAGCTGCCGATGTTCGACCAAGACCAGGAGGCGCGCGATGGCATGCCGGCTGTGGCCAGGGCTTTGAAACAGCGGTTTTTGGCTGCCCAAGCCTTGGTTTTCGCCTGCCCGGAATACAATTCCTCGGTCACGCCGCTGTTGAAAAACGCCCTCGACTGGGTCAGCCGGACGGAGAGCGACGACGAGCCGTCGCTGGCGGCCTACAAAGGCAAGGTCGCCGGTCTGCTGGCCGCCTCGCCCGGGCAGCTCGGCGGCTTGCGCGGGCTGGTGCACGTGCGGGCGATCCTCGGCAATATCGGCGTGCTGGTGGTTCCGACCCAGCTCGCGGTGCCGCAGGCCGACGAGGCGTTCGACGCGGAGGGGCGGCTGCGGAACGCGAGGCAGGCGAAATCGCTGACGGGCGTGGTCGAGGAGGTGATGCGCGTGGCGGGCGCGCTCGTCTGAGAATGGCGTGGCACGGCACCCGCACCGTAGTTCCACGGATCCGGCGCGGCATGCGATCTGCTTTACGGTTGCGCTCGCCGGGTCGGTTTTCTAGCGTGCGCACCGATTTTCCAAAAGCCGCCGCATGAAATCCGGAATCCTTTTCTCGTCCATCGCCGCCACCGTCGCGGCGCTCAGCCTCGGTCTCACCTCGTGCAAACAGGGCGGGGGCGACACGATCAAAGTGGGCGAGTTCGCCTCGCTCACCGGCAAGGAAGCGACGTTCGGCACCTCGTCGCACGAGGGCACGCTGCTGGCGGTCGAGGAAATCAACGCCGCCGGCGGCGTGCTCGGTAAGAAGCTCGAACTGCTGACCGAGGACGACCAGAGCAAGGCGGGCGAACCGGCCAACGCGGTGAACAAACTGATCTCCAAGGACGGCGTGGTCGCCATCCTCGGCGAGGTCGCCTCCAGCCGCTCGCTGGAAGCCGGTCCGATCTGCCAGCAGAGCCAGGTGCCGATGATCTCGCCGGCCTCGACCAACCCGGCCGTGACCAAGACCGGCGACTATGTCTTCCGCGTCTGCTTCACCGACTCGTTCCAAGGCGCGGCGCTCGCCAACTTCGCCACCCAGGAGCTCAAGGCGATGAAGGTGGCGATGCTGACCGACGTGAAGAGCGACTACAGCAAGGGCCTGGCCGCGAACTTCAAAGCCAAGTACCTCGCCAACGGCGGTAAGCTCGTCACCGAGCTCGACTACAACGGCGGAGACAAGGACTTCAAAGGCCAGCTCACTTCGATCAAGGGCACCAACCCGGATGCGATTTTCCTGCCGGGTTACTACACCGACGTCGCCCTGATCGCGATCCAGGCCAAGCAGCTCGGCCTCGACGTCCCGCTGTTCGGCGGCGACGGCTGGGAGAGCGAGACCCTGCTGACCATCGGCAAGGAGGCGATGAACGGCCACTACTTCTCGACCCACTGCGCGGCCGACCAGGGCACGCCGAAAATGACCGCCTTCGTCGATGCCTATAAGAAGCGCTTCAGCGGCAAGACGCCCGACGCGATGGCCGTGCTCGGCTACGATTCCGCGATGGTGCTGGCCGACGCAATGAAGCGCGCCGGTTCGACCGAGGGCCCGAAGCTTCGCGACGCGATCGCCGCCACCAAGGATTTCGACGGCGTCAGCGGCAAGCTCTCTCTCAACGCCGACCGCGACGCGGAGAAGGCGCTCGTCTTCATCAAGATCGAGGGCGGCAAGTTCAAGTATTCCGCCACGGTGAATCCGTGAGGAGAGGGTTGATGGTTGATCGCGACGGAAATACGGCGCGACGCATCCCAGATTTTTCCCATCAACCATCCACCACCCCCTAGCAACCCGATGGATTTCCTCCAGCAATCGATCAACGGCCTCGGGCTGGGGGCGATTTACGCGCTGATCGCCCTCGGCTACACGATGGTCTATGGCGTCCTGCGGTTCATCAATTTCGCGCACAGCGACGTGCTGATGCTCGGGGCGTTCGCGGCGTTCTACCTCGCGCCGAAGCTGGAGCGGGCGTTCGGGCCGCAGTCGGCGCCGTGCGTGATCGGCGTGTTCGTGCTGACCGCGCTGATCTGCGCCTGCATCGGCATGACGATCGAGCGGCTCGCCTACCGCCCGCTGCGCAACCGCCCGAAGCTGACGGTGCTGATCACCGCGATCGGGGTGTCGCTGTTCATCGAGTTCACCTGCCAGAACCCGAACGTCTTCGGCGCCGCGACCCGGCCGTTCCCGAAGCTCATCCATGAGCAGCAGTTCATCCTCGGCAAGCTGGTGATCGGCAGCAACGACATCCTGGTGCCGGTGGTCACCGCGGTGCTGCTCGCCACGATGTGGTTCATCGTCCAGAAAACGAAGATCGGCACGGCGATGCGCGCGGTGTCGTTCAACCAACAGGCCGCCTCGCTGATGGGCGTGCCGGTCAACCGGATCATCTCGTTCACCTTCGGCCTCGGCTCGGCCCTCGCGGCGGTGGCGGGCATCCTCTATTCGATGAAAGCGCCCGGCATCGAGCCGCTGATGGGCGTGCAGCCGGGCCTCCGCGCGTTCGTCGCCGCGGTGCTCGGCGGCATCGGCAACCTGCAGGGCGCGGTGCTCGGCGGCGTGCTGCTCGGCGTCCTGGAAACCTTCGCCGGCGGGATCCCCGGGCTGTCGAACTACCGCGACGCGATCGCCTTCGGCATCCTGATCCTGATCCTCCTGTTCAAACCGGCGGGCCTGCTCGGCCGCGCCACCATCGAGAAAGTCTGATGCCGTTTTCCGGAGCAAAACGCTGGCTGGTGCTCGGAATCGCCCTCGCGATCCTCGCCTCGTACTTCACCCCGCAGTTCAACCGCTACTACCTCGGCATCGCGATCGACGTCGGCATCGCCATCATCCTGGCGACCAGCCTGAACCTGATCAACGGCCACACCGGCCAGTTCAGCCTCGGCCACGCCGGGTTCATGGCGGTGGGCGGTTATCTGTCGGCGTGGATCTCGCTGAAAATCGGCGCGACGCCCCACGCGGCGTGGTTTTTTCCGCTGTCGTTGCTCGCCGGCGGCCTGCTCGCGGCCTTCGTCGGCCTGCTCGTCGGCGTGCCGTCGCTGCGGCTGCGCGGCGACTACCTGGCGATCGTCACGCTGGGCTTCGGCGAGATCATCCGCGTGATCGCCCAGAACACCGAGGCGGTCGGCGCGGCCAGCGGCCTGAAGGGTATCCCGAAATACTCCACCCTCGGCTGGACCTTCGGCCTCGCCGCACTGACCGTCTACGTCATCACCTCGCTGGTGAACTCGACCTACGGCCGCGGTTTCATCGCGGTGCACGACGACGAGATCGCCGCCGAGTCGAACGGTGTCGACACCACCCGCACCAAGGTCACCGCCTTCGTCACCGGAGCCTTCTTCGCCGGGATCGCCGGCGGCCTCTACGCCCACCACAAGCAGTTCCTCTCGCCCACCGGGTTCGACTGGCTGAAGTCGATCGACATCGTGGTGATGGTCATCCTCGGCGGCATGGGCCGCACGCTTGGCGTGATCGCCGCGGCCGTCCTGCTGACGCTGCTGCCCGAGCTGCTGCGGGATTTCGCCGACTACAGGATGATCGTCTACGCCCTGCTCATCATCCTGCTGATGCTGCTGCGTCCGGGCGGCCTGTTCTCCTTCACCTTCAAAAGCCGCCGCCAAGCATGAGCGCGCCCTTGCTCGAACTCGACCACGCGACGATCCGGTTCGGCGGCCTGACCGCCGTCTCCGAGTTTTCCACCACGGTGGGCGAAGGCGAACTCGTCGGTCTGATCGGCCCGAACGGCGCCGGCAAGACGACGGCCTTCAACCTGATCACCGGCGTCTACCAGCCGACCTCCGGCCACATCCGCTTCGAGGGTCGCTGCACGCGCGGCATCAAGCCGAGCAGGCTGGCCGACCTCGGCATCGCCCGCACCTTCCAGAACATCCGCCTGTTCGGCTCGCTCAGCGTGCTCGACAACATCCGCGTCGCCGCCCGCCTGCACAACCCGCAGGGGTATTTCGGCGCGCTCTGGCGCGGCAAGGCATGGAAGCGGAGCGAGGCGGAAACCGAAAAACACGCGCTGGAGCTGCTCGAGATCTTCGGCTTGGACAAGGCGTGCGACGAGGAGGCGAAGTCGCTGCCCTACGGCGACCAGCGCCGGCTCGAGATCGTCCGCGCCCTGGCCACCCGGCCGAAGCTGCTGCTGCTCGACGAGCCGGCCGCCGGCATGAACCCGGCCGAGAAGGACGAGCTCATGCGCCTGATCCGCTTCATCAAGGAGCGCTACAACCTCGCCGTGCTGCTGGTCGAGCACGACATGAAGGTGGTCATGGGCATCTGCGAGCGCATCGCCGTGCTCGAATACGGCCGCAAGATCGCCGAGGGCACCCCGCAGGAGATCCAATGCCATCCCAAGGTGATCGAGGCCTACCTCGGCGCGGCTGCCGTTTAAAAGGGGTGACCATGCCGAATGCGTAGCGAACCACGTCGATCCCTGCTCATGGAGCCCGATGGAGGCGTTTTCTGACTCTCAACACTCAACCACCCACTCTCAACTTCTTCCCGGATGCTCGAAGTCGAAAACCTCCACGTCGCCTACGGCGCGATCAAGGCGCTCCACGGCGTTTCGTTGAAAGTGCCGAAGGGCAGCATCGTGACGCTGATCGGGGCGAACGGCGCGGGGAAATCGACGACGCTGCGGGCGCTGTCCGGGCTGGTGAAGCCGGCGGCCGGGACGATCCGCTACGACGGCATCGACCTCGCCCGCCGGCCGGCGCACAAGATCGTGGCGGAGGGTCTCTGCCACGTGCCCGAGGGCCGTATGGTGTTCGCCAACCTGACGGTGAAGGAGAACCTGCGGATGGGCGCGTATTTGCAGACGGACCGCAAGTGGATCGCCGCGCAGACCGACTACGTGTTCGGCCTGTTCCCGCGCCTCAAGGAGCGCGAGCACCAGCCGGCCGGCACCCTGTCCGGCGGCGAGCAGCAGATGCTGGCGATCGGCCGCGCGCTGCTCTCGAAGCCGAAGTTCCTGATGCTCGACGAGCCGTCGCTCGGCATCGCGCCGCTGTTGGTGAAGACGATCTTCGAGCGCATCGTTGAGATCAACCGCGAGCAGGGGCTGACCATCCTGCTCGTCGAGCAGAACGCGAACCTCGCGCTCGATGTTTCCTCCTACGGTTACGTGTTGGAAACCGGCAAGGTGCTGCTCGAGGGGCCGTCGGCCGAGCTCAAGGCGAACCCCGACGTCCGGGCGGCCTACCTGGGCGCGTGAGCCCGGTGCGGATGGGGTTGACCCCGGTCGGTTGGCTAGGTCACGTTCGTGGAGGCCTGTTAGGCCAGACTGCGAATATGAAAAATCCAGCCGCGAGGTTGGTGTGTTTCCATGAAAGCCATACGTTTCATCTCATGCGTCGCCGGCCTTTGTTCGCTCGCGACCAGTTGTGCCAGCTTCCCGAACCATCGCGTGCCGGAAGCCCCAAAAACTCCGGTGTCGAAAGTTAACCGGGTCTCCATTTCCTACGAGCAAACGTCGGGATCCGAGCTCATGCAGGGGCACCGTCAGGAGAGTCCGGCAGTGGCCAAGCTGCAGTATGACAAGGAGTTCGAGTCCGCGTTGAATGGGAGCGGCCGATTCTCGTCCGTCAGCAAGGGCAAAGGCGGGAGCGTTCATGTCGATGTCGACATGCTCAACTACGGCAATGGCGGAGCTGCGATGGTTTCCGGCTTCATTTGCGGGTTCAGCCTGTTCACGGTTCCCGGTTTCGGCACGGACAATTACAAGCTGGTCGCCACCGCGCGGAGTTCCGCCGGTAAATCGCGCCAGTATGTGCTCGATGACGGCGTGACCACCGTGTTCTGGCTGCCATTGATCTTCGTGGCACCGTTCAAGAGCCCGATGACGGTTGTCCCGGAGGTCCATGAAAATATGTACCGGAATCTGATCCAGCACATGGAGCGCGACGGAGTCATTCCGAAGGTTTCGAATTGAAACGCCGCGGATAGGGCGGAAGTGAGCCGGTTGCCGGCCCTTCCGTTCCAGCTCGGCGGTGCCTCCGTCCGGCTCGCTGGCGGGGCGCTTGGTCAGCTCGGCTCGCCTCCGTCCGGACGGGCTTTCGCCGCCCGTGCGGCATGGGAAAAAAGCGCGTGGAGCTTGTCCCAGAAATCGCCGCCGAGCATGAACAGACCGGCGAGGCAGACCAGATGCGCGGCAACCATCGCCGGCCAGCGGAAGGGCGAGCCGTCCGGAAGCCATTCCGGTTTGAACGCCTGCAGGTAGGCCGGGACCAGCGGCGCAAGCAGCATGACCAGTCCGGCGCGGTGGCGGGCGAGGCCGACGTCGCCGGCTGGTTTGATCCGGCGGAGGACGGCCGCCGCTTTGAGGCGGAACAGCTCGTAGTTTTCCCGCCCCATCACCGCCACGCCGACGAGCGTGCCGACTTCCGGGGTGAAGAAGAGGATGCTCCAGATCGCCGCTTTCACCGTGGCGGGCCAGGGCATCCAGGCGATCCAGGCGCTGGTGAAGAAAAGCAGGTTGCTGCCCAGGATGAAGGCGACGCCGATCTTCAGCTTGGTGCGCGCGTGCATGGCGTTGCATCCACCGCCCGGCGGCGGCTGTCAATACGGGCCGCGCTTGTCCGCCGCGGCGTCAGTGTCGCAAAAAAGGCCGCCGGCCCCGTGGGGAGCCGGCGGCGGGAGACGACGGGCGGACCGTCAGGCGGCGACGTCGATCGCCGCGTACTCGCCGTCCTTGCGGCGGTAGACGATCGTCAGGCAGCCGCGGCGGGCGTTCTTGTAGAGCACGAACGGGCGGTCCGAGAGCTCGAGCTCCATGATCGCGTCCTCCTTGTACATCGTGCGGAGCTTGTAGTTCTCCGGATGGACGAGGTAGGGCTCGGGGTCGTGCTGCGATTCCGCGGGGTGGTCGAGGACCTCCTCGGTGAAGAAGCGCTCCTCGAGGTGGCGGATCGACTCGTTGCGGTGCGGCCGGTTCTTCTTGAGCAGGCGGGTCTTGTGCTTGCGCATGCGGCGGGCGATTTTCTCGATCGTCTCGTCGAGCGCGGCGTACATGTTGCCGTTTTCGGTATGCGCCTCGATGGTGATGTGGTTGGCGCAGAAGAGAATGATTTCGGCGATGTGCCGGTTTTTCTGAACGTCTAGGATGGCCTTGGCTTCGATGATGCGCGGGTAGTCGAGGTGTAGACCCTCGATCTTCTTCTGGGCGTAATCGCGCAGGGCGTCGGTCACTTGTTCGTGCCTCACCGTGACGGTGATCGGCAGATTGACGTTGGCAGTTTGCATGGTCTCTATCGGTTTGATTTCAGGGTTGGAACCAGACGGTGCCATCCGCCTGATCCACTTCAAACCATGGGGCATTCGTGACGGAAATGCCATGTCGTTCTGCAAAAAAAACGCCGGGCGGATTCCGGATTGGACGGCCGGGCGCGGACGTGAATGATGGTCGGAACCCCCGGGCGGCAGGACGGTTTCCGGGCCGTAAAAAACGCCCGCGCGGCACGGGGCCGGCGGGCGGGAAAGGGGAGGGCGGCTCGCCCCGCGGTTCACATCCGGAACTCCTCGCCGAGGTAGTATTTGCGGGCGATCGGGTCGTTCACCAGTTCATCGGACGCGCCTTCGAGGATGACGCGGCCGTCGTGGATGAGGAAGGCGCGGTCGGTGATGGTGAGGGTTTCCCGCACCGAGTGGTCGGTGATGAGGATGGCCAGGCCGTCGCGCTCGCGGAGGTCGCGGACGATGCCCTGGATGTCCTCGACGGCGATCGGGTCGATGCCGGCGAACGGTTCGTCGAGCATCAGCAGCTTCGGATCGGAGCACAGGGCGCGGGCGATCGCGAGGCGGCGTTTTTCCCCGCCGGAGAGGGTGATGGCCTCGGATTTGGCGAGTTTGGCGATACCGAAGCGTTCGAGCAGGCCGTGGGCGCGCTCCAAGCGTTCCTTCCGGCCGAGGTGCGGGCGGGTCTCCAGGATGGCCAGCAGGTTGTCGAGCACGCTGAGCTTGCGGAAGACGGACTCTTCCTGCGGCAGGTAACCGAGGCCGAGGCGGGCGCGGCGGTGGATCGGCAGGCGGGAGATGTCCTGGCCGGCGAAATGGACGGTGCCGGCGTCGGGCGGGACCAGGCCGGCGATCATGTAGAACGAGGTTGTCTTGCCCGCGCCGTTCGGCCCGAGCAGGCCGACGATCTCGCCCGGCTGGACGGTGAGCGAGACGTTGTTCACCACGGTGCGGCCGCCGTAGAGCTTGCGCAGGCCGTTGGCGGACAGGATGGCGGTGGCGGCGTTGCAGCAGGTGGACCCGGGGGCGTGCTCGGCGGGGATTTCCATGGATCTCGGAGGCTCAGGGCTTGGACTTGGGCTTATTGGCCGGCTGGTTCGGGGAGGACATCTGGCCACCCATTTCCCATTCGCCTTCGGTGACGAAGCTGCCGTCCTTCTCGATGCGCAGGTAGAGGTCGGGCTGTTTCGCCCGCATGAACTTGTCGCCCTGCTTCACCCACGGGTAACCGCCGTTGAGGACGATCTCGCCGGTCTTGGCGTGGTAGGTGAGAACGGCGGCGCTGGCTTCGATCGGCGGTTTGCCATCGGTCGATTTCTGCAGCACGCGGACCGCGCCGGTGGCGACGATGCGCTCGACGTCGCCGAAGTTGCCCGCGGGGCCGGACAGGTCGGTCTTGGCGGGCGCGGCCGGCTTTTCGTCCGGCTTGCCGGTGGCCTCGGGCTTTTTCGGCTCGGCCTTCTTTTCGAGGAAGACCTTCAGCTCGCTGGCACCGCTGAGGGTGAAGCGCGGGTCGGTGAGGTGGATGTCCTTGAGGTAGACGAGGATGCCTTTTTCGGCGTCGAAATACATGCCGTCCTTGGCCTCAATGATCGTGTCGTTGGGGCCGGCTTTGACGTCGAGCGGCGCGGCGGCGGCCGGGGCGGCGTCTGGCAGGGCGACGTTCTTCAGGCCGCTTTGTTCGACGAACTGGCCGACGTCGGCGCGCGCCTCGGCGGCGGCGGCCTGATCCTTGGCGGCGCCGGCTTTCATCTCCTCCTTGGCCGCGGCGACGGTGGTGGCGGCGCTGGCCGCGTGCGCGGCGAGGTCGCTGTGTTCGCCCGGGTTGAGCCGTGCCGGTGTTTCCGCCCCGGCGGGCAGGGCGATCAGGGTGGTGGCGAGGGCGGTGGCCGCGCCTCGCGGGGAAAGCGGACGGTTCATCGAAGTTTTGGGTGGCGGAGCGTAAAACCGGGTGTTGACCGGCCCCAGCAAAAATCCCTTGGCCTGCTGGTAGAGGTAGACGAGCCCGATGCCGTGGGCGGCGAAGTTCTCGGAGGTGACGTCCACTTGCTGGCGGGCGTCGAGCACGCCTTTGTGCTGGTCGAAGGTGGCGCTGACGAGGTCGATGCGGCCGCTCGGGCTGCGGTCCGGGTTGTAGAGGTCGACTGAAACCGTGGAGCCTTCGATCGTCTGCGGGTCGACAATGGTCATCGTTTCGCTGCGCAGCACGGCGGTGAGCTTCCGCTGCTTGTCGTAGCGGGGGATCATCACTTTGCGCAGCACGCTGCCGGCGGGCAGCAGGGAAACGGCGGGCACTTTCGGCTCGGGCGCGAGATCGCCGTTCGCCCCGCCGTTTTCGCCGGGTTTGTGCGGGCCGGGATTGGCCTGAGCGACGGCCATGCCCAGCGCCAGCAGCGCGAGCGCCCGCCGGAGGGCGTGCGTCTGGATCGGTCGGGACTGGCGGGGCGTCGGCATGGGCGTGGCGGAGGCGGCGCGGGGATCAACCGTGGGCCGCGTGGTGGATGGCGATCAGTTTGACGAGCAGATCCTCCATGAATTCGAGCGGAATCTGGTTCGGGCCGTCGGACATCGCGTTGGCCGGGTCGGAGTGGGTTTCCATGAACACGCCATCGACGCCGGTAGCGATCGCCGCGCGGGCGAGCACCGGGGCGAGTTCGCCGTCGCCGCCGGTCGCGCCGCCGAGACCGCCCGGGCGCTGGACCGAGTGGGTGGCGTCGAAAATCACCGGGATGCCTTCCTTGCGCATCCAGTAGAGCGAGCGCATGTCGGTCACCAGGTTGTTGTAACCGAAGGTGGTGCCGCGCTCGGTGATGAGGAAACGGTCGCAGCCGAACGCGCGCATTTTGCCGGCGATGTTCACGGTGTCCCACGGCGCGAGGAACTGGCCTTTTTTCACGTTCACCACGCGGCCGGTCTTGGCGGCGGCTTCGAGCAGGTCGGTCTGGCGGCAGAGGAAGGCCGGGATCTGGAGCAGGTCGATGTAGGGCGCGGCGATGTCGGCCTGCTCGGCGGTGTGGATGTCGGTGGTGACGGGCACGCCGAGTTCCTTGCCGATCTCGCCGAGGATGCGGCAGCCTTCCTCCGGCCCGGGGCCGCGGAACGAGCTCACCGAGGTGCGGTTCGCCTTGTCGAAGGACGCCTTGAAAATGAAGTGGATGCCGGTTTTGTCGGCGATTTCCTTGAGCGAGCGGGCCATTTCCCAAGCGAAGGCTTCGGATTCGAGCGCGCAGGGGCCGAGGATGAAGAACGGGGTCGGGCCGCCGACGGGGACGGTGCCGATGTTGAAGGGTTCGAAAGACGACATGGCGGGAAGGGAGAAAGGTTCAGTCTTCGGTGGCCTGCAGGTAGAGCGGGCGGAGGTTGTTGAGAGCGACGGCGAGGAGCTTTTCCTCGGTTTCCGTCAGGTTGCCGCGGGTCTTGTTCTCGAGCATTTCGAGCGAATCGAGGACCGATTTGGCGGCGCGCAGGTTGATTTGGTTCTGGCCGGTGACGGGGTTCGGGATCTGGCCGAGGAACATCCCGGCGTTCTGGGCCTGGAGGAACAGGAACTCGCTGAAACGGGGGTCGGCCTGGGGCGCGTCGGGCATGGGGGGTTCTTAAAGCAGGAATTCCGGCGCGTCCAAGCGAGAAGGCAAACGCCGAGAACGGGAACCGCGAATCCGGCGAATCTCGTTTTGAATGAGGATTCGCCCGATTCGCGGTTTCCTCGACTACTCCGGCAGCACGGTGACGATCGTCGGGGCGACGGCGAAAATGCGTTCGGCGGTTTCGCGGACGGCGTCCGGGGTGAGGGCGGCGTAGAGCTCGGCCAGGCGGCGGTGCTGGTCGGCGGGGTGGCCGAACATCAGGTCGAGCGCGGTCTGGCGGGTGGTGGAGGAGAGCGATTGCTGTTGGATGGCGACGCCGCTGAGGACGGTCGAGCGGACGCGCTCGAAGGCGTCGGCGGGGATGCCGTGGCGGGCGATTTTGGCGATTTCGCCGAGCAGTTCGGCGCGGGCGAGCTCGGCCTGGCCGGGCGAGGTGGCGAGGTAGAAGGTGAACAGGCCGGTGTCGTAGCCGAGGAACTGGGTGGCGCCGACCTGGTAGGCGAGACCGAGATCCTCGCGGATGCGGGTGAACAGCGGGCCGGCCATGTCGGTGCAGTATTCCTGGAGCATGGCGAGGGCGTGGCGGTCCTCGGCGCGGGCGTCGGCGCCGGGGAAGCCGATGGCGAGCACGGCCTGCTTTTTCGGCAGGTGGAAGGTGAGATCCGCGCCGGTGGCGGTGGTGCTGGCGGGCGGCGACCACGGTTCGCCCGCGGGCAATCGGGAGAGCAGCGGGGCGAGGGTGGCGAGGGCGGCGTCCGGGTCGAAATCGCCGGCGAGGGCGAGCGTGACGTTCCGCCCGGTGAAATGGCGGCGGTGGTGGGCGGTCAGCGCGAGGCGGTCGAGCGCGCCGAGGCCGGCGGGCGAACCGTGGGCGTCGAGGCCGTAGCCTTGGTCGCCGAAGACCGCGCGGCGGAGTTCGCTCAGGCCGGTGTGGAGCGGGTCTTCCAGCGCTTCCTCGACGGCGGCGAGCTGGCTGGCCTTTTCGCGGGCGATCGCCTCGGCCGGCAGCGAGGGCGAATGGAGGATCTCGGCAAGCACTTCGGCCAAGGTGTCGAAATCGGGAGCGAGGCCGGCGGCTTGGACGAGCAGGGCGTTGTTGCCGGCGGCGGCGCCGATCGAGGCCCCGAGCGATTCCAGTTTCAGCGCGAGCTCCTCGCCGGTGTGGCGGACGGTGCCCTGGGGTAGGGTGGCGGCGAGCAGCTGGTTGAGGCCGCTGGTGGCGGCGGACTCGGCCGGCAGGCCGCCGCGGACGGCGGCTTGCAGGTGGAGCAGCGGCACCCGGCGGTCGGGCAGCAGCGCGAGGGTGAGGCCGTTTTCCAGCGTGTGGGTGCGGATTTCCTCGCGGGCGCGGGCGCGCTTGCCATGGCGGGCGGGTGGCGCGGCGTCCACGGGATCGAGGATCGTCAGCGTCATCCGGTCCTCGGTGAGGCGGGCGGCGACGCGGCGCAGGTCGGCCACGGTCACGGCGTGGATCGCGGCGAGGTAACGGCGGGTGAAATCGAGGTCGCGCGCTTCGTGCCAGTTCGACGCGAGGTCGGCGGCGCGGCCGGAGGCGGTGGCCAGGCTGCGGAACTGGCTGGCGGCGATCTGGCGTTTCGCCTTGGTCAACTCGTCGTCGAGCGAGTCGTTCGGCACGGCGGCGAGCTCGGCGAGGATCGCCTCGACCAGCGCGTCGCGGTTTTCCACGGCGGCTTCGGCGCTGACGGCGAAGAGCCCCTCGCGCGAGGTGCCGTTCCACGACCAGGCGGAGATTTCGAGCGCGAGCGCGCGGTCTTGGCGCAGGCGCTGGTAGAAGCGGGCCGACCGGCCGCGGCCGAGCAGGGCGGCGAGGGCGTCGTAGGCGACGGCATCCGGGTGGGCGAGCGACGGGATTTTCCAAGCCAGGGTCAGGCGGCTGGCGGCGATGGCGAAGGTGTCGCGGGACCGGCGGCTGCCGAGCTGCGGCGGGTCGACGGGCGGGTGCGGGTCGCGGCCGCCGCCGAGGGCGACGTCGGCGGTGAGGGTGAGCATTTGCGCGCGAGCGGCCTCGGGATCGAAGTCGCCGGAGATCACGACGAAGGCGCGGTCCGGCGTGTAGCGGGTGGCGTGGTAGCGGCGGAGGTCGGCGTAGGTCAGCGCGTCGAACAGGTGGCGGTGGCCGATCACCGGGTGGCGCCGCGGGTCGTGGCTGAAGGCGGTGGAGAACAGCAGGCGGCTGGCGACGTTGTCGGGGTCGTCGAGGCCCATGTCGATTTCCCGGCGGATGACGTCCTGCTCCTTGGCGAACTCGGCTTCCGGCAGCAGCGGGTGGAACACCAGGCCGGAGAGCGTTTGAAGGAAGACGGACAGCGAGGCGGACGGGCCGTCGATGTAGTAAACGGTGCGGTCGAAACTGGTGTAGGCGTTCCAATGGCCACCGGCGGCCTGCACCGTGTTGGCGAGCGACTCGCAGTCGTGGTCGCGGGTGCCCTTGAACACCATGTGCTCGAGGAAATGCGAGACGCCGGAGCCGAGCAGGTCGTCCTCGTGGATGCTGCCGGTTTCCACCCACAGCTGCGCGCTCACCACCGGGGCCGAGGCGTCGGGATCGAGGATCAGGGTGAGGCCGTTAGGCAGCGTTTCGACGGTGGCGGTGACGGCGGGATAGTCCATGCGGCGGCGTTCAGATAATGATTTCCGGCAAACCCATCGAATGCTAACCACGCGACATGCGCAAGTGGCTGGTGCCGGGGATCGTGGCGGCCGTGCTCCTGATGGGGGCGGTGGCGTTTGGATATCGTACGTTCAAACAGAGCCGCCCGGCGCCCTACTGGGTGGTGATCACGCTGCAGGTTCCGTCCGGCGACGAGCAGCTCAAGGTGATCGAGAAAGAATGCCGCGAGCAGGTGACGGGCGACGCGGTGATCCTGCCGGTGGTGCGGGAGTGCGATCTCGCCCGGGAATGGAAGCTGGCGGATGAAAACGCGGCGGCGGCGGAGTTGCGCCGGCGCGTGTTCGTCCAGCTGGGCCGCGCGGGCGAGCTCAAGGTCGGCGTGCACGGCACGCGCAAGGAGGCCCGGACCAGCGAGGCGGTGGCCAAAGGGCTTGGCCGGAAGTTCATGGAACGGATGCGGCAGGCCAAGGCGGCGCCGGCTTCCGAGTGAAAGCCGCGCCGCGCAAGTGACTCAAATCCGGCGGATCACGTCGCCGGCCGCGTAGCGCGCTTTCGGGCGGGCGGCGGTGTGGTCGTCGGCGGCGCGGTAGCCGGCGGCGCAAGCGACGGCGGTGGCATAGCCGCTGTCCTTCAGCCCGAGCACGTCGTCGTAGGCGGCGGGGTTGAAGCCTTCGAGCGGGCAGGTGTCGACGCCGAGCTGGGCGGCGGTGGCCATGAACTGGCCGAGCGCGATGTAGATCTGGCGGATGTTCCAGAAATGGCGGGCTTCCTGCGGCATGTTGCCGACGAAGCCGCCGATCATCCCCTTCAGCGGCGCGAGCGCGTCGAGCGGCGTGCCCTGGACCTCGGCGAGGCGGCCGACCCAGGAATCGATGTCGGACTCCGAAACGTCGGTCTTGGCGGCGAACACGACGAGGTGCGAGGCGTCGGTGATCTGCGGCTGGTTCCACGAGTGGGCGCGCAGGTCGGCGCGCACCGCCGGGTTTTCCACGATCAGGAAACGCCACGGCTGCAGGCCGAAGGACGACGGCGTGAGGACGAGCGATTCCTCCAGCGCGGCCCAGATTTCCGGGGCGATGCGGCGGGCAGGATCGAACGATTTGGTGGCGTAGCGCCAGCGCAGCGCGGTGAGGACGGAGTCGGTGGAGTGGTTCATGGCGGGCAGAATCATTCGGCGGCGTCGAGCTGGAGCGGCAGGTTGACCGAGGGGAAGTCCTTGAGGGTCAGGCTGAAGATCACGCCGTACTCGTCGTGCAGGCGGTTGTCGCGGTGGGTGAAGCCGATGCCGGCCACCCAGCTGCCGAGGTCGCGGTGCAGGGTGTATTGCTCGACCTCGAGGGTGCCGTCGTCGAGCTCCCAGACCTGGAGCAGGCCGACACCCCAGTTTTCGTGGATGCGGGCGAACGCGCGGAGGTCGATGCGGTTCGAGTCGACCAGCACCGGGTGGTTGTTGAGCAGGCGGTGGCCGATCGAGAATTCGAAATCGGGCCGCGGCTGGAAGGTCAGGCGGGTGGAGAACTCGCTGAAGCCGGAGCCGCTGTTGATCACCGGTACCTGGGTGTCGACGTCGAGCGCCAGCCACGGCAGCGGACGCCAGCGGACGTCGTTGTAGAGGTTCGAGAAATCGCGGTTGAGCTGCTCCGGATCCTGGAGGAACGCGTCCATGTAGGTGTCGATGTAGAGCCACTCGTAGCTCTGGCCGTCGCGGCGGGTGAGCAGGCGGTTGCGGGCGCCGAAGCGCACGATGTTCCAGTCGCTGATGTCGTCGATGGCGGTGAAGCGGCCGACGTCGAGCGTGCGCGGGCGGGTGGTGTAGGTGAGCCGGTCGATCTTCGGGAACGTCGCGTCGAGGTCGTCGGTGGAGACCAGCGACCAGCGCGAATACGGTTGGAAGACGTGGAGCAGGCCGTCGAGACCGAGCGCGGAGTCGTTGTAGCCGCCGAGGTCCTTGGAGAATTTGACCGAGGCTTCCGCGCCGGCTTCGAGGTAGGTGCGGTCGGTCGCTTCCGACGGGCCGCTGACGTCCCAGTAGCGGCTGTAGCCGGCGCCCACCTCGGGGGTGAGACTGAGCCAGCCGCCGAGGTTCAGCGGCATCGAGAGTTCCTGGAAGGTGTGGAAGCGGGCGAACGACGGGTCGAGCAGCTGGTTCATCAGCGAGGCGCGCGCCGGGCTGGCGGGCGGCAGCGCGCGGAGGCGGGTGACGAGGTCGCGCTCGTAGCCGTCGAGCTGGGCCATCAGGTCGGGGATGCGCGGGTCGCCGGAGGGCAGCGTGAGCAGCGGCAGGATCACCGCGCCGCGGGTCGGGTCGGACGGCGTTTCCGACAGCCAGCTGAGCGAGGTTTTTCCCTCGTGCAGGACCGGCGAGTCGAACAAGGGCGCGCGGGCCTGGTCGTAGGCGATTTCCGGCAGACGTTCGTCGCTGCGGTAGAAGTCGTTGGGGCGGACGCGGGTGTAGAAGGAGAGGAGCGAGTCGCCGTCGTTGCGGTAGATCCCGATGGTGTTGTCGGGGGCGGGGTCGATCCGCTGGGTGCGGGGGTCGAAGTCCTCGCGGTAATATTGGTCGCTGAGCTTGGTGAGGTCGAAATCGAGGCGCCAGTCGGCGTCGTCGGGCAGTTTGAGCGGGATCCGGTATTTCAGCTCCGCGGCGTAGCGGTTGTCGTCGATCGGCAGGCGCGGGATGCCCGAGCGCTGGATCGAGGAGTCGAGGTCATAGAGGTAGTAGAGCTTGAGCCAGCCGAGGTTCGGGTTGTCTTTGACGCGGGTGTCGGTCAGGTCGACGCCGGTGCCGACGCCGCGGCTGCTGCGGAGGTCGAGGTGCCAGGTGGACAGCAGCCAGGCGTCCTTGGTGTCGCCGGTCTGCGGATCGCGCTCGCCGCCGAGCATGATGCCGTAGCTGTTAAGGAGGAACGCGCCCCAGTTCGAGCGGGCACCCGGGATGAAGTGGTAGCCGAGCTCTTTGTGCAGCGGCTGGGACAGGTAGGGCAGCCAGAACACCGGCACGTCGCCGGCATAGAGCCGGAGGTTCTCGAAGACGATCTTGTCGTCCGGGTAGATCGTGGTGCGGCGGGCGCGGATCCAGTAGTCGGGATCCTCGTCGTCGTCGGTCGTCACGCCGGCGTCGTCGCCGGTGTAAATCGTTTTGCCGTTGGCGTCGGTGCGGGCGGTGAATTTCCCGGACTCCATCAGGATCGGGCCGACCGAGCCGCGCAGGCCGGCGGTGTCGAGGAACTTGCGCTCCCAGAAGTAGACGGCGCGCTCGCCTCGCTGGAGCGAACTGCCCTGATAGACGCTGACATTGCCGGTGGCGGTGATGGTCTTTTGCTTGCCGTCGGCGACGGCCTGGTCGGCGAACAGCTCGATGCCGGTGTCGGTCCGCACCTTGACCGCGCCGGTGGCGGTGACGGTTTCCGCCTTGGTGTCGACCACCGCCTGGTCGGCCCGGAGCGTGGTGCCGCTGTCGGTGACCACGTTGACCTCGCCGTGGTAGGTCAGCAGGCCGCTGGCGGCGTCGTATTCGATTTTCCCGCCGAGGTTGTTGACGGTGAACGCTTTCGGCATCGCCGGGGAGGCGGCCATGGGTTCGCCGAAGGGCAGCGAGGGGGGCGGGACCGGGGTGATCTTGTCGACCGCCGGCGTGCCGGGGTCCGGCAGCACGGCCGGCTCCTGGGCCAGCAACGGCATCGCGAACAGCAGCGTCAACCACGGGGCTCCGGCGTAGATCCTCATCGCGGGGGATGAGAGAAGTTCGCCCCCGCGAAGTAAAGGCGGAAGGCTTGGACCGGAGGCCTTGCGGGCGTTAGGTTGGGGAATCATGGACGCTCTCGACGTTTCCCGGCAGCCGGTCGCCATCGTCGGCGCCACCGGCTTCCTCGGCCGGTCGCTGGCCCGCAGGCTCGCAGCGGCCGGCGTTCCGGTCACCGGGATCAGCCGTGCCGCCCACGGTCCGGCGGCGGACGTGGCGCGCTGGCAGACGCTCGATTCGATCGACTTGTCCGGCCATGCCGCGGTGATCAATCTGGCGGGCGAACCGATCGACCGGCGTTGGACGGCCGAGCACAAACGGGAATTCCACGCCAGCCGGGTGGGCACGACCCACCGCTTGGTCGAGCACCTCGGTGGTTTGGAGCCGTCCGTCCGTCCGGGTGTGCTGGTGAACGGTTCGGCGGTCGGTTTCTACGGGCACCGGGGTGACGAGATCCTCGACGAATCCGCCGGGCCGGGCGAGGGCTACCTGGCGGAACTGTGCGCCGAATGGGAGCAAGCGGCGGTCGGCGCGGAAGTGTTCGGCCTGCGGGTCGTCCGGCTGCGCAGCGGCGTGGTGCTCGGCAAGGGCGGGCCGGCGTTCGAAAAGCTCCGCCGGGCGTTCCTTTCCGGGCTCGGCGGCCGGCTCGGATCCGGCCGGCAGTGGATGCCGTGGATCCACCTCGACGATCTCACGGGCGCGGTGCTCCACGCGCTCGCCACGCCGGAGCTGTCCGGTCCGGTCAACGGTTGTTCGCCGCTGGCCGAGCGGAACGCGAATTTCACCCGCAAGCTGGCCGCCGCGCTGCATCGCCCGGCCCTGTTGCCGGTCCCGGCGTTCGCTTTGAAGCTGGCGCTCGGCGGCTTCGGCGGAGCCTTGCTCGGCAGCACCCACGCCGTGCCCGCGGCGCTGGATCGATCCGGCTATGCCTTCCGTTTTCCCAAGCTGGAGGACGCGCTGGCCGACCTGCTGGCGTGACTGGGGAACCACGAAACGCACGAAATTCCACGAAAGGGATTCCGCTTTCATGTCCTTTGGTGTTTTTCGTGGTTCTCCGTTTCTGGTTTCCAGACCGCCCCAAATTCCATGGCCGCCCCGCAGAACATCATCGCGCTCGTTTACGACTACGACCAGACGCTGAGCCCGCGCTACATGCAGGACGAGGTGCTGTTCCCCGAGTTCGGCATCGACCCGGTGCAGTTCTGGAAAAAGTGCAACGCGCTGGTCCGCGACCAGGAATGGGACGGTGAGCTGGCCTACATGAAGTGCCTGCTCGACTACCTGTCGCTCGATCAGGTGTCGAACGCCCGGCTCGCCCAGCTCGGCGCGGGGCTCCAGTTCTACCCGGGCGTCGAGGAGCTGTTCGACGGCCTGCCGAAGGCGGTGCTCACGCCCGAGCACGAGCTGGCCGGCATCAAGGTCGAGCACTACATCATTTCCTCCGGTCTCAAGGCGTTGCTCGACGGCTCGCGCTTGAAAGCGAAGGTGAAAGCGATCTTCGGCTGCGAGTTCGGGGAGGATTCGGAAGGGCGGATCAGCTTTCCGAAGCGCACGATTTCCCACACCACCAAGACGCAGTTCCTGTTCCGCATCAACAAGGGCATGCTCGGCTACGATCAGGATGTGAACGATCATATGCCGCACGACCAGCGGCCGATCCCGTTCGAGAACATGATCTACGTCGGCGACGGCCCGACCGACGTGCCGTGCTTCACGTTGATGAACAAGAACGGCGGCAACGCCATCGCCGTTTACAACCCGGCCGACATCAGCGGCCGCAGCTTCCGCAAGTGTTTCCAGCTCTCGACCCACGCCAACCGGGTGAAGCACATCGCCCCGGCCGACTACCGCCAGGGCTCGCACCTCTGGCTGTTGCTCAGCGAGATGGTGCGGGAAACCGCCGACCGGATCCTGCGCAAGCGGATCGAGGAGCGCGAGAACGCGACCGTCGCCGCGCCGGGGTTCTGACGAACGCCCTGAAAACCATTCGAGCCCGGATGGGGGGAGTCCGGGCCCGAAGGTGAGCCCCATCGAAGGGCTCGAAAATGGGGGGAGTTGACAATCGGGCTTCCGGACGAGTGTTCATGAACACGTCAGGTAGCCCAATCGACGGACGACATCTAAACTCCGGGGTCCCGGCTCGGGCATGGGAATTGTGATAAATCGTGGGGAATTCGTGACCAGTGGCGGGTGGCGGGACGGATCGGACGCAATTCAGGACGCGATCCAGGTTTTGAGCGCGCTCCAGTAGGTGCGGCCGATCGGGATGCGGGCTTCGTCGGTGGTCAGGATTTCCCGCTTTTCCTCGGCGAGCGTGTGGATCGCCCGGATGTTGCGGCGCTGGACGAGAGCGGTGCGGTGGGCGCGGCAGAACAGCCCGTCCGGGCAGAGGGCGAGCCAATCCTTGAGGGGCCGCAGGATCAGGGCGGATTCGCCCGTGGCGAGGTGCACGCGGCTGTAGTTGCCCTCCGAGACGACGCGCAGGATGTCCGCCCACGGCACGAAGCGCGTGGTGTTGCCGATTTTGAGAAACACCGGGTCCTGAGCGGTGGGCTTGGCGGCCGGCGCGGGCGGGGCGACCCGTTCGAGCGTGCTTTTCAGCCGCTCCGGACGCACCGGCTTGAGCAGGTAGTCGAGCGCGTTGCACTCGAAGCCGCGGATCGCGTGCTGATCGTGGGCGGTGACGAAGACGATGCGGGTGGTGGGCGAATCGTGCCGCGCGACGAAATCGAAGCCGGTTTCGCCGCGCAGCTGGATGTCGAGGAAGACGAGCTCGGGCTGGTGGCGGGCGGCGAGTTCCAGCGCGGCGGCGATGCCGGCGGCTTCGCCGACGACGTGCACGTCGGGGTGGGCGGAAAGGAGCTGGCGCATCTCCAAGCGCGCCGGGGCTTCGTCGTCAACGATGAGACAGCGGATCATGGGTTTGGGGGGAGAGGGGCAGGGTGATGGTCATGCTCACCCGGTCCGGATCGAGCGTCCGGGTGAGTGAAGCGCTGTCACCATACAACAAGGCGATCCGGCGGTGGATGTTTTCCAGCCCGACGCCGCGCCGGTTTTTTCCCGCCGGGGCCTCGATCCAGCTGCCGCTGTTGGCGACCTGCAGCAGCAGGCGCGGGCCGTCGATGCGGGCGCTGACCTGGAGCCGGAGTTGGCCGGAGGTGGTTTGCAGGCCGTGTTGGACGGCGTTTTCGACCAAGGGCTGGAGCAGCAGGATTGGCACGGGAATGCCGGTGGTGGCCGGGTCGAGCCGGATGGTGACCATCAGGTCGTCGCCGAACCGCCGCTTTTCGATCGTGAGGTAGCGTTCGAGCGATTCGATCTCCTCGCCCAGCGGGACCATGTGGCCGGAGGCGGGCTGGCTGAGCGTGGAGCGGAGGAAATCGCCGAGGTCGGTGAGCATTTCCCGCGGTACCACGGCGTTGAGCGGCAGGGTGGCGCGGATCGAGTTGAGCGTGTTGAACAGGAAATGGGGTTGCAGCTGGTAGCGCAGCGCGTCGAGGCGCGCGCTTTCCTCGCGCCACGAGGCTTCGAGCGCGCGGTTCTGCTCGGCGAGCAGCCGTTTTTCCGCTTCGCGGCGCTCCCGCGCGAGCGCCGAAACGACCAGCCCGGTGGTGGCCAGCACCCAGTAGAAGGCTTGTAGGAACCAGATTTTCTCATCCAGGAAGGAGGATGACATCAGGGAGTTGTGCCGCAGTAGCGTGGTGTAGAGCGCCAGCATGGTGCAGCCGAGGGTGATGGCGGCACCGTCCGGGCCGAGGCGGATGGCGGCGAAGATGACGAACGGGAAAATCAGGAACGAGAAATTGCTCTGCCCGCTGTGCAGCACCGTGTGGAAGGTGAGGACCACGCAGGCGAGGCAGCCGGCGAGGCAGCCGGCCAGCTCAAGCAGCTGCGCGGGGCGCTCGGCGTGTCGCCGCCAACCGCGCCGCCGCCAGACCGTCGTGATCAGCGGTGTGAGCATCAGGATGCCGGCACCGGCGCCGAAGATCCAGTTGGCCACCGTTTTCCAATAGCGGGCCGGCGCGATGTTCCCGCCGTCGACCATGCTGAGGGTGCCGAAAAGCGCGCCCGGCAACGGGGAAACCACGGCGGCCAGCAACAACGCGAGGATCACCCGGGTGTTGCCGAAGTGCCCCTCGTAGCGGCCGATCCGGTGCAGGATCCACCAGCTGACGAGCGCTTGGATCATGTCGTCCACCGTGCCGGCCCAGGCGATGGCGGCCGGGATGCCGAGCAGCAGGTGGTAGGGCAGCGCGTTGAGCAGGATGACCGGGGCGTAGCGCCAGCCGAGGATCAGCAGCCCGGCGATGTTCATGCCGGAGGAGATCCAGAACACGTAGGCGGCTCCCGGACTCTGCCCGGGGGTCCAGTGCGCCTGCGCGAGAGCCAGCGGCGCGTAGGACGTCGCGCCCGAGGCGAGCGAGAACAGCAGCGCCCGCAGCGCGCGGCGTTTCCACTGGCTTCCGGTCGACTCCATTCCCGGCTTTGATGACTCAAAGCCGGGGCGAAGACGAGGGGTTTCTCGTTTTCAGAGGCGGCGCTCGGCGATCTCCGCGGTCACCTCGGCGATGAACGCTTCGACGGTCTTGCTGCCGAGGTCGTCCTTGTCACGGTGGCGGACGGAAACCGTGCCTTCTTCCTCCTCGCGGGCGCCGATGACGAGCATGTAGGGCACGCGATCGAGACGGCTGAGGCGGATTTTCGCACCGATCTTGTCGGACGAGCGGTCGATGGTCACGCGCACGCCGGCGTCGGCGAGCTTGGCGGTGACGGCTTCGGCGGTTTCGAGCGTCTTTTCCGAGATCGGCAGCACGCGGACCTGCTCGGGGGCGAGCCAGGTCGGGAATTTGCCTTCGAAGTGCTCGATGAGCAGACCGGTGAAGCGCTCCAGCGAGCCGAACGGCGCGCGGTGGATCATCACCGGGCGGTGCTGCGTGTTGTCCGCGCCAATGTAGGAAAGATCGAAGCGCTCCGGCAGGTTGTAGTCCACCTGCACGGTGCCGAGCTGCCAGTCGCGGCCGATGACGTCCTTGACCACGAAGTCGATCTTCGGGCCGTAGAACGCGGCCTCGCCGAGTTCCTCGGTGTAATCCACGCCGAGCGTCTGGACGGCGTCGCGCAGGGCGGCTTCCGCCTTGTCCCAGTTCTCGGGCGAACCGACGTATTTGTCGGAATCCGGGTCGCGCAGGGAAAGGCGGACGCGGTATTCGCCCATGCCGAGGGTGCCGAGCACCTTCTTCACCAGGTCGAGGCAGCCTTTCACTTCGGCCGCCACTTGATCCGGCGTGCAGAAAAGGTGGGCGTCGTCCTGGGTGAAACCGCGGACGCGGGTCATGCCGCCGAGTTCGCCGGATTGCTCCCAGCGGTAAACCGTGCCGAACTCGGCCAGGCGTACCGGCAGATCGCGGTACGAGCGGTGCTCGCTGCCGAAGATCTTGATGTGGTGCGGGCAGTTCATCGGCTTGAGCATGTAGCCCTCATAGGTGCCGTCGGAGAGGCCGTTGATGAGCTGGCTGCACGACGCGTCCTCGTCGGCGAGCTTTTCGAGCACGTCGCGCTCGGCGATCGCCGGGAACTGGCTTTCCTGATAATACGGGAAGTGGCCGGAGGTGCGGTAGAGGTCGAGTTTGCCGATGTGCGGGGTGAAGACCTGCGAGTAACCCTGCTTGTCGAGCTCCGCGGTGATGAAGTCCTGCAACGCACGGCGGACGAGCGCGCCCTTCGGTTTCCACAGGATCAGGCCCTGGCCGACCGCTTCGTCGATGTGGAAAAGCTGCAACTCGCGGCCGAGGCGGCGGTGGTCGCGCTTCTTCGCCTCCTCCAGCCGGACGAGGTGCTGTTCGAGCAGTTCCTTGCTTTCGAACGCCGTGCCGTAGAGGCGCTGGAGGCTGCCCTTCGATTCGTCGCCCATGTAGAACGACGAGGAAACCGACATGAGCTTCACGTTCTTGCACTTCGACGTGTAGCCGACGTGCGGGCCGGCGCAGAGGTCGATGAACTCGCCGTTCTGGAAGCAGGAAATCTCCTCGCCGTCCGGGATCTTGTCGATGAGGTCGAGCTTGAAGCGGCTCGGATTGCCCGGGCGCTCGGCCAGCCCGCCGAGGCGGCCGCTTTCGGCCAGCGCCTTCGCCTCCTCGCGGGAGATCACCTTGCGTTCGAACTTCTGGTTTTCCTTGGCGACCTTCTTCATCTCCGCCTCGATTTTCTCGAAGTCGTCCGGGGTGATCCGGTGCTTCATTTCGAAGTCGTAATAGAAGCCGTTTTCGATCGGCGGGCCGTAGGCGAATTGGGCGTCGGGCCAGATGCGCAGGATGGCGGTGGCCATCACGTGGGCGCAGGAATGGCGCAGGCGCTCCAGGTCGGTCATCTGCTGGCGCTCTTCGAGGGTCTTCCGTTCGGCGGACATGGGGCCCGGAGAAAACAGAGCCGGACGCGGATTTTCAATGGCAAACGCGGGCGGCGGCGAAATGGCGGCGGGCGCCGGGGCGTCGCCCTCGCTCCGGCGGACGGGCGGTCCGGGCACCTCTCATGCCGCCGTCCAATGAATCTCCTTCACGATTGAGAACCAACTTGTCTGATAGATTTTCATGTGATAAACGCCCTATTCTGATGAAAGCCCTCGTCCTGTTCGCCGCCGTCTGTGCCGCCGCGTTCACCGGCTACCACCTCGATCTGACTTGCTGCGGCGAGCGGACGCGGGTGGAAAAATGGCCGTCGCCGATCCCGGCGCTCAAGAGCCAGCCAGAAGCCAAGGCGACCGCGACCGCGTCGGTGGATCCGGGCAAGGAGGTTGCCAAGGCGCTCGCCGAGTCGCGCTGAGGCGGAGGTATGAAACGGAGAAGGGAATCCAAGGGTGAAACCGGGCGAAAGGGCGTCGCCATGGCTCGGCTCAAGGCGAAGATGGAAGCATTGGAGCGGGGCGAGCGCGCCGCCGAGCGGGTGTTCAGGTTTGAGGCTCTGCCTGATGGGGGCCTCCGCCGTGAGATGCTGGACCCGGAGGCGTATCGCCGGAAAATCGCGAGAGAGTGAAACGCCTGGGCGGAAGTCGTCCGGGCATTGGAGGTGTCCTCTTCGCAACGAAATCCATCCAGAATCTCTGGGTTTGTCCGGCGGCTCTTCAGGGGGAGCTTACAGAACCATTTGTGTTTCGATGACGACCAAACGCCGACGCCTCGCCGAATCAGAAATTTTCAGCGAATTTCACTGATTCCTTCGCCCACGCAATTACCGCTTCCCGCGTTGCTTTGTCGGAGATCAGTGAAATTTGGATAAGCAAGGCTTCCTCCGCTTCCTTCAATTCTTTTTTCACCTCAGCATCAGAAGGTAGCCCTTCGGCCTTCTCGTCTTTTCTCTCCTTTGCCGCCTTGTCAATTCTCGCTACGCTCGAAGCTTTCAAATCAATCGGCTGAAGTTTTACCGGTTCGTCCAGCATCTTAGTGAGTCCGTCGACGTGCTTTGCTAAGAATATTTCTAGCTCCGCGTTATTCCGGGCAGACTGATGGCTATACATCGTTCCGCCGCCTGATTCGAACGAATCCGCAAACATGAGGCTGTCCTGCCAGCGATCAAGGGTGTCTCGCCACTCATCGAGAATAGGTACAAGGGCAACGTCTTTTTTTGCCAATTTTCCCTCAGTATCAATCCGTTTCGCGGTCGCCCAAAGACGAGCAGCCTGATCCTGCCCAACTTCACTAGTATTGCCCAATTTTTCCGTCAGCTTGTCAGTAGAAAGAGCGAGTATTTCTGCCGCTGTTTTCGGAACGGCTTGTTCTTTAGCCGCCTTTGGTGCCGCGTTGCTCAAGGAGGTGAGGCTGGCTGCGATCAGGAGGGTGGTAACTGGATTGGCGGTTTTCATGGTGTGACCGAAACTGATGGGCGAATATAAGCATCCTGAAGCATGCGTGTCAGGTTAAAAGTCAGGAGGGGTGAGCGATTTTTTGGATGCGTATATAAGTGATATTGGATTTGGCGCGGGGTGTGGGCGCAAATTTCATAGGCCGAATTTATCGAGCATAAGAGCAGGCGGCGAGAGTGGTAAAATTTGAATAGCTTCCAAGCGACGGAAAAGGTCAGCCCTCCCGACACCTGTGGGGGCGGCTCAATAGTTCTGTAGCACTCCGCCCCGTACGATGCTGCTGTGTGGCGGCCTTCTCCTGCGTCGGCTTTTTTTGGGTGAGAGAAAGCCGTGTCTGTGACGGCCTCCATGAGGGCTCAATGAACACTCACGGAGTTTGAATTCTTAGATAGCTCAGATGAGACCTTGAGAGAAATGGGGACGGAGCCGTGCTAGAAACCTCTGCGTGGCCATGAATGGCCTGTCGCGGCGCTTAGGAATTTTCTTGGTCCTTGGCCTTCTTTGATCCCTTTTTTACGGCGCTGTCCTTCTTGGCTTTGGTCGCTTTTTTTGGGGCTTCCGTATAAAGCCAACGCGCTGCGACCGTGAACAAGCCGAGTACTGTAACCGTTGTCGATCCAATGAGCGCGATCGTTACGGATGATGGGAGAGTCAGCAATTGAGGCGTTTGAATACCAGCTTTCGCAGATTCCCAATCGGCGGGCGTGCCTGTCAAATATACGAAATTTAAGATGATCCCCAGCCAGATGACGACCATGACGAAGAGAATCCCCAACCCCCAGATTCGAACAGTGTGGATTTGATCTCCCCGCGATAGGTCGGCTCGGAGGGCCTTGACCTCCTCTTTCAGCCGATCAAGTTCGAGCTGCTGGATCTCATCGTTGATGGTCGGAAGAGCCCGGGTTTCCTTTGAGGGGAGGGCTCCTTTCTCCGTCCTTGCCGCCTTCGCAATCTTGCTACGAATTGTTTCGGGCTGAGGCGGTCCTTCGTCCTCCGCATCGAGAGGCGGGGGAGGGATCGGACTGTCATCATTCTCCTCTTCAGCGGACTCCATTGTCAGTCCCTGCTAAGAGATTCTTATAATGCTGTTTGATAACAGCATCGGGGATCACAGCGCCGAATGTGCCATCCCGGCATGTTTCCCAAGGCGATCCCACTTTGTGAGTCAACGATGACAACTGAGGTCCGGACAGATGGCCGTAACCCTGCCACACGCCTTGAATGACTTCAATCTGGCGCGGGTCGGTTACCTGCTCCTTTGTGCTCAAGAGGTCCGTCACTTCACCGGACCCGTAATGGCGTAGTGTGCGATACAGCGTCGGAAAGACCGGTCCATACTGCCAAGCTTCGGGTTGGCCGCCGATGAGGGGTTCATCCAAGAGCCCCAAGCAGAAGCCGTGAGCGATATACACGAGCTTCTGTAGCTGCATATTCGTAAGGCTGCGGCCATCCCTTCGCGCCAAGCAAAGGAATTGGTTTGCAACTGCTGCCGACGAAGTGCTCACGTCAATAGGAATCGCTCGCGATTCGCCTGCTTTCAAGCCATTATTAATGAAAGCCTTACAACTTGTTCAAAATAAACTGAATACAAAAATTGTTCAAATGAGCAGTATTTTTTGGTAAATGCACGACAAATCGTTGAATTGAAAGTATTTAGCGATTCCAGTCATGCGGAAATCCCAATGCGGCGGTTTTTTCGATCAAGGTTTCCGGCTACCGCGTCGGGGCGTCCGTGGGTGATCCGTGCAATAGAATCGCCCAAAGCCCGCATTTTGGCGCATTTCGCTGCATTTTGGCAGTCTGCCCTAGAAAGGCGAAAGCCGCTGAACTCTTTCGAATTCAACGGCTTTCATTGGTTGCGGGAGTAGGATTTGAACCTACGACCTTCAGGTTATGAGCCTGACGAGCTACCTGGCTGCTCCATCCCGCGGTTTGGAACCATGCGCCTTGCGGCGCGGGGCGGCAAACTAGTCGGTTGGCGCGCGGATTGGCAAGACGAATGTGGAAAGTTTTTGCAGTTTTCCGTGCGCCGGTGCTGGCTTCCGGGCGTGACGACGCAGCCGCCGCCGGTTCGGATGTCCGCCGCCGAGTGGGGCGGGCGGGCCGAGTCGCACCGCGTTCGGGCGGAACGTTGGACATTGTCGGCCCGGGAGCGGCGGGCGCGCGGCGAGCCGCATCCGATCGAGGATTTCCTGTTTATCTACTATCCCTTCGCCCTGTCGAAGCTGGAGCAATGGCATCCGGGGCCGGGCGTGGCGCTGGAGGGTGCGACGGCGGAGCGGTTTTCGGAAAAATACTACCGCGGGGAGGAGGGCGCGCGCGTGCTCGACCCGGCGAAGCTGGGCGAAAAGGAACGCCAGCGCCTGCAATGGACACGCGGGTTGCTGGAGGCGACGCGCGGGCGGACGCCGAACTTCGCCTGCCACGGCCTGCACGAGTGGGCGATGGTGTATCGCGGCGAGGAAGTGCGCCACGCGGCGACGACCCGGCTGCGTTTGCCGCAGGCGGAGATCGACGCGGTGGTCGAGTCGCGGCCGATCGCGTGTTCGCACTTCGACGCGTTCCGGTTTTTCCCGGAGGCCGCGCGGCCGTTGAACCGTTTGCAACCGACCTTGATGGGACGGCCGGAGTTCGAGCAGCCGGGCTGCGTGCACGCCAACATGGACCTCTACAAGTGGGCGGTGAAGGCGCTGCCGTGGGTGCCGTCGGAGCTGGTGCTCGATTGCTTCGAGCAGGCGCTGGCGCTACGCGACCTCGACATGCGGGCGAGTCCGTACGATTTGCGCGAGTGGGGGCTGGAGCCGATCCGGATCGAAACGGCGGACGGGCGGCGCGAGTATGAAGCGCGGCAGCGCGAGTTGGCGGCGGCTTCGGCGGGGCTGCGCGAGCGGCTGATCGACGCGCTGCGGGCGATCGGATGCGATTAGCCGAGGAGCCGCGCCGGAATGTCGCCGAAGTCGCCGTCGACATGGACTACCTGTCGCCCCTGCGAGGCGAGGAACGGCACGGCGAGCGCGGCGCGCAGGCCGCTGCCGCAGTGGACGAAGAGCGGTCGGTCGGCGGGGATTTCGTCGAGGTGTGCGGCCAAGCGGGTGTAGGCGACGTGTTTCGCGCCGGCGACATGGGACGCGGCGAACTCATCCGCGCCGCGGACGTCGAGCACCAGGGCGTCGGGCGAACCGGCCAGGGCGTCGGGCAATTCCGCCGTCGCAATGCGCGGCAAGGCGGTGACGAGCGAGTCGTCCGACAGGGCTTCGTCGACGGGCAACCAACCGCGCACGTGGTCGAGGCCGATGCGGAGCAACTGGCGCGTGGCTTCTCCGGCCTCGGCGGCGTCGTGCGCCAGCAGCAGGATTTCCGCGTCTTCGGCGACGTAGGAACCGGCGGCGACCGGGAGTTTGCCGCCGGGCATCGAGGCGAACAGCGAGCCGGGCAAATGGCGGGACATGAACGCGGCACGGTCGCGGCGCAGGTCGAGGATGACGCGGCCGGGCGAACCGACCCAGGAGCGGAGTCCGGCGGGGTCGATCCGCGGCGGGGCGAACGGATGGCCGTCCGGCAGCAGCGCCGGGCCGCGGCGGTTGTCGCGTTTCATCCGGGCGAAATAGAGCGGCGGCTCGGGTTGGCCGGAGAGGATGTCGTTCACGAAGTCCGCCTCGGGGCCGTCGAGCGCCTCGCGCAGCGCGCCGTTGAAACGACGCTCGTAGTCGAGCACGCTGACGGGCACCGCGCCGAGCGCCTTGCCGCAGGCGCTGCCGGCGCCGTGGGCGGGCAGGATCTGCAGGTGGCCGGGCAGTTCGCGGGTGCGGCGGAGGCTGGCGTAAAGCGTGCGGGCGGCGGGTTCGCGCGCGCCGATTTGCCCGGCGGCGCTTTCCAGCAGGTCGGGCCGGCCGACGTCGCCGACGAAAATGAAGTCGCCGCTGAGCAGGGCGATCGGTTCATCCGCGCCGCCGCCGAGATCGGTGACGAGAAACGACAGGTGCTCGGGCGTGTGGCCGGGCGTGAGCAGGGCTTTCAGCTCGATGTTGCCGATTTTGAACGTGTCGCCGTCGCGCAGAAAGCGGGCGTTCGGGTGGCCTTTCGCCCACTCGAACTGCCAGTCGGGGCCGCCTTCGGCCGAGAGGTAGGCGATGGCGCCGTGGCGTTCGAGCAACTCGCGCGCGCCGCTCAGGTAGTCGGCGTGGATGTGGGTCTCGGCCACGGCGGTCAGGCGCAGGCCGTTTTCCGCCGCGAGCGCGAGGTAGCGGTCGACGTCGCGTTCGGGGTCGATGACGATGGCCTCGCCGCTGCGCGGGCAGCCGATCAGGTAGGCGTTCTGCGCCAGCGAGGGGTCGGTGATTTGGCGGAGGAGCATGGCGGTGGAGACGAAAGAGTTGAAGGCGGAAGACGGAAGACCGGAGCGGTCAGAGGGAGCAGGAGTTGCCCTGACAATTTACACCACGGCGTTGGTTCCAGGGCATTTTGGCGAGCAGCATCGCCATGCCGCACCAGTCGGTCAGGCCGGCGAAGGTGAGGCCCGCGCCGACGAAAGCGCTGAGGCCGTAGAACGCCGGGTGGACCCAGGTGCCGAGGGCGACGCCGGCGAGCACCAGCAGGCCGGCGGCGATGCGGACCTGGCGTTCGAGCGAAAGCGTCTGGCGGCCGCGTGTCACCGGCAGGCCGGCTTGCTCCCACGCGGCGACGCCGCCTTCGAGCACGGCGAGGTTTTCGCAACCGGCGGCGGCGAGTTTATCGCGGGCTTGGGCGGAGCGTTTGCCGCTGTGGCAGACGATCACGCAGAGGTCGTCGGCGTTCGCCCGCACGTTCGCCGGATCAAGCCGGTCGAGCGGCATCAGCGTGGCGCCTTCGATGTGGACGGCCTCGTATTCGGCCGGCGTGCGGACGTCGATCAGTCGGATCGAGCCGAGGCGGGCATGGGCTTGTTGCGGAGTGAGGGTCGTGTTCATGGCGGGCAAGGGGTGTGTGGCGGCGGGTGCTGCCAATAGTGAATATATAACCACATGGTTATTCTTGCGCAAACAGGTTTTTTCGAGCAGGTTTCGGACGTAGCGATTTTTGCCACCGCTGATGAAACTCGAACTTTCCGATCTCGATCGTGTCGCCGCCTTGTTCCGGGTGTTTTCCGAAACGACGCGGCTGGCGCTGCTGCAGGAGTTGAAAGAGGGGCCGAAGTCGGTGGGCGAGCTGGTGGCGGCGATGCCGGCGACCACGCAGGCGAACGTGTCCAAGCAGCTCAAGCAGCTGCACGACGCCGGGCTGGTGGCGCGGCGGAAGCAGGGCACGAACGTGATTTACGAGATCGCCGAGCCGCTGGTGTTCGAGCTGTGCCGGCTCGCCTGCGACAAGCTCAACCGCCCGCAGCCGACGCGGACGCTGGTGTTTTGAGCGGCGAGCTTTCCATGGCCGCGACTTCCCGCTAACCAGAACGAACGATGCGCCTGTTGGTGATCGAGGATTACGCGCCGCTGCGCGACAACTTGTGCCAGTTTTTCCGCGAGGCGGGATATCTGGTCGATGCCGTGTCGACGGGCGACGAGGGCCTTTGGGCGGCGAAGGAAGGCGGACATGATCTGGTGTTGCTCGATCTGATGCTGCCGGGCGTTGACGGGCTGGAGATTTTGCGGCGGTTGCGGGCGCAGGGAAGCCCGGTGCACATTCTGGTCATCAGCGCGCGCGACGGGCTGGAAGACCGGCTTGAGGTGCTGGACGCCGGGGCGGACGACTATCTGGTGAAGCCGTTCGCGCTGTCCGAGGCGCTGGCGCGGGCGCGGGCGCTGCTGCGGCGGAGTTTTTCGAAAAAGCATCCGCTCCTGCAGGTGGCGGATCTGGAGATTGATCCGGCGAGACGGAGCGTCAGCCGCGCGGGCGAACCGATCGAACTGACGGCGTTGGAATACCGCCTGCTGGAATACCTCGCCTACCGGGCGGGCGAAGTCGTTTCACGCGTGGATATCTGGGAGCGGGTGTTCGAGGATGCGATGGGCGGAAGCAGCAACGCGGTGGACGTTTACATCGGGTATTTGCGCAAGAAACTGAACGCGGGCGAACGGCCGGATCTGATCCGGACGCGGCGCGGGCAGGGGTATGTGCTGGAGGAGCCGGAGCCATGAACGCGCCCTCGATCCGTCGCAAGCTGCTGGTCCGCTGCGGACTGGGCATCGGGCTGAGCCTGGCCGTGCTTTCCGTCGGGATTTTCTTCTTCGTCCGGCAGAGCCTGTATCAGCAGCTCGACGAGTCGCTGGAGGATGCGGCGGTGCTGCTGGGCAACCAGCTCGAGCTGGAGAACGGCAGTGTCATTCACGAATGGCGGGAAGGGCTCGGGACGAACCGCCGTTTGGCCGAGGACACCGTGTTCCAGTTCTGGGATGAAACGGGCGGGAGCACGACGCGTTCGCCCGATCTGCATTGGCGCGATCTGCCGAAATTTTCCGGGGTGAACGGCGATCCGCTATGGCGGAACATCATTCTGCCCAACGGCGAGCACGCCCGCGCGGTCGGGCTGCGCGTCTATCCGTTCGTGTTGCCCGAGGAGGTCGAGCGGATGAAGGAGCGCGGGCAGATGATCGATCCGAAATCGCTGCCGCATCTGCTGGTGGTGGCGCGCAGCACGGAGCTGGTGCTGCACACGCTCGATCGGCTGCGCTGGATGCTGGGGGGGGGCGCGCTGCTCACGCTCGGGCTCGGGTTCGTGCTGATCGGGCGGGCCGTGCGCTCGTCGCTGGAGCCCATCGACCGGTTGTCGCACGAGGTGCGAGAGCGCGCCGGGCACCAGCTCGACCAGGCGCTGGAGGTGCCGGGCGAAATGCCGGTGGAACTGGTCGACCTGGCGCGGGAGTTCGACGCGCTGCTGGCGCGCGTGGCGGTGATCCGCCGGCGCGAGCGCGATTTCATCCGCCATGCGGCGCACGAGCTGCGGACGCCGATCGCGGGGCTGCAGGCGGCGACCGATCTGGCGCTGTCGCAGCCGCGTGAAGCTCCGGCCTACATGCGGGCGCTGGAGGACTGCCAGCGGGTGGCGGGGCAGCTCGGGGAACTGGTGAAACGGCTTTCCGCGCTGGCGCGGATCGGCCGGGCGGTCGATCCGCTGGTGCTGGTGCCGGTCGATCTGCCGGTGTTGGCGGGCGAATCCGTCGCCGCGTTCCGCGAGCGAGCGGCGCAGCGCGGGTTGACCTGGCATTTCGGCTGGCCGGAAGGCGGACTGAAGGTGCGGAGCGACGTCGCGACGCTGCGGATCATTTTGAACAACCTGTTCGACAATGCCGTGGAGTATGCGTCGGCGAAGGGGGAAATCCGGATCGAGGGGCGGACGGCCGGCGGCCGGGTGCGGCTGGAGGTGTCCAACCCGGTGGACGATCCGCCGGACGACCCCGAGCGTTTGTTCGAGCCGTTGTTCCGTCGCGATGGATCGCGCCACGATGCGGCCGATCATCTGGGGATCGGTCTGACCCTGAGCCGGGATGCCGCGCTGGTTCTGGGCGGCGGTTTGCTCGCGCGCCGCGCGGTGGTGGGCAGCGGTTTGGTCTTCGTGCTGGACTTGCCGGTGGCGGATGCGGGGTGAAAATGTGCGGCCCACTCACCGGATTTTCATGTTCGCCGTGCTAGCAAACGGGTCGCATGACGTCCCCTGAGGCGGGAGCCCGCCGTTCCACGCGCTTCTATTTCCTGCTGGTGTTCCTCGCGTTGATCGCGATCCGGCTGGTGTTGCTCGGTTTCGCGCCGCACGACGATCCGTCGGAATCGCGCTACGCCGAGATCGCGCGCAAGATGGTCGAGACGGGCGATTGGATCACGCCGCAGTTTGACTATGGCGTGCCGTTCTGGGCGAAACCGCCGCTCTCGATGTGGCTGTCGGCGCTCGGGATGGAGTTGTTCGGGGTGAACGAATTCGGCTCCCGCATCTTCATTTTCGTCGCGGCGCTCGGCGTGCTGGCGGTGGTCGCGCGGCTGGCGTCGCGCGAGCGCGACCGGGAAACCGGCTGGGCGGCGGCGCTGCTGCTGACGGGGATGCCCTTGTTCTTTTACTGCAGCGCGGCGGTGATGACGGATCTCGCGCTGCTGGCCGGCCTCACGCTGGCGATGGCCGCGTTCCGGCTCGCCCTGCGGGAAAATTCGCGCGGCTGGGGGTATCTGTTCTTCATCGCGCTGGCGGTGGGTTTGCTGGCGAAAGGTCCGCTCACGCTGGTGCTGGCGGGCGCGCCGATCGGCCTGTGGACGCTGCTTGGCAACCGCTGGAAGGATGTGTGGCAAAAGCTGCCGTGGCTCGGCGGCACTGTGCTGATGCTGGCGATCGCCATGCCGTGGTACGTGCTGGCGGAGCGGAAGACGCCGGGGTTTCTCGACTACTTCCTCGTCGGCGAACACTGGAAGCGCTTCACCGTGAAGGGCTGGGAGGGTGACCTCTACGGCAGCGCCCACGCGATCGCGCCCGGAGCGATCTGGGGGTTCTGGTTGCTCGGGGCGTTCCCGTGGTGCCTCGGCTTTCTCGCCCTGCCGTTCCGGAAATGGCGGAACTTCCGCGCCTGGGCGATGGCGGAGGACGGACGCGGGCTTTACCTCGTGCTGTGGATGCTGTGTCCGCTGGTGTTTTTCACGCCGGCCCGCAACATCATCGTGACCTACCCGCTGCCGGCGCTGCCGGCGACCGCGCTGCTGTTGGCCGATCTGGCGATGCCGCGGCTGCGCGAAGGCGGCCTGTGGCGGCGGTTCCACGCGCTGCACCCGTCGCTGGCGCTGGTGAGCGTCCTGTGCGCCGGCGGGACGATGGCGGTGTGGTTGTTCTGGTCCGACCTGTGGCCGAAGCATTCCGAGCGCGATCTGGTGCGCCGCTACCTGCACGAGCGTCATCCCGGGGATCGCCTCGTGATCTATGGCGCGCGCCGCTATTCCGCGGAGTTCTACCTCGAAGGAAACGTCGAGAACGTGATGACGGCGGCGGAGCTGACGGAAACGCTCAACGCCCCCGGCCGCATCTTCCTGGCCATGCCCGGCCGCTACCTGTCGCTGCTGCCCGGACCGCTGCAGCGCCGGTTCATGCCGGTGAAGGGCTGGAAGCGGGAATCCCTCTACGTCGAACGCACCGACACTCCGAACATGGCGGGGGTGGACCCCGCCGCCACCTCTCCGATCGGCCGATGAAACCGCTCACCGCCCCCATGTCCCCCGCCTCCAGCCTGACGCGCCCGGCCGCTGGCACGATCCGCCCGTCGATCACCTGCGTGGTGCCGGCGTTCAACGAGGCCGACGGCATCGCCGCGTTTCTCAACGCCCTGTGCCGCCATCTGGCCGGGCTGACCGATCGCTATGACGTGATCGTGGTCGACGACGGCAGCCGCGACGCCACCGGGCTGGAGGTGATCGCCGCGTCCGGCGGGCTGCCGGTGCGCCTGATCGGGCTGTCCCGCAATTTCGGCAAGGAGGCGGCGATCAGCGCGGGCCTCGCGGAAGCGCACGGCGAGGTGGTTGTGATCCTCGACGCCGACTTCCAGCATCCGTTCGCCACGATCGACGAGTTCATCCGCCACTGGCAGCAGGGCTACGACATGGTCTACGGCATTCGCAGCGACCGGCGGACGGACCCGCTGGTGCGCCGCCAGCTGAGCCGGATGTTCTACCGGATGCTGAGTCGCGGGGCCTCGGTCGACATCCCGGCGGACGCCGGCGACTTCCGCCTGCTCGACCGCAAGGTGGTGGCCGCGCTGCGCGACCTGCCGGAGAGCAGCCGCTTCATGAAAGGGCTCTATACGTGGGTCGGCTACCGCTCGATCGGCATCCCCTTTGTTGTCGAGGAACGGCGCAACGGGGAGACGAGCTTCAATTTCCCGCGCCTGTTCGAGCTGGCGGTGACCGGGCTGACCTCGTTCTCGACCTTTCCGCTGCGTCTGTGGGTCGGTGTCGGCTCGCTGATCTCCGGTTGCTCGATCCTCTACGCGCTTTACATCCTCGGCCGCACGCTGGTGCGCGGTGTCGACGTCCCGGGTTGGGCCACGATTACGGTGGCGGTGACGTTCCTCGGTGGCGTGCAACTGCTCTCGATCGGGATCCTGGGCGAATATGTCGCGCGCATTTTCACCGAGGTGAAACGGCGGCCGAACTATCTGGTGGCCGAGCGCCACGGGTTTTCCGAAACCGGTCCGCGCGCATGAGCCTGCCCGGCCAGTTGATCCGTTTCGGCTGCGTGGGCGGCGCCGCGGCGGCGACGCACCTCGGGGTGGTCGCCGCGCTGGTGCCGGCCGGCCTGCCGCCGCTGGTGGCGAACGCGCTGGCGTTCGCCGTGGCCTTCCAGGTGAGCTATTACGGCCATCGCGGCTGGACGTTCCGTTCGCCCGGCGGCCGGGGCGAATACTTCCGGCTGCTGCTGGTGTCGCTGGTTTCGTTCGCGCTGAACGAGGCGCTCTACGCGGCGATGCTGCGGTTCGCCCCGCTCGACTACCGGCTGTCGCTGGCGCTCGTATTGGCCGCCGTGGCGGTGTTCACTTTCGCCGGTTCGCGCCTGTGGGTGTTCGCCGCGCGCGCGACCGAGCCGTCATGAAACGCCTCACGCTCTGCGCCGACGATTTCGCCCAGTCCGCCGCCATCAGCGGCGGGATCCTGCGGTTGGTCGAAGCCGGCCGGCTCAATGCCGTGTCGTGCCTGAGCGAGTCGCCGCGGTGGCCGCGGGACGGCCGCGCGCTGCTCGCCGTGCCGGGCGATCACGCCGTCGGCCTGCATTTCAACCTGACGCTGCCGTTCGGGCAAACGGCGCGGCGGGTGACGCCGCTGCTGGCCGCGGCGCTGCTCGGCGGCATCGACCGCGGCTGGGTCCGGCGGCGGTTCGACGCGCAATGGCGGGCGTTCGTGGAAACGGCCGGGCGGGTGCCGGATTTCGTCGACGGCCACCAGCACGTGCATGCGTTTCCCGGCGTGCGCGAGGTGGTGATCGAACGACTGGCCGAGCTGGCACCGGGCTGTCGCGTGCGTTCGCTCGCGCCGCCGCCCGGGTTGCCGCGGCCGCCGGTGAAAGAACGGGTGCTGGCGGCGGTAGCGCGAAAATTGCCGGGACTGCTGGCGGATGCGGGGCTGGCGACGAACCGCTGGTTCGCCGGGTTCCGGCCGTACCGGGGCGAGTTTGCCTTCGGCGAAACGTTCCGCCGCTGGCTGGCCGTTTGCCCGGACGACACGCTGGTGATGTGCCACCCCGGTTTGCCGGCGGACGACCCGCGCGATCCGATCGCCCGCTGCCGGCCGGGCGAGTTCGATTACCTGGCGTCGGACGCGTTCGTCGCCGATCTGTTGGAAGCGGGCGCGACCTTGGCGGCGGCCCGGTAGCGCGCGAGCCGGATCCGTTTGAGCAGGCTCCAGCCGATGCCGCCAAACAGATAGGCGTAGCCGCAGAGCAGGGTGACCGGCCATTGCCACTTCAGGCTCAGCCATGCGCCGCCGAACGCGCCGCTGGCGAAAGCGGCCGCCAGCAGCAGCGGAGTGGTGATTTTCCACGGTTCGAGCGGGTGGCCGCGCAGCCGCATGCCGAGCAACTGCCCGAGGTCGGTCAGCAGGCCGGTGATGTGGGTCGTGCGCAGCACCAGCCCGCGGTAGCGGGTGGCCAGCGCGTTCTGCATGCCGCACGCCCAGGCGGCGAGGAAGCAGGCGGCGGGCATTGAACTGAACGCCGCGAGGTGGGCGCACACCAGCAGCGCGCCGACCGCGACCACCGAGCGCCCGTACGGCCGGGAGAGCTCGACGTTCGGGTGGTGGATGAAAAACCCGGCGGTGGCGGCACCGCTGATGAAGCCGAGCACCGAAAGGCAGAGCACGGCGAGCTGCGGCGTCCACAGGCTGCCGCTTTTCACCGCCTCCGAGCTGATCCGCGAGAGATCGCCGGTGAGGTGGCTGACGGAAACGCCGAGCCGCAGCATGAAATCCGCGTTCACGGCGGACGCCAGCGTGGCGAGGAGACAGCCGCCCGCCAGCACCCATCCGGGTTTGGCGTGCAAGGATTCGGCGGTCATCGCGCGCCAGTGTTGATTCCGTCGCCGGGGGCGTCAAGGGGTGCCCGCCGAAGGGCCGGAAAACCGCGAGTCGGACGAATCCCTTTTTTGAATGAGGAAGGCAGGAATTTCAGGAAGGCGAACGAAACGAATCCTCTTCCTGAAATTCCTGCCTTCCTGATTCCTTTCCTCTGTTTCTTCCAGATTCGAAGGATTGGCGGTTTCATCCATCCAACCACGAAAAACACCAAGGGGCACGAACCCCCAGAACCTTTTGTGAGATTTCGTGTCTTTCGTGGTTTCCTCTGCGTCGTTCACCCGAGGGCGGGAATCCGCTCTTGGCTCCGGCGCGCCCGGCCCCTACACCTCGCCGCGTGATTCCGAACGTCCTCGCCGAACGCTACGCTTCCGCCGCCATGCAGTCGATCTGGTCCGCCGAGGGCCGCATCGTGCTCGAACGCGAATTCTGGATCGCCGTGATGAAAGCCCAGCGCGACCTGGGCCTCGACATCCCGGCCGAGGCGATCGCCGCCTACGAAAAGGCGAAGGACTCGGTCGATCCCGGCTCGATCATGGCCCGCGAACGCGTGACCCGCCACGACGTGAAGGCGCGCATCGAGGAGTTCAACGACCTCGCCGGCCACGAACACATCCACAAGGGCCTCACTTCCCGCGACCTGACGGAAAACGTCGAACAGCTCCAGGTATTCCGCGCGCTGGAGGTCGTCCGCGACAAAACCGTCGCCACGCTCAAGCGCCTGCGCCTGCGCTCGGAACAGTGGAGCGACGTCGTCATCACCGCCCGCACCCACAACGTCGCCGCCCAGCCGACCACCCTCGGCAAGCGCATCGCGATGTTCGGCGAGGAATTGCTCGGCGCGTTCCATGCGCTGGAAGACGTGATCGCCCGCTACCCGGTGCGCGGCCTGAAGGGCGCGGTCGGCACGCAGATGGACCAGCTTTCGTTGTTCGAAGGCGACGCCGCGAAGGTGGCGGAGCTGGAGCAAAAGGTCGTCTCCCACCTCGGCATCCCGGCGGTGTGGACCAACGTCGGCCAGGTTTACCCGCGTTCGCTCGACTTCCGCGTCGTCTCCGTGCTCAACGATCTCGCGTCCGGTCCGTCGTCGTTCTCGAAGACGCTGCGCCTGATGGCCGGTCACGAAACCGCCAGCGAAGGTTTCGCCCCGGGCCAGACCGGCTCCAGCGCGATGCCGCACAAGATGAACTCGCGTTCGTGCGAGCGGGTGAACGGTTTCCACGTCATTTTGAAAGGCTACCTCGCGATGGCCGCGGGTCTCGCCGGCGACCAGTGGAACGAAGGCGACGTCTCCTGCTCGGTGGTCCGTCGCGTGATGCTGCCGGACGCGTTCTTCGCGCTCGATGGCCTGTTCGAAACCTACCTCACGATCCTCGACCAGATGGACGCCTATCCGGCGGTGATCGCCAAGGAGAACGCCCACTATCTGCCGTTCCTGATGACCACCACCATCATGATGGAAGCGGTCAAAGCTGGTGTCGGTCGCGAGACCGCGCACAAGGCGATCAAGGAGCACGCCGTGGCGACCGTGAACGATTTGCGCGCGGGCAAGACGACCGTGAACGATCTGGTCGCCCGCCTCGGCGGCGACGACCGCATCCCGCTGACGCAGGACCAGCTCGCCGCCATCGTGGCGACGGGCGAAAGCAACGCCGGCGCCGCGCGCGAGCAGGTCGCCGCCTTCGCCGCCGCCGTCAGCGCGGTCGAAGCCGCCCATCCCGCCGCCGCCGCTTACGCGCCGGGGTCGATCCTGTAAGTCGAACCAGCCTTCAGGCTTTTCACTGCAACGGGCGAATCGAGGTTCTCGATTCGCCCGTTTTCCATCCGGGATTCATTTGGAGGGAGAATGCTTCGTGGCCGCCAAGTCGCTCGCCTGCCGGGTGATCGCCGGGTCGATCTGCTTAAGCGCGCCGATGGTCGGCTCCCAGCGCTCCATCGCGGAATGAACGTGCGCCTCGTAATGATAGAGCATCATCAAAAGGAGCGTGGAGTTGGCTTTGGTCTGAAAACAGGGGATGGCGTCTCGATAACTAAGCTCAAGGGCTTCGTCCAAGTGGTCGATTACGGTGTGCAGAGTTACCTGGTCGTCCTCCGAAAGCTTTTTAGGATCGAGCTTCTTGGCGTTGCGGTCCGCTTCCATGAGCTGAAGCAACCGATACTCGATGCGGCTGGTAGTCCGGTCGGACGCCCACGGCGAAGGATCATCCGCGCTGGTGGAAACACGACGGTCGTTAGAGTAGGGTGTCTCCGGTTTCCAAGAAATCTCTCCTGCTTCCAATGCGCCGAAGCTGACGAGGAGATAGACGCAAACGGTGTGGACGCGATGCTTTAAGGGCGAGTTTGAAGGCGAATCACAAAAGAGGGTGTTAGCCATTTGGAAAGAGTGCACATGAGGGCGTGGTAGGGCAATTTGGTTTTAACTTAATTGGGTTGGCTCTGCCTTGATGTATTTCAGGGCCAAAGCCTGTTCCATACCAGCCGGTGTCTCGCGGTCCCGGCGTTACTCCTTCCAATACTCCGCCACCCAGGGGGCGGGGAGGACGCGGTGGTGGATGCGCTTGCCTTTGAAGCCCTTCGGGGCGTCGACCGGGTCGGGATGGCCGTGGAAGACGAGGAACTTCGCGCCCTTCGGTTTTTTCGGGGCGAAGAGGAGGTTGAGCGGGAAGGGCGGGCGGCAGTGGCGTTTGAACGAGGCGACCCATTCGTCCGGCCACCAGTATTTTTCCTTCATCGCGTAGGTCAGGAACGCCTGCTCGGTCTGGAACTTCGAGCGATCGTCGGCGTCCTCCATTTCGCGGAGGAAGGTCTGGTAGATGTAGTCGGACTTGCCGGCCTCGAAGCGGAAGATCGACGAGTTGCCGACATCCGGGCGGCCGCGGAAGAGCTGTTTGCGGGCCTCGATCCAGTTGTGGATGATGCAGTTCTTGCCCGGCTGGTAGTCGAAGAAGCAGTCGAGGTCGTCGAGCACGACCAGGTCGAGGTCGAGGAACATCGTCGGGCCTTCGAGGTTGGCGAAGCCGTCCTGGGTCAGCACCAGCTTCATGAAGACGTTCGGCCAGCGCGATTGCTTGATGCCGGGGTTCGGCGGGAAGCCGACGGTGTCGATCCCGGGCAGCAGGCCGGTGGTGTCGTCGGTCACGCAGAGGAAGCGGAACGGGCGCTTGAGGTGGCGCTGCACGGAGCGGAACAGGATGTTCACGTAGGGCGCGGGGTAGCGCGTGCCCCATTTCATGCAGACGATGTTGACGGAAGACATGAGGAAAAAATCCGGGTGGAGGGGTCAGCGGCCGCGGGGCGGGCGCGGGCTGGACAGAAGTTCCTGATACACCTCGACGGTTTGGTCGAGCATCCGTTGCAGGGTGAACGGATGGCCCGTGGGCACGGCGGGCGGCGGTTCGGTCAGGAAACGGCGGAGGGTGGAAACGGCGGCGGCGGTGTCTCCGGGCGGGATGTTGCCCGCGGGGAACAGCAGGTCGAGCTGCTCGCGGACGCCGCCGTGGGCGTAGCCGACGACCGGGACGCCGAGCGACAGCGCCTCCAGCGTGGTGCGGCCGAACGATTCCGGCTGGCTGGTCAGCGAGACGACGACCTCGGAGATCGCGAGGATTTGTTTCAGGTCGCCGCGGTTGCCGGTGAAGGTGACGCGGCCGTCGAGCCCGCTGGTGGCGGCGAGGTCCTGGATTTCCTCCAGATACGCCCGTTTGCGCGGGTGGGCGCCGCCGGCGATCACGCCGTGGACGTCGGGCAGGTTGCGGAGCTGTTCGAGGATTTTGAGGAAATCCTCGTGGCCTTTGAGCCGGGTGATCCGGCCGGGCAGGGTGACCAAGCGCTTACCTTTCGTTTCGGGAAACTCGTCCTCGAACTTCGCCCGCCACGCCGCGTCCGGCCGCCAGCCATGCGGGTAATCGGCCGGGTCGACGCCGCGGTGGATCACGCGCAGGCGGTCGGCCGCGGTGCGCGGGTAGTTTTGTAAAACGAAGCCGCGGATGCTTTCGGAGACGCAGATGACGCGTTCGCCGCAGGTCATGATCTCGGAGTAGCGGTTCACCGAGTTGAAGCCATGGACGGTGGTGACCAGCCGCGGGCGGGTGAGCGGGTCCATTTTCCGCCACGCGAGGTAGGCGACCCAGGCCGGGACGCGCGACCGGAGGTGGAGGATGTCGGGCTGTTCGATCTCCAGCCAGCGGCGGAGCTTCGGGATCAGCGCCAGCGTGCAAAGCCGCTTGCGGCCGATCGGCCAGGCGAGGTGGCGCGAGCCCTCGCGCTCGAGGGTGGCGACCAGCCGGCCGCCGCCGGAAATGACGATCGACTCGTGGCCGGAGGACGTGAGGTGCCGGGCGAGTTCGAGCGTGCCGCGCTCAACACCGCCGCTTTCCAGCTCGGGGAGGAGTTGAACGACTTTCATTTGGGATTGGTAAACCATCGTTCCAAGAGCAGGGCGGCGCAACGGTCGGCTTCGCGCAGGACGCGCGGCGGCTCGGCCAGCGTGCGGCGGTGTTGCCACGTGGCAAAGGGCGTGACGAAGCCGTCGGCGAGCAGGCGGTCGAGGCCGCGGGCGATCCGGCCGTGCGGTTTGAGCCGCGGCACCGGTAGCAGCCCGACCTTCGAGCCGCTGCTGAGCGCCTCATGGATCATCGAAACGCTGTCCTCGCTGACCCAGGTTTCGCCCGCGCGGGCGAGCCGGGCGGGCAGCCAGTCGCGGCCGGTTTCCTCGTGCGGGAAAAAGGCGATCTGCGGAAAACGGGCGCGCAGGGCGGCGCGGAAGCCGTCGGGCGTGCGCCGCGAGTCGGTGAGCTCCCACGATTCGCCCGGCGCCGCGGCGAGGATTTCGCCGATCGCGTCGAGCACGGCGTCGCCGTCCCAGCCGTGGCTGGCGGACGGGCCGCCGATGAGCAACAGGCGGCCGGGGCGGGGACCGGCGGCGGGAACGGCCACCCGGTTCAGCGCGCCGAGGGTGGGCAGGACGTTGGCCGGCGGATCGCCGCGCAGGTCGTGCACCGGCACCAGACAGACGTCGAACAAAGCGGCGGGCAGGCTCGGTTTCATCAGCACCGCGCAGGGCGCGCCGGTGCGCCGGGCGAGCGCCAGCAGCACGGTGTGGGTGGCGTGGCCGGCACCGAGGATCAGGTCGGGCTCGGGCAGCGCTTTCACCTGTTGCCAGGCTTCGTGCAGGCGGCGAGGCAGATGGGCGCTTGGCGTGAGTGAAATCCGGTGAACGGCGACGGGAGCGAGCCGGGCGAGCGCTTCGGCGAGGCCGAACGATTGGTTTTCGTGGCCGGGTTTGCCGTCGCCGACGATCCAGAGAACGAGCGGCATCATGACGGATTCGCGGGCGGCGGGGTTTTGCGCAGCAGCTCGTCGGCGAGCCAGCGCCAGCCGTCGACGTGGGCGGGGCGCTCGAACGCGCGGGTCCACGGTTTGCCGGGCGAACCGACGCCGATCACGGCGCGCAGGCCGAATTTTCGGGCGGCGCGGGCGAGGTCGCGGTGGCCGTCGAGCAGCAGGGCGAAATCGAGTGGCGCGGGTTGGCTTTCGTCGCTGCGCCGCAGCACGGCGGGCAAATGCTCGGGCGGGCAATCCGGGTCCCATTCGACGCGGGCGATCCGGTCGTCGTGCGGGAGCTCGGGCAGGCGGCCGTCGTCGAGCACATCGAGGCGGGCGTCCGGCCGGATTTCCAGCAGGCGGACCAGCGCCGCCACCGCCGACGGGTCGTCCGGCGGCAGGGTGACGAGCGCGCGCGTCGGCACGCGGGCGAGCTTCGCCGGTTCGGTTGGCAGCGCTTTGGTATAGAAATGCAGCGGTCGCACCGCGTCCACCCGCCAGCGGTCGTGGAACCAGAAGACATCGCTCAGGCTGTCCCGCATCGCCGTTTCCAGCTCGTCCATCACCTCCGCGGTGTCGGCCTTCGCCCGCACCGGCCGGATGCGCATCCGCCAGCCGCCGGAAATGCTCGAAATCGACAGGATCACCATCCGCGCCCGCGCCCGCCGGGCGAGCAGGCTCGGCAGCGGCGAGCACGACGAAAGCCGGCCGAAAAACGGCACCAGCTCGCCATGGCCGCCGGCGCGCTGGTCGCTGAGCACCGCGACCACGCTGCCGTCCCGCAGCGTGGCGGCGGGGGCGTGGAAGCCGTCGAACTTGCTGAACACCTCGGCGCCTTGGTTGCGCCGCCGGGCGCGGACCATCTGGTCGATCAGCGGGTTGGCGAGCGGCCGGTAAAGGGTGCCGCCGTGGATGTCGTCGCCCAGGGAACGGTAGGCCTGCGCCAGCATCTCCCAGTTGCCCATGTGCGCGCAGACGATCACCGTGCCGGAGCCGTTCGGGCGCAGGTGCGTCTGGCCCTCGACCTCGAGGTAGGGTTCGATTTCCTCCGGCGTCATCACCGCGGTGCGCAGGCTGGCCAGCAGGTTCGCCCCGGCGCGGCGGAACGTCTCATTCACCAGCGCGGCGATGGCGGCCTCGTCCGTGGGGTGGTTCGCCGTGGCGATCCGCAGGTTGCGCGTCGCCAGCCGCCGGTGTTTCGGTGAAAGCCGGCGGGCGACGCGGCCGAGCGTTTCGCCCGCGACCGCCACCACGTCGAGCGGCGCCTCGGCCAGCAGCCGCTCCAACCCGCGGTAGAACGCGAACTCCACCCGGTGGGCGAAGGTGACGGGTTTGGCGGCGACGGCGTCGGTCATGGGCGGGCGATGCTGACCGGCCCCGCCACCGCGGGCAAGTCCGCAGGCTTGCCCCCGGCCGGCCGCCCGTCTAGCGTCCGCGCGCGCCCCCGTAGTTCAACGGATAGAACGAGGGTTTCCTAAACTCTAAATCTGGGTTCGATTCCCGGCGGGGGCATCTCCTTTTGGAGCGATGGCGTTCACGCGATCGGCACCTCCAGCGTGTTCGCTTGGCTCGTCAGGAGGTTGTAAAAGTCCTTGGCGCCCATGGAAAAGCCGCCGGATCGATAGGGGTTCGGGGCGGCGGTGGTGGCGAGCGGCGAGCCGTTGAGGCGGAGGTCCGGCGCGCCCTTGCGGAAGATGATGTGGAGCGGCTTGCCGTTCCAGAGCAGGTCGGCTTCGAGGCCGTCGGCTTCGGCGGGGAGGACGGGATCGATGACGATCCGGTCGTAGTGGCGGCGGAGGCCGAGGACGCGGCTGCGGACGAGATGGTGGAAGATGCCGGGGCCGCTGGAGTAGAGCCGCCAGCCGCCGGCGACGGGGAGTTTGCCCGCGGTGATGTCGGAGTAGCGCGCGGCGGCCTCGTGGCGGTCGTGGACGGCGGCGTCGGAGCTGCTGAAGTAGAGGTTCGCCTGGCGCGGCTGGGCGTGTGGGACGCTTTGGCGGAGGCCGGCGGGGTTGATTTGCCGGAGCCCGTGCCAGAGGGCGTCGGCCTCGCCGAGCACGCCGAGCATTTCGAGGTGGCGGAGGTGGGCGTGGGTGTAGAACACGCCGATCTCGCGGGCGAAGGCGGCGGAGCTTTCGGCGCGTTCGAAGATTTCGCGCGGTCCGCCGCGGTACGGCGCGGGGCGGTCCATCAGCCGCATGCCGTCGGCGGCGAGCAGGTGCTCGCGCATGATCGCGAGGTGCTGGCGCGCCTGCTCGGGCGAGAACAGGCCGGCGAGGATCGCCCGCTTCATCGGCAGCAGCCGGTAGTGGATGCCGGTTTCCCGGTCCTGCGGGTGGAGCAAGGGGCGGCCGGATGTGCCGCCGGCGTCGAAGACGAAAAAGCCGCAGGCGATGCCGTCGGGCAGCAGCCAGCGGTGGAAATCGGCGCGCACGGCGTCGGCGAAGCCGTCGAGGCCGGCGAACGCTTCGCCCGAGTGCTCGCGGAGTTCCTCCAGCCGCCGCAGGACCTGGTAGGAGAGCGCGACGGTCCAAGCGCTGACCATGCGCTCGCGCAGCTCGGGTTTCGCCGGTTGCAGCGAGTCGTCCCAATCGCCGTCGCCGTAGCGCAGCAGGGCGGTACCGGGGAAGCACTGGCGGCGCATCCAGCCGATGGCGCCGGCGGCGTGATCGAGCACGGTCGTCGGCCGGCCGACCGGGCGGGCGGTGGCGGCGTCCGTCCAGTCGACGAGCTCGTCGAGCAGCGAGAAATCGGCGGTGGCTTCGAGGTAATCGCAGAGCGCCTTGAGCGGCCACAGCGGGATGTCGCCGTGCGAATGGCGCTGCTGGATCCAGCCGAAGGGGTCGAGCATATACCACTGCGGCCAGTCGCCGCTTTCCTGATATTGGTGGGAAAAGACGTCGAGCAGGATGCGCCGGACCTCGTCGGGGCGGTCGAGCGAGAGCATCAGCTCGACGGGGCCCTGGCAGACGTCGCGCACGCCCCAGGCGCCGCCGTTCCACTGCTCAAGGCCGTGCGGCGCGCTGTAGTGGATCAGCCCGTTGTGAACGAACCACGGGAGGATCGCGTCGAGGTTTTCCACGGCGGGCGAATCAAGGCCGCCGACGCGCAGGGCGTGGCGCGCCACGTGCCAGATCGATTCGCCCGCGGCCGGGGCGGCGTCGCCGCGGGCCTGGCCGCCGAGACGGATCGCGAAACAATCGACGGCCGGCGTGCGGGCGACGAGGTGGGACGTCGCCTCGCCCGGCCAGCCGAGGAGTTCTCCGCCGCCGAGGGTTTCCACGCCGTCGGTTTCGATCGTGAACCAGGCGTTCGGGAAATACTTGCGGGCGAGCGAATCCGGGCCGGCGAGGACGGTGGCGCGGGTGCCGTCGATCTCCAGGCTGGCGGTTTCCTCGCCCTCACGTTCGCCGCCGACCAGACCGAGGCTGGCGGTGAATTTCAGCGGGCCGCCTTCCAGCACGCGGACTTCAAGGTGGGACGCGGGTTCGTCGGGCGACACCGTGACGACCACCTCGACCAGATGGCCGGGCAGGCGGTAGAGCCAGCGGCAGGCGGTGAGCGACATCGCGAAGGCGGACGGGATACCGAGCCAGGCGAGGCCGCCGATGGATTCGTAGGCGAGGCGCAGGCCGGACGACGGGATCAGGCCGAGGCGCTCGCGTACGGGCGAGAGCAGGCGGTGGAAGCTCGGGTGGCCGACGGCGAGCAGGCTCTGGAACACGCCGGCCATGTGGCAGGTGACGTTGAGCGTGTCGCGCGAGGCATCGGCGGCGGAACCTCCGCGTAGGATCAGCGCGTGCGGGCGAACGGAGGCGGCTTCCTTGGCGAAGGTGACGACGTGTTCGCGCGCGGCGCCGTGGAAGAACGAGGCGAGCGTGCCGTCGGCGAGACGTTCCTCGACGTGCCAGGAATCGGGGAACCAGCCGGTGAGGTCGGTTTCCGATGGGGCACCGCCGTGGACGACGCGGGGCGAGCGGAGTTCGCCGTGGAAGGCGGGCGAAAGCGGCGGCTCGGGCGCGGCGTCGGACGGCAGCTCGGCGAGCGCCCGGTGGAGGAGCTCCAGGTCGGGCGAACCGCTGGCGGCGGGGTGATCGGCCCGGTAGACGGCGAGGAACCGGCGGCTGCCGGATTCGCCCGGCGCGAGGGCGAGCGGGGCGGAGAACAGCGCGACGTAGGCGGATTCGTCCTGGCGCACGAGGCCGGGCGAGGGCGGCTCGAGCAGGGCGGCGGGCAAACCGTCGGTTCGCGCGGCGGGCGGACCGAAGAACTCGGCGGCGTCGGTGCAGAAGCCGGCGGTGCCTTCGGCGAAAGTCTGGGCGAGCCACGGATTCTTGCCGTCGACGGCGAGGTTCTGCCGCGTCGCGAGCACCCGCAGGAAGAGCGGGTCGGCCAGCTCGCGGTGGTCGAGGTATTGGCTGGTGTAGCACTCGTTGAGCCGGGCGGCGAACTGGGTGGTCAGCGCGAGGTCGAGGCCGTGGACGGCCTGGACGGTGACGAGCGAGCCGCCGGTGTTGCGGATATGGAATTCCACCGACCAGCCGCCGTCGAACGGGTGCAGGCTGGCGCGGACGTCGAGGCCGCCGTCGGCGACCTCCCACGCGGCGGCTTGTTCGTCGGCGTGGAAACGGGCCTCGCCGCCGGGTCCGGCGAGGATCAGCGCGCGGCGGCCGGTGCCGTCCTCGATCGTGAGCGCCAGCCGGTGCTCGGAGCCGCCGAGCGGGCAGCCGAGGACGAGGTTGAGCAGGATGTTGTCCGCGCGCAGGGCGTGGAGCGTGCCGTCCGGGAGGAATTCGAACCGGGGCGACCGGCCGGTGCGGACGAGCGGGAGATCGGCGTGGCGGAGCAACGGGCGGGTTGCGGGCATTGCTCCATCAGAGCATGCTTCGTCCGCGGCGTCATGCGGGAATATGAGAGCGGCCGGTGGTTAGAGAGAGACCGGAGGCCGGCACTAACGGCTGACGCCGCGCTGCGAGGTCTCGATGAACTCGATGAGATGGGCGACTTGCGGGTCGTCGGCGGCATGGGTCGCCTTGAGCGAGCTGAGGGCGATCGAGAAGTTGGCGTCCCGCTTCAGGAACAGCTTCTTGTAAGCGGTTTTGAGGGCGCGGATCGAGTCCTCGGAAAAGCCGCGGCGCTGGAGGCCGACGAGGTTGAGTCCGCGGGTGGTCGCCGGGTTGCCGTCGACGATCATGAACGGCGGGATGTCCTGCACGATCTTCGAGCAACCGCCGGTGATGGAGTGGCGGCCGATGCGGCAGAACTGGTGCACGGCGGTGACGCCTGAGACGATGGCGTGGTCGTCGACGACGACGTGGCCGGCGAGCGTGCCGTTGTTGGAGAGGATGACGTGGTTGCCGACCTGGCAGTCGTGGGCGACGTGCGAGTAGCTCAGGAACAGGTTGTCGTTGCCGATGCGGGTCGGCGTGTGGTCGTGGGTGCCGCGGTGGACGGTGCAGTTCTCGCGGAACACGTTGCGGTCGCCGACGACGAGGTAGGTCGGTTCGCCCTGGTATTTGAGGTCCTGGGATTTCCCGCCGACGGCGGCGAAGGGGAAGAACTCGTTGGCCTTGCCGATGATCGAGGTGCCGTGGATGACGACGTGAGAGTGCAGCACGCAGTCGTCGCCGAGCTCGACGTTGGCGCCGATGACGCAATACGGGCCGACGCGGACGTTGGCGCCGATCTTCGCTTCCGGGGAAATGACCGCGGTGGGATGGATCACGCCGGGGATGGCAAACGACGGGAGCGGGGATTGCGACTGTTTTTTCTGCCGCCTGCCGCCGTGAGGCGGCCGCGGGCGCGGGACGGGGTCGAAAATAGTGGTGGAATTGGCCGCAAACGGCCGGACGGTTTCTTATGATCAGACAAATGGCATTTATCCTAGGAGCGGTGTTTCTCCTGATCGGGGTGCTTGGCTTCGTGCCGAGCGCGACGACGGACGGAATGCTGCTTGGCATGTTTCATGTGAACCCGGCGCACAACTTCGTGCACCTGCTTTCGGGTGTGGTCGCGGTGGTTGCCGGGTTGTCGGGCGGAAGCGCGCCGCTATGGTTCTTCCGCGTGTTCGGGATCATCTACGGCCTGGTGGCCATTCTCGGCTTCATGGGCGGGAGTGAGCCGGTTCTCGGCATGATCGCGAACAACCGGGCGGACGTCTGGCTGCACGCCCTGCTGTCTCTGGTGTCGCTGATTCTCGGCTTCCTGCCGATCGGCCACCTGCGCCACGCGCATGCGTGAAACGAAAAAAGCGCCGCCCTTCCGGACGGCGCTTTTTTTGCCGGCCTCAGAACTCCGTGCGGATGCCTGCGATGACGCCGCGGCCGGCGAGCGGGGCGATGTCCTTGAGCACGGAGGTGTGCTGGCGGACCTCGGCGTCGGTCAGGTTGGTGCCCTTCAGGTAGAACGTCGTGGTGGTGCGGCCGGCTTTGAGGTCGTAGTGGACGCCGGCGTTGACGAGGAAGTAGCCGTCGGTCGGCAGCTCGTGGTCGGCGTGGCGGTTCTGGTCGAAGGCATACTGGCCCTCCAGCCGCGCGCCGAAGTTGCCAAGCTGATAATCGAGCGTGACGCCGGTGCGGAACGGCGGGATCTGCGGCAGATCCTCGCCGGTCTTGCGGTTTTCCGCCCGCACGAAGTCGGCCTGCAGGATCAGGTCGAGGCGCTGGTCCGGGGTTGCGACCGCGGCGGCCGGGGCTTTCGGATCGGCGGACGGCTTCGTGGCCGCGGCGGTGGCGGGTTCGAGCAGGTGGAAGGTGGCTTCGATTTCGCCGCCGGTGAAGTTCGCGCCGATCGGTTCGTAGGCGAAGATCGGCAGCAGATCGACGGGATCGACCGCGCCGGTCGGTTGCAGGCTGATGTAGTCGTTGAAGCGGTAGTGGAAGACGCTGGCGCTGCCGGTGACGAAGCCAGCGTTTTTCCGCAGCGAGAGGTCGAACGACAGCGCGTCCTCGGTGCCGAGCGTCGGATCGCCGATCTCGAACGTGCCGGTGGCGACGTGCGGGCCGTTGGCGAAGAGTTCGACGTAGGTCGGCGGGCGCTGGGTGTAGGCGGCGGAGAAGACGACGGCGTAGTTTTCGACCGGGTTGTAGACGATGCCGGACGACAGGCTGAAGGCGTCGAATCCGAGGCTGCGGCCGGGGCCGAAGTTCGGATCGGCCTGCGATTCGTTCGTCTGGTGGTCGTAGCGCGCGCCGAATTGCAGGCGGACTTTGCCGACGGGCAGCTCTTCGAAGAAGAACAGCGAGTTCACGTTGGTCTCGACCTTGGGCAGGAAGGCCTCGTCGCCGAGCGCGGAGAAATCGTTGTGCTGGGACTCGAAGCCGGCCGCGCCTTCGAACGGACCGAGTTTTTCGTGGATCAGCTCGGCGCGGGCGTCGAAGCCGTCGATCTCGAACTGGGTGCCGGGTGCGGCGCCTTCGAACTCGGTGTGGGCGTATTCCGAGTAGCCGAGCTTGTAGTTGATCTCCTTGATGGCGGCGGCCGGCTGTTCGAACGCGCCTTGGAAATCCCAGCGGCGCTGGCGCAGGCCGATGGTGACGTCCGGTTCGGCCACCGTGCCGTAGTGCGAGTCGGTGCCGGAATACGACAGCCCGGCGTAGCCGCCGTCCCAAATATAGGAGCCGCCGAGGCCCGCGCCCTTCGAGTGGGTGGCGCTGTTCGGCAGCGTGCCATAGGCCTCGGTTTCGCCCGGCGGCAGGGGCGAAATGGCGCGCAGCAGCTCGCTGCGGGCGAAGCCCGGAATGTGGATGTCATCGGTCTCGCGGTTGAAGCCGTCGAGGTGGAAGACGAGCGGGCCTTTGCCGAAGGTGACCGTGCCGGACTGGGAAAACAGATCGTCGGCGGAACCGGCGGAGGTTTCGAGTTTGCCCTGCGGCCAGGTGCCGTCGAAGCGCTCGCGCGGGATGCGGTCGTCCATGACGTTGACCACGCCGCCCATCGTGTTCGGGCCGTAGAGCAAGGTGGCGGGGCCGCGCACGACCTCGACCGAGCGGATCGTCAGCGGGTCGGCGGCGACGGCGTGGTCGGGGCTGACATTCGAGACGTCGAGCACCGAGGTGCCGTTCTGCAGGATGCGGACGCGGTCGTCGCCGAGGCCGCGGATGATCGGGCGGCTGGCACCGGGGCCGAACGAAGTCGAACTGACGCCGGGCTCGCGGGCGAGCGTGTCGCCGAGCGTCGGCTGGAGTTCGAAGGCGAGATCCCCGTCCTTCAGCACGGTGGCGGGCTGGACGAGTTCGAAGAGCGTCTGGTTGAAACGCGTGGCGGTGACGACCAGGTCGTCGAGCACGGTGGTGGGGTTGTTATCCTCGGCGTGAAGGAGCGGGGCGGAGGAGGCGAGCGTGAAGGCGAAAAGGGAACGGGAGAAAGAGTTCATGGGAATGCGGGTGGGCACGAGGGTGCGGGATGGCGCGGCTTTGATGAGACCGCTTCGAAGCGGGTGTCGCTTCCAGTCATCTGGGGGCGAGTCGAAGGCGTTGAGCCGCCTTGTCTCACTGCGGTTGCCGCCAAGGCTTGCGAAGCGGCCTCATCGAGGCCGCGCCACCTTGGGCGGACGGATGCGGATGGTCGCCGACCGCGACTACGGTCCCCGCGGAGGTCCCTGCGCCAGCACGCCACCGAGGAAATGAGTGGCGGTGAGGTCCGGGAAAAGGCGTGGCGGCGGAACGTCCGGCAGCGCGACTTCGGGCGCGGGCTGCGGTGCCGCCATGGCGGGCGCGGCCGCGTCCACCGCGCCGCTCTGCCAGAGGGTGACCTCGCACTGGTGGTCCGGATGGCCGGCGTCGCAGTGCAGATCGTGATGCAGCGGCGCCCAGGCCGACATCACCAGCATCAGGGCGAATGGGAACAGCAGGGCGCCCGCCAGGGAGCCCATGAGCAGCCGGCATTTCCGGAGCGGATCCACGGGGCAAATTTGCGAACTGATGCAATTCAATTGCAAGAAGGAAGCGCGAGGGGACGCGGATAAATCCGAGGCTTCAGTCGCGGATCAACCCGTCCGGTAGCTCATTGCGCGCTTGTTCCTCCGCTGGAAAGTGCCGGGCGAGGAGTTCGCCGACACGCCGCACCGCGAGGATGACGGCCTCTTGGATCGGGTGTTCGCGCAGGGCGGTGCTCATGGTTTGGGCAAGATCGTCCCAGAACGCTTGGCCGCAGACGGCGTGGATGCCGGTGTCGCCGATGACGGCGAATTTGCGCACCCGCGGGGCGAAGTAGAGCATCACGGCATTCCGTTGGCGGGTGCGCTCCAGCCCGAGTTTGCGAAAGCGCCGGGTCGCCCGTGCCACCGGGTCGGCGGGCGAACGGCGAGAGACATACACGACGATCTCGCCGCTGGTGAGCGACTCGGCGTCGCGGATCGCCTGCGTCACCGCGTCTTCGTCGAAGGAGGATAGGAAGTCGTTCGTGTTCATGGCCGTTTACCAATCGCCCCCGGCTCCGCCGCCGCCGAAATCGCCACCGCCGCCGGAAAATCCACCGCTGTCGCCGCCTGAAGAACCACCACCGAAGCCTCCTCCACCGTCCGAAAAACCGCCGCCGGAGGTCCAGATCGTCGGCTGGTACGGCCCGGATCGCCCGAAGACGGTGCCGCGTAGCGCTCTGACGATCGCTTGGATGACGATCACGGCGAAGAAAAGAAACGGGATCCAAGGAATGTTGCGGTCCGGCGACTTCCGCCGCCGCTCGGCCTGCGTTTGGCCCGTGCCTTTGTATTCGCCCTTGGTCGCGGCGATCATCGCGTCGACCCCGGCGCGCAGGCCGCCGGCGAAGTCGCCGCCGCGGAACGCGGGCTTGAGCGTTTCGTCGATGATCCGTTTGCAGATCGCGTCCGGCAGCGCGCCTTCCAGGCCGTAGCCGACCTGGATGAACATTTTGCGGTCCGCGACGAAGACGAACAGCACCGCGCCATTCGCCTTGTCCTTCTGTCCGACTTTCCACGAGTGCGCGATCCGCCAGGTGAAGTCGGCGACCGAGGACTGCGTTTCCAGTTTCGGAAAAACCGCGACGACGAGCTGGTTCGAGGTGTCGCGCTCGAACTGCGCCAGCTTGTTGTCGAGTTCAGCCGCGGTCGCGGCATCGACCACCTTGGCGTAGTCGTTGAAATGGCGGGCCGGCGGAGGCGGCAGGGTTTCCTCCGCGGCGCGCAGCAAGCCGGTGGTGCAGACGAGGCAGAGCCAGACAGCGGCGAAGCGGCTCATGTCAGTGCGCGAGGGCCGGTTTGCCGAACTCGAAGTTCACCGGCGGCGGCGTCTCGGCACCGGCTTTGGCGGCGAAATACGGCCGCGGGTGGAAGCCGAACAGCCCGGCGTAGAGGCGCGTCGGCATTTGCTCGATCGAGGTGTTGTAAGACTGGACCGCGCCGTTGAAACGGCCGCGTTCGACCGAGATCCGGTTTTCCGTCCCTTCAAGCTGCGCCTGCAGGTCGCGGAAGTTCGCGTTCGCCTTCAGATCCGGGTAGCGCTCGACGACGACCAACAGTCGGGACAGCGCGCCGGAAAGGGCCTCCTGCGATTGCTGGAAGCGCTTGAGCGTTTCCGGGTCCTGCGGCGAGGCGTTCGGGTCGACCTGCAGGTTGGTCACCTGCTGGCGCGCCTGGATGACCTCGGTGAGCGTCGATTTTTCGAAGTTGGCCGCGCCCTCGACGGTTTTGACCAGGTTCGGGATCAGGTCGGCGCGGCGTTGGTAGACGTTCTGAACGTCGGCCCAGCTCTTGTCGACCGACTGCTTCTGCACGACCAGGCGGTTGTAGCTCTGGCAGCCGCCGATCAGCAGGATGGCGAAGAGCCCGGCTACCACGGCGAGCCCGAGGAGGAATTTCTTCATGCGCCTAACATGCTCGTGGAGCGAATGGCGGCAAAAGGAAAATATGGCGGGGTGGAAAACGGGCCGGACTTTTCCACCTGGGGAATTCCATGGCCGGAAATCGCCCGAACCACGGGATTTTGGGCTTTGCCGCCATAGCCTCCGGAGGGACAAAGCGGCATGACGTGCGGTGGGTTGCTGGCTTCCGGGATGGCGAATGTTTCGCCGCTGTTCGCGTTGCTCAGCGTGGTGCTGATCCTGGCCGTGCTGGTGTCGCTGGTGCTGGTGAAGTTCCGCCAGAGCCTGCTCGTCGGCTACCTGCTGTGCGGCGTGGTGATCGCCAACGCCGGGCTGATGCCCGTCGCGGGTGGCGACGAGGGCGACGCGGTGATCTCCCACCTGGCGGAAATCGGCGTGATCCTGCTGATGTTCACCCTCGGCATCGAGTTCTCGCTCGGCGAGCTCGGCCACCTGTGGCGCACGGCCTTGCGCGGCGGCGGCCTGCAGGTCGGCCTGACGGCGGCGGCGGCCGGCGGCGTGGCGCACGCGCTCGGGTTTCCGATGGCGGAAACGGCGGTGCTGGCGGTGGCGGTGGCGCTCAGCTCGACCGCGGTGGCGATGAAATCGTTTCAGGACCTCGGCCAGCCGAATAACCCCGGCGCCCGCGCCGCGCTGGCGATCGCCCTGTTCCAGGACCTGCTGGTGATCCTGTTCATCCTCATCCTGCCCGCGCTGTACGGCGGGGACGGGGGTGGCTCGATCGCCGTCGGCGTGGCGAAGGCGGTGGGCAAGGGGGTGGCCTTCCTCGGCGGCGCGCTGCTGCTCGGCCGCTACGGCATCACGCCGTTGCTGCACGCGGTCGCCCGCACCCGCTCGCGCGAGTTGTTCACGCTGACGGTCGTGGCGTTGTGCTGCGGCGTCGCAATGGCCGGCGGCGCGCTCGACCTGTCGCTCGCGCTCGGTGCCTTCGCCGCCGGCCTGGTCGTCAGCGAGTCGATCTACAGCCACCGGATCATGGCGGACATCCTGCCGTTCAAGGACTTGTTCCTCGCGCTGTTCTTCATCTCCGTCGGCCTGCAGATCGACCTTGCGGCGATCGCCGCGGATTGGCAGCGGGTGCTCGGCGGCTGCGCGCTGATCCTTTCGGTGAAAGGGGCGATCGGGTTTTTCGTCTCGCGCGCGCTGAAACTGCCGCTGCGCCCGGCCCTGCTGGCGGCGGCCGCGCTGGCGAGCACCGGGGAATTTTCGCTCGTGCTGATGCAGAAGGCGTCGAACCTCCGGGCGTTCGATCCCGCGACGATCCAACTGCTGCTCATTTGCAGCGCCGTGACGATGGGCCTGGTGCCCGGGTTGATGCGGCTTAGCGGGCCGTTCGGCCGCTGGCTGGAGGCGAAGGGCTGGTTCGCCAGCCGCCGGCCCGCGCCCGAGAGCCTGACGCCGGTCAAGGCGATCAAGGAGCTCTCCGACCACGCCGTGATCTGCGGCTACGGCCCGGTCGGCCGCTCGCTCAACGAGGCGCTCAAGCGCTGCGGCGTGCCGACGCTGGTGCTCGAGCTGAACTCCGAGACCGTGCTGAAGTTGAAAAAGGAAGGCCAGCTCGTGCTGTTCGCCGACGCCACCCACCCCGAGGCGCTCGATCTCGCCGGCATCGGCCGGGCGCGCCTGGTCGCCTTCACCTTTCCCCAGACCGGCATCACCTGCGCCGCCGTGCCGCTGGTCCGCGAGCGCAACCCCGGCATCGTCATCTTCGGCCGCGCCAAGTTCCCCGAGGAGGTCGAGAAGCTCCGCGAGCGCGATGTCATCGTCATCCACGACGAACGAGAAAGCGCCGTCGCCATGGTCCGCAGCGCCATGACCTCCTACGACCGCGCCGACATCGTGCCGGAGGAAGTCGTGGGGGACGTGATGAACGAGCGGGGCTGAGCGCTCACCGGGACCGCTGAATTGATTCAGTAAAACGGGCCGTCGGGCGTTCAGGCTTCGAAGCGCGGTTCGCCCGCGACGAAGGTTTTCCAGACGGCGAAGGTGTCGTCGAGCAGGACGAGGTCGGCGTGGAAACCGGGCTCGAGCTTGCCCAAGTCCTTCAGCCCGAGGGCGCGCGCCTGGTTCCACGAGGTCGCCTTGACCAGCTGGTGGAGCGGCAGCCCGGCGTGGGCGAAGGCGTGGCGCAGGCCGTCGTGGAAACGCAGCGTCGAACCGGCGAGCGCGCCGTTCGATTTCAAGCGGGCGATGCCGCCGCGCAGTTCGACGTCGAGCCCGCCGAGCTGGCACTCGCCGTCGCCGAGCCACGCGCCGGCCATCGAATCGGTGACCAGCAGCAGGCGGTCGACCGGGACGAGCTTGAAGATGAGCCGCAGCATGTCGGGCGAGAGGTGGTGGGTGTCGCAGATCAGTTCGAGTTTCAGATCGTCGTCGAGCAGGCCGGCGCCGACCGCGCCGATCTCGCGGTGGTGGAGCGGCGTCATCGCGTTGCCGAAATGGGTGAGGTGGGCGAGCCCGGCGGTTTTGGCGGCGAAAAGGTCCTGGGCGCTGGCGCGGGTGTGGGCGGCGGAGCAGACGATGCCGAGCGCGCGGGCGCGGGCGATCAGGTCGAGCGCGCCGGGGAGCTCGGGCGCGAGCGAGAGCAGCCGGACCGGGGCGAGCGCGTGCAGGCGCTCGAGTTCGGCGGGGTCGGGCGGGCGGACGTGGGCGGGGTTTTGCGCGCCGGTTTGCTCCGGGTGGAGGAACGGTCCTTCGAGGTGCAGACCGGGGACGCGGCAGGCGTCGGCGTTTGCCTGGTAGGCGGCGCAGGCGCGGGCGATCGCCTCCAGCCGGTCGGGCGGCAAGGTGAGGGTGGTCGGCAGCCAGCTGGTGACTCCCTCGGCGAGTTTTTGGCGGGCGATGTGGCGGATCGCCTCCGGGGTGGCGTCGCTCGCGTCGCGGCCGTCCGCGCCGTGGCTGTGGAGGTCGATGAAACCGGGCAGAACGAGGCGGCCGCCGGCGTCGATCGTCCGGTCGGCGGCGGGCAGGGGGGCGCCGGGCGCGAGCACCGCGGCGATCCGGCCGTGGTCGAGCAGCAGCGCGCCGCCGGCGGTTTCCACTTCGGGCGAAACGAGGCGGGCGTTCCGGATCAGGGTGCGCATGGCGGGCGAAGGTCGGCGGTTTTTCCCGGACTGACAAGCGGCGGGCGATCCGCTAGGGTCCGCGGGGTCACCCGCCCGATCCCGTCATGAATGCGAAACCGACGCCCACCGGGCGAACCGTCCACCGGTCGTTGGAGCTGGCTTGCGGCGAGATGAAGCGGCGGCTGCACGGGCTGCTGGAGCCGAAGAGCAAGGTGGCGGCGGAAATCCACGCATTGCGGAAGCTCGGCAAGCTGGTCCGCGGCGGCCTGCGGTTGCTCGGCGTGCCGCGGGAGGACGTCGAGGCGATGTCGGCGATCGGGCGTTTGCTCGGGACGCCGCGCGACGCGGTGTCCCGGCTGACCACCTGGCAGCGGCTGGATTGGGAGGCCGGTCCGCACGCGGGCGATCCGTCGGTGGTGGCGATCCGGGCGCTGTTGGAGGCGAACGCGAAGGCGGCCGCCCGCCGTCCGCCGCGCGAGGTGGTGGCCTGGGCCGACGCGCGGCTGCGCCACGCCCATGCCGCGCTGAAGGCGATTCCGACGGCGGAATGGCCGGCGCGGATCGCCGCCGGGCGCGGCGAGCTGCTACGGCGGCTGGCGAAGCGGCTCAAGCGCCTGGAGCGCGGCCAGCCCGGTCCGCACCAGTTCCACCGCGCGCGCAAGGCGCTCAAGGGGTGGCTCGGCGCGCTGCACCATTTGGGCGAATCGCCGCCCGAACCGGTGGTCGCGCTCGCCGACGTGCTCGGCGACGTCAACGACCTGCACGTGCTCGGTCTCTGGCTCGACGGCCATGGGTTTTCCCGTGCGTTCGCGCCGGTCGCGTGGCGGGCGATCGATGAAAAACTCGCGCGGCTGGAAGCGGCGGCGCTCGTCGAGGCTCCCGCCGTCCGGGTGCTGGTCGAAGAAGCGTGAAACGCTTCAGCCGGCGGTGCCGCGCAGCAGGTTCCGGCTGCTCCACAGGTAGTTGAAGCCGGAGATCGCGGTCAGCGCGACGGACGCCCACAGGCTGGCCGGCATCAGCCATCCGTCCGGGCTGGAGAGGCGCCGCCAGAATTGGACGCCCGCGCCGGCCTCGCCGAACGGCGCGCACACGATCCACACCAAGCCGGTGATGCAGAACACCAGCTGGAAGGTGGTTTTCCATTTCCCCAGGTTGTCGGCGGCCAGCACCTGGCCCGCTTCGATGGCGATCTGGCGGAGGCCGGTGACGAGGAACTCGCGGCCGATGATCAGCGAGGTGGCCCACACCGGGCACAGGCCGCGCGACGTCAGATAGACGAACGCGGCGCAGACGAGGATCTTGTCGGCCAAGGGATCGAGCAGCTTGCCGAGCGGTGTGACCAGCCCGAGCTTCCGCGCCAAATAGCCGTCGAGCCAGTCGCTGGCGGCGGCGATGGTGAAGGAAATCAACGCGATCACGTGGCCCGTGGTCCCGCCCGCGGAGGTCGCGGCGACGAAGACGACGGTCAGGACCAGTCGCGACAGGGTGATCGCATTTGGCAGATTCACAGGCGCAATGTGGGAAATGCATGGCGCGAACGCAACAAGGGGTTGCTTCGATCCGCCGTTCCCCCTAAATCCCCCGCGCCTTCCTTGGCACCTATCACCATGAGCAACAGCGATTTCGGACTGATTGGTCTGGCCGTCATGGGCCAGAATCTGGTTCTCAACGTGGAATCCCGCGGGTTCCAGGTTTCCGTTTACAACCGCACCACCGCGGTGACCGACGAATTCGTCGCGGCCCATCCGGACAAGAAGCTGGTCGGCGCGAAGTCGCTGGAAGAGTTCGTCCAGTCGCTCGCTTCCCCGCGCAAGATCATGATCATGGTCAAGGCCGGCGGCCCGGTCGACGCGGTCATCGAGTCCCTCATCCCGCTCCTCGACAAGGGCGACATCATCATCGACGGCGGCAACTCGCTCTACACCGACACCGAACGCCGCGACCAGTGGCTCGGCGACCTCGGCTTCCGTTTCATCGGCGCCGGCGTTTCCGGTGGTGAAGAAGGCGCCCGCAAGGGTCCGTCCATCATGCCGGGCGGTCCGCTTTCCACCTGGGACGTGATGAAGCCGATCTTCGAATCGATCTCCGCGAAGGTCGACGGCGAACCCTGCGTCACCCACATCGGCCCGGGCGGCGCCGGTCACTACGTCAAGATGATCCACAACGGCATCGAGTACGGTGACATGCAGCTCATCTGCGAAGCCTACAACATCTTCAAGGCCGCCGGCTTCACCCCGGCCGAACTCGCCCAGGTCTTCACCGACTGGAACAACGGCGACCTCGAGTCCTACCTCATCCAGATCACTTCCGAGATCTTCAAGCAGGTCGACCCGGAAACCGGCAAGGCGATCGTCGACGTCATTCTCGACACCGCCGGCCAGAAGGGCACGGGCAAGTGGACCATCATGAACGCCGTCGAAAACGCGGTCGTGATCTCCACCATCAACGCCGCCGTCGAAGCCCGCATCCTTTCCTCGATGAAGGACGCCCGCGTCGCCGCTTCCGCCAAGCTGCAGGGCCCGAAGGCCGAGATCTCCGCCGAGAAGGCCGAGCTGGTCAAGAAGGTGCACGACGCGCTCTTCGCCTCGAAGATCATCTCCTACGCGCAGGGCCTCGACCTGATCGCCGCCATGGGCAAGGAGAAGAACTGGGGCCTCGACCTCGGTAAGATCGCCGCCATCTGGCGCGGGGGTTGCATCATCCGCGCCCGCTTCCTCAACCACATCACGGACAGCTACCGCTCCAACCCGGAGCTGAGCAACCTGATGCTGGCCCCGTACTTCACCGACCTGCTCAACCAGTTCCAACAGAACTGGCGCGAAGTCATCGCCACCGCCACCCTCGCGGGCATCCCGGTGCCGGCGTTCTCCGCCTCGCTCGGTTACTACGACAGCTACCGCAGTGCCGTCCTTCCGGCGAACCTGCTCCAGGCGCAGCGCGACTTCTTCGGCGCGCACACCTACGAGCGCACCGACAAGGCCCGCGGCGAGTTCTTCCACACCGACTGGCCGGAAGTCATCGGCTGATCGGAAGCGACCGCTTCATTCACGAAAAACGGCCGGGGGCGACCCCGGCCGTTTTTTGTTGGAGGAACCACAAGCAGGAATGCTTGTGCGACTACGCCAGCGCTTCGGCGAGTTTGCCGCGGTCGACTTTGACCACCCAGTTCTCGATGCTGGTGACGGCGCCGTGGCGGTCGTCGTAGCTGCGTTCGACGCGGGCTTGGACGACGGTTTCGGCGTGGCGGATCATCGTCGGCAGGCGGTCTTCCGGGAAGGCCATGACGAGCTGGAGGCCGAAGTTGCGGGCGAGGGCGAGGCAGGCGTCGATGCGGTCGCCGGAGAGCTTGGAGAACGCCTCGTCCATGATGACCACGCCGAGGTTGCGGCGTTCCTCGCGGCGGCCGAGGTCGTAGACGCGCTGGAACGCGGCGAGCATGGCGACGAAGAACGGCGCCTGGTTTTCGCCGCCGCTCTGCTTCTTGGCGCTCTTGTTGAGCGAGATCACCGCGCCTTCGCCCTTGCCGGTGGGCGTCGCCTGGATATCCCAGTGGTGGTAGTAGCGGTAATCGAGCGCCTTCTGGAAGCGCGGGTCCTCGGCATTTTCGATGGCGGTCATCAGCGCCTGCTTGGCGTTTTCGATTTCCTCCTTCACGCCGTTGGCGAAAAGTTCGAGGCCGGGGTTGAGGCCCTTGTCGATGAGCGTCCAGATCGCGCTGTGGGTGCGGTCGGCGCGCATCGAGAGCTGGTAGCGCCAGCCGCCGATCTCGTGATCCATCGCGCGGTTGAGCTCGCGCTTGGTGCGCTCGGCTTCGTCGAGCTTCTCCTTGAGCACATCAAGCACCTGGTGCTGGAGGCGGTCCTCCCACTCACGGCGGGCGTCCTCGGCGGCGAGGCGGAAGCGTTCGAGCTCGTGTTCCTCCAGTTCGCGGCGGCGCGCGTCGTAGCGGTCGTTCGATTCGTCGGCCGGGTCGAAGACGTCGGCGGTCTCCGGGTGCTTCTCGGCGAGCGCGCGGCGTTCGACGTCGCGCAGGTCGCGCGCCTTGTCGGCGTCGTGCGAGCGCGTGCGGGCGACCGCGGCGGCGGCTTCGATCCGCTGGTTCCACTTCGGGAACTGTTCGCGGGCGGCGGCGAGCTGCGATTCGATTTCGGCTTCGAGCACGCCTTCGACCTGCTCGCGGCTGAACTGGCGGGCGAGAAACGCGGCGCGTTCCTCCTCCTCGGCGTCGGTGATCGCTTCGAGCAGCTCCTGCTCCTGTTGGGAGAACTTCGACAACGTGGCGTCGAGGCGGCCGATGCGCTCGATCACGCCGTGGAACGTCTTTTCGAGCACGCGGAGTTTTTCCACCGTCTCCTCGCGTTCGGGCGTGGCGAGCAGCCGGATCGTTTCGTCGAGCGACTGCGCTTCCTTCTTCAAGCGCGGGAGCTGGTGCAGGCCGCCGGTGCCGGCGGGCGCGTCGGCTTTGTCGAGCTGCCATTCCTGGCCGCGGTGGAGCCACATCCGCCAGTCGTCGCGGCTGCGGCGCAGGCGGATGATTTCCTCGCGGACTTCCTCCAGTTCGTCCTCGCGCAGCGTGCGCAGGCGGCGCTGGCCTTCCTCGCCGAGGGTGAATTCCTTCGACGGCTGAAGGCGCTGGCGCAGCGGCGGCTCCTTCAGCCAGCCGTCCTTCGACAGCGCGCGCGGGTGTTTGTCGAGCTGGCGGACTTTGTCGACCGCGACGAGGTCGCCGTAGAGATGTTCAAGGTAGGCCTGCGCGCCGGGGTGTCTGGTCTGGAAAAATCCGACGACCGAACCGGCTTTCGGTTTGCGGGAAGCGGCGAGTTCGTCCGGGTGGACGAGCGCTTCGTCGAGTTGGCCGAGCCGCTGCGCCTGGTCCCACGCGGCGGCGAAATCGTCGGCGAGCACGGCGTGGCGGTGCGGGCCGAGCAGCGATTCGAGCAACGGCCACCATTCCTCGGCTTCGGGTTTCACCTCGATCACGCGGCCGAGGGCGACGGCGCGCTGGCCGCGCGATTTCAGGGCGTCGAGCAAGGGCGAAGGCGCGGAGCTGCCCTTGCGGTCGAGCTCGTCGAGCTCGCGCTGGAGGCGGGTTTCGCGGGCGTCGAGTTCCTTCAAACGGTCCTCGATCGGGCGGAGCTGGTCGTTGCCGTCGTTGACCAGCATCTGGTAAACGCGGGCCATGCGGGCGGCGGCGTCGAGCGCGGGCGCTTCGTCCGGCCCCTGCATTTGCTTCAGCCATTCGGCCGCCGGTTCGGGTTCGGCCAGGCCGAGTTCGGACGCGTGTTTCAGCCACAGCTTCCAGTGCTGCGTGCGTTCGTGGAGGAACTGGCGGGCGGTCTTCGCCGCTTCGCTCAGCGCGCCGATTTCCTTGCTCAGCTCGTCGCGGCGGGCGCGGTTCTGGGCGAGGTGGGCGATTTGCGAATCGCTGCCGGCGACCAGGCGGACGGCGGCGAGTTGTTGATCGAGCTCGTTGCGTTCGGCGACGGCGGCTTCGTAGCCGGCCGATTGCTCGGAATGTTGGAAGCGCAGCGCGTCGAGGCGGGCGCGGCGGGATTCCACCGCTTCGAGTTTTTCCTCGTGGGCGAGCGCGTCGCGCAGGTAGGCGAAAACTTGCGCCTCGCGACGGGCGGCGTGGTAGCCGAGGTGTTGGTCGCAGATGCGGGTGAGGCGCTGGTGCTGGTCGTGCAGCGTGTCGAGGCGCTCCTGCGCGCGGCGGTGGGCGTCGACGCTGGCGCGGACGGCTTTGACGTCGGGCAGGCCGGGTTCGAGCAGATACTCGCGGATGAACTTTTCGAAGCTTTCGACCGGCTGGAACGCCATCGAGTTCGGCAGCGTCTTGTTCATCTGGGCGCGGTCGAAGCCGAGGTGGGCGCGCGACGCCATTTCCTCCAGATAGCTCGCCTGGCGGTCCCAGACTTCGCCCTCGAGGTCGCGCTTCACGCGGACGCGGAATTCGTCTTCGGGCAAAAACGCCGGCGCGTCGTCCGAGCTGCCGCCACGGAGGAAGTCGGCCTTGTCGAGGCGGCCGGGCACGGTGAACCAGAGCGTGCGCGGCTTGGCGGTCGGGCCTTCGTATTCGATGCGCGCGCCCCACGTTTCGCGACGCGGCTCGGTTTCGCCCGGCAGTAGCGGCCAGGCGAATTCGAGGCCGGCGAGCGTCACGCCGCTCGGGCGAAGGAAGCGTTCTTGGCCGTCCTTGCCGACGGTGTTGGTGTCGCACAGGCAGTAGCCGCGCAACGTTCGCCCGCTGCCGGCGCCGGCGGCGGCCTTGTTGAAGCGGCTGCCGGCTTCGCCGAGCATCACGAACTGCAACAGGTCGAGCAGCGCGCTTTTGCCGGAGCCGTTGGCACCGGTGATGAGCGTGAGGCCGGAGACGTCGATGAACTGACGGTAGCCGTACCAGTTCACGGCGAGGATGCGACTGAGGTGGACGCGCATTTTGAAGAAATGACTAAGGACTAAATCCTAATGACTAAATGAAGAGATCCTCAGGCGAGGGCGGGTTCTTCGGCTTCGGCGGACGGTTCCGCGGGCGAATCGGCGGGTTCGGCCTCGGCCTCGGCGTCGCCGGCCGGGTCGTAGAGGGAAGCGCGGGCGAGCCAGGATTCGATCGAGTCGAACGGGATCACGCGCGGCAGGCTGGGGAGGATCTCGATGCGGGTTTCGCCGAGCTGGACCGAGCCGTCGGGCTTGAAGGTGCGGATCAGGCGGTGACGCTTGAGGCGCGCGAGCAACTGGTCGAGGTGGGTTTTTTCCGGCGGTTCGATGTTCTCGAACGTTTCGCGGAAGCGGTTCCACAGTTCGTCGACCGTGAGCACGACCGAGTCGGTGGTGCGGCTGGTGCGGTGGTCGTCCCACGCGCGCCAGAGCACGAGCAGCAGCAGGGTTTCGTCCTTGGTGAACTGGCCGAGCAGCATGCAGGTCTCGGGACGCGGACGCGCCTGGAGCAGGTAGAAGTCCTCGTCGACGATCAGTTCGAGGCCGAGCGGGGCGAGGTAGTCGGCGAGGTGCTCGCGGTAGTGGTCGCGGGCGAGCAGGAACAAATCGCGGCCCGCGCCGTCGTCGCCGAGCAAGGTGCCGCGGCCGAGCAGGTCGGCGAGGATTTCGCGCAGCGGCGCGCGGTCGGTCACGGGGACGTCGGCCCAGAAGCGCGGCCAGTTCGGATCGGAGTCGTTCATGCGTGGCGGGTGATGGCGAAGCGCTCCATGCGCCAGCCGGCTTGTTCGTCGTGGGGGACTTGTGCGGGATCGAGGCCGTTGGCGCGGCGCGGGCCGTCGACCGACCAGCGCACGGTTTTGCCGTCGGCGGTCGTCGCGTGGTCGTAGGCGGCGGTGGCGAGCAGATCGAGCATCTCGTCGACCGAGCCCGCTTGGAAATGTTCGGTGCCGGCGGCGTCGAGTTTCTCCATCAGGCGGGCGACCAGGCGGGCGGCGCGCTGCGGCGTGAGGGCGAGGCGCTGGCGTTCGCGCAGGGCGGCGAGCGTGTCTTCCTCGTCGTTCGCGCGGTCGCCGGTCTGGGCGAAGGAAAGGTCGGCGGGCGTGCGCGCGCGGCGGGTGCGGGCGAGCGACTCGATGCCGTAGAAGAATTTCGTTTCCGGCACCATCAGCCGGAAATCGGCGGGCGTGTCGCGGAACGCCGCGAGCCGACTGCCGGCGTGGGCGGCGTCGATCGCGTCGCAATAGGCTTTGACGATCTCCGGGCGGCGGCCGCGCAGCTCGGTCTGGTAGCGGTATCGCTGCTGGGAAAGCTGGTTGAAGCTGGCGATGCGGGCGTCGATCGCATCGGCCACCAGGCGGATCGCGGAAAGCCGGCGTTCGAGGTCGCGCAACGCCGTTTCGGCGCGGGCGTAAGCGTCGGCGTCCGACCAGCCGTAGTGCATCGCCAGTCCTTCGGCGAGGCGCTCCTTCACCAGCTCTTGGTCGCGGCAATCGGCGACTTTCGAGCGCACCGCCTGGAGCCGGGGCAGCAGGCCGTTGCGGCGCAGCGCGTCGTAGCAGACCATGTGCTGGCCGTTGCCGAACTCGGCGTAGAGCAGCCGCAGCGTTTCGGCGGGCGACTCGCTGGCGCGCTGGCGCTGGTCGAACATCGCGATCAGTTTTTCCACGCCGTGGAGCTGGATGACGGCGGTCTCGAGGCGGACGTTGAGGTCGGTGACGGTCGCGCGCAGTTCGTCGGCGGTGCGCAGGCGCGGGTCGAGCAGGTCGTCGCGTTCCAGCGTTTCGCACACGCCGCGGACGGTGTCGGCGAAGGTCGTCAGCTCGGCGACCTCGTCCTCGGCCAGCTCGCGCAGCAGGCGGAGCAGCGGCCGCAGGCCGGGCGAAACGAGCGTCCAGCGTTCGTGCAGGCCGAGCTGCTGGTCTTCCAGCCAGCGGGCGTCGCAGAGGCGGTTGAAAATCTGTCCGGCGCGCTGGCGGGAGTCGCGGAACAGCGCGCCTTCGTCCTCGTCGAGCGCGATCCCCGGGTGCGCGGCCAGCGTTTCGCGGATCACCGCGATGGCGTCCGGCTGCGGCAGCCGCCCGGCCTCGCCCGCGGCTTCGGCGATGCGGTCCGCGCAGTCGATGTAGAGCGCGGCCGACTCGCGGGACAGCGGCCGGAAGAAATCGCGCGAAACCGAGGCAAGCAGGCGTTCGCTGAGGATCGGAGCGGACATGGACGGGGTGGCAACTTGGCGGGCCGGGCGGGCGAACCCAAGCGGGAAGTATTTCGGAAAAGTCAGGCTTTTGCCGCAGCGAGCAGCTCCAGCAGGCGGTCGATCCCGGTGGCGGAGGTTTTCGCCACGAAACCGCGGGCGTGGGCGAAGTGGACGTCGTGCTCCTCCTGGATCCGGGTGAAGTCGAAGTGCGGGTGGTCGTTGTGGCGCGACAGCCCGTAGCCCGCGCCGCGGCGGTCGGGGTAGACTAGGCCGACGACCGAGCCGCTCTTGCCAATGGTTTCCAAATAGCGGCCGAGGCCGGCGGACGGCTCTTCGCCGAGCGGTTCGGTGCGCGGCAGGAACAGGACTTCGGTGCCGTCGAGATCCCACAGCTCGGCGTGGCGGGCGATGAAATCGAGGCGCTCGCGCAGGTTGCGGAGGTAGGCGAGCAGGTCTTCGCCGACAAAGCGCAGCATTTCCCAGATCGGTTCGCCCGGGCGGTGACGGGTGGCCGCGGCGAAGCGGCGCAGCAGGGTGACGTCGATCGGCGAGTTCAGCTTGAAGAGCGTCTCGCGCGCGACGCCGAGCCATTTCGCCGTGGCGATCGGACCGCGGGTGTCGAACCACTCGGCCGGCTCCAGCCATTCGCAGAAGCGCCGGGCGTCCTCGTACACGCCGAGGTGCTGGAGCACGAGCGTCAGCGCGCAGGCCGGCGGGTGGTCGGCGGGAAACTGGTGGTGGTCGAAATTGCTCCGTTCCGGCGCGTGTTCGCCGCCCACGTCGACCACCGCGATCGACAGATCGGCCAGGTCTTCGGCGGTCGGTTCGCGGCGCACGATCTCCACGCCATGGACGGCGGCGAGCAGGGCGCAGGCGAGGAGCTCGTCTTTGTGCGAGCCGCCGGGGTGGGTGACGATCAGGGAAAGGGACATGAGGGCGCGCAGCCTAGCCGGGATCGGCGGCGGCGCAATGGCGGAGGATTTCGCCTCGCCGGGCGAAGGGATTCCGGGCGAAACTGGCGCGATGAAATCCCTGCGACGGCTCGTTTTGGCCGGTCTCGCCCTGCTACTGGCGGCTTGCGCGCCGACTCATCGGTTGGTCGACGTGGAAACCCTGCCGCAACCGCCGAAGCTCGACGTCCGCTACGCCACGACGGCGAATTTCACCCGGCAGAAGCTCTACCCGCGAGCGAAGGTGTTTCTCCACCGGGATGCCGCCCGGGCGATTGCCGCGGTGCAGGCGGATTTGGCGAGGCAGGGCCTCGGGCTGAAGGTGTTCGACGGCTACCGGCCGCTCTCCGTGCAGCAGCGGATGTGGGATCTGATCCGCGACGAGCGCTACGTTTCCAACCCGGCGGTGAACCGCGGGCGGCACACGCGCGGCACGGCGGTGGACGTCACGCTGGTCGATGCCAAGGGCCGCGAGCTGCCGATGGGCACGGGTTACGACGACTTTTCCGAAAAGGCGCACCCGGATCACGCCGGTTTGCCCGATCGCGTGAAACGGAACCGCGCCCGGCTCGCGGCGGTGATGACGCGCCACGGGTTCGAGGCCTACCCGTTCGAGTGGTGGCACTTCGACCTCAAGGGCTGGGAGCGCTATCCGGTGCTCGACGTCGGCATCGACGCGCTCGTCAAACGGTAGGGCGAACCGCTGCGTTCGGCCGAAGAGGCAAATCGGACCGGCGCGGCGGTCGGTCCCTACCCGTTCAGCAGAGCGACGCGCGCAGCATCCAGGCGGTCTTTTCGTGCCGTTCCATGAGGCCGATGAGGAAATCGTTGGTGCCGTCGTCGCCGAGCTTGGCGCACTTCGTGGCATCGTCGCGCAACTGGCGGATGGCCTGCTCGTGATCGGCCAACAGCGCCTCGATCCATTTGCGGCTCGGGTGGGTGGCGCCGGGCAATTCCTTCAAGCGGGCCAGCTTGAGCATTTCGGCGAGCGAACCGGGCGAGTTGTGTCCCAACGAGCGGATCCGCTCCGCGATTTCGTCGATCGACTCCGCGAGTTGTTGGTATTGCCCCTCGAAGAAGAGGTGCATGGCGTGGAAGTCAGGGCCGACGACGTTCCAGTGGGCGTTGCGGGTTTTCGTCGAGAGGACGAAGGCGTCGGCCAGCAGCTTCGAGAGGAGTCCGGCGATTTCCTTGCGGGCTTTATCGGGAATTCCAAGGGAAGGTTTCATCATCCCGACTAACGCCCGGAAAGCATCGAAACGCAAAGGAATCGTGGCGCGGTCCGCTCAGCCAAGGAAGGCTCAGCGACGCCGACGACGGCGCGGGGCGCCGGTGCCTTCGCCGGAGCCGCGCGGGCTGTCGGACCTGGGCTGGCTTTTCGGCTGCTGCTTTTGCGGCGCCGGTCGGCCGCCTTGGCGGTTTTGTCCGCCCGGTCGGCCTCCGCCGCGGGGCGAATCGTTTTCCTGCTTCGGGGGGGCGGGGGCGGTGAGGTCGAAACCTTGCGCCACCTTGCGCTCGATCTTCTTGCCGGTGAAACGCTCCAACGCGCGCAGCGCGTCGCGGTCGTCCTCGGTGATGAAGCTGATCGCGTCGCCTTCCGCCTGAGCGCGGCCGGTGCGGCCGATGCGGTGGATGTAGTCCTCGGTCGCGGGCGGGAAATCGTAGTTCACCACGTGGCTGATGCCGTCGACGTCGATGCCGCGGGCGGCGATGTCGGTGGCGACCAGCACGCGGATCTTGCCGGTTTTGAAATCGGTGAGCGCGCGCTGGCGTTGCGGCTGGCTGCGGTTGCCGTGGATCGCGGCGGATTCGATGCCAGAGCGGGCGAGCTGGCGGGTGATGCGGTCGGCGCCGTGCTTGGTGCGGCTGAAGACGAGCACCATGTTGAGATTTTCATCCTTGAGCAGATGGATGAGCAGGTTGCTCTTCAAGTGCTTCGGCACCTCGTAGATCGCCTGTGCCACGGTGTCCGCGGTGTTCGTGCGGCGGCCGATTTCCACGATCTTCGGGTTGTGCTGGAACTCGTGGGTCAGGCGCTCGATCTCCTTCGACAGCGTGGCCGAGAACAGCAGTGTCTGACGCTTCTTCGGCAGCGCGGCGACGATTTTGCGCATCGGCGGCAGGAAGCCCATGTCGAGCATCCGGTCGGCCTCGTCGAGGATCAGGAATTCGAGGCGGCTGAAATCGGCGTGGCCCTGGCCCATCAGGTCGATCAGGCGGCCGGGCGTGGCGATCACGACGTCGGCGCGGTTGCGCAGCGCGTCGGCCTGCGGGCGTTCGCCGACGCCGCCATAGACTTTCGCGATCTTGAGATGGAGGTGCTTGGCGTAGGTGCGCAGGTTTTCGTCGATCTGCACGACCAGCTCGCGGGTCGGTGCGAGAATCAGCGCGCGGGTGTGGCGGGGGCCGCCGGAGGCGAGCCGCTTCGACAGCATGGAAAGCATCGGCAAGGTGAACGCCGCCGTTTTGCCCGTGCCGGTCTGGGCGATGCCGATGAGGTCGCGGCCCTCCAGGATCAGCGGGATCGAGGCCGCCTGGATCGGGGTGGGCTGGGTGTAACCGGCCTCGGAAACGGCCTGCTGGATGGTCGGCTCAAGGCCAAGCGCGCGAAAGGGCATGGGCGCGCAGTGGCTCAGGCGTTCGGGAAATGCACGTACGAAATTGAAAATGATCGTCTTGTGGGGCGGGAGGGCCGATATCCGGCGCGCGCCGCCATTCGCCCGACTTCCGTATGAAAATCACCACCACGCTCGCCACCTGCCGCACCAAGGACGGCTCGGTCCTCGTCCTCCAGGAGCACGACGGCCAGCACTACCTGCGGGTCGACGGCGTGCAGCTGATGAGCACCACCGCGTCGTCGTCGGAGCAGCAGATGGCGGAGATCGCCTGCGCCACCCTGCCGGCGAAACCGCGCGTGCTGATCGGCGGCCTCGGTTTCGGCTACACGCTCAAGCGCGTGCTCGAACTGGTCCCGGCGGACGCGATCGTCGAGGTGGCCGAGCTGCTGCCGGAGATCGTCGCCTGGAACCGCGAGTTCCTCGGCGAGGTGAACGGCAAGCTGCTCGACGACCCGCGAGTGGTCATCCGCCTCGGCGACGTCTACGACTGCATCAACCGCTGCGGCAACGACCGCTACCACGCGATCCTGCTCGACGTGGACAACAGCCCGGACCCGCTGGTGCAGAAGGGCAACGCCCGGCTCTACAACCGCCACGGCCTCGACCGGATCAAAGGCGCGCTGCAACCGCGCGGCCGCGTCGTGTTTTGGTCGGCGAACCAGGACAAGGACTTCGCCCGCACCCTCGAGCGCGTGTTCAAGCACGTCGAGAGCATCGGCGCGAAGGCTTACCCGAAGGCGAAACGATTCACCCACACGCTCTTCGTCGCGGACCGGGAGTGACGAAGTTGAGAGTGGATGGTTGAGGGTTGAGAGGAAGAGGGTGCCAAAGCTTTGCTAAGCTGAACTCTGTTCTCACCGGCGAGGAATCGCCCAAGAAACGCGAGCCATCCGTGTCCTTTAAGAAAGGATGCACAAGACGACGGCAAAACGATTGGGGTGGATCGCGCTGTGGCTGGTGAGCGTGGTGGGGGCTTTTGCCTCGGGCGCGGTGTTTGTCAGCCGCTATTTGGTTTTCGGCCCGACGATTCGCTCCGAGGGAATTGAGCTCCTCGTATGTCCTCCCCCGCCTGAACCCCTTTTCGCGGTGGAAGATTTCGAGCGGGCGAATCAGGCCGTAAAAGAGTTTCTAGACGCAGAACTAACCAAGCCGGAATACAGACGGTTGCGTCCCTTCATGGCGGCATTGCCCAAGAGCGATGGTTACACGCGGGTGTATGGCTCGGGAGATCCGCTGAGTTCGATTCCTCCGGAGATGCAAAGGGCTGCGGAGCGCGTGTTGGACGACGCGTTGTGGGAAAAACGTCGCACGGGTCGTTAGCCCGGCAATCGGCAATGGGACGCAAGGCACCTCTGGACGGATCGCGAGCTTTAGCTCGCCCCATCAACCGAGGCTCCGGGGCGAGCTAAAGCTCGCGGTCCGTAACCTCCACATCACTCCGTCTTCGGCGGCGGGAAGGGGGCGTCGGAGACGATCCAGTCGGCGTTCTTTTCGACGAAGGTGTTCATCGTCCACTCGCTCGGAATGAGCGCGACCAGCGCGCCGTGCTGGTCGCGGGCCATGGTGACGCCCATGGACATCGCGGGCAGGGCCTTCGGGTCGCCATTCTTCGGCTTCATCCAGCGGGCGAAGCTCCACGAGCCGTGCTCGAGCCGGGTTTCGGCACCGTATTCGCCTTCGAGGCGGTGTTGCAGCACTTCGAACTGGAGCGGGCCGACCGCGCCGAGCAGCGGGATCGGGTTGCCGATGGCGTCGAGCAGGGTGAACTCGGTGACCACGCCTTCCTTGAGCATCTGCTCGAGACCGGCGCGGAAGCGTTTGTATTTCGCCGTGCTGCGGTTGTGCAGGTAGGCGAAGCACTCGGGGGCGAAGCGCGGGATTTCGTCGAAGCTCACGCCCGGGTCGGTCGAAAGCGTGTCGCCGATCAGGAAATCGTGGTTGCCCACCAACCCGGCGACGTCGCCCGCGAAGGCGTCGTCGACCGTTTCGCGGTCCTGGGCGAACAGGCGCTGAGAGTTGGAAAGGCGGACGCGTTCGCCGGTGCGGGTGTGGAACACCGTCATGTCGCGCTCGAATTTGCCCGAGACGATGCGGATGAACGACACGCGGTCGCGGTGCTTCGGGTTCATGTTCGCCTGGATCTTGAAGACGAAGGCGGAGAACGCGGGCGAGGTCGGCTCGATCACCTTGCCGCCGCTTTCGCGCGAGGCCGGCGGCGGAGCGAGTTCGAGGAAGCGGTCGAGCAGCAGCTGCACGCCGAAGTTGTTCGCGGCGGACCCGAAGAACACCGGCGTCAGTTCGCCCGCTTCGACGGCGGCGATGTCGAACTCGGCTCCCGCGCCTTCGAGCAGTTCCAGTTCCTCACAGACCTGCGCGTAGGTGCCCTCATCGAGCGCGGCGGTGACGGTTGGGTCGTGGATGTCCTTCACCGCGACCGGCGCGCGGAACGCTCCGCCCGGAGTCTTTTCGAACAGGTGGACCTGGCCCTTTTCCCGGTCGTAAACGCCCTTGAAACGCGGACCGTCGCCGAGCGGCCAGTTCAGCGGAAACGCGGCGATGCCGAGGACGGACTCGAGCTCGTCGAGGAGTTCGAGCGGCGGACGCGCCGGGCGGTCGAGCTTGTTGATGAAGGTGAAGATCGGCACGCCACGGCGGCGGCAGACCTCGAAGAGTTTCCGAGTCTGGCTCTCGATGCCTTTGCCCGCGTCGACCACCATCACGGCGGCGTCGACGGCGGTGAGCACGCGGTAGGTGTCTTCCGAGAAGTCCTTGTGGCCCGGCGTGTCGAGGATGTTGACCATGCAGTCCTTGTATTCGAACTGCAGGACGGTCGAGCTGATCGAGATGCCGCGCTGCTTTTCCAGCTCCATCCAGTCGGAGGTCGTCGCGCGCTGGTCCTTGCGGGCGGTCACGCTGCCGGCGAGATTGAGCGCGCCGCCATAGAGCAGGAATTTTTCCGTGAGCGTCGTTTTGCCCGCGTCCGGGTGGGAAATGATCGCGAACGAGCGCCGGCGGGCGACCTCGCGTTTCAGGACGGCGGTGGGGACTTCGGAAGCGGACATGGCGGAAAAACGCGGACGGCGTGCGGCCGGAGGTAGGTCGCCAGCCGGGCGGAGTCGAGGCGGGATTCACGGAGTCGAGGCTTTAGCCGAGGAAGGTCTTCCCGGGCGGAGCCCTCTTTCGGGTCGCTGCACATCCGACTCCGCCCCCGCGGCTTCGCCCCTTCCTCGGCTGAAGCCTCAACTCCATCCCGTCCACCCGAAAAACCACCCGCCCAGCCCCGAAAACCTCCGACTCAGGAAGAAAAACGCCCGTTCGCGGAATCTGCGTTCCCGGATGCGGGGAAATCATTCCGTGACGCGGAAGAAAAACTCTCGTGCGAGGAAAAGCGCATCTGCGACCAGAAAGAATGCATCCGCTTCAAGGAAGAAAAACTCTCCGACAAGGAAGAATCATTCCCGGATGCGGGGTTTTCCTTCTCGAGCGAGCTTGCGGACCGGTGAAAGTTAGGCTTTTAACAACTCGATCACTTCCTGACACATGGATCCCGCCTCCGCCGCGAAGACGAAGCCCGCGCTCAAATTTGAATCCGCCGCCGACGTGCTCGCGAGCCCCATCCGCTGGCGGATGTTGGCCGAGCTGGCGAAAGGCCAGCCCTTGCCGGTGGTGGAAATGGCCCGCCGCCTCCACTTGCCCGCCACCAACATCTCCAAACACGCCGCCGTCCTCCGCGACTGCGGCGTCATCCAGCGCGGCTTCGGCAGCGACTACCGGATTGCCGAGAAATACCTCGTCCCCGGCGAACGTGCGATCGACCTGGGCGTCGCCTTGCTGCGGTTGGACCATGTAGCCTAAGCATTCTTGCTTGGGTTGTTGGGCTCCGGCGTGGCGTGCGTGGTCTGGATCCGTATTTTGTCGAAAAAGAATGAACTGAAGAGAAGATGTCTGGCTACGAACACTGGAAATCCAAAATCCATCCCTTTTCAGGTGCGACTCTCCGATTGCCGTTTTCGGCTACGTTGACTGAGACTGAGATCGAACTTGCGCGTGTTGGCCTTCTGCCCAAGAGCATGGACGACAAGTGGGTCGGGTTTGTTCTTAATGAGGAAATCGGGTTCTTTCGCAGTTGGACGGGTCACCAAATTTACCGGTTACGGTTGAGGAGGAACGGTGCAATTTATGAGGTTGGCCCGCTTGAGGTGCTCGATGATGCAACAATCTATCGTCGGCAGGACGATGTTTTTGACGTCGAAATGGTGAAGCGACTGCTTGCACGGCTCACGCGCTCAGTGAGCTGATGAAATAGCGTAAGCGCCCGCTGGGACCGCGAGTTGCCAAACTCGCTCTTCCGCAGAGCGGCGGATTTGGCAATCCGCGGTCCCAGCCTTGCCTTTCCTTTTGCCCGGGCCGTCGGCATGGTGCGTTTTCCCCGATGCCTGCGCTCGATCCCGCCAATGTCTCCGATCCGTCGTCGTCCGACGAGATCCTCAACGCCTTCCTCGAATACCTCGTCGAGGCGGGGATCGAACCATACGGCCATCAGGAGGAGGCGATCCTCGAGCTCTTCGACGGCCGCAACGTGATCCTCAACACGCCGACCGGTTCGGGCAAATCGCTGGTCGCGCTGGCGCTGCACTTCAAGGCGCTGTGCCAGAAGCGGCGGTCGTTCTACACCGTGCCGATCAAGGCGTTGGCGAACGAGAAGTTCCTCTCGCTGTGCCAGATTTTCGGGCCGGAGAACGTCGGCATGATCACCGGCGACGCGACCGTCAACGCCGGCGCGCCGATCATCTGCTGCACGGCGGAGATCCTTTCCAACCTCGCGCTGCGCGAAGGCATGCGCGCGCAGGTCGACGACGTCATCATCGACGAGTTCCACTATTATTCCGATCCGTCGCGCGGCGTGGCGTGGCAGGTGCCCTTGCTGACGCTGCCGCAGGCGCGCTTTTTGCTGATGTCCGCCACGCTCGGCGAGACGGCGTTTTTCGAGGAAACGCTGACGAAACTGACCGGCGTCGAAACGGTGCTGATCCAATCCGACGACCGCCCGGTGCCGCTGGAGTTCGAGTACAGCGAGACGCCGCTGGAGGAAAAAGTCGCCGAACTCTGCGAGGCGGGGCGCGCGCCGATCTACCTCGTCCACTTCACCCAGCTCGCCTGCGCCCGCAGCGCGCAGAACCTGCTCAGCTACAATTTCTGCACCAAGGAGGAGAAACGCGAGATCGCCGAGGCGCTGGAGGACGCGAATTTCAAAAGCCCCTACGGCAAGGAGGTCTCGAAGCTGCTGCGCCACGGCGTCGGCATCCACCACGCCGGCCTGCTGCCGAAGTACCGCATCCTCGTCGAGAAGCTCACCCAGCGCGGCCTGCTCAAGGTCATCTGCGGCACTGACACGCTCGGCGTCGGCGTGAACGTGCCGATCCGCACGGTGCTCTTCACCCAGCTCTGCAAATACGACGGCAGCGGCACCAAGACACTGGCGGTGCGCGATTTCAAACAGATTTGCGGCCGCGCCGGTCGCCGCGGATACGATTCGATCGGCTACGTCATCGCCCAGGCGCCCGAGCACGTGATCGAGAACCTGCGGCTCGAACAGAAGGCGTCGAAGAGCGGCAAGAAGAGCTTCGTGAAACGCAAGCCGCCGGAGAAGGGCTACGTCGCGTGGGACGAGAAGACGTTCCGCAAGCTGCTCGATTCGCCGCCGGAAAAGCTCGTCTCCAGCTTCACCGTCCATCACGGCATGCTGCTTAACGTGCTCGGCCGCCAGGACGAGGACGGCTGCGCGGCGCTGAAGAAGATCATCGCCGACAGCCACGAGCCGCCGGCGAAGCGCAAGGCGCTCAAGCGCCGCGCGTTCCAGCTCTTCCGCGGGCTGGTCGAGGGCCACATCCTGCGCATCGTGCCGCCCGCCGAACGCACCGGCCCGGCGAAGGTCGCGCTCAACGTCGAGCTGCAGGAGGACTTCTCGATGAACCAGGCGCTCGGGCTTTACCTGATCGACGCCGTCCCGCAGCTCGATCGCGAATCGCCCGACTACGCGCTCAACGTGATCTCGCTGGTCGAGGCGATTTTGGAAAACCCCGAGGTCGTCCTCCGCAAGCAGGTCGACGCGCTGAAAGGCGAACTGATCGGCCGCCTGAAAAGCGAGGGCGTCGAATACGAGGAGCGCATGGCGCGGCTCGAAGAAGTCGAGTGGCCGAAGCCGGGCAAGGACTTCATCTACGACACCTTTAACGCTTTCGTCGCCGGCCGGCCGTGGATGGCGGAAGGCAACGTCCGGCCGAAATCGATCGCCCGCGAGATGTTTGAGAACTGGCAGTCGTTCGAGGACTACGTGAAGACCTACGGGCTCGAACGCAGCGAGGCCGTGCTGCTGCGGCACCTGTCGGAAGTCTACAAGGTGCTGTCGCAGACCGTCCCGCCCGCCGCGAAGACCGAGGAGCTGGTCGAGGCCGAGCAATTCCTCGAAGACATCCTCCGCAGCGTCGACTCCAGCCTGCTCGACGAGTGGGAGAAGCTGCGCAACCCCGATTATGTGCCGGAGAAGGAGAAACCGGTGGCCGAGCGCAAGACGGTCGCTTTCACCCGCAACCGCGCCGCCTTCACCCGCGCGCTGCGCAACGCGATCTTCGATCTCGTCAAAGCGCTCGCCCACGACCAGGCCGACGCCGTGCTCGGGCAGATCGAGCCGGCCGACTCCGCCGGCGCGGCGTGGACGCGCGACCGCGTGTTCGCCCTGCTCGACGCCTACCACGAGGGACACGAGCGCATCCGCCTCGATCCCGAAGCGCGCGGCATCCAGCACACGCACCTCGATACGGACGAACCTCGCCGCTGGACGGTGCATCAGACGCTGGTCGATCCCGAGGAACTCAACGACTGGACGATTCGCCTCACGGTCGACCTCGACCGCAGCGACGCCGAGGCGCGGCCGGTGCTCACGCTCGAAGCGATCGAGCCGGTGGCGTAGGCGCGTCGCTTGCCAAGCGATAATCCGAACGGCTTGTCCGTTGCGCCTTGATGCTGATGGAGTCGTGCAAAATGCCACGGGGTGTCGGGCATTCCGTCGCTTGCGCGGATGGATGACCGGCACGAAGGTGATCCACCCCCTGTAACCGTTCGAACCCTATGAAAATCCAACCATCATTCCAAATCGTTGCGCTCACGGGTCTTTGCCTTTCGGCCGTCTCATGCATCGTCGATGCTGGCGCGGGCACAGCGACGGTGACCACGGAATACCGACCCGGCTATTACGTCCGGACTCTGCCCGCTTATGAAACGCGGGTGATCGGCGGGACGCGCTACTACTATCACAACAACGTTTACTACCGTCCGCAGGGCGAAGGCTATGTGGTGGTGGAATCGCCGCGCGGCCCGTATGCCGCCTCGCGCACCGAAATCATCCGGACGCTGCCAAACGGCTACCGCGTCGTCGAACGCGGCGGCACCCGTTATTACCTCGCCGGCGACACCTACTATCGCGCGGAATCCGGCGGCTACGTGATCGTGCCGAATCCGTTCTGAGATGCGACGGCGTGCCGCTTCGAAAGCGGTACGCCGGCCTCACTTCGCCGTCGGCGGGGATTTCCAGATCAGGCGGACGGAGTCGAGGCGGACGCGGGCGGCGTCGATCGCCTTGGCGAGGTCGGCGCGGCGGGTTTCGAGGGCGGCGATTTCCTCCGGCCGAACGTGGTCGTTGAGTTCGGCGAGGTCTTGGAGGCGGGCGATCTCGGCGGTGAGCTCGCGCTGCATCGCGTCGCGGGCGTCGCGGACGATGGCGTGGCTGAGTCCGGTGCCGAGGGCGCGGACTTTTTCGAGCATCGCGGGCAGCACCTTGCGCTTCACGGTTTCGTTCTTGAGCAGGGTGACCGAGTCGCTGCGGCGGAGCGTGGCGGCGGCGAGGGCGGGTTCGGCGGTCAGGTCGTTGCCCTGATGGTCGACGGCGAGGCGGACCGGCGTTTGCGGCAGGAAGCGTTCGACGTGCAGCCATGCGGGCGCGACGGTTTCGACGACGACCCAGGCTTCGAGGAACAAGCGCTTTTCGCCGGCGGAGTCCCACAGGCCGAAGGTGGCGTTGCCGGCCTCGGTGCCGAGCATCAGGTCGAGCGCGCCGCGGACCATCGGGTGGTCCCAGGTGAGGAAGACCTCTTGCTCGCGTTCGAGCGCGCGCTGGCGGTTGAACGTGACGGTGACGCCCTCGTCCGGCAGGCCGGGGATGGCGTCGGATTTGACGTTGCCGGGGAGCAGGAAATAGCGGCGGTCGCCGAGTTCCTCGACGTGCAGGCCGCTGGAATCGAACAGCCGGATCACGAAGCCCTCGAACTCCGAGTCCTGGTCCCAGGCCTGGATTTGGCTGACGAGTTCGGCCGAGCGGGCGGGTTGGTGCGAGCTGCGTTCGAGCAGGCGGTCCTGGCCGCGGGCGAGGCGGGCGGTGATCTCGGCGCGCGTTTCCTGGGTGCGGGCGAGAAGTTTTTTCACCGCGGCGGCCTTGCCTCCGTCGAGCACGGCGGCGAGTTCGTCGCTCACCGCGCGCTGGATTTCGGCCGCGCCGGGGACGGTGTGGCGGAAGGCGTCGAGGCCTTCGTCGAACCAGCGGACGAGGGCTTCCTCCACGCCGGCGAGGTGTGGGACGTGGATCTGGATCGTGCCGCGTTGGCCGATGCGGTCGAGGCGGCCGATCCGTTGTTCGAGCAGGTCGGCCTGCTCCGGCAGGTCGAACAGCACGAGGTGGCGGGCGAACTGGAAGTTGCGGCCTTCGCTGCCGATCTCCGAGCAGACGAGGAAGCGCGCGCCTTCCTCCTCGGCGAAGAACGCCGCGTTGCGGTCGCGCTGGATGAGCGTGAGGTCCTCGTGGAACAGCGCGCCGGTGAAGCCGGTGGCGTCGCGCACGGATTCGAGGATCTGTTCGGCGAGTTCCTTCGTCTTCGCGATGACGAGCACCTTTTCGTCGTCGGCGAGCTCCTTGAGCAGTTTGCCGAGCCACTTCGTTTTCGCGGCGAAGGCGTCCTTGCCCTTGAGCTTCACGAGCCGGGGCTCGCGGCCGGGAAATCCGCCGAGGCGGGCGCGGGTGTTGCGGAACATCACGCGGCCGACGCCGAAGCCGTCGAGCAGTCCGTCGATCAACGTTTCGCGCGCGCCGTCCGCGCCGCGGCGCAGGTTTTCGAGCGCCTCCTCCAGCGGCTTGCGGCCGGCGACGAGCGGGGCGACGTCCGGGATTTCGCCGGCGGCAAGGGCCTCCACGGCGTCGGCGACCTGTTCGTAGCGCGCGCTTTCCTCGAGATAGCGATCGAGGTTCGGGTAACGCTCGGGATCGAGCAAACGGAGGCGGGCGAAGTGGCCTTCCGGGCCGAGTTGCTGCGGCGTGGCGGTGAGCAACAGCAGGCTGTCGGTTTCCGCGGCGAGGGCGCGGACCATTTCGTAGGCCGGGCTCGATTCGCCCGGCGACCACGCGAGGTGGTGGGCCTCATCGACGACGAGCACGTCCCAACCGGCGGCGCGGGCCTGGGCGGCGCGGCGTTCGTCGTTGGCCAGGAATTCGACCGACGCGAGGATCCACTGGCGGTCGAGGAACGGATTCGCCTCGGGGTCGTTCGCCTCGGCTTCCTCGCAGCGGGTTTCGTCGAACAGGTCGAAGGAAAGCTGGAACCGGCGCAGCAGCTCGACGAACCACTGGTGGACGAGCGGCTCGGGCACCAGCACCAGCGCGCGTTCGGCGCGGCCGGTGAGGATCAGGCGGTGCAGGATCAGGCAGGCCTCGATGGTCTTGCCGAGGCCGACCTCGTCGGCGAGCAGGACGCGCGGGCGCGGGCGGTTCGCCACCTCGTCGGCGATGAACAGCTGGTGGGGGATCAGGTCCATGCGCGCGCCGGCGAGGCCGCGGACGGGCGAACGGCGCATCTCGGCGCGGCGGCGCAGCGCTTCGCCGCGCAGGTCGAACTCGGATGGGTCCTCCAGCTTGCCGCCGAACAGGCGTTCCTCGGGCTTGCTGAAGCAGATCGTGTCGGAAAGCTCGGACTCGGTCACCTCGCCGGCGTCGGTTTCGTGGATGCGCAGGCCGTTCTCCTCGCGCACGCGCTCGACGGTCATTTCCTCACCGGTGTGCGTCTTGATCCGGTCGCCCGGCAGGAACTTCACGCGGCGCAATGGCGCGGACGCCAACGCGTAGCAGCGCTGCTCGCCTGCGGCGGGGAACACGATCTCCACCTTGCCGTGGCCGCCGCTGAGGATGATCCCCAGACCGAGTTCCGGCTCACTGTCACTTACCCAGCGCTGACCGCGCACCCAAACGTTCTGATCCATGTGAAGAAGCCCGAAAAGCGGGGCGCGGACGCTAACCATCCGCGCCGCCTCCGCAAGCCCGGTCTGGCACAAAATCGGACAAAAATCCCGAACCGCGAATCGGGCGAATCAGGGAGAGGAATGAACCTGAATTCCGAAAGAGAAACCACGAAAGGCACGAAAAAGCACGAAATGAAGAGGATTGCAGGGCGATGAGGTCATCATCCACACGGGCTGCCCCATCCATTCTCAACCCTATGATTTTCGTGTTTTTCGTGGTTCCCGTCTTTCCTCATTTCAAAAAATGCCTCCGCCCGGAGGCGAATCGCTCTTACGGGCACGGGTGCTCCGGAGTCGCTTCGGCGGACAAGCGGGTCTTCCGGCGCTCCAGGTATTTGAGGGTGAGGGCGTAGCCCAGCAGGCCGAGCGGGATGGCGAACAGCATGGAGCCGAGCAGCAGCGGCCGGCCGACGGTGAAAAGCGTGCTCCAGTGCATCCAGTCCGCCGGTTTCAGCTGGGCGTGCTTGAGGTCCGGCGGCAGCTGATGCGGGTGGCTGAGCAGCCAGTAGCCGGCCTGATATTGCCAGCGCATCAGGACCGGCAGCAGTGGCAGAATGATGTCGTGCAGGGTCACGCCGATGACGGAGGCGATGACGTTGCCGCGGAACAACCGGGCGGAGCCCATCGCCAGCAGTGTTTTGAAGCCCCAGATCGGCGTGAAGCCCCAGAAAACGCCGAGGCCGGTACCGAGGGCGATGGCGTGAGGGCGGTCCTTGAGTTGGAACAGGTGTTGGATTTTCGAGCGGATCCAGCGGAACAATGGCGTCATGCGGGCGAGGGGATGGCGGGCGAGGTGGCGGGAGTGTCGGTGAGAAATTCCCAGACGGCGATGAATTCCTGAGCGGATGCGGGATCGCTCAGGGCGACGCGGTGGGGAGCGGGTTCCCAGGCGGCTTTGCGGAGGATGCGGAAACGGCCGTTGCCGCGGAAGGCCGGGCGTTTCTGCAGCTCCAGCGCGACGCGGCCCATGGTCATGCGGACGTTCACCTCGACCACCGGTTTGAGCGCGGGCGAACCGTCGGCGAGGCGGTGGACCATCGCGTCGACGCCGACCGGGCCGGTGTAGCCGGGCAGCAGTCCGGGCAGGGCGGCGGGGATCCGGTGCTCGTACCAGTCCATCACGCGCGCCTGCTTGAAGAGAAATGCGGCGGTTTCCGGCTCGAACATCGAGCCCCACTTGTAGGCGACGCGGGTGCCGAGGAAACGGCCGGCGGCGTCGTTCTCCATCACCGTCAGGCCGGCGAGTTCGACCCGCCCGTCGTCGTGGATTTCGTAGAGCGCGGAAAAATCGGCGACGCGTTCGAGCCAGCGCTCGACGGTGACGGCGCCGTGTTTGGCGATCGCCTGGGCCAGCCACGCGCGCGCCGGTTCCTCCGTTCGCCCGGGTTCGACGCGGTAATGGCCGCGGCCGGCGCAGGAATGGGCGGCCTTGAGCAGGACCGCGCCGGTGGCGAGCCGGGCGCGGGTTTCCGCCAGGGCGGACTCGACGTCGCGGCAGACCACGGCGCGTTCGCCCGGGCAATCGAGCGCGGTTTCCAGCCGCACGCCGAGTTCTTTGGAAAACCACGCGGCGGGCAGCGGCGCGCGCCATTGCCACGGCATCGAGGGCGAAACGTCGCCGGCGAGCGGAGCGAGCAGGGCGGAGGCGTCCGGCGACCACGCCCACGGGCGCAGGCCGCCGAGTTTCCGCCCGGCCAGCGCGGGCAGATCGGCGTGCGCGACGATCTCCGGCAGTTCGAGCCCGGCCTGCTTCAGGTGGGCGAGGTGGGCCTGCGTCGGCGGGTGGCGGAGCACGGCGACGTCGTCCTTGCGGCACCAAGCGAGCGCGAGGACTTCAAGATCCTCCTCCAGCGCGCGGGCGTGCTTGTTCGCGTCATAGTGCCGGCCACCGACCGCGGCCATGACGTGGTTTTCGGCATCGGAATTGAACCACGCGACGACCGGCGTGCGGCCGCGCGATTGCTCGAAGACCTCCAGGTGGCGGATGAAATCGTCGTCGAGCCCGGCCAAGCGGCGGCCCTCGGCGTTGAACGGGGCGACGCCTTTCGCCCGCGCTGCGGAAAGCGGCAGCCGCTGGGCGTCGAGGAACGCCTGCCAGTCGCTGGTGCCGTGCTTTTTCCAGTGGCGGAACCACTTCACGCCGTGGCCGACGTGGCCGATCTCGTCCTGGTAGATCTTTTCCAACACGGCGGCGGTTCCAGTGTCGCCGGCCTGGCGGAACAACGCGGCGTAGTGTTTCGAGAAATCGAGGTTTGCCTGCTCGAAGGTGAGGTTCAGGCGGGTGACGAAATCGAGCGGCGTTTCGACCGGGGCGACCAGTTTCCAGAAGAAGTCGTTGAGCGGCAGTTGGCCGAATTCGAGGCCGCACTCGCGCATCCGCCGCAGGTACATCCGCGTGTGCATCTGCTCCTCGCGCATCGCCTCGTAGACGCCGGCGCGGTATTCCTTCGGCGCGTCGGGAAATTTCAGCAGGACGAGCGCCATCAGCTCAGCGGCGAGCAGCTCGTGGTTGGCGAGGAAATGGAGCATCACGCCGCGCTCGCGGTCGTCGTCGAGCCGGTGGACGCCGGGGAATTTCACCTTCACGCCCTTGGCGCTGAGCTCCAGGCCGGCCGGGCGGGCGGGGCCGCCGGCGGGCGCGGCGATCGCCCGGCCCGGCTGGTCGTCACGGACGTCCGCCGGCGCCAGCTCCAGTTTTTCCTCCAGAGTGGTCGCGAACAAGATCCGTTCGGCTGCCTCGCGCATCTGCATGCGCGCGGGAGCATGCCGCCCCGGAACCGGCGTGAACATGCAAATTAGATCCGGGGCGGGGTGCCATCAGCGGTAGTAACGGTAATACCCGTAGTGGCGGTGGGTATGGCCGTAGTAATAGGGGCGGTAGTAGTAATCGTGGTCGTGGTGATGACCGATCGAATACCCGATCGCCCCGGCGGCCAGCGCGGCCGCGGTGGCGGCGCCGGGATCGACGCTTTGCACCGGGCGACCGTAGGCGTCGTAGGTGGTGTAACAGGAAGTCGCCGTTGCGGCGATCACGACGGCGGCGACGGCGTGGAGAAGGGTGGTTTTCATGGCCGTATGCATTGGGTTTTGGGAAACCTTGCCACGGGAATGCCGCCGACGCAAAAAACGGGCGCCGGGATAAAGGTGTGTTTTTGGCGAAACTGGCTGGCAATCAGTCGGTTTCGAGCTCGAAGAAGAGCGTGAATTCCTGCCGGTTGTAGGTCAGGTGGGTGCGGGCGAACAGGCGCAGCCCGGCGCGGTCGGCGAGGGTGTCCACTTCGTCGAACAAGGCGTCCGCTTCGCCGACGGTGGTGACGTTCGGGGTTTTCAGGGTGAATACGACCAGACCGCCCGGGCGGAGCTGGCGGGACAGACGGATGACGTGGCCGATCGAGTCGCGGGCGTCGCCGTTCATGTCGGACAGCAGCGCGTCGAAGCGTTCGCCTGCGGCGGGCGTGAAGGTGGCGGCGTCGCCGTGGGCGAAGGTCAGGCCGGGCGCGTTTTTCAGGCGGGCGTCGAGCGGCGCGCGGTCGACGGCGGTGACGCGGAACCCGCGCTGGAGCAGCTCCGAGGTCATGCCGCCCGGGCTGGCACCGAGTTCCAGCCAGTGGCTGCCGGGGGCGATCGGCGGCCGATGCAGGCGGAGGTAGTGGAGCGCCTCGGCGATCTTGGCGCCGGCGCGGCTGATGGTGGAGGCCGCGCTCTGGCTGATGTATTTCGTGCCGCCGGGGAAGAAACCGTTGCTGTCCTTCGGGCTTTGCAGGCCGCAGAACAGGCCTTCCTTGCCGACGAGGCAGAACAGAGTGGGGGCGTCGGGCGATTGCGCTTCGGCATCCGGCGCGCCGGCGAGCCGGGGGAAGAGCTGGAGCGTCCGCCCGCGCAGGTTCGACGCGAGCGTCTTGTAATACGGGTGCGGGGCGCTCGGGTCGAGCGGCCCGAACAGCAGCGCCTGCGGGCAGGTGGAACCGAATTTGCGGAAGATCGCCTGCGCCGCCTTTTCGACGAAACCGTCCATTTTCTTCGGATTGCACGGCCAGGCATGGTGGACCGGCAGGTTCCAGCGGACGAACTTGGCGGCGCGGGAATCGTGCAGCGCCGCCGGGTCGGCGAGTTTCACGAGCTGGTATTCGCTGCCCAGCGGCTTCGCGGCGGACGCGCCGAGCGCGGTGAGGATTTCCCCGGTGAACGGAGCGAACACTTCGGAAATCCGGACCAGCCACTGCGCTGGCGCTTGCGATGGGGAACTCATGGACGCGCGAGCGATACCACAACGCCCGCGGCGGCCAACCGGAAATCCGTCGTGCGGAATGCGCGGTCCGCCCGCGAGCACGCTCGACAAGCGGCGGCAAACCGGAATGATTTCGTGCTCGTCCGGCCGTCGGACGCCGGTTCCGCCATCCTCATTGAAACCCATCCGCCGTCCCGCCATGGAACGCCGCCAATTCCTGAAATCCGGCTCGCTCGGACTCGCTTATTCCTCTCTCCTTGCCGGCCTCGCCAACCAGGTGCAGGCCGCGGAAAACGGCAAGTCCACCGTCAAATACCTCGGTGATGCCCAGCCGTTCGACTACGCGTGGCTGAAGGGCCAGGCGCGCGCGCTTGCGCTCCAGCCATACGTGGCGCCGGAAAACAAACTGCCGGATTCGGTCAAGAATCTCGATTGGGACCAGTACATGTCGATCGGCTTCCGCGACGACCACGCGCTGTGGAAGGGCCAGGGCACCGAGTTCCAGGCGAAGTTCTTCCACCTCGGCATGTACTGTCAGTTCGGAGTGCGGATGTTCGAGGTCGCCGACGGCAAGGCGCGCGAGTTCGGCTACGACCCGGCGATGTTCAACTACGGCAAGAGCGGGCTCGACGGCAAGAAGCTGCCGGCCGACCTCGGCTTCGCCGGCTTCCGCCTGAATTTCCACACCGACCCGATGCGCGACGTCGCCGCCTTCCTCGGCGCGAGCTACTTCCGCGCCGTCGGCGCGCAGATGCAGTACGGCTTGTCCGCCCGCGGTCTGGCCATCGACTGCGGGTTCCCGCGTCCGGAGGAGTTCCCGCGCTTCACCACGTTCTGGCTCGAGCGCCCGGATCCGCGCTCCTCGACGTTGACGCTCTACGCGCTGCTCGATTCGCCCAGCATCACCGGCGCCTACCGCTTCGACATCACGCCGGGCGGCAACCTGCTCATGGACCTCGACGTCGCGCTCTACCCGCGCAAGGAGATCGAGCGCCTCGGCATCGCGCCGCTGACCAGCATGTTCCAGTGTGGCACGAACGACCGCCGCATGGCCAACGACTGGCGCCCGCAGATCCACGACACCGACGGCCTGTCGATGTGGACCGGCGCGGGCGAATGGATCTGGCGCCCGCTCGTCAATCCGGCGCGGCTCCGTTTCAACGCCTATCAGGACGATAATCCGCGCGGTTTCGGCCTGATCCAGCGCGATCGCAATTTCGACCACTTCCAGGACGACGGCGTGTTCTACGAGCGCCGTCCGAGCCTGTGGGTGGAGCCGAAAGGCCGCTGGGGCAAGGGCTCGATCCAGCTCGTCGAGATCCCGACCGAGGACGAGACGATGGACAACATCGTCGCGTTCTGGAACCCGGAGAAAAGCCCGCAACCGGGCGAGGAGACGCTCTACAGCTACCGCCTGCACTGGGGCCGCGTGATGCCGGTCGGCAGCCCGCTCGCCACCGTGGTCACCACCCGCACCGGCATCGGCGGCGTGGTCGGCCGCAAGCGCGCCTACAAGTCGTGGCGTTTCGTCATCGACCTCGCCGGCGGCTCGCTGCCGATGCTCGGCAAGGACGCCAAGGTCGAGCCGGTCATCACCACCTCGCGCGGTGAGATCGAGATCGCGTCGGCCCGCCCGCTGGGCGCGATCGACGGCTACCGCGTGATGTTCGACCTCAAGGGCGTCGACGAAGGCATCGAGCCGGTGAACCTCCGCATGCACCTCAGCTCGAACGGCGCGCCGTTGAGCGAAACCTGGCTCTACCAGTGGAGTCCGCCGCTCTGACCGCATGGACCTTTCCAACTACCAGCGGATGGACCCGCACCTGCTGTTCGGCTTGGTGAACACCGAGCTGCGCAATCACTGCGACTCGCTCGAGGACTTGGTGAAAACCCACCACCTCGACGAGCGGGCGCTGGTCGAAAGACTGGCGGAGGCGGACTACCACTACCAGCCGGAGCGGAACCAGTTCCGATGAGCCGGGGCGCACCGGCCATCCTGATCGCCGCCCCGCGCTGCAACTACCTCACCCGCTCGCTGCCGCGCCTGTTCGCCCGGGCGGGCGCGCGGGTCGTGTTCGCCTCGCCGCCCGGGTGTTCGGTGCGGGCGTCGCGCTACGTGCATGAGCGGCTGGACTTCGATTCGAGCCTGCCCGACGCGGCGGAGCGGCTGGAGGAAATGGTGGCCCGCGTCGAGCCCGCCCTGCTGGTGATCTCCGAGGAGCCGTTTGTCGAAGCGTTGCTCCGCCTGCCGCCCGAGCGGATTCCGCGGGTCCGGCGTCATTTGCCGCGGTCCGCGCCCTTCGCCTCCCGCGCGGCGTTCCACGAGTGGGCGGCCGCCGCCGGGCTGGCCGTGCCGGAGGGCGTGATTTGCCACGGGGCGGACGACGTCCGGGTGGCCGTCGCCCGCTGGGGCGAGGTGTTTTTCAAACGCAGCGGCACCAGCGGCGGCAGCGGCGTCCGGAAGATCGCTTCGCCGGAACAGGCCGATGCCGTGTGGCGGGAACTGGGCGATCCGGCCGGCGTCTTGGTGCAGCAGGCGCTCGGCGGCATCGTCGGCGTCACCGACATGGTGGTCGGCCACGGCCGGCTGCTGGCGTGGACGAGTTCGGAAAAATGGCGGACCTGGTCGCCGAACGGGCCGTCGATCGCCCGCCGGTTGTGCGTCCCCGACGGGATGGCGGAGCTGGTGGAGCGGGTCGCGGCGCGCACCGGTTTCCACGGCCTTTGCGGGTTCGACTGGGTGGTCGATGTGGCCGACGGCCGACCGCGTCTGATCGAGTTTCATCCGCGGCCGCCCTCTGGATTCGGCCTCGGCCGCTGGGCGGGCGTGGCGTTCGACGAGGCGGTCGCCGCGCTCGTCGGCTTGGCCGGCGAGCGGCTCCAATCGCCCGACCCCACGGTGTTCGGGCGCAAGCCGGTGTGCTGCTATTTCCCCGACCATCCGCTCGGCAGCATCCGCCGGCGCGACTGGCGGGAGCTCCGCCGCTGGCTGCCGGGCTCGGATTCCCGCAGCTGGTCGATGGTGCCGTGGGACGATCCGATGATGCTGGGACGGATGCTGGCGCGCTGGCTCCGGCGGTGACGCTCGCCTTTTGCGGGGTGCCGTGGTTGGAATCCGCCGTGCACCTGCGGAAATACAAGCTGATCCTGGCTTACGACGGCGCGGCCTACCAAGGGTGGCAATCCCAGCGCTCGGGGCTCGGGGTGCAGGACCGGGTGGAGACGGCGCTCGCGCGGCTTTTTCCCAGCGCGCCGCGGCTGGAAAGTTCGAGCCGGACGGACGCCGGCGTGCACGCGCGCGGGATGGTCGCGCATTTCGACGTGCCCGAGGCGGAAATGAAGATGCCGGACCGGCACCTGCCGCTGGCGATCAACGCGCTGCTGCCCGACGACATCCGGGTGCGGTCCGCGCGGCGGGTGGCGGCGGCGTTCCACGCGCGCTTCGACGCGCAGGGGAAGCAATACCGCTACACGATCTGGAACCACCCGGCGATGAACCCGCTGCTGCGGCGGCAGGCGTGGCACGTGCCGCGGCCGCTCGATCTCGACGCGATGCGGGACGCGGCGCGGCGCTTCGTCGGACGGCATGACTTCCGGTCGTTCACCGCGAATTGCCCGGGCGAACTGAAGGACTCCGTCCGCACGCTCACCCGCTGCGAGCTGAAGCGGAGCGGGCCGCGGCTGACCGTGATCCTCGAGGGCGAGGGGTTTCTCTACAAAATGTGCCGCGGCATCGTCGGCACGCTGGTGCAGATCGGCGAAGGGCGGTTCTCGCCCGCGGACGTGGACGCCATGCTCGCCCGCCAGGACCGCCGCGCGGCCGGCGTCAACGCCCCGGCCCACGGGCTGGTGCTGTGGAAGGTGTTTTATTGAGCGTCGCTGGGACCGCGCGTTGCTAAACGCACTGCGTCAGAACGGCGAGTTTGGTAACTCGCGGTCCCAGGAGGCGCTGCCCCATGGCCAGTCTGCTGGATGCTCGCAAAGCCGTGCTTTCACCGGATTGTTCCGCATGTATGCGCGGGCGACGGCGAGATGATCGAGGTCGCGGATGTAGCGGTCGTGGTAGTCCTTCGCCCAGACGGGGCCGGAGCGGCGGAGATGCTGGTTGATGACCCGTGCGGAGTATTTTTTCCACGTCGCGACGATTTGCCCCAGCGTCCTTCCTTGGAGGCAGTGGATCATGACGTGAACGTGGTTGGGCATGACGCACCATTCCAACAGCCGGTAGCGCTCGCCATCGTGATGGAGCAGGGCGTTTTGAATGGCCGCCGCGCAGACCGGTTCCCGGAGCCGGCATTCTCCGTGGCCGCAATCTTCGTAGCGGGCGATCCGTTCCCGAAGGATCCGTTGGGCCGGTGAGCCTGCCTGGGACCGCGAGTTGCCAAACTCGCTTCGTTGCTCGTCCAGAGCGAGTTTGGCAACTCGCGGTCCCAGCGACACTTCTCCGGTGAGTTCGCGCTTCCAGCGTTCGATCAGTCTGGCGGGCAGGGCGTCGGCGAGGCGGAAGGTCAGCGCTTGAATTTCACCCGGGGCGTCGAGATGCGGCAGATAGCCCCGTGAATGCCAGCCTTTGTGGGACGACGTTTCAGGCATTCCGGGAGAATAAGGAGGCGAGGTGAAACGGGTCGAGTCGCCGGGGGATTCAAAATCAGATGTGGCGGGGCTATCTCCGTCCCGGCCGGGCTTTCACCACGCGGTTTTGAGAATCCCCAGCAGCGCCTCCTGATCAAGTTCCACCGGGTTGCCCTTCATGCTGCTGGCGGCGGCGGCTTTGCGGGCGAGGTCGTCGAAGTCGCCTTCGCGGATGCCGTAGGCGCCGAGCCCGGGAATGGCCAGCCGACGGGCGAGGGCTTCGAGAAACGCCCCGGCGGAGTCAGCATCGCCATCCGGGACCAGCAGCCGGGCCACGGTGTGGAACCGTTCCAGACGCTCCGTTCGCCCGCCGGCGCGGAGTGCTGCCACGTTCGCCCGCCACACCGGGGCGAGCAGGGCGGCGCAGACGGCCCCGTGCGGCGCGTCGAATCGCCCGCCGACCGGCGCGGCGAACCCGTGCACGGCGCCGAGCCCGGCATTGGCCAGGGCGATGCCGCTGAACAGGGCGGCGAGCGCGAGATCCTCGCGGGCGTCGAGGTTGCCTCCGTCGCGCACCGCCGTTTCCAGCGACCGCGCGGCGCGGCGGAGGCCCTCCAGGCACAGCCCGTCGGTCATCGGCTGGGCTTTGAGGGAAACGTAGGCTTCGAGACACTGGACGAGGGCGTCCATGCCGCTCGCCGCGGTGACCGCCGGCGGGCAATCGCGGGTGAGTTCGGGGTCGATCACGGCGACGCCGGGCAGCATCGCGGCGTCGCGCAGGCTGACCTTCACCCCGTGTTCGCGGCTGGTCAGCACGGCGTTGCGCGTGACCTCCGCGCCGGTGCCGGCGGTGGTCGGCACGGCGACGATCGGCAACGGCCGGGCGTCGAGCGGGCGGCCGCGGCCGATGACTTCGAGATAATCGAACAGGTCGCCCGGCTGGGTGGCCATCGCGGCGACCGCCTTGGCGGCATCCACCGCGCCGCCGCCGCCGAGCCCGAGCACCAGCTCCGCGCGGAACGCCCGCGCCGCGGCGGCCCCGTGGCGGATCGTTTCCACCGTCGGTTCGCCCGCGACCGGGAAAAACCCTACCTCCAGCCCGGCGGCCCGCAGGTCCGCCCACACGGGCTCGAAGCGCTCCGGGTGCGCGCCGGTCACGGCGAACACGCGTCCGCCGCGCTCGCGGCACAGCTCCGGCAGCCGCCGCGCCATGCCCCGGCCGAATATGATCCGTCCCGCCGTGGCGAACTCGAAGGTCATGCGGCATCAAGCCGCGCGCGGGCGAACGAAGACAAGCCCGGTTTCGCGGCGCGATTGCTCGCTCGACTCGGAGGGGGTGCCGGGGTAGTTTTTACCCTTCCCCCCATTCCTTCCATGAAACCTTATCCAATTCTGGCTCTGGGACTTGTCGCGTGGCTCCCGGTCGCCTCGCGGGCCGCGAACGACGACGCGCCGACGCCCGCCCCCAACGACAAGGCCGCGCCGGGCAAACCGATTCCCGACCGCTATCTCGTCGAAGTGAAACCCGGGGTGGACCCGGCGGCGGTCGCCCCCGCCCACGGCATCGCCCCCGATTTCGTCTATCGTAAGGCGGTCAATGGGTTCGCCGGCACCGTGCCGCCCGGTTTGCTCGCCAAGCTGGCGGCGGACCCGGATGTCGTGCGCGTCGTGCCCGACCGCGCCGTTGCCGCCATCGGCAAACCCTCGTCCGGCGGCGGTTCGGCCGGCCAGATCGTGCCGGAGGGCGTGAAACGCATCGGCGCGGCCCCCGGCTTGCTCGCCTACACCGGCTCCGGCATCGGCGTGGCGGTGGTGGACACCGGCGTCGATTACAACCACAACGACCTCAAACCGCTCGGCAGCGCGTCGTTTTCAGCCTTCGGCGGCAGCGCCCAGGACAACAACGGCCACGGCACCCACGTTTCGGGCACGATCGCCGCGCGCAACAACGCCCAGGACGTGGTCGGCGTGGCGCCGCAGGCGACGATTTACGGCGTCAAAGTGCTCGATGCCTCGGGCAGCGGCAGCGACGCCGGCGTGACCGCCGGTCTCGACTGGGTGGCGGCGAACGCCAACCGGGTGAACCCGCCGATCCGGGTGGTGAACATGAGCCTCGGCCGCGCCGGAACGCTCGACGACAACCCGGTCCAGCGCGCCGCCATTCAAAATCTGACGGCCCACGGCGTCACCGTGGTGGTGGCCGCGGGCAACGACGCGTCGCTCGAAGTCTCGCAGCAGGTGCCGGCGACCTACCCCGAAGTGATCGCGGTTGCGAGCGCGACGGCGAAGGCCGGCACCAACGCCTACCGCAGCTTCCCCGGCGTGATCGGCGAGGACACGGCCTCCTATTTCACCAGCGACGGCGCGTGGAACGCGACCACCGGCATCGGGGTGACGATTTCCGCGCCGGGCGAAACCGAGGAGGACATCAGCAAGGCGGGCTTCATCCAGTCCGTCGGCATCCTCTCGACCAAGCTCGGCGGCGGCACGACCTCGATGTCCGGCACCAGCATGGCCTCGCCGCACACCGCGGGTGTCGTCGCGCTGATCTGGCAGAAAGCGCTCGCCAACAGCCAGACGGTCACCTCCGAGCAGGTGCGCGCCCGGTTGCGCGGCGGTGCGGCGAACGTCAGCCTCGCGCCCTATCCTTCGCCGACAACGGGCTACACCTTCGACGGCGAACGCGAGGGCGTGCTTTCCGCGCCCGGCGCGCTTTCGCCCTGACCGGATCCGGTTGCCATCGATCCCGCGGGGCATGGATGAAAATCCGTGCCCCGATGGTTTTGCGGGCTATGGTCCGCGCATGCCGTTCAGCCAATTCGGATTCGAAGCCGGGATTCTCCGGGCCATTCAGAGCGCGGGATACGCCCGCCCGACGCCCGTGCAGGCGGCCGCCATCCCGAAGGTGATGCACGGCCACGATCTGATCGGCATCGCCCAGACCGGCACCGGCAAGACGGCGGCCTTCGTGCTGCCGATGCTCCACCGCCTCGCCAAGGCGAACCGGGCGAACCGCCCGCGCGGCGTGCAGGCGCTGGTGCTCGCCCCGACGCGCGAGCTGGCGGTGCAGATCGAGGAGAACATCCGGAACTACGGCCGTTTCCAGCTCGTCCGCACCGCGGCGATCTACGGCGGCGTCGAGGAGGAGGCGCAGATCAAGGCGCTGCGCAAGGGCGTGCAGATCCTCGTCGCCACGCCCGGCCGCTTGCTCGACCTGCTGGAGAAGGGGAAAATCGACTTCCGCCCGCTGGAGATGCTGGTGCTCGACGAGGCCGACCGGATGCTCGACATGGGCTTTTTGCCGGACATCGAGACGATCATCGGCGAACTGCCGGTGCGCCGCCAGACGCTGATGTTCTCCGCCACGCTGTCGAAGGAGATCGAGTCGCTGGCGCGGCGTTTCCTCCACGAGCCGAAGCTGGTGCAGATCGGCGAGCGGGTGAACCCGGCGGACACCGTCGAGCAGTGGATTTACGAGGTGCCGGCGCACCTGAAGAACGCGATGCTGCGCGAGCTGCTCAAGCGGCCGGGCTTCGACAAGGTGCTGGTGTTCGTGCGGATGAAGGACGGGGCGAACCGGCTCACCGAATTCCTGCGCGGCTCGGGCGTGAAGGCGGTCAAGCTGCACTCCGGCCGCACCCAGGAGCAGCGGCTCAAGGCGTTGCAGGATTTCAAAGCCGGCGAAGCCCAGGTGCTGGTCGCCACCGACCTGGTCGCCCGCGGCATCGACATCGACGGCGTCAGCCACGTGGTGAACTACGACTTTCCGGTCAATCCCGAGGACTACATCCACCGGATCGGCCGCACCGGGCGCGCCGAGGCGGCGGGCAAGGCGATCAGCTTCGTGCCGAAACACGATCTCAACCTGCTCGGCATCCTGGAGCTGGCGATCGGCCAGCGCTTGGATCGCAAGCGCCTGAAGGGGTTCAACTACCAGGCGCCGCCGCAGGCCGCCCAGCCGGACGCAAAACCGGCGAAGCGCGACTGGCGGAAGCGCACTCGCGAGATGGAGGCGAAGCAGTCCGCGAAGCCGTTCAAGCCGGGCAAACCCACCGCCCGCCCGCCGAAGAAGCGCGACGATCAAAGCGGGTCCTGACCGGGAGCGCGGAATCCATTCCGCCTCTTTTGGGTGTGCGCACCAAAGCGCCGGGAATCTTTATCCTGAAAGGATTACAGCCGGTAGCCCGGGGTCGAGGAGCGATAGCGACGACCACCCCGGGTTGGGGGGATCTCTTGGATTTGCACCCTGAAAGGCGTGCCAGAAGCGCCGGATGGATCACGGGCACCCGTCCCCTCCGCGACCCTTTGCCGGGGTCGAATCCTTAGAGGCATTGGAATTCATTCCGCCTCTTCCCCCTTCTCAATACCCCTGCAAATCGAGCTGATCGGCATGCAGGAGTGGCACGCGTTTGCCCATCTTCTTCTGAATCACCCGGAAATGGTGCAGCTCCTCCGGGCTGACGAGCGAGATCGCGTCGCCGGAAGCTTCCGCGCGGCCGGTGCGGCCGATCCGGTGGATGTAGTCCTTCGGCGAACGCGGCAGCTCGTAGTTGATCACGCAGGGCAGGGCTTGGATGTCGACGCCGCGGGCGAGCAGGTCGGTGGCGACGAGCACCCGCAGTTCGCCCGCCTTGAATTGCCGCAGGACGTCGCGACGGGCCTGTTGGCTCAGCTTGGAATGGATCGCGGCGGCGTGGATCCGGTTTTGCAGCAGCTTCGTCACGATGCTGTCGGCCCGGAAGGTGGACGAGGCGAACACCAGCACCTGCTTCAGCTTCCCTTGCTTGATCAGATAGCGCAGCAGGGGCCCTTTTTTCTCCTCGGCGACGAGATAGGCCGACTGGTTGATCAGCTCGATGTCATCCGTTTCGGAAACGATCTTGATCACCTGCGGATCGTGCAGGACGAGCTGCTGGATGGCGCTCAGGTCGTCGCTGAGCGTGGCGGAAAAGAGCAGGTTCTGACGCTTCGGCGGCAGCAGGGCGAGGATGGCGTCGACCTCTTCCTTGAAGCCGAGGTTGAGCATTTTGTCCGCCTCATCGAGCACCAGGGTGGCGATCGACGACAGCCGCACGGCGTTTTTCTCGACCAGTTCCAGCAAGCGTCCCGGCGTGGCGACGAGGATGTCCGCTTTGCCGATCGCCTGCATCTGCGGGTTGATCGCCACCCCGCCGAAGACCGCCCGGCAGTTCGGTCGCTCGGGCAGCGCGGGGATGAACGTTTGGAACACCTGGTGGACCTGATCGGCCAGCTCGCGCGTCGGCACCAGCACCAGCACCGCCGGTTCGCGGTAGCGGGAAACCGCGGATTGCAGATGGTGGAGGATCGGCAGCACGTAGCCCGCCGTTTTGCCCGAGCCGGTTTTGGCGATGCCCAGCACGTCCCGTTTCGCCAGCACCGCCGGGATCGCGTCGCGTTGGATCGGCGTCGGCTCCGCAAAGCCCCGCGCCTCCAGAATCTTGAGGAACGCGGGAGAAAGGCCGAGCGAGGTGAAGGACATGAGCGAAACAGGGAAGGGGCGAACGGGACCTCAAGGATGACGACCGCGTCCCGGGAAATCACGCTTTCATTCCGCGGGCTTCAGGAGCGCCAAGGGCGCGATCCATATCAGCCTGGGCTGCGAGGCCCAGGATTCCGTCGTCCCTGAATTCGAGAGGGCCAACGGCCCGATCCAAGGGCGCTGGGTTCGGAGAGCTTTTTCTCCCCACAAAAAGCGGGCGACCGGAGGACCGGCCACCCGTTTGGGCAACAGGCGAATGAATCGAATCCCGGTCGTCCTTAATGACTTCGGTGCATTTTCGATGCATTCAGACCCGCGGCCTCCTTTACTGGAAACGGCGGATTTCGGCGCGGAAACTGCACAGCCGCAAATCATGCTCGTGTTCCGTTAGCTTGCGGCCCTGGAGGGAACGAAGTGCATCCTCTGGTGCTACCTGTGCTGGTATGGGGCGATCGCGCTCCAGTATTTCGACCCGGCGCCAGGGCTGTGGGTTTCGTCGACGGGGATCGCCGGGCTGATCGGATTCGCCCTGAATCTGGCGGCGAGCCAAAAGGGCCGGAAGAGCGACCGGTGGGTCGTTTTCCGGCTCTATCTGTTCCCGTTCTGCGTTTCGAGCTATTCCGCTCTGATCAAGGGGAAGGGGTTCTTTCTGCTGTTCCCGCCGGACTGGAAACCGCTGCTCATCGCCAGCACGGCGTGCCTCGGATTCGTCGCGCTGTCCTCCGGCTGCCGCCTGCTTTCGCGCCGCTCCTCCAAGATCACGGGAACCCCGGCTTGATTCATCACCGCCCGGCATTCGCATGGCCGGGAATACAGGCGGCGTGGATCGAGGAGAAATTGAAATGAGAGGACCGACCCCGGTGAGACCGCCTCACAACGCGCGCCCGCGTTATCGCCCAGACCACCGGCGAGGACTTCGAGGACCTGCTCGACGAGGCCGCGCAGGAGGAAAAGATGATGCTCGATCGCGGCATGGATCCGCGCATCGACGTGGTCGTGCAGGCGGTCAGGTCCAATGAATCATCCGATCAACAGTCAGATGCGAGATAGTCCCGATTTCCTCCCCAACCAGGCCCGGAATATCCGCCTTGTTGAGTCGCACGATTTTTCAGGATGTTGGAGGCCTGATTGCGGATGAAACTGTCAAACTTTTGGCTCCTGAGGTCCGGGTCTGGATACAAGCGCTGGTAGTGATCGTGATCCGCCAAATAGGCTTCTTTCAGCTCGTTGTAGCTCTGATTAAGATCCGCCAACGATGGTGAACCGTAGGGGGTCTTATGGATTTCAACGAAAAGCTCCGCTAGCCTGCGGAGCTTTTCGGAATTTGTGGGTGAGCTTGAGGGGTTAGGCTGCGGCTGGCTCATCGGAGGATGCGAACGACTGTAACTCTAGATCCGTAATGGAATGAACCATCGAGCTTCGAGTAAGTCGTAAGGCACAGAGAGCAGCAGTCAAGTCCTCATGAAGTTGCGTGAAATCGACTTTCGGGTCGGAGCTGTCCTCCACGTGATGAATCAAAAGTAGCAGGTCACATCCGATGCCGATCATGACATCGACGCGCTTCAGGTGCTCCTGCCGATCTTGGGTAGAAAAATCCAAACAGGAGTCAATCTCATACGCCCGCATGGCATTGTAAGCAGCGGCCCAGCAGCCGGTCATCGATCGGACAGCATCAATGAAGTCGCTCTGCTTTGGGATGAAGCCGAGCGCGCTTTCTTTCAGTCGACCCAGTATTTCTTGGTCGATTTTTTCTGCACTGCATTCGGTCATAAAAAGGAAAGGTTGTAGATCCTTCTCTACGGAGCCCAGAGAACCACGAAATCCTCGCGATTCAATTCATTTAGTGGATTCCCCACTTTCCGATGGGGGCGACTCGGCAAAAAAGCACTCCATGTAGTGGTGTTCAAATGAATTTCACACAATGTGCAGTAGTTCGCGCCTAATGTGAAAAATTTAGCATTTTAAATCTAAAAGAGCCGACGACAGGCCGCGCATGCCTGCCGCCACCACCCTTGAACGGCACCGATCTGGAATTCCGCAGCCTCGGCGGTGCCTTTTCCGCCTCCAGCGACGCGGCCGTCGAACTGCGGCTCGGCCTGCGGGAGGTCCTTGACCACTCGCCCGGCTCCGTCTGGCTCGATTGGCTCGCGTCGGCATGGATTTCACCTGTCCCTAGATAAAGAAGCTGACGGCGGCTTCGGGATCGGGAGGACGTTCCGTCCGCCCCGTTGGGGCGGGAATGCCCGGGAGCGGCGCGGCCAGGGTTCGCGGGACCGCCCTTCGCTGTCGCCGTGGACGCATTGGCGTCGGGGAGAGAGGAGCCTCGCCCGAGTCGCCCGCTTTGGGGTTTTGCCCGGCGGCTTTTCAGGGCTGCCTGACCGTTTCCAGCCAATCGAGGCGGAAGCGCAGCTTCATCTGACGGACCGGGTTCGGGTCGGGGTAGAGGACCGGATACCACGCGGTCATCACCGCGGCGCGGGCGATCAGGCATTGGTGCAGGGCGGCGTCGTCGATTCGCCCGCCGGCCTGGCGGTAGGCGTCGAGGATGGCGTCGGCCGTGGCGTGGTCCTCGTCGAGCACGCGGGCGTTCCAGATGATCGACGCGAGGTCCCACTCGACCGGGCCGAGGAAGGTGTCCTCCCAATCGGTCCACAGCAGGCCGAGCGTGGTGTTCAGCAGGTTGCCCGGGTGGGCGTCGCCATGCAGCGGCTGCTTCGGCAGCGGCGCGAGCGCCGCGAGCGAGGATTCGAGGTGGTGGCGCAGCAGTTCGATTTCCTCCGGCCGGAGCAACTCGCGGCGCTCCAGAGTGGCGAGCAGATCGAGGCTTTCGGTGACGATCGCCAGCTCCGGCAGCGGCTGGTCGAACCCGCGCAGCACGGCGTGGCACTGGAACAAGGTGCGGCCGATCGTTTCCGGGTCGGGCTCCTCGCCGGTGATCGTGACGAAACTCCAGAAGTTCACCGGGTAGCCGAGGTGCTCGTAGGGGCCGGGCGGCAGGTCCGGATGCAGCGGAATGACCGGCGCGCCATGCTCGGCCAAGTGCAAGGCGACCGCATTTTCGCGGGCGAACCATTCGGTGCCCTGGCGCGGGCCGTCGACATCCTGCACCACGCGCGCGACCAGCGATTCGGACAGGCGCAGCACCAGCGTGCTGCCGTCCTGCAGGATGTCGCAGCGGTCCGGCGTCAGGCCATGGGCGATCGCCGTTTCCGTCGCGGCGCGGATGGGAAGATCGAGTTTCGGCATGGCGGAAAAGGCGGCTCTTGTGGCGGCACGACCCGCCGGGGTCGAGTTTTTCCCGCCGCCGGCTGAAAAGCTTGCGGCTTGCTAGGCGTATCGCTTTGCACGAATCATGATGCCCATGTTCCCACGCTTCGCCGCCGCCGCTCTTCTGCTGGCCACCCTTTCGCCCGCGTTGGCCGCCGAGCTTCTGCCCGGCCAGGAGCCCGCCGCCGCCAATCCCATCCTGCCCGGCTACTACGGGGACCCGTCGGTGGTGAGCTTCGAGGGCAAACACTACGTTTATGCCACGCTCGATCCGTGGGGCGATCAGACGCTCGGCTGCTGGGAATCGGGAGATTGGAAAAACTGGAGCTACCGCGTGCTGGCCTGGCCGACCAAGGCGGCCTGCACCAGCCCGGAGTCCGGCCGCAACGGTGTCTGGGCGCCGTCGGTCGTGCGCGCTCCCGACGGCCGCTTCCTGATGGCGGTTTCCGTCGGCAACGAAGTCTGGCTCGGCGTCGCCGATCATCCGCTCGGTCCGTGGCGGAACGTGCTCGGCGACAAGCCGTTCATCTCGAGGAACTTCCGGCCCGGTTTCCACATGATCGACGCCGAGTTGTTCGTCGACGACGACCAATCGGTCTACGTCTACTGGGGTTCGGGCCTCGCCTGGAAAAACGGCCATTGCTTCGTCGCCCGCCTGAACGCCGACTTCACGGGTTTCGCCGATGAGCCGCGCGACGTCACCCCGACGCACTATTTCGAGGGGCCGCTGATGGTGAAGCGCCACGGCAAATACTTCCTCACCTACTCCAACGGCATCACGGTCAAGGACACCTACCAGGTCCACTACGCCGTGGGCGACAACCCCTACGGGCCGTTCACCGAGCCGGACAACAGCCCGATCCTGGTCACCGACAAGAGCCGGAACGTCATCAGCCCGGGCCATCACACGGTGTTTCAGGAGGGCGGGAAGGACTACATCCTCTACCACCGCCACAGCATCCCGTTCGATCCCAAGTTCATCAGCCGCCAGGCCTGCGTGGACGAGCTGAGCATCACCGCCGATGGTCGCATCGCCAAGGTGACGCCCACCCATCAAGGACCCGCGCTGGTGCAGGGCAAGGCCGAGACAAAGGCGCTTTCCTTCGGTGCCACGGTCACCGCGTCCAGCCAGGCGACGGAACACAACCTGCCGGCCTTCGTGGTCGACGCCAACTATGCCACCCGCTGGGCCGCCGCGCCCGCCGAGAAGGGCGCATGGTTGCAAATGGATCTCGGGTCGGTGAAAGCCATCGGCAGCCAGGCGCTTCGGTTCGAATACGCCTGGAAGCCCTACCGCTTCACCGTCCAGACTTCGGACGACGCCAAGACCTGGCGCACCGTCGCGGATTTCACGAAAACGCCCGCCGTGGGATCGCCCATCGAGGTGAAGGACGCGGTAAACGCCCGCTACCTGCGCCTCGTGTTTCCCGAAGACGTCGCCGGCTCCGCCATTTCGCTTTTCGAGTGGAGCGTCGAAGCCGCCCGCTGACGCTCAGGCCGCGAGCAGGGCGCGCAGATCGAGCGGACGGGTGACCATCGCCAGCTTGCCCGCCGCATCGCGCGGCCATTCGCTTTCCGGCCGGTCGCGGTAGAGCTCGACGCCGTTGCCGTCCGGATCGCGCAGGTAGAGTGCCTCGCTCACGCCGTGGTCGGACGCGCCGTCGAGCGGGATGCCCGCGCGCTGCAGTCGCCGCAGGGCGTCGGCCAGCGTGGCTCGGTCCGGGTAGAGCAGGGCGACGTGATACAGGCCGGTCGTGCCCGGCGCCGGCGGCCTGCCGCCGAGGCTTTCCCATGTGTTCAGCGCGAGGTGGTGGTGGTAACCGCCGGCGGAGAGGAAGACCGCGCTGTTGCCATCGCGCTGGGTTTCCTCGAAGCCGAGGACGTCGCGGTAGAAGGCGAGCGAGCGCTCCAGGTCGGCGACCTTCAGGTGGACGTGGCCGATGCGGACGCGGGAGTCGAGGGGTTCGGACGGGTTCATGACCGGAACCTAACCCGGAACCGGGCCGCACGCCCAATGCCGCGTTGGCAGGGTGAGCCTGACGACACGGCATGGACGGGCGATCCGCCGGCGGGGTTTCAGAACGTCGCGCCGACCCGCAGGCCCCAAACGAGGGCGTCGTCGAGCGCTCCGGTGCCACCGGGGCGGGCGACGTATTGGAACTCCGGCATGGTGTAGAGGAACTTCGTCCACTGGATCCGGTAGCCGAGCTCGAGAATGGCTTCGTAGGACGGACAGCCGTCGCCGGCGAGCGAGCGGCTCCGCGCGTAGTCGTCGCTGAAGCGGCCGTGGAGCGCGCCGAACACGAGCTGGTCTTGCGGCCGGCCGGGCAGCAGCCCTTTGTAAACCGCGCCGCCGCTGATCTCGTAGGGGATGGTCTGCACGTCCTCGTTCGGCTGATAGACATAGGCGATCCAGAACAGCAGGCCTTCGTCGCTGCCGGGGCTTTCCTGCCAGACCATCTGGTCGGCGTGGACGTAGACACCATAGTCGGTGCTGCGGGCGCCGAGGCCGTTCCAACGGGGGAACTCCCAGTCGGACAGGTAGGCGCCGATCCAGTAGTGGCCGGGCAGCCCTTTCAACCCGCCGTCCTTGCCGCCGGCCGGGCGTTTGAAGAACTCCGGATTCCACTGGAGCTGGGTGACGGCCGTCACTCCGTCGTCGCCGCGGATGTCGAAGTTCACCCCGTGGTCGTCCGGCTCGTAGGTCCGGTCGGACACCTGGAACACGCCGAGCAGGAAACGGGACTCCTCGGTCGGCTTGACCTCCAGCCGCGCCGCCCAGCTCGACCCCGGGTAGGCGGTGAAGGCTCCGGTGAAGAACAGCGACTTCGGGCTGCCGTCGAAGCCGTTGTTCATGTAGAGCCAGTAGATCGGGCTGGAGGCGAAGATCTCGTTCATCGCGAAGCGGCCGATCTTGAGCGACGCCTTGTCGTCCCAGAACTTCTGCTCAAGACTCAGGCAGTAGAGGAAGAACGTGGTGCCGCCGTACACCTGCTGGATGGTGTTGACGTTGCCGACCTCGTCGGCGGACAGGTTCGCGCCGTTGCGGTCGATCACCTCGACGCGCAGCGTCGCGCCGCGCCAGGCGGCCAGCTTGCCGAGGTCGAAATCGAGCGTCAGGTCGAGGTTGTCGGCGTACGCCCAGCCGCGGCCGAAGCCGCCCGAGACGTTGCCGGCGATGTTGCCCTCGTAGCTGCCGGAAATCGTCAGGCCGGCGGATTCGAGCGCGTCGCGCCGGCCGTTCCATTCGCCCAGCGCGTGGTCGCCCTCCGCCCACGACTGCGCGGCGGCGCGTGGGGGCAGAGCGCCCAATCCGAGGGCGAGGGAGGCGAAAACCGGCGCGAAACAACCTGGCGAACGTGTCATGGCAGGGTGGGTTTTGGGTTTTCCCCGGCTGGGAAAACGGCCGGAGCCCCGGGTCCGGGCGATGCATGGAAACCGGGGATCATGATCTAACCACGCGGGCCGCCTCCCGTCGAGATCGGTTTCCGCCGCCGCCCTGATCGCGTCCGATGCGCAGGGATTCGCAAGTTCCACGTTGTCGCCCGGACGCGGATTCCGGCATCTTGGTTCCATGGCGACCGCCTGAATCCGGCGCGCCCACGGTCGAATTCCCATGTCCGACGCATCACCACCACTCACCCAGGACCGCGATGAACATGCGAGCGCACCTGCATGCCGCGTGGCCGATTTCCTGCTGGATCTCGGGGCCGGCCTGCTGGCCTCCGGCGCCCACACCGGCCGTGTCGCCCGCAACCTCGAACGGGTCGCCGAGGCCTGGGGCTACCGGATGGAGTTGTTCGTCACCTTCACCGGCCTGATGGTTTCCCTCAAGAGCGAGGTCGATCCCACCGAGCGCGTCGCGCGTTTCCGGCGCGTGCCCTTGCCCGGTGTCCACTTCGGCATCCTGACCGAGGCCAGCCTGCTGACCTGGAGGGTGGCCGAGGAGCGTCTGCCGATCGGCGAAGTCGAGCAACGCTGGGCGGCGATCCGGAAACTGTCCCACCATCCGCGCGGGTCGGTGCTCGCCGGCATCGGTGCGGCCTGCGCCAGCCTCTGTCTGCTGGTCGGCGGCGACTGGCGGAACGCCGGGGTCGCCTTCGTGGCGGCGCTGACCGGTCTGTTCGTGAGGCAGGAGGTGCTGAAGCTGCGCTTCAACCCGATGATCGCCTTCGTCACGGCCTCGTTCATCACCACGCTGATCGCGGGCATGGACACGGTTTTCCACCTCGGTGGTTCGCCGGAGAAGACGTTGGCGACCTCCGTGCTCTACCTGATTCCCGGCGTGCCGTTGATCAACAGCACCATCGACCTGATCGAGGGCAACATCCCCACCGGCATCTCCCGCGGCGTGTTCGGCGGGTTCATCCTGCTGTGCATCGCGGTGGGCATGTCGCTCAGCATTCTTTTGTTAGGCCTCCACAACTTCTGATCCGCCATGGAAATCCTCGTCCAGATCGCGCGCGACCTGCTGCTTGCCTTCGTGGTGGCGGTCGGTTTCGCCCTGTTGTTCAACACGCCGCGCCGCGTGCTGTGGGTCGCCGGTTTGCTCGGCGGCGCGGGCCACGCGATCCGCTTCCTGTTGCTCCAGCACCAGGTGGGAATCATCCCCGCCACGCTCAGCGGAGCGGTCTTCATCGGCCTGGCGGGGATTTTCATGGCCCACCGGGTGCATACGCCGCCGGTGGTGTTCACCATGCCGGCCTGCATCACCATGATCCCCGGCTTGTTCGCCTACCGCGCGATGCTCGGCTGCATCCGGATCACCGATCTGAGCACGGCGAAGCAGAACCCGGAGGTGCTCGCCGTGACCGTTCACTACTTCGTGATCACGGCCTCGCTGCTGTTCACCCTGGCCATCGGCATCTGCATCGGCGCGCTGCTGTTCCGCAAGCGCAGCGTGAAATCGATGTTCCGCCGGACCTTCTGAGCGTGCGGTGGCCGTCACCGCTGCGAGCAGAACCAGAGCTTGTGGCCCCCGCTGTCGAGGAAGGCGGCGACGCCTTGCTGGCCGAGCGGGGCGGGAATGGCTCAAGTCCCGCGGTGGATCGCGCAACGGGTGCGGAGCGCGGCGACGCAGGACGGGCGAGGATCCGCCCGTAGCCGCCGAGCATGGGTCTTCCGCTCAAACCCCGATCCGCCTGCGCGTTCGACCAAGTGTCGCTCGGCGAGGTGATGCTGCGGCTCGACCCGGGCGAAGGCCGGATCCGCACGGCGCGGCGGTTCACCGCGTGGGCCGGCGGCGGCGAGTACAACACGTCCTGCGGCTTGCGCAAGGTGTTCGGCTGCCGGACGGCGGTGGTCACCGCGCTGGTGGACGACGAGATCGGCCGGCTGGTGGAGGGGCTGATCGTCGAGGCGGGCGTCTCGACCGAGTTCATCCGGTGGCGCGAGGACGACGGCATCGGCCGTGAGACGCGCAACGGACTGAATTTCACCGAGCGCGGGAGCGGCATCCGCGGCGCGCTGGGGGTGTCCGACCGGGCGCGCACGGCGGTCTCGCTGCTCAAGCCGGGCGACATCGACTGGGACCATCTTTTCGGCCGGCTGGGCGTGCGCTGGTTCCACACCGGCGGGATTTTCGCGGCCTTGTCGGACACCACGGCGGAAGTCGCCGTCGAGGCGGTGGAGGCGGCGCGGCGGCACGGGACGATCGTGTCGTGCGACCTGAATTTCCGGGCGTCGCTGTGGCGGGAACGCGGCGGTGTGGAGCGGGCGCGCGAGGTGAACCGGGCGATCGTGCGGTCGGCCGACGTGCTGATCGATTGCATGGCGCCGCTCGGTTTGCCCGGCGTGGGCGAGTCCGGCTACGGGCCGGTGGCGGTGCGCTCGGCGATCGAAGCCGCGGTGCGCGAGTTTCCGAACCTCAAGGTGGTGACGAACACCCTGCGGCGGGTGATCACGGCGAGCCGCAACGACTGGGCGGCGCTGCTGTGGCACGACGGGCGTTTCTACGGCAGCCGCCGTTATTCCGGGTTGGAAATTCTCGACCGGGTCGGCGGCGGCGATTCGTTCGCCTCCGGGCTGCAATTCGGTTTCCTTGAGTTCAACGATCCGCGGCTGGCGGTGGAATACGGCGCGGCGCACGGTGCGTTGGCGTCGACGACGCCGGGCGACACGTCGATCGCGACGCGCTGGGACGCCGAACGGTCGATCGCGGGCGAGTCGGCGCGGCTGGTGAGCTGACGCGGAGGTTAGTTCGGCGAGATGTAGCTCGAGGTCTGGCCGGTCGGCTTGAATTTCTCGTCGAGCTCGTCGTTTGCCTTGAGCGTCAGATAGGCGTCCTTGAACTTCGGTTCGTCGCGGAACAAGTCGTCCAGTTTGGCGCAGGTGGTCTTGTGCTGGAGAATGGCACCTTTCCCGTCGAGGATGAACAGGAGATAGCCCTCGTATTGGTTGCCGCCGATGTTACCGGTGCCTTTGTTGTCGCTGTCGTAGACCGTGGTGCTCGGTTGCAGATCGCGGGTGTCGGTCTGGCCCGGACCGAGGGTGACCGGGTAGCTTTGCGAGGACAGGACGGAGTAGCGTTTGCCGGTTCTCCGGTTCACCGCGAGGTAGAGCACCTTCACCGTGACGGGCGGAGCCGGGAGGTTCATGTCCGGGTTCTTGAGCGAAACCTTGGCGGAAACGGTTTGCTCGACCAGATACCAGCTGTCGTCCCGCTTCTGCCGGCGTTTGTCCACGACCACGTCGATCCCGTAGTGGGGATGCGCGGGGCCGAGCTCGGCCTGATGCGCGCGGATGCTCGCCACGGAGGCGGAATCGAAGGTGGCGAGCGGCGCTTCGAACGCCTTGCCGTCGTTTTTGCGGAAGAAGGAAACGCGGTCTCCGGAGACGGACTTCAATTCGATCTCCATCGAGCGGCCGGCCTTGTCGCTCACGGTCAGCGTGGGGCCGGCGAGCGCGCAGGACAGCGTGGCGAGGAAAACGGCGGCGAGCGGAGGGAGTTGAGCCATGAGAAGGAGGGGTTGCCGTATGTATGTTTCCGTGAAGAATCCCGCAACTTGAATGATGCGGGTCTAACTCCGGCCGGTTAGGACGGTTGCCAGCTCGCCGAGCAAACCGGAAGCGCCGATGCGGAAGTTCGCGGCGGTGACTTCCGGGAAGAACTCCGCGGCGAGGGCGAGGTAGGCGCGGGCCTCGTTCACGGTGCGGATGCCGCCGGCGGCCTTGACGCCGACGGGCGTGCGGTGGCGTGCGGTCCAGTCGGCGGCGGCCTCCAGCAGGAGACGGGTGTGGGCGAGGGTGGCGCCGTATTTGCCCTTGCCGGTCGAGGTTTTGAGGAAATCCGCGCCGCCTTCGAGCGCGAGCTGGCAGGCCTCGCGGATCGCGTCGTCGCCGGGCAGCTCGCAGGTTTCGAGGATCACCTTGAGGTGGGCGGGGCCGCAGGCGGTTTTCATCGCGGCGATTTCCTCGCGCAGCTCGTCGTGTTGGCCGGAGAGGAACAGGCCGCGGGAGATCGCGATGTCGATCTCGGTCGCGCCGGCACCGACCGCGGCGCGGATCTCGGCGGTTTTGACCGCCAGCGGAGCTTGGGCGAACGGGAACGCGCCGGCGACGCAGGCGAGCCGGACGGGCGATCCGGCGAGCACGCGGCGTGCGGCGGCGGCGAAGTTCGGCCAGACGCAGAGCGCGGCGCAGTGGAGGTCGGGGCGGCCGGGGACGGGCGAAACGGCGCGGGCGGCGAGGGCTTCGATGTCACGCTCGGCGTCCGTCGAACCGAGGGTGGTGAGATCGAGCAGGCCGATCAGGCGGGCGGAGGTTTCCATGGGAAATATGGGTCCTATAAGACGTATAGGTCCTATAGGTTTCCTTCTCAGATCTCCCCGCTCTCCGTCCCCGGATTCGAGGGCGAGGCCAGTCCGGGGATCACGCGGCGCACGAGTTTTTTCAGGCCGGAGTCGGCGGCGTCGAGGTCGGCCTCGGCTTGGCGCAGGGCTTTTTCCCAGGCGGGGGCGAATCCGGGCGCCTGCTCGCGCAGCGCGCGCACGGCGGTCTCGGTGATCTGGAGCTGGCGGAGCTCGGCGCGGCCGGGCTTTTGCTGGAGCGCGGCGAAGTTCACGCGCAGCGTCTCGTTCTGCTGGCGCAGGGCGTCGAGCTCGGTCTGCTGCGACTGGTGGCCGCTGGCGTTGATCTTGAGCTGGGTGTTGAGATGGCCGGAAAGGTCGCGCAACTCGCCTTCGAGGCGCTTGACCTCCTTGCCCAGGCGGCGCGCGGTGGAGAAGCCGGATTTCCACAGGAAGAACGCGACCAGCAGGCCGAGCAGCAGGCCCCAGACGAAAGGCTGTTGGAGCAGGGTCCAGAAGGTGTCCATGAGTGTGTCGGATCGGTGGGCCGGGCGCGCGCGGGGCGTCCGGATCGCCTTACGATGCCCGCGCATTCCGGTGCTGTCGAGCGCCGGCGCGGGGTGGGAATAGGCTTGCTTTCCGGGGGCGGCTGCCCGCTCATCACGGGGCGAACCGGCCCGTCCCACGGGCCGCGCGTGGACAACCGAGCCGACGGATGAGTCAGGTGGAAACTGAAAATACGGGGCGCAAGGGTGTGCCATGGTCGGCCGCGCTGGCGGCGTTGGGTGTGGTCTTCGGCGACATCGGGACGAGCCCGCTGTATGCGTTCCGCGAATGCTTCGCGCAGGGGCATGGCGTGCCGGTATCGCCCGCGAACCTGGAAGGCGCGGCCTCGCTGATCGTTTGGTCGCTGCTGTTCATCGTCGGTTTCAAATACCTCCAGATGATCCTGCGGCTCGACAACCGCGGCGAGGGCGGGGTTCTGGCGCTGGCGGCGCTGATCCGCCACGCGATGCCGGGACAGCGGCACCAGAAGCACTTTTTCATGCTCGGGCTGTTCGGCGCGGCGTTGATCTACGCCGACGGCATGCTGACGCCCGCGATCTCGGTGTTGTCGGCGGTCGAGGGCTTGCGTGAAGTCGCGCCCGGGCTTGGCGAAAAAGTCATCCCGTTGATTTCCTGCGTGTTGCTGGTCGGGTTGTTCGCGATCCAGCGCCACGGCACGGCGCACGTGGGCCGCTTGTTCGGTCCGATCGTGTTGCTGTGGTTCGCCGTGCTGGCGGCAACCGGCGTGGCCTCGCTGACGCAAACGCCGGGCGTGCTGATGGCGCTGACGCCGACGACCGCGGTCAATTTCCTGATCCACGAATGGCGCCACGGCCTGCCGTTGCTGGCGGCGGTGTTCCTGGCGGTGACCGGCGGCGAGGCGCTGTACGCGGACCTCGGCCATTTCGGTCGCCGGCCGATCCGGCTGGCGTGGTGGGCGATCGTCTGCCCGGCGCTGGTGCTCAACTACCTCGGCCAGGCGGCGCTGCTCGAACGCGCGTTCCACGCCGGCGAGGTGATCGAGAACCCGTTCTTCCGGCTGGTGCCGCAGTCGATGGCGCTGCCGCTCACGATCATCGCCACGCTGGCGGCGATCATCGCCAGCCAGGCGCTCATTTCCGGTGCCTACTCGCTGACGGCGCAGGCGATCCAGCTCAGCTGCATGCCGCGCCTGCGGATTTTCCACACCTCGCTGACGGAAAAGGGGCAGATTTACCTGCCGATGATCAACTGGCTGTTGGCGGCCGCCTGCATTCTGCTGGTCGTCACGTTCCGTTCGTCGAGCGCGCTGGCGGCGGCCTACGGCATCGCGATCGCGCTGACGATGACGGCGACCTCGCTCCTGTTCTGGGTCGCGGCGCTGAAGATCTGGAAATGGCCGAAAACCAAGGCCGCGGCGCTGGCGCTGGTGTTCCTGCTGGTCGACAGCGCGTTCCTGGCGGCGAACGGGCTGAAAATCGCCCACGGTGGCTGGCTGCCGCTGGCGGTGGCGGCGGCGGCGATGTTCCTGATGATGACCTGGGCGTGGGGCCGCGACCGCGCCGGCGAGCAGCTTGCCCGGCAGAAGATCCCGCTCGCCGACCTGCTCGACCAGGTCAGCCGCGGCACCATCCCGCGGGTGCGCGGCACGGCGGTGTTCATGACCGGCCAGCCGGACTCGGTGCCGGTGCCGCTGCTGCACAACCTGAAGCACAACGGAATCATCCACGAGCGGCTGATCCTGCTGCACGTGGTCACGCTCGACGTGCCGAAAGCCAAGGAATCCGAACGTTTCGAGTTCCGCGACCTCGGCCAGGGCTTCCATTCCGTCACCCTGCGCTTCGGTTTCTCCGAGGAACCGGACGTGCCGCAAGCGCTGAAGGCGGGGCTGCCCGCGGATATCGGCTACCATCCCGGCCGCACCAGCTTCTTCCTCGGCCGCGAAACCATCGTCATGGGCAAGGCTTGCCCGCCGTTTCAGCGGATGAAACTCGCGATTTTCGCCTCGATGCTGCGCAACGCGACGCCCGCCTCGGCCTATTTCCGCCTGCCGCCGAACCGCGTGGTCGAACTCGGCGCCCAGGTGACGTTCTAATTGGATTTGAGATTTGAGATCTGGAATTTCAAATTAGCCGCCCGTGAAAGCCTGCTTCCACATCGCCCTGCCGCTGGCGGCCCTCGTCCTGTCCTCCTGCGCGGGTGACAAAAAGGAAACGGCGGCGACCAGCCCGGCGCCGCGGACGCTGAACGAGCGCCTCAACGAGAAGACCGGCTTCACCCAGGATTCCCAGGGCAAGTGGGTGCCCCGCGTCAACCGCCGCAGCTCGTTCGAGAGCAAGGGGGCCTCGCCCTATTTCCAGGGCGAATACGGCAAGAAGGAATACAAGGCCGGCGAATACGCCAAAAAGCAGTGGCTGGGCGGCGACAAGGCGTTCGACAAGAAAGCCTACGCCGGCAACACCGACGGCGGCCGCTTCATGAAAGATTCCCGCTTCGACGGCCAGGCCGCCCGCGAGGGCAGCCAGTCGGCGGGCGAGGCGGGCAAGTCCGCTCGCGAGGCGGGCGGCAGCTACGCCACCGGCGAGGCGCGCGAGGCTAGGGCAAAGGCGATCGACAAGCCGTCCGACGCCGAAACGGACTCGCGCCGCGGCAAGCTGCCCTTCCCATCGGTCATCGACTGGCAGGAGCAGCGCTCGCTCAGCGTGGATCAGACGAAGGGGATGCTGGGGCGCTGACCGCGTCTTCCAGCGTCCGCGCCAGCGACTCGAGCAGGACTTTTTTCAGCGGTTCCCAGCGGCACGGTTTGCCTTCGAGGAAAAACGTCTGGGCGACCCGCAGCGTGACCGGAGCGTAGGTGTCGGCGCCGAATTCCCCGATCAGGCCTTCGGCCGCGGCCGGGGCGGACGGGTGGAGGCGGACCTGCACGGCGAGTTCCGGCGCGCGGTCGAGGATCGCGTCCCGCCACGCGCGGGCGGTACCGCCGGCGCGGTCGTGGTCGGCGGGAAATTCGAGGGTCACGGTGCCGTCGGCCGCGGCATCGGTCCGCACAAGCACGTGGACGATCGGGGTTTCGCGCCGCACGGCCTCCAGAACCCGCTGCTTCAGCTGCTCGCGGTGCGGGCGCACGTGGCGGTCGACGAGTTTCGCCCGCTGCGACTCGCTCAGTTTGGCGGAAAACCGGCTCCAGCGGGTCTCGCCCTCGCCGTCGAGGTCGATCAGCAGGCGGGTGACGTCGCCATGGACCAGCGGCGTGCGGAACTTCATCGCGAAGCCCTGTGCCAGGTTCAGCGAGCCGGGTTCCCAGCCTTCGCTCGATGCCACGGCGTCTTCTTCGCCGCGGAATACATCGCGCCAGGCTTCCGGCACGGCGCAGGTGGCGTGCTCACAACTGAACATCACGGGGGTCACGCGGCCTCCATGGACCGGATCGCCCGCGCGTGCAACACCCGCATCAGCCTTCCGCTTCCAGGCGGCGGGCGAGTTCGTCCCGGCCGGTCGCCTTGGCCAGCGCGATGCGCACCCGGCGCGTCTCGGGGCGGGCGAGCTCGGCTTCGTCCATCGCCGCCAGCGCCTCGGCCGTCGCCCCGAAGTCGCCGATGGCCAGCGCGCCTTCCGCCTGGGCCAGCAGCTCCGGCGTTTCCGGCGGCAGCGGGGCTTCGGGAAACACGGCGAACTTGGCGTGCTCCGGCAGGCCCTTCGCCTCGGGCTCGCTGACTTGTTCCAGATAAACGAACTCGTCGCCCTCGCGCACCCGGCGCCAGTGGTTCACCGCCAGCACGATCAGCAGACCGAGGACGAAGAACGAAATCTCCAGAAACACCGGCGTCGAAAGAAACCCGGCGAACATCGCGAACACCTCGCCGACGAAGCCAGGCAGCAGCCCGAGCAGCCGGATCAGGGTGGTGACCAGTAGCACGCCGACCAGAATCGCCGCGCCCACGAGCACCTGCCCGATCCGTTCGTCCCGTTCCTTTTTCGCCATCGCGGGCGGACGCTAACCCGGCATTCCCGCGATGGAAACCCGGATTTGGGGGCTCCGGGCCGCCTCTGGATTCTTGCTGAAACCTGAAAACTGAAAACTGGCGGCTTTCTTGGGCTTGCCCCGCCGCCTTCCGTCCTCTTGCCTCGCGCATGCGGCTTTTCGACACGCTGAGCCGGAGCGAACGCGAGCTCCGCCCCCTCGACGGCACCACCTACCGCTTCTATTGCTGCGGCCCGACCGTTTACGGCCCGGCCCACATCGGGAATTTCCGCACCTTCGTGCTGCAGGACGTGTTCCGCCGCACGCTGGAAACCGGCGGCACGCGCACCTTCCACGTCCGCAACATCACCGACGTCGATGACAAGACGATCCGTGATTCGCAGGCCGCCGGGAAGTCGCTGAAGGCGTTCACCGACTACTGGACCGGGAAATTCCACGCCGACTGCGAAAAGCTCGCCTGCCAGCCGCCGCACGTCGAACCGGGCGCGGTCGAGCATTTGCCGCAGCAGATCGCGATGATCGAGAAGCTGGTCGAAAAAGGCCACGCCTACGCGTCCGACGACGGCTCGGTTTACTTCAACATCGCGTCGTTCCCGGGCTACGGGAAGCTTTCCCACCTCGACGAACGCGAGCTCGACCTCGGCAAAACGCAGAACGCCCGGGCGAATTCCGACGAATACGAAAAGGACAGCCTGTCCGACTTCGTGCTGTGGAAGGCCCGCAAACCCGAGGACGGCGACAACTTCTGGGAATCGCCCTGGGGCCAGGGCCGTCCGGGTTGGCACCTCGAGTGCTCGGCGATGATCGCGGAGTATCTCGGCGATTCGTTCGACCTCCATTCCGGCGGCGTCGACCTCGTCTTCCCGCACCACGAAAACGAGATCGCCCAGAGCCAGTGCGCCTGCGGCGGCCACTTCGCCGCGCATTGGTTCCACATCACCCACCTGCTCGTCGATGGCGGCAAGATGTCGAAGTCGCTCGGCAACCTCTACACGCTCGACGACCTCGCGGCCAAAGGCTTCACGCCGATGGAGGTGCGCTACGTCCTGATCGGCGCGCACTACCGCAAGCCGCTCAATTTCACCCTCGATTCGCTCTCCGCCGCCCGCGAAGCGCTGGCGAAGCTCGCGAAGGGCGCGCGCGCGCTGGCCGCGAAAGCCCCGGCCGAAGCCCGCTTCGACGCGGTCGAGTTCGGCCCGTTCCAAGCCGCGTGGGATTCGCTCAACGACGACCTCAACACGCCCGGCGCGCTCGGCGGCCTGTTTACCGGCCTGCGCGAGGCCGCGTCGCTCGAAGGCGAAGCCGCCGCCAAAGCGCTCGCCGCGTTCAATCGCGTGCTGCGCGCGCTCGGCCTGACCCTGCCCGAGGAAGCGCCCGCCGCCGAGGTGCCGGTCGACATCCAGGCGCTCGCCGAAGAACGCTGGCAGGCCCGCCTCGCCAAGAACTGGGCGAAGTCCGACGAACTCCGCAACCAGCTCGCCGAACTCGGCTGGGCGGTGAAGGACGGAAAGGACGGATACGAGCTGACTCCCGGCTAAAGCCGAGTTTTCAGTGTTCAGTTTTCAGGAAGAGAAGAAGCTGCGGGGGACGGCACTCTCTTCCTCGAAAACTGCACCCTTGAAGACTGACCATCAGGCTTTTACTTTCATCTCATGTCCACCAAGGAGATCGCACTCGACACGATCCGCAACCTGCCCGACCACGCGACGTGGCAGGAGATTGAGGAGCGGATTCATTTCGTGGCGGCCATCGAAGAAGGATTGGAAGACATCCGGCAGGGACGGGTGGTGCCTCATGAGGAAGTCCAAGCTGCCTTGAAAGGATGGCTTTCCGAGTAATTTGGTCGGAAGCGGCGCTCAGCGATTTACGCGAGATCGTGCGCTATATCGCCCGGGACAACGTGGACGCAGCGGAGCGGATGGGGCGGCTCATCTTGGGCAAGATGGACGCGTTGGCACGATTTCCGCGAACGGGACGAATGGTTCCCGAATACCGCCGCGATGATTTGCGAGAGATCCTCGTGGCTCCTTATCGCGTGGTTTTTCAAATCGACGATGCAAATGGCCTGCTCAACGTCGTGCGCGTCAGGCACGGTGCCAGAAAAGATCTCGGCCTGTAACGGGTTCATTCGGCCTCTTCCGAAATCAGAACGATGCGAAGGAATCCTCACGCTTCGATCCACGAAGCTGGCGCTCTTCCCTGAAAACTGAACACTGAAAACTGAACACTTTCCGATGAACTTCCCCATCCGCCCCCGTCGCAACCGCCGCACGCCGGCGATCCGCAACCTCGTCCGTGAAACCTCGCTTTCGCCGAACGACTTCATCCTGCCGCTGTTCCTGCACGAGGACGCGGAGGACACGCCGATCGCCTCGATGCCGGGCGTGATCCGCTGGTCGCTGGAAGGTCTGGTGAAGGAAGTCGGCGAGGCGCACGCGCTCGGGATCAACGCGGTGGTGCTGTTCCCGAAGATCGAGGAGTCGCTCAAGACGCCCTACGCCGAGGAGTGCTACAACGACGACGGCCTCGTGCCGCGGGCGATCCAGGTGCTGAATGAGGCCTACCCGTCGCTCTGCGTCATCACCGACGTGGCGCTCGACCCCTACAACTCCGACGGCCACGACGGCGTGGTCGCGCGCGACGGCCTGGGCGAACCTCACATTCTCAACGACGAAACGGTCGGCATCCTGGTCGAGCAGGCGCTCTGCCACGCCCGCGCGGGGGCCGACATCGTTTCGCCCTCCGACATGATGGACGGCCGCGTCGCCGCGATCCGCCAGGCGCTCGACGAGGAGGGCTACGAACACGTTTCCATCCTCAGCTACACCGCGAAATACGCCTCCGCGTTCTACGGCCCGTTCCGCGGCGCGCTCGATTCAGCGCCGAAGGACGGCGACAAGAAGACCTACCAGATGGACCCCGGCAACGCCCGCGAGGCGATCCGCGAGCTCCAGCTCGACGAGGCCGAGGGCGCCGACATGGTGATGGTGAAACCGGCCGGTCCGTATCTCGACATCCTCGCCCGCATGCGCGAGAGCACCACGCTGCCGCTCGCCGCCTATCAGGTCAGCGGCGAATACCTCATGCTCAAGAGCGCCGCCTCCGCCGGCTGGCTCGACGAAAAGGCCGTCGTGCTCGAATCGCTCACCGGCATCAAACGCGCCGGCGCGGACATGATCCTCACCTACTTCGCGAAGCAGGCGGCGGAGTGGTTGAAATAAATCCCATGTGGATTCTCGGTTTGCCGCCTCTGCTGATGTTGCTCAGCTTGGTCGCCATCCATGGGTTGAGAGCCTACGTGGCGGCCAAGGTGCTCGATGAGCGTCAGTTCCAGGAGTTCAAGACCAAGGGCATGATGGGAACGGTGTTTCTGAGAAATCCCGGCCGGCTTTATTGGGAATACTTCTTCGTGCGCGATGCCTTGGTCATCAAGAAATACGATCGCAGCAGGCGCATCCTAGTTGCTTGGAAAATCAGCTTCGCCTCTTTGGTGTTTGGAGCGATCTCGTTTTTGGCCGCGTCGGCGGTGTTGGCGGCGATGGGGCGATGACCAAAGGTAGGCGGCCTCGGCGAGGACGCATTTGGTGCGAGATTGAGGCAGAGTTTACGCGAGACGGCCGGGGCGTTCCGGGTGTTTGGACCTGCATGGTTGCGCGGCTCTCCAACCCGGTTATCGTCGACATTCAAATTTGCCTGTCCCTTTGTTCGCTTTCCGGCATCAAGCGCGCCGGCGCGGACATGATCCTCACCTACTTCGCCAAACAGGCGGCGGGGTGGTTGAGGTGAGGATCTTCGGGGCAATCACCCTGGTTTGCCTTAATGCTTATGAACCTGTTTTCTTGGTTGTCCCGTTTTTGCTCTCCAAAGCGGCAGTTCGTGGAAGTGCCTCTCTTCGAAGTAACGAAGTCCATGGAAGAAGGGTTCATGGATTTATCCTTTTCCATGGTTGGCTACGAGCGATTTGCAGACGGCACGCAGGTTTGTGAGGCGAAGGGATTGCACGGGGCGACGCAAGTCGGGTTTCGGTTTCGCCTGTCTTCAGAGTGGCAGCAAGGTGAACTCGGAAGCACCGGCATCACGACCTGCCAATCCACTTTGATTCTGGAGAGCATCGGAATAGCCAGCGATCAATTTGTTGCGCTGCTTTCCAAACTTTATGGAAGAGTGATCCAGCCAGCTAAGATGGTTCCTGCTATACGGTTTACGGCCATCAGTCTGGAAGGCAATCCAGCCCAATTGGAAAAAGGGCGGGTCAGGATCAAGTTGTTCATCGAGCCAGACGAAGAGGGTGACGAGGCGTATGAGCTGTACTACGCGGAGCACTATTTGAACGTGGATTGGGCCTCGCGGATCGTGGAGTTCCACGAGAAGGATTCAGAATATCGCGATCCAATTCTGCGGGCATTGTCTGGAATTCAGTAGCCTGAAAAGTTGCGTTTAGAGGTGGGGCGGCCTCGCCGAGGCCGCCTTCGGAGCGGGAAATGCCACAGAGTTTCTGCGGGCGAATCGAAGGCTTCCGATTCGCCCAATGAACTCCCCCGCCGCGCGGGCTTGCGAAGGCGCTCTCGGCGAGAGCGCCCCACCTCTGCTGCATGGTTGCACCTGACTTGAGCCTAGGTATCGTCGGGCTAGCCGATGAATGCCCTCGCCACCGCGCCGGTTTCCACGGGAGTCGTGTTCGAAGCCCGCAAGCTCCGGAAGGTCTATCACACCGGCGAGGTCGATGTGGTGGCCTTGCACGGGGTCGATCTGCAGATGCACGCGGGCGAATTGATCTGCCTGCTCGGCGCGTCGGGCAGCGGCAAGTCGACGTTGCTGAACATCCTCGGCGGCCTCGACGTGCCAACCTCGGGCGATCTGCACTACAAGGGCTGGCCGCTCGACGGTTCGGACGAGAACACGCTGACGCAGTTCCGCCGCAACTGCGTCGGCTTCGTGTTCCAGTTCTACAACCTGATCCCGAGCCTCACCGCGCGGGAGAACGTCGCGCTCATCACCAGCATTTCGGCCGATCCGATGACGCCGGAGGAAGCGCTGGAAATGGTCGGCCTCGGCGCGCGGATGGACCATTTCCCGTCGCAGCTCTCCGGCGGCGAGCAACAGCGCGTCGCCATCGCCCGCGCCATCGCCAAGCGCCCGGAGGTTCTGCTCTGCGACGAACCGACCGGCGCGCTCGACGTCACCACCGGCATCACCGTGCTGGAGGCGATCGAGCGCATCAACCGCGAGCTCGGCACGCTGGCGGTCGTCATCACCCACAACGCCGCCATGGCGCAAATGGCCGATCGCGTCCTGCACCTTTCCGACGGCAAGATCGTGAGCGAGGAACACAATGCCGTTCGCCTGCCGGCCTCGCAACTTCAGTGGTAACCAGAGGAACCACGGATGAACGCGGATTAACACGGATGTGACGCACGTTTCAAAACCACGAAACACACGAAAGGGCGCGAAATCAGGGCTTTTCGTGAAGTTTCGTGCCTTTCGTGGTTCCTCTTTATCCGTGTCCATCGGCGTTCATCGGTGGTTCGAATTTCTTCACGCCCGGTTCGCATGATCCACCCACTCGACCGGAAACTACTGCGCGATCTGGGCCGGATGAAGGGCCAGGTGATCGCGGTCAGTCTAGTCATGGCTTGCGGGCTGACGATGATGATCATGACGCGCAGTCTGATCCTCACGCTGGAATCGACGCGCGCGGCCTACTACCAGCAATACGCGATGGCGGACGTGTTCGCGTCGCTGAAGCGCGCGCCGCTGGCGATGGCGGACCGGGTCGCCGAGCTGCCGGGCGTGTCGGTGGTCGAACCGCGGGTGGTGGTCGACGTGACGCTCGATTTGCCCGGACTGTCGGAGCCGGCGACCGGCCACCTCGTGTCGCTGCCGGAGGACGGCAGCGAGCCGAAGTTGAACAAGGTCTTCCTGCGCACCGGGCGGATGCCGGAACCGGATGCGCGGCGCGAGGTGGTGGTGGGCGAATCGTTCGCCAATGAGAACGGCCTGCAGCCGGGCGATTCGCTGGTCGCGGTGATCAACGGCCACCGGGAAACGCTTCAAATTTGCGGCATCGGGCTTTCGCCCGAGTTCGTGTTCGAGGCGCGGGCGGGCGAAACCTTGCCGGACCACAAGCGCTTCAGCGTGATCTGGATGAACTACCGCGCGCTGGCGGTGGCCTACAATCTCGACGGCGCGTTCAACGACGTCTGCCTCGACCTCGCGCCCGGCGCGGCGGCCGCGCCGGTGATGGCGCAGATGGACCGCCTGCTCGCGCCCTACGGCGCGGGCGGCGCGTATTTGCGGAAAGACCAGGCGTCGGCGCAGCGGCTCGACGACGAACTGCGGGTGCTGCACGCCTTGTCGGTCGCCTATCCGCTGGTCTTCCTCAGCGTCGCGGCGTTCATGGTCAACGCGGTGCTCGCCCGCATCGTGCGGCTCCAGCGCGAGCAGATCGCGCAGATGAAGGCGCTCGGCTATTCGTCGCGGCAGGTCGGCGTGCATTACCTGAAATTCGTCGTCGTCATCGGCGCGCTCGGCACGCTGCTCGGCGGCGTCGCCGGGCGCTTCATGGGCGGCGGGCTGGTGCATCTCTACACGCTGTTTTTCCGCTTTCCGTCGCTCGTCTTCCGCCTGGACTACGGCGCGCTCGGGCTAGCGCTCGGCATCAGCGCGGGCACCTCGGTGCTCGGCGTGCTGACGGTCGTCTGGCAGGCGGTGAAGCTGCCGCCGGCCGAGGCGATGCGGCCGGAGCCGCCGGCGGATTTCAAGCCGTCGCTATTCGAGCGCATCGGGCTGACGCGGTTTTTCAGCCCGACCTTCCGGATGGCGCTGCGCAACATCGAGCGCAAGCCGTGGCAGGCGGTGTTCACCACCGCCGGGCTGACGCTGGCGACCGGGCTGATGGTGCTGCCCGGCGCGATGGCCGACAGCATCGACTACCTGCTGACGTTCCAGTGGAACCGCCAGCAGCGGCAGGACGTGGCGGTGTTTCTGGTCGAGCCGGGCTCGGGCAAGGGCTTCCACGATCTCGAACACCTGCCCGGCGTGATCCGCGCCGAGCCGATCCGCAGCGTGCAGACGCGGCTGCGTTTCGCCCACCACCACCGCAAGCTCGCCATCACCGGCATCGCGCCGGGCTCGAATCTCAACCGGCTGTTGGACGAGCGGGGCGAGCCGATCGTTTTGCCGGACGAGGGTTTGGTGATGTCGAAAAAACTCGCCGAGGTGATCGGCGCGCGGGTCGGCGACGAGGTGCAGGTCGAGGTGATGGAAGGCCGCCGGCCGGTGGTGAACGTGCCGATCCGCGGGCTGGTCACCGACTACGCCGGGGTCGCGGCCTACATGGACATCCGGGCGCTCCAGCGGCTGATGAAGGAAGGCGACACGATCAACGGCGCGTATCTGGCGATCGACCACGCGAAGTGGGACGAGTTCATGCGCGAGGTGAAGGACACGCCGCGCGCGGCGGTGGTGATGGTGAAGCGCGACCAGCTCGAATCGTTCCGCAAGACGACCGCGCAGAGCATCGGCCTGCTCCGCAAGCTCTACTTCACGCTCGCCGTGATCGTGGCCTTCGGCGTCGTTTACAACAGCGCGCGCATCGCTCTGTCCGAGCGCAGCCGCGAGCTGGCGACGCTGCGGGTGGTCGGCTTCGACCTGGTCGAGGTCCGCGGCGTGCTGTTGGGCGAGCTCGGCTTGCTCGTGCTCTGCGCCCTGCCCGCCGGATTGTTGTTCGGCCGCGGGCTGGCGCTGTTCATCATGTCGTCGTTCAGCACCGAGACGGTGCGGCTGCCGATCGTGATCGAAACCTCGACCTACTCGACCGCCATCGCCGTCGTGCTGACCGCCGCCGCGCTGTCGTTCGCCTCGGTCAGCCGCATGCTTTCCAAACTCGATCTGGTCGGCGTCTTGAAGGCGCGCGATTGATGCTCCATTTTCACCCCGCGATCCCATGGCGAAACCCACCTCCGCATCGACCGGCGACACCCCACCGTGGGATCAAAGCCGCAACGCGTCCTCCAAGCACCGGCTGCGCCGGTTCCTGCCGTGGATCATCGGCCTGGTGATCGTCGCCCTGGTCGTGCTCGGCCTGCGGCCGAAGCCGGTCGAGGTCGAGATCGGCACGGTCGCCCGCGCGCCGCTCACCGTCCGCGTGTCCGAGGAAGGCAAGACCCGCATCCGCAACCGCTACGTCGTCGCCGCGCCGGTGGCCGGCCGCATGCGCCGCGTGCCGCTCAAGGCCGGCGACGAGGTGAAGGCGGGCGAAACGGTGCTGACGACGATCGAACCGGTCGCCTCGCCCTTGCTCGATCCGCGGGAAAAGGCGCGCGCCGAGGCCGCGGTCGCCAGCCGCGAGGCCGCCCGCAGCCGTGCCGCCGAGGCGCTCAAAGCGGCGCAGAGCGCGCTCGAACTCGCCGTGGCCGACCGCGACCGCTACCGCTCGGTCCAGCGCGAAGGCAGCGTTTCCAAGGCCGACCGCGACCGGGTGGAGGGCGACGCGCTGATCCGAGCGGCCGACGTGCGCGCGGCGCAGTTCGCCGTGAAGGTGACGGAGTCCGAACTCGCCGAAGCGCGGGCCGTGCTCGAACGCCCGGCGGTTTCGCTGGAGCGCAATCTGGTCGAGGTGAAATCGCCCGTTTCCGGCCGCGTGCTCAAGGTGATGCAGGAGAGCGAAACGGTGGCGACGCCGGGCATGGCGATCGCCGAGGTGGGCGACCCTCAGGATCTGGAAATCGAAGCGGAGATCCTTTCCCGCGACGCCGTGGCGATCCGTGCGGGCGACTCGGTCAGCGTCGAACAATGGGGCGGTCCGATCGCGCTGAACGCCCGCGTTCGCCGCGTCGAGCCGGCGGCCTTCACCAAGATCTCCGCCCTCGGCGTCGAGGAGCAGCGCGTTTACGTCCTCAGCGATCTGCTCGATCCGCCCGCCGAGGCGAAGGCGCTCGGCGACCGCTACCGCGTCGAGGTCCGCGTCGCCGTCTGGCACGGCGAGCAGGTGCCGGTGGTGCCGGCCGGCGCGTTGTTCCGCGAGGGCAACGCGTGGAAGACCTTCGTCTTCCGCAATGGCGAGGCGAAGTCGGTCCAGCTCGACGCCGGGCGAACCGACGGCCATTTCACCGAGGTGGTTTCTGGTCTCAACGTCGGCGACGAGGTGCTGCTCCACCCGCCCGACACGGTGAAGGACGGCGTGAAGGTGAAGAAGCGGGAGTGACGAACGCCCCATTTCCCAAAACTTCGCGGCTTCGCGTGAGACCCATGCGGAACCAACCGAGTTCGGAGTGGTCTCACGCGAAGGCGCGAAGCAGCGAAGGAAAAGGGGAGCTCCGGATCGGTTCGGGAAGGCTCCGGAAGGGTTCGGGGCGCTGGCAACCGCCATGGGAGGGCTCCGGATTCGTTCGGGAGGGCTCCGGATTGGTTTTGGAAGGCTCCGGATTGGTTTTGGAAGGCTCCGGATCGGTTCGGGGCGCGGGCAACCGCCATGGGAGGACTCCGGATTCGTTCGGGAAGGCTCCGGATCGGTTCGGGACGCTGGCAACCGCCATGGGAGGGCTCCGGATTCGTGCGGGAAGACTCCGGATAGGTTTTGGAAGGCTCCGGATGGGTTCGGGAGGGCTCCGGATGGGTTCGGGAGGGCTCCGGATTGCACGGAGTTTCACGCATCCGGAATGTCCGGGATGGCCGATCTCGCGTGTGCGATCCCCATGGTTACGCGATTCAAAATACGCGGGTTAGGAAGTTTTTGATTTCATGGCGCGGCGGTCTAGGCTGTCCGATGCGATGAAAACGAGTTTCCCACTCCGCCGTGTCGCCTGGTCCGTAGCTGCGGTCGGTGCGTTGGCCGGTCTCCAGCCTTTGCGGGCGATCGACCTGCCGGACCGACCGCCGCCGGCGCAGGCGACCGGTTTGTCCGGGTTTTACAAGATCTCGTCCTGCACGGATCCGCTGTTCCCGGGCGAAAACCAGAGCGAGTGGTTCTTCGACTTCGGCGAGGGCGTGCGGTCCGGTCGCACCAGCGGGACGGTGGCGGTTTCGCTCCGCCAGAATCCGCACGTGCGGGTCCGCATCCTCGTCTGGCAGCTCGATCCGGCGACCTCGACGCTGATCCTCGGCAACCAGACCGAAGAAGGCAGCCGACGGGCCGTCGCGCTGGCGGTCTGGAAGATCGGCAGGAGCTCGGGCGGGGTGTCGCTCCAACGTGGCAGCTATCACGTGTCCCTGACCCGGGCGTCGGCGGCCGATTGAACGGACGGCAAGGCGCGGTGGAACTCGCGGGAGTGCACCGCGCCCTCCGGCGTCAGGACGCTGGCGAAGAGGGTGAAACCGTCGACCGGGAAACGGCCGAGCGGCGTTTCCGCGTGGCGGGCGAGGAAACGGTGCAGGCGTCCGCCGGGCACCGCCTTGCCGCGGCCGACGGTGACGTGCGGGTGGAACGGCTTTTCGCCGGGGGCCAGGTCGAGCGCCAGCACCTGTGCCTCGATTTGCTCGTGCAGGGCGTAAAGCGCTGGCGGCGGGGAGTCGACGCCGGCCCAGACGACCAGCGGCCGGCCGTGGCCGCCGAAGCGACCGAGCCCGCGCAGGGCGAGGGGAAACGGCGGGGAGTCGACCGTTTCCAGTGCCGACACCAGCGCGGGCACGGCTTCGTCCGGCACCGGGCCGAGGAAGGCCAGCGTCAGGTGCAGCGGCCGGGCGGGCAGCCATCGCAGCCCGGGCAGATCCGGATCCAGCCGGTCCAGCGCGGCGGCGACGACCGCCGGGATTTCCAGCGCGACGAACAACCGCTTGGTCATCATGACACAATATCATGGCTCGGGAGATCCGCCGGGATTGACCCGCCGCCGCCGATTGCCTAGTCGAAGGCCGGTCAAAAGACCGCCACGTCCATGTCCCAAGCGCCCACCATTCTCTACACGCAGACCGACGAAGCCCCTGCGCTCGCGACCTATTCCTTTCTTCCGATCGTCCGGGCCTTCACCAAGCCGTCCGGCATCGCCGTGGAAACCCGGGACATCTCGCTCGCCGGACGCATCATTTGCCAGTTTCCCGACGTCCTGCGCGACGACCAGAAGATCGGCGACCACCTGGCCGAGCTCGGCGCGCTGACGCTCCAGCCCGAGGCGAACATCATCAAGCTGCCGAACATTTCCGCCTCCGTGCCGCAGCTCAAGGCCGCCATCGCCGAACTCCAGGCGAAGGGCTACGCGCTGCCGGATTACCCGGAAAACCCGCAGACCGACGCGGAAAAGGACGCCCGCGCCCGTTACGACAAGGTGAAGGGCTCCGCCGTCAACCCGGTGCTGCGCGAGGGCAACTCCGACCGCCGAGCTCCGAAGGCGGTTAAGGACTACGCCCGCAAGCACCCGCACTCGATGGGCGAGTGGTCCGCCGATTCGAAGACCTCCGTCGGCACCATGGGCCGCAATGATTTCTTCTCGAACGAGAAGTCCGTCACCGTCGCCGAGGCGACCGACGTGCAGATCGAGTTCGTCGGCAAGGACGGCGCCAAGAAGGTGCTCAAGGCCAGTACGCCGCTGAAGGCGGGCGAAATCCTCGACGGCACCTTCCTCAGCAAGAAGGCGCTCGTCGCCTTCCTCGAACAGCAGGTCTCGAAGGCGAAGGCCGACGGCACGCTGTTCTCGCTGCACATGAAGGCGACGATGATGAAGGTCTCCGACCCGATCATCTTCGGCCACGCGGTGAAGGTGTTCTTCCGCGACCTGCTGGCGAAGCACGGCGGCGTGCTCCAGGAGCTCGGCGTCGATTTCAACAACGGCTTCGGCGACCTCGTCGCGAAGATCCAGAGCCTCCCGGCCGACCAGAAGGCCGCGATCGAAAAGGACATCGCGGCGATCTACGCCGCCGGTCCGGCGCTCGCGATGGTCAATTCCGACAAGGGCATCACCAACCTGCACGTGCCGTCCGACGTGATCGTCGACGCCTCGATGCCGGCGATGATCCGCACCTCCGGCCGCATGTGGAACGCCCAGGGCAAACCGCAGGACACGCTCGCCGTGATCCCGGACAGCTGCTACGCTGGCGTCTATCAGACGGTCATCGATTTCTGCAAAAAGAACGGCGCGCTCGACCCGAAGACCATGGGCTCGGTGCCGAACGTCGGCCTGATGGCCCAGGCCGCCGAGGAATACGGCTCGCACAACAAGACCTTCGAAATCCCGGCCGACGGCACCGTCCGCGTGGTCGACGCCAGCGGCAACGTGCTGATCGAGCACGCGGTGGAAGCCGGCGACATCTGGCGCGCCTGCCAGACCAAGGACGCGCCGGTGCAGGACTGGGTGAAGCTGGCGGTCAACCGCGCCCGCGCGACCGGTTCGCCCGCCGTGTTCTGGCTCGACCCGGCCCGCGCCCACGACGCCCAGCTCATCGCCAAGGTCGAGCGCTACCTGCGGGACCACGACACCGCCGGCCTCGACCTGCGCATCCTTCCGCCCGCCGAGGCCTGCCTGTTCAGCCTCGAGCGTATCGTGAAGGGCGAGGACACGATTTCCGTCACCGGCAACGTCCTGCGCGACTACCTCACCGACCTGTTCCCGATCCTCGAGGTCGGCACCTCGGCGAAGATGCTTTCCATCGTCCCGCTGATGAACGGCGGCGGCCTGTTCGAAACCGGCGCCGGCGGTTCCGCGCCGAAGCACGTCGAGCAGTTCCTCCAGGAAAACTACCTGCGCTGGGATTCGCTCGGCGAGTTCTTCGCCCTCGCCGCGTCGTTCGAGCACGTCGCCGACACCTTCCAGCACGCCAAGGCCAAGGTGCTCGCCGACACGCTCGACGCCGCCACCGGCAAGTTCCTCGAAAACGACCGTTCGCCTGGCCGCAAGCTCGGCACCATCGACAACCGCGGTTCGCACTTCTACCTCGCGCTCTACTGGGCCGAGGCGCTCGCCGCTCAGGACGTCGATGCCGGGCTGAAGGCCGCCTTCGCCCCGGTCGCCGCCGCGCTCGCCGCCAACGAGGCGAAGATCGTCGAGGAGCTGCTCGCCGTCCAAGGCCAGCCGGTCGACCTCGGCGGTTACTACCAGCCGGACGACGCCAAGGCCGGCGCCGCCCTGCGCCCGAGCGCGACGCTCAACGGCATCCTCGCCGCGCTTTAATCCTCCGCTCCCACGGTTTCAAAATCCCGCCAGCCGGTCCGGTTGGCGGGATTTTTTAATGCCACCTTGCGGGTTTGACATCCCGGCGTGGGCGGGAAGAGTCGCGGCATGTACGAAACGCGCGGCACTCTCAAAATGATCGGCGATGTCCAGACCTTCGGCAGCGGCTTCACCAAGCGGGAGTTCGTGGTCACGACCCAGGACAAATACCCGCAGGATCTCAAGTTCGAGATCGTGAAGGACAAGTGCTCGCAGCTCGACGGCTTCTCCGTGGGCCAGGAGGTCATGGTGAACTTCGACATCCGCGGCAACGAGTACAACGGCCGCTACTACGTGAACCTCTCCTGCTGGAAGATCCAGGCCGCCAGCGGCCAGGCGGAAGCCCCGGCGGAGCGCGCCGCCGCGCCGGCCCGCCGTCCGCAGCAGGCGGCACCCGCCAGCCAGGCCGAGCCGTCCGCCGCGGATCTGCGCAACGAGGACGACTTCGACGACGAGATCCCGTTCTGAGCCAGCCTCCCGGTCCGGTCAGGCGTTTTTCGGTTTCCGCCGGACGAGCAGGTGCTTGTCCTTGCGGCTGACCTCGAACCGGCCGATCGCTTCGATCAAGCCGCTGAGCTTCGAGTAGCCGTAGTTGCGGGAGTCGAATTCGGGCGCCTGCTTGACCAGATGCGAGCCGATCTGGCCGAGGTTCGCCCAGTCGCTTTCGTCTTCGGTGGCGGCGTCGATCGCCTGGTCGAGGAGGCGGATCAGCTTCTTGTCCTTTTGCAGCTCCGCGCCCGATTTCCGCGAGCCTCCGGCGGGTTTGTCTTCGGCGGCGATCAGCAGCTCGGTGTAGACGAACTTGTCGCAAGCGGCGACGAAGGGGCCGGGCGTTTTCTTTTCGCCGAAGCCGAACACCGTCAGGCCCTGCTCGCGGATGCGCGCCGCCAGCCGGGTGAAGTCGCTGTCGCTCGTCACCAGGCAGAAGCCCTGGAAGCGCCCGGTGTAGAGCAGGTCCATGGCGTCGATGATCATCGCGCTGTCCGTGGCGTTCTTGCCGCTGGTGTAGGCGAACTGCTGGACCGGCTGGATGGAGTGCTTCAGCAGCTCTTCCTTCCAGCCGCCAAGATTCGGCTTGGTCCAGTCGCCGTAGATCCGCTTCACGCTCGCCGTGCCGTATTTCGCGACTTCCGCCAGCAGGCCGCTGACGACGGCGGGCGAGGCGTTGTCCGCGTCGATCAATACGGCCAGCGGCTTCGCGGTGGCATCGGGGTCGGTGAGGTTCATCGACTGCAACCTAACCGGGAAACCGGCCGGGGGAAAACCTTTCGACGCGGTTCGCTCAGGCCGCGGCGGCTTCACGGTAGCTCACCATGCGGCGGCTCGCGGGATCCCATAGGTTGACCCGGAAGCAGCCGAAGATATCGGCGATCCGCAGCCGGGTGGTCATCGGGTGCTGGAGTTCGGGAATCGCGGCCATCGTTTCGCGCAGCCGGTAGAAGGGGATGGTCGAATTGATGTGGTGGACGTGGTGGTAGCCGATGTTGCCGGTGAGCCATTCCACCAGCCGCCCGGTCTTGAGAAAGCTGGCGGTTTCCATGGCCGCCTCGAAGACGTCCCATTCGTCGGGGGTGAACACCCGCACGCCCGGGACGCTGTGCTGGATGTAGAACAGGTAGGCGCCTGCGGCGGCGGCGATCCACAGCGGCAGGAGGTAGGCGAAGAGCATCATTTGCCAGCCGCCCGCCCACCATAGGCCGGCGAGCAGGGTGAGGTGGGCGAGGAACACCAGCCCGGACGGCCAGTGCTTGCGTGGATCACGGAATAGAGAGCCGAGGCAGATGTTGCCCATGAAGACCGTGAAGTAGGCGCAGAAGATCGTCAGCGGGTGGCGGATGAGGCGGTAGCGGAGGCGCTGCCAGCGGGTGGTCCGCCGCCAGCTGGCGATGCTGAGCATGGGGAAGGCGCCGATGTCGGTGATCACCACCGGCGTGGTGGCGTCATTCGGGGCGACGACCTGGCCGACGTGGGCGTGGTGGTGGTTGTGGCTTTCCCGCCACGAGCGCGGCGGGGTGAGCAGCAAAGTGCCGATGCCATACATCAGGAACCGGCCGAGGCGGGAACCGCGCAGGATCGCGCCGTGCTGGAAGTCATGGAAGAGGATGAACGAACGCACCATCAACAGGCCGCCCAGAATCGAGAACCACAAGCGCACGGGCCAATCGGTCAGGGCGGCGGCGGTCAGCAGGGCGGCCAGCGGCACCAGGGTGGAGATCACTTCCCACCAGGTTCTGCCACGGCGCTCCACGGCGAACGGCTTGGAGGCTAGATACAACTCCCTGCCAAAGCGCGGCGGTTGGGCAACAGCGGCGTCCATCGGATCCTCCTGATTTATCCTTGATAATAAGCGGTTTTCGAAAGAATCGCAAATTCGCAAGTCCGGCGGAGGACCGGGTTTTCATCCACTTCCGGCTCAGCGCGTCACGATCACCGGCGTGCCGAGCCGGACGACGTCGTAGAACCGCTTCGCCTGGCGGGCGGGCAGACGGATGCAACCGTGCGACGCCGGATAGCCAGGGACGTTGCCGGCGTGCAGGCCGCAGGAGCCGGTGAAGCGCAGGAAATACGGCATCGGCGCGCCTTCGAAGTGCGCGCCGGACGGACAGCCACCGTCGCGGGCGTCGACGTTCGCCTTCACGATCTGGCCGTTACGGACGTAATTGCCGTAAAGCGACGAGCGGTGGTCGATGTCCTTTTCGATCACCGAGAAGCGGCCGGTCGGCGTGTTCTTGCCCTCGCGACCGGAGGAAATCGGCGACACGGCGACGAGCTCCTTGCGGTGGTAGAGGTAGGCTTTTTGCTCGCCGAGTTTCACCACGATTTTCCGGTTGCGCGTATCGCCTTTGTCCCACAGTGCCCCGAGTTCGGGAATGGTGGTGCAGCTGGCGAACAGGCAGGCGACGGCGGGCAGAAGGAGGCGGGAAAGTTTGGCAAAGCGGGGCATGGGCGTCGGGATGTCCGTTTCCAATTGCCGCGTTTTGCGCGGCCGGTCAACCGCTCGCGACCGGTTGGCGGGGAGCGATTTGCAATGTCGGGCGAACCAGCGGGCCTGAAAAACTTGAGCCGGTCGGAGTCGGCTCCTAGGTTCCCGCATGCCCGAGATTCATCCCGTTGGAACCGTGCGCGCCCGTTGGGGCGAAGGCGCGGTGTGGTGGAACAACGCCCTCTATTACGTCGACATCGAAGCGCACCAGGTCCACCGCTACGAGCCGGCGACCGGCGCGGAGCATTCGTGGAACGTCGGCCAGCGCGTCGGCACGGTGGTGCCGCGCGAGAGCGGCGGGCTGGTGATCGCGGGCGACCACGGGCTGTATTTCCTCGACGAGGCGAGCGGCGAGCTGACCGCCATCGCCGATCCGGAACCGGACAAGCCGGACAACCGCTTCAACGACGGCAAGTGCTCGCCCGACGGCCGGTTCTTCGCCGGCACGATCAGCCTGGTGAAGAAGACCGGCGACGCGAAACTCTACCGCCTCGATCCGGACCTGACGCTGCACGAGGCCTTCGGCCCGGTGACCAACTCGAACGGCATCGTCTGGAGCAAGGACGGCAAAACCGTTTACTACATCGACACGCCGCGCCGCGAGATCCTCGCGTTCGACTACGAGGACGGCCACCTGCACAACCTGCGCAGCGTCGCGTCGACCGAAGCGATCGACGCCTCGCCGGACGGCATGACGATCGATTCCGACGACCGCCTGTGGGTCGCGTTCTGCCACGGCGCTTGCGTCGCCTGCTACGATCCGGCGACGGGCGAGGAAGTCCGCCGCGTCGAGATTCCGGCGTTGGAAACGACCTCGTGCGCGTTCGGCGGGCCGGAGCTGGCCGACCTTTACGTCACCACCGGCATCCACAAGTCGGTGGAGGAGGAGCACGGCGGGCGTTTGTTCGTCGTCAAAGGCCTCGGTGTGAAGGGCGTGGCCGCGAGCGCGTTCGCGGGCTGAAACGTCCGCCCGGCCGGGCGCGGCGGCTTCACTTGAGCAGCTCGTCGCGCCACGCGCGGTAGTCCAGCGCCGCCGGATCGCGGTCCGGCGGCGGGGTTTGCCGGGCGAACGGTTTCCGCCGCGGCCGGCGGGCGATCTTGCGCGGGGTCATCGGGTGGCGGTTTGCGATTTTCCGGCCCATTCGCCCCAGTGCTGGAGGAAGAACTTCTTCTCCTGGGTCAGGAACCGGTCCGAACGGCCGAGGATCGGGCGCAGCGAGGTGGTCATCTGCAGGGTGACGAGCAGGAACACGAAGCCCCACAGGCACAGCGGGCCGCGCTGGGTGGCTCCGGCGGCGCGCGTGGCGGCCCGCAGGAAGCGCAGGCCGAAGTGCAGGGCGATCAGCCAGCTGCCGATGCCGAGCACGCCCATGAAGCCGTAGGAGTCGGTCGATTCCGCGAAGATCCAGACGGCGGGGGCGAACCCGAGCAGCAGCAGGCCGGCGAGGGCGAGCGCGCCGGCGAAGCACGCGGCGAGCTGCCCGGCGGCCACCTTCGCGCCGGAGAGCGTGGCGAAGATGAACAAGCTGGGGAAACAGATCACGCCGGCGATGCCGAGCCCGGCGGCGAGTTTCAACGGCGCGGCCCAGAGCTGCTCGTGTTTGGCGAAGCAACCGAGGACGACGCCGAACAACAGGAACGAGCCGAGCGCGAGCAGGGCGAAGCGTCCGGTCGCACGCTGGCCGGGCTCGGCGAGGCGGGCGACCAGCTCGTGCGGGCGTCGTAGCAGGGCTTCGAACAGCGCGCGGAAGTCGAGGCGCTCGGGCAAGGGTGGATCGAGCGGCGGCGGTTGCGGGATCGAGTCGGGCGGATTCATGGGCGTTTGCATTGGGGTTGGGAAAAGCGGGCGATCAGCCAGGCGGTGGCGGCGACGAGCAGGAGCGTTCCGGCGGTGTCCAGCGCGTGGCCGCCGGTCAGGCGGTCGAGCGCGCGCCACACGGCCTGGTAGAAATCCCCGTTCATCGGGTCGGGGCGGAGGAAGGTGACCTTCAGGGTGGGCGTTCCGAAGAACGGCCGCAGCATCCAGGCGAACTGCGCGCCGAGGAAGCCGTTGCCCGCGAGCCAGGCGAGGAGCGTGGCGTTCGCCACGGCGCGGGTCGGCGCGCGGGCGGTCAGCAGCCGGTGGAGGTGGAGGTTGCCGGCGATCCCGGCGAAGGCGATCAGCGCGGTGTGGACCAGCAGGTGGGCGGCGTGCGCGGAGGCCGCTCCGGGCGAATCCGGCGGCGGCGCGTTCCACGCGAGGAACAGGGTGACCGGCGCGAGCGAACCGAGGATCAGCGCGGCGAGGGCGAACGAGGAGAGCAGGGCGAGCCACGACTGGCGGAAGCCGAGGCCGCCGCCGAGCAGGATTCCGAACAGGCCGTTGAGCAGCCCGTTGCAGCCGAGCGTGCAGGCGACGAGCAGCGGCATCTTCGCCGCGACGTAGGCCCCCATCAGCGGCGAGCGCCAGCTGCCGACGGTGAAGCCGTAGGCGGCGAGGCCGAGCGCGGCGACTCCGGCCGTCCGCAGGGTGCGGCGCGCGGACGGGGCGTCGAGCCAGGCGGCGTCGGGTTGCAGCAGCGGCCGGAGAAGCATGCCTTCATCCCAGCCGGCATTTGTGAAACGAGGATTCCGTTAGGGTGAAGATTTGGAGAAGTTTTCAGTGTTCAGTTTGCAGTTTTCAGCAAGAGAGCAGACTGCGGTGCCGGTCTTTTTCTCTTTTCTGAAAACTGAACACTGAAAACTGAACACTCACGCGCCAGCATGCGGCAGCGTGAGCGTGGCGGTGGTGCCGCCGCCGGGGGCGGGCGAGAGGTCGACCGCGCCGCCGTGAAGTTCGGCGGCCTCCTTCACCAAGGTCAGTCCGAGGCCGGTGCCCTTGCGGCCGCTGGTGTGGTGGCGCAGCGAGTAGAAGCGGTCGAAGACCTTGTCCTTCGCGTAGTCGGGCACGCCGGGGCCGTGGTCGCGCACGGTCAGCCGGGCGTGGCCGTCGGCGGTGGTCACGGCGATCTCGACCGCCCCGCCGCGCGGCGAGAAGTCGATCGCGTTTTCCAACAGGTTGGTGGCGGCGGCGCGGAGGATGAACTCGTCGCCGCGGACCGGCACGGGCGCGTCGGGGAAGGCGGGCGAAAGGACGACGCCGGCGATCTCGGCGAGCGGCTTGGCTTGGTCGATCGCGCGGGCGACGACGGCGGCGAGGTCGAGCTCGGCGGCGGATTCGAGCCGGCTCCGGCTTTCGATCGCGGCGAGTTCGAGCAGGCGGCTGATCATGCGCTCGGCGCGGCTGGTCTCGGCGCGGATGTTGCCGAGGAAACGGCGGCGCGTGTCGGCGGGCATGTCCTCGTCGAGCAGCTCGGCGGCGCCGCGGATCGCGGCGAGCGGGCTCTTCATTTCGTGCGTCAGCGTCTGGATGTAGCGCTCGGCGAAGCGCCGGCCTTCGAGCGCCTCGCGCATCGACTCCAGCGCGCGGGCGAGCGTGTTGACCTCGCGGCCGATGCCGGTTTTCGGCAGCTCCGGGCGTTCGCCGCGCTCGATCGCGCGGGCGTAGTCGGTGATCCGGCCGATCGGACGGAACAGCCAGAGGAACACGACGCCGATCAGGAACAGGATGCCGCCGCCGATCAGCCCGCAGGCCCAGCCGATGACGACCTTGCGCTGGCGGATCATCGGCAGCGCGTCCGCCTGCGGCTTGAACACGGTCAGCACGCCGGCCGGCCGCGCGGGGTCGCCGATCGGCGCGGCGACGTAGAGGATGGAGGTGCCGGCGTCGGATTCGTCGTCGCGGGTGCTGCGCGCGCCATACTCGCCGCGCAGCGTGCGGGCGACGTCGCGCATGGCGGCGTAGTCGAGCCCCTCGCGCTTGCCGCGGTCGGAGTCGAACACCACGGTGCCGCGCGCGTCGGTGACGTAGACGTTGAGTCCGACGTGGTTTTTGACGTGGTCGTAGATCCTCGCCTCGAACGCGCGGCCGTGAGCGGAGTCGAACACGCGGCGCAGGCGGGCGGTGTCGGGCCGGCCGTCACGCATGTCGTTCTCCAGCAGCCCGGCGAACAGGTGGGCGGAGTCGACCATCGCCTCCTCGGTCGCCTGGAACATCTGCGGCTCGACGTCGGCGGCGAAATGCGTCGCCAGCAGGCCGAAGCCGGTCGCGATGATGAAGGCGATGAAGAAGAGGGTGACGCGGGTGAAACGCAAACGGGTTGATGGTTGAGAGTGGATGGTTGAGAGACAGGGGCATTTCTGGCCCCTGTCCACTCAACCGAGCGCGAGCAGGTAGCCCAAGCCTCGCCGGGTCTGGATGAAGTCTTCCGCGCCGGGCTGGCAGGCGCGGAGTTTGGCGCGGATCGATTTCACATGGGCGTCGATGGTGCGGTCGGTGACGGCGCCGGGGTCGTCCCACGCGCGGTCGAGTAGTTGGTCGCGGGTGAAGACGCGGCCGGGCTGGCCGAGCAGGACGAGCAGCAACTTGTATTCGTGCGCGGTGAGGTCGAGCGCGCGGCCGTGGCAGTGGATGCGCATCGCGGTGGCATCGTGGTGGAGCGGGACCGCCGGTGCCGGCGCTTCGGCGGCCGGGGTTTCGCCCGCGGGCTGCGCGCGGCGGAGGATGGCGCGGACGCGGGCGACGATTTCGCGCGGTGAGAACGGTTTCGTCACGTAGTCGTCGCCGCCGAGTTCGAGGCCGAGGATGCGGTCGATCTCGCCGTCGCGCGCGGTGAGGAACAGGACCGGCACGGTGGTGGTTTCGCGCAGCGTGCGGCAGACGTCGAGGCCGCTCATGTCGGGCAGGCCGATGTCGAGGATGAGGAAATCGTGCGGCTCGGCGGCGAAGGCGTCGAGCGCGGCGCGGCCGGTCAGCGCGTGGGTCACCTCGAAGCGTTCGGTTTCGAGCGCGTAGACGAGGGTGTCGGCGATGGCGGGTTCGTCTTCGACGAGCAGGACGCGGGGCATGGCGTCATTTCATCGGCCGATTGTGAAATGCCAATGAAGAAGGCGGGAAAAGAGGCGGGAGAAAAGATGGGGCGCTCTCGCCGGGAGCGGTCCGAAGCACACGATCGGCTCGCAGGGATGCGGCCGCCGTTTCCCGTCATTTGAAGAGGAAATAGCAGGCGAGCGAGAAGAAGCCGACCCACACCGCCGTGATGTGGGCGATCCCGAAGGAGCGCGCGCCCGGCGTTTCGGACGGATCGTCGCGATGCGGACCGAAAAGCGCGCCGTATTTCACGACGAGCCATAGGCCGAGGCCGGACCACGCGATGAGAAATAGAACCAGAGCGGTTTTGATGAGGTAGATCATGCGGTGTCGGGAGCCATTCTAGGCGGTGGGCTGCCGGCGCGGGAGGCACAGATGGAAGGTGTTTTGAGCAAACAGCGCCACCCCGGCACATTCCGAGACCTGTGTCTGGCCAAGCGGGCGCGGTTGGGAAAGGGTTGGTTCATGTCACCGGCCGTTCCCATGTATCAGGAGCTTTCCGACAGGCTGTCGGCGCTGATCCGCGGCGGCACGTTCGCCCCCGGCGACAAACTCCCGTCGATCCGGCAGTTCAGTCGCGAGAACCGGGTCAGCATCACGACAGCGATGGAGGCCTACCGCACGTTGGAGGCGAGGGGCTTGATCGAAGGGCGCCTGCGCTCGGGTTATTTCGTCCGCCCGCCCGCCAAGCCAGTGCTTCCGTCCGTTCCGTCCGCCCGCTATCGGGCGAAACCGGTCCGGATCGAGACGCCCGAGATTTTCGAGGCGGTGATGGCTTCGGTGGAGGATCGGGATATGGTGCCGTTCGCGGCCGCCGCTCCGGACGACGCGATCATCAAGCTGTCCAAGCTGCCATCGTTGGCGGCGGCGATGTTCCGGAAACATGGTCCGGATGCGGCCCGCTACACGCCGCCCGCCGGCCGTCGCGAGCTTCGCCTCGCCTTGTCGCGCCGCTTGCTCGGATGCGGCATCAGGGCGACGCATGACGAGATCATCACCACCCACGGGGCGACGGAGTCCGTTCTGCTCGCGCTGCGGGCCGTGACGAAGGCGGGCGATTCGGTGGCGGTGGAGTCGCCGACTTACTTCGGGATTCTCCATCTGATCCGCGATCTCGGGTTGCGGGCCATCGAGCTTCCCGTCTGCCGGGAGTCCGGGATTTCACTCGATGCGTTGGAGATCGCGCTGGGAAAACACCGGATCGCCGCCTGTGTGGTGCAGCCGAATTTCCAGAATCCGTTGGGTTGTGTGATGCCGCCGGGGAATAAGAAACGGCTTGCCGAGCTCTCCGTCCGCCATGGGTTCACGATCATTGAGGATGATGTATACGGCGATCTCGGCCACGCGGGCGAACGCCCGTCCTCCATCGCACTGGATGGCGGCGATGTGATTCATTGCGGATCGGCTTCGAAAACCATCGCTCCGGGACTGCGGGTCGGGTGGATGGTGCCGGGCGCTCATCTGCCAAGGGTCCAGCATTTGAAAACCGCCTTGTGCCCGTGGAACGCGACGCTTTCGGAACTGGTGGTGGCGGAGTTTCTGGACGTGGGTGGGTACGACCGCCACTTGCGCCGGATCCGGGGGCTATATGCGGCGCAGTGCGCCCGGTTGCGGGAAGAAGCGGCCCGTCATTTCCCGCAAGCCGTCCGGATCAGCGAGCCGGAGGGCGGCTTCGTGCTGTGGATCGAGATGCCGGAGACGTTCGATTCCGAGAGCTTCACCCTGGAGGCGATCTCGCACGGAATCAGCGTGGTGCCGGGGACGATTTTCTCGCCGACCTTGCGCTTCAAAAACTGTTTCCGGCTCAATGGCGGGGTCGAGCTCGGGCCGCGGATCTTGGAGGCGCTGGCGACGCTCGGACGGCTGGCCACCCGCCATTTCACGGCTTGAGTTCGCGGACGTCTCCGCGCGGAACTGTGTGCCTCGGAAAACAGAGGATCTGCCTCTATTCGTGCTTTCCGGAATCGGGCAGCTTGGGCGGGTGTCGAAAGCATTTTCCCATCCGGCAGCCCAAGGAGTGGTCCGTGCTTCAGGTGGCATGGGCTACGGTCTGCTGGGGGTGCTGTGTTTCAGTCTCACTTTGCCCGCCACGCGTTTGGCGGTGTCTTCGTTCGATCCGTTGATCGTGGGATTGGGCCGTGCGGCGCTCGCCGCCGTGCTCGCCATGTTGGTGTTGTGGAGAACCCGCCAGCGGTTTCCTTCCGGTTCGCAGTGGAAACGGCTGGCCGTTGTGGCTTTCGGCGTGATCATCGGTTTTCCCGTGCTCAGCTCGTGGGCCATGCAGAGGGTCGAGGCCTCCCACGGGGCGGTCGTGCTCGGCCTGCTTCCCATGGCCACCGCGCTTGTCGGCTGCCTGCGATCGGGCGAGCGGCCTGGGCCGTTGTTTTGGTGTGCGAGCGCGGCAGGAAGCGCTGCGGCGGTCGCGTTCCCGATCGCGTCCGGATGCGGCGGTTTCCAGGTCGCGGATCTGGCGCTTTTCGGGGCGGTGATTCTGTGTGCGTTCGGTTATGCGGAAGGCGCGTGTTTGGCGCGCGAGATGGGCGGTTGGCAGGTCATTTCGTGGGCGTTGACGCTGTCCCTGCCGGTGATCGCTTTGCCGCTGTTCTTCGTGCTGCGGACGCGGGGGTGGGACGCCTCGCCGGGGTCATGGCTGGGGCTGGGCTATCTGGGGGGCTTCAGTTCGTTTCTGGGTTTTTTCGCCTGGTACCGCGGTTTGGCGGAAGGTGGCATCGCGCGCGTCAGCCAATGCCAGCTTTTGCAGCCGTTCTTCACCCTTTCTTTCGCCGCGTTGTTTCTGGGGGAGCGCATTCCGGTGGCGGCGGCGGTTTCGGCTTCGGTGGTGTGCGGATCGGTTTGGATCGCGCGTCGTGGCGCGCCCTGGTGAGGCGCGGGTGTCAGGGCGATCCGGTTTGCTTGCGGGTTCCGGTGGTCTCCGTGCGGCCCACCATTCCGCCGGCCAGCCAGTCGCCTTTGATGAGCACTTCCTTCGGGTGGGACGGGATGCCGAAACGATTGGTATGCAGGCCCTCGACCACGAGGTCGAAGGCCGCCGCGCCAACCCGCTGGAGATTGCCATCAATGCCAGGCCACTCCGCCATTTCTTCGCGCGTCCGGTAGAGGAACGAAAGATGGATGTCGTCCGGAACACGGTAACCGGCTTGGGCCAGCCAGCTCCGAACGGGGAGTTTGTAAACGAGCAGAGAGTCGGGCTTTTCTTGTTTCATCCAGTCCCCGAATGCGGCGCTCCCTTGGTCGGCGGACAGGATGAGGGGGTGGCAGCGTTCTTTTTCCGGCAGACGCCGTTGCCAATCCAGGGCGGCTCCGGACCACAGGTAGCCGGACACGCGGTTGTTCAGCTCCGGTACGATCAGCCCGGTACGTCGGCGTCCGAATTTGCGGATTTCGTTGAGCGCCAGTTGGACGTTGAAGAACCCGTGGAAGTTGGCGCGGTTCACCGCCGCTTCCCTGAAATAGGTGCTCAGGCCGGCGACGCTGAACTCACCCAGCGGGAAGTCCGGCGGATACTTCCGCTCGCGGGTGAATCCCAGCAGCACGCCACGGATGCCGCGCGAGAGCAAGGTGCGGGCGATCCGATTTCCGTCGTAACCGAAATCCGCCATGGCGAATTCCTCGATGCGGTAACCCATCTCGTCCGCCCTTTGGCAGATGCCTTCGTATTCCCAGCGGCAGACGTCCTTGTCGCGCCAGCCGTTGTCCCCCTGATAGTCCGTGATCAGCGCGATGGTGCCGGCTTCCCCAGATCCTTTGGAGCTCTTGCGGACCGACATGAGCGCGCTGACCAGGGGGTTGGGCCGGTAACCGGAGCCGGCCGCCGCTTTTTCCACGCGTTCCCGGGTTTCCCGTCCGATGCGCCGGTCTCCGCGGAGAGCCCGGGAAACGGTGGAGGGCGAAAGGCCGAGCGACTCCGCCAGATCGGCCATGGTGATCTTTTTCCGCATGATCCGGGGAAAGCAGAAAGCATGCGCAACGATGTGCGCAAATTGCAGGCACCAATCAGACGTCGATTGGCACGGCTGGCGTGCGCGGTGCTTTTCCAACCTCCGTCCGGCAGCCGCCGGCGATCAACACCTAGCCCAATCCATCATGCCCAAAATCGATAAAGAGATGTATAAGAACGGAGACGTCCTCGTGGACTACGAGGAAAAGCTCTTCGACGACTACAAGGCCGAACCGGGCGAGAAGGCTCTCGTCACCTTCCACACCGTCGCCTTCGAGGGCTCGATCTCCATCGTCAACACGCTCTCGGCCACGCGTCTGCTGCGCAAGGGCTACGACACTTCCATCCTGCTCTACGGGCCGGGCGTGACGATGGGCTTCCAGCGCGGCTTCCCCACGCTGGGCGACGAGGCGTTTCCCGGCCACCTCTTCGTGAACCAGCGCCTTGCGAAGTTCATGGAGGAAGGCGGCAAGATCTACGCCTGCCGTTTCGCCACCCAGGCGCTCTACGGTCAGACCGAGAAAGCCTTCATCCCGGGCATCATCCCGATCAATCCGCTCGACGTTCTCGACTGCATTCTCATGCACAAGAAGGCGAACGCCGTGATCCTCGACTCCTGGACTCTCTGAACCATGAAAACGATCCGAGCAGCGGCCATTCAAATCGCCCCCGACCTGAACGGGGCGGGCGGTACCATCGACCGCATGATCGCGGCGATGACCGAAGCCGCGGACCAAGGCGCGCGACTGGCTGTCTTCCCGGAGACGTTCGTGCCCTATTATCCGTACTTCTCGTTCATCGAACCGCCATTCGCTTCCGGCAAGGCCCACCAGAAGCTTTATCAGGAAGCGGTGGCGGTTCCGGGACCGCTGGCCCAGCGGCTTTCCCGAGCGGCGGCGGCCCACCGCATGGTGATCGTCGCCGGAGTGAACGAGCTGGACGGGGGCTCCCTCTACAACACCCAGCTCATCTACGATGCCGACGGCAGCTTGCTCCTGAAGCGGCGGAAAATCACGCCGACCTTCCACGAGCGGATGATCTGGGGGCAAGGTGACGGCTCCGGCCTCAAGGCGGTGGATTCCGCCGTCGGCCGTGTCGGAGCCCTCGCCTGTTGGGAGCACTACAATCCGCTGGCCCGCTACACGCTGATGGCGGACCGCGAGCAGATCCATTGCGCGCAGTTTCCCGGCTCGATGGTCGGCCAGATCTTCGCCGACCAGATCGAGGTCACCATCCGCCACCACGCGCTGGAGTCCGGCTGTTTCGTGGTGAACTCCACCGGATGGCTGACCGACGAGCAGATCGCCACCATCACGCCGGATCCGAAGCTGCAGAAGGTGCTGCGCGGCGGATGCCACACCGCGATCATCGGACCGGACGGCTCCCATCTTTGCGATCCGATTACGGAAGGCGAGGGGATGGCCATCGCGGACCTGGATTTCGATCTCATCACCAAGCGCAAGCGGATGATGGATTCCGTCGGCCATTACAGCCGCCCGGATCTGTTCGAACTCCGCGTCGATCAAACGCCCCGCCCATCCATCCGGCGCGTGGACGCATCCATTCCAACCGAGGAACCATTCAATCATGAAGACGCTCGACTTTTCGACGGCTCTTTCCACGAGAAAGCAGTGGCTGCTCGCTGAACTGCAGTCGTCCGGTCTGCGGGTCGGCGAGGCCCATGCCACCGCCCCTTCGCGGACCGGCGGCGCCGGGCCCACCGACCACAAGGCGGTGACGGTGCTCGGCACCACCATCATGGTGCCCATCCACACCCGCGGTGCCGCCGTCTCGCCCTACTTCGCGGGGCCCGTGGACGAGCGGGGGGTCGCGTCGCTTTACCGAAACGAAGAACAAATCGGTGCCATCCAATATCCGCCCGAGCCCGCGTTCTACGGACTCAGCACCGCCGACGGCGTGCCCTACTGGAAAATCGCGCAGCTCCACTCGCGGAACGTGCTCGCCACCACGCTGCTGCAAACCTGCGTCCGCTATGGAAACAGCAGCACGAAATGCCAGTTCTGCGCCATCGGCGAGTCCCTGAAAGCAGGTCGCACGATCCGGGAAAAATCCCCGGATCAGCTCGCGGAAGTGGCCGCCGTCGCGAAGCGTCTCGACGGCATCGAACAAGTGATCATCACCACCGGCACGCCACCGACCTCCGACCGCGGTGCGGCGCTCCTCGCGGAGGCCGCCCGGGCGATCAAGCAGGCCACCGGGCTGCCGATCCAGGTCCAATGCGAGCCGCCGGACGACTTCGCCTGGTTCTCTCGCCTTCGTGACGCGGGCGCCGACTCCATCGGCATGCATCTGGAAGCCTGGGACGAATCCGTCCGCCAGCGCATCATGCCGGGCAAGGCCGAAGTGCCGCTCTCCTACTACATGGAGGCGTTCGCGGCGGCGGTGGCCACGTTCGGGCGCGGACAGGTCAGCACCTACCTGCTCGCCGGCCTCGGCGACACGCGCGAGGGGCTCGTCGACGCCGCCCGGCAGCTCATCGCCATCGGCGTCTATCCGTTCATCGTGCCCTTCGTCCCGGTGACCGGCACGCCGCTGGCGGGGCATCCGCCGCCGTCCGCGGACTTCATGACCTCCGTGCTCGCTCCCGTCGGGCGCATGCTGGCCGAGGCCGGCATGACCTCGGAAACAGTCAAGGCGGGCTGCGCCAAATGCGCCGCGTGCAGCTCGCTTTCCTCCTTCGAAAAACCGGGCGCGACACGCTGTCCGACGCCCTGACCTCCATCGCCATATGCCAGCCACTCCCATCACCGTCGCCCTTCCCGACGGCTCTCTCCGCCACTGTTACTCACCGTCATCGGTCGTCAGAAAACACTTCGCGGCAGGTCAGAAACTGACCGCTTCCGAGTTCATCCAATCCTCCCGCATCGCCCTCAACGAGGCCTCGAACCGCGTTCGGGAAAAGTTCGGGTTCTCCTGTTCCGCCGCGGCCGATTCGCTCGCCGAGATCGAATCCTGGGCCGGAGCCCTTCCGCCCGAAACCCCGCTCGTCATCCAACACATTTGAACCTTATGTCCCACAGCGAAACACAACGCATCCCCGTCATCGTCATCGGCGGCGGACAGGCCGGGCTCTCCGCGAGCCGCTGCCTCATGGACCGTGGAATCGACCACGTCATCTTCGAATCCCACCGCATCGGCCATTCGTGGCGCAACGAACGCTGGGACAGCTTCTGCCTGGTCACGCCCAACCACCAGTGCCGCCTGCCGGGATTTTCCTACGATGGCGGCGACCCCGAGGGCTTCATGGTCAAGGACGAGATCGTGGACTTCATCGAGCGCTACGCCGCGACGTTCGATCCGCCCGTCCACGAGGGCGTGACCGTGACGTCCGTGAGAAAAACGGGCGACGAGTTCCACGTCTCGACCAACCATGGCGACTGGGTGGCGGACCATGTCATCTGCGCCATCGGCTGTTTCCACAAACCGATCCTGCCCCAGGGTGCCGACCTCATCCCGCCGCACATCAAGCAGATCCATTCCGCCGACTACAAGCGCCCCTCGCAGATTCCCGAGGGAGAAACGGTGATCGTCGGCTCCGGCCAGTCCGGCGTCCAGTTCATGGAGGAGCTCCTGCTCGACGGCCGCAAGGTCCACCTCTGCCTCGGCAACGCCCCGCGCTCTCCGCGCCGCTACCGCGGCAAGGACGCCGTCACCTGGCTGGAGGAGATGGGTTACTACAAGATGACCATCGACCAGCATCCGGATCCGGCCAAGGCCGTCTCCAGCACGAACCACTACCTCACCGGTCGCGACGGCGGGCATGACATCGACCTGCGCCAGTTCGCGCTCGATGGAGTGAAACTCTACGGTTTCGTCGAGAAGGTGGACGCCGGGAAATTCCACGTCCGCCAGGACATCGCCGGGAAGCTGGACATGGCGGACAAATCCTTCAACGGCATCTGCCAGCGCATCGACGACTACATCGCCGCCAACGGCATCGACGCGCCTCCCGGCGAGCATTACGAGCCCGTCTGGGTGCCGGAAGACGAACCCACCGAGCTCGACTTCGCGGCCAACAACATCACCTGCATCATCTGGTGCATCGGCTTCTCGCCGGACTACCACATGATCCAGCTGCCCGTCTTCAACGAGCGCGGTCTGCCGCAAACCAAACGCGGCGTTACGGACATCCCCGGTTTCTATTTCCTGGGCCTGCCGTGGATGAACACCTGGGGCTCGTCCCGCTTCGCCTCGGTCGCCGAGGACGCCTCCTATGTCGTCGATCACCTGGCGGATCGGGCTTCCGGTTTGCTGGCCGCCGGAGAAATGGCCTGCGCGTCCTGATGGTCCGCCCGTGGACCGAATCAAACTGGCATCGAATCTGCAAACTCCACCACTGCCATGATTCTCGACCGATTTCCGAGCTACAGCCCTCACGATTTTGTCTTCAAGATCGCCTCCACGCCGGAGGATCTCGACGGCTTCTACCGGGTGCGCCGCGAGATTTTCTGCGAAGAGCAGGGCGTTTTCTCCACCGATGACCGGGATTTGTACGACGAGTCGATGATTCCGATCGTCTGCAAAACCCTGATCGCCGGCATGGAGGACGCCGTGGCGGGTGTCGTGCGCATCGACGAGCGCGAGCCGGGCGTCTGGTATGGCTCGCGCCTGGGCGTGGCGGCGGATTTCCGGCGCATTCGCAGCTTCAGCCCCGGCGTGGCCGTCCGCAACCTCCAGCCATGCTATCACGGGTTGGGCGCGCTCGGCGCCGGCCTCATCTACAAGGCGGTCTCCACCGCCAACGCGATCGGCTGCCACGAATTCCTCGCGACGGTCCAGCACCAGAACGCACGCTTTTTCCAGCGGCTGCACTGGGAGCCTCTGGGCGAGATGATGCTGCACGGCCTGCTCCACGTGAAAATGCGGGCGGACCTCTCCTACTATCAACCCGCCGCCCGCGTGGCCTGATGTCGGCTAGCCGGATCGCCCAGCCGCCGCTCGCCCGGCTTGCGGAGTTTCTCGTCCATCACCCCGCCGTGGTCGAGAAAGCGCTGATCCGCCGTGCGTTCGAGCCTGCGGCTGCGGTGGCCGGCGACGTGCCGCTGGGCGACGATTGCGCGGCGATTCCGAACCCGTCAGGCCCGGGACATCTGCTTTTCGCGGCCGAGGGCATGCTCGAGTCGTTCGTGCGCGAGGATCCCTGGTTCGCCGGCTATTCCGCCGTGATGGTGAATCTATCGGACGTCGCCGCGATGGGCGGGCGCCCCATCGCGATCACCGATGTCCTATGGACGCCGTCGGAGGAAATTTCCGCCCGTATCTGGGACGGCATGCGGGCGGCGTCCGCTGCCTACGGCGTGCCGATCGTCGGCGGTCACACCACGCACACCGGTTCGGGAAACGCGGCGCTGGCGGCGGCCGTGCTCGGACACGCCGGCGAACGTTTGATCACGAGCTTCGACGCCCGGCCGGGTGACAGACTGGTCATCGCCATCGACATGACGGGCTCCTACCGCGGCGACAAACCGTTTTGGAACGCCAGCACAGGGACCACTCCCGAGCGCCTGCGCGCCGATCTCGCGCGGCTGCCCGAGCTGGCGGAAAGGGAGCTTTGCCGAGCCGGCAAGGACATCAGCAACGGTGGCATCGTCGGCACCTTGGCGATGCTGTGCAACTGCTCGCAGGTCGGAGCGGTGCTCGATCTGGACCGCCTTCCGCGCCCGGACGGCGTGCCGTGGGAGCGTTGGCTGGTTTCCTTCCCGAGCTACGGCTATTTGCTGGCGGTTGCGCCGGATCGTCTTTGCGAGGTGCAAGCGCGTTTCCGGAATTCGCTCATCACCTGCCGGGAGATCGGCGTGTTTCGTGACGGCGAAGGGGTGGCCTTGCGTTTCCAAGGCGAGGAGGCGCAATTGGCGTTTTAAGGCGGTGCTCCCGGCGGGAGGCCGCCGCCTTCGCTCTACGAGAAATTCAGCGCGTCCATGTCGAAGACGACGGTGACGTCGTCGGGCAGCGAGGTGCGGGCGAGAACCTGCTGGACGTGGCGGGTGAGCGTGCGGGCGTGGTGCGAGCGCAGCGTGATCTGGAAGCGGAACTGGCCGTGCGAGCGGATCAGCGGCGAGGGCAGCGGTTCGCCCAGCACGAGGTCGGGCGGGGCGTTTTCCTGGAGCCGCTTGTGGAGGTTCTGCAGGGTGAACTCGGCGCGGCGCTCGTGGTTCGAGCGGGCGGTGAGCACGGCGCAGTGGGCGTAGGGCGGGAACGAGAACTGCCGGCGGAATTCGAGCTCCTGCTCGGCGAAGCCGTCGAAGTCGTGGCGGCGGGCGAACTGGATCGACGGCGAGTGCGGCGTGAACGTCTGGACGATCACCTCGCCTTCGAGTTCGCCGCGACCGGCGCGGCCGGCGACCTGGGTGAGCAGCTGGAATGTCCGTTCGCCCGCGCGGAAATCCGGCACGTGCAGGCCGAGGTCGGCGTTGAGGATGCCGACGAGCGTGACGTTCGGGAAATGCAGCCCCTTGGCGATCATCTGGGTGCCGATGAGGATGTCGATCTTGTGGGTCTTGAAGGCGTTGAGCGTGTCGCGCAGCGCGTGTTTGCGGCGCATCGCGTCGGCGTCGATGCGGGCGAATTTCGCCGTGGGCAGCAGCTTTTGCAGCACGTCCTCGACCTTCTGCGTGCCGTAGCCCTGGAGGATGATCGACGGGTCCTTGCAGCCGGGGCACTTGCGCGGGACGATCGCCTGGTGGCCGCAGACGTGGCAGACGAGGCGGTCGTCGGTGCGGTGGTAGGTCAGCGCGACCGAGCAATGCGGGCAGTTGCAGACGTAGCCGCACTGCGGGCATTGCAGCGAGCGGGCGAAACCGCGGCGGTTGAGAAAGAGGATCGATTGCTCGCCCTTTTCGAGCCGGCGTTCGAGCGCGGTGCGCAGTTTGTCGGAAAGAATCGTGAGGCCGCCCTTGTTCTTGGTGGCTTCGAGTTTCATGTCGACCACGCGGACGAGCGGCATCGACTGGCCGTCGGCGCGCTGGTCGAGGCGGACGAGGTCGTATTTCCCGCTCTGGGTGTTCTGCCACGATTCGAGCGACGGCGTAGCGGTGCCGAGCACGATCGCGCAGCCTTCGAAGTGGGCGCGCAGCACGGCGACGTCGCGGCCGTGGTAACGCGGCGGGTTTTCCTGTTTGTAGGAATTCTCGTGCTCCTCATCGACGAGGATCAGTCCGAGGTCGGGCAGCGGGGCGAACACGGCGGAGCGAGCGCCGATGACGATGCGGGCCTTGCCTTTGCGGATGCGGTGCCATTCGTCGAAGCGTTCGCCCTGCGACAGGTTCGAGTGCAGCACGGCGACCTGGTCCTGCATCGCGGCGAAGCGGGCTTTGAAACGGCGGACCGTCTGCGGCGTCAGCGCGATTTCCGGCACGAGCACGAGCACGGTTTTGCCGAGGTCGAGCGTGCGGCGTGCGGCCTGGAGATAGACTTCGGTTTTGCCCGATCCGGTCACGCCGAGCAGCAGCAGCGGCTTGGGCGCGGGCTCGCCGATACGGGCGACGATGGCTTCGAGCGCGGCAGCTTGCCCGGGATTGAGGGCGAGCGGTTGGGATTCGAGGATTTCCTCGACGCCGTCGGCTTCGGGGTCGCGGCGGACTTCTTCGAGTTCGATGCGCAGATGGCCGGCCTTTTCGAGCGACTTGATCGCGGCGGACGAGCCTTCGCCGAAATCGGTGGTGGCGAGCCGGCGGTCGGGCGCGTGGGCGAGCAGGTTGAGAATGACGTGCTGGCGCGGCGCTTTCTTTTCGAGCTTCGCCAGCGTTTCGGCGGACGGTTCGGCGTCGAGCACGGCGATGCGGCGGGTTTTCGCCGAGTTTTCCTCGGTGCGGACGGCCTCGGGCAGCAGCGAGCGGACGACCGATTCCAAACTGCTGCCGTAGTAGCCGGCGATCCACTGGCCGACTTTGAGCAGGGTGGGGGTGATCAGCGGCTCGGGGTCGACCAAGGCCTCCAGTTCGCGCAGGGCGAAGTCTTCAGGCGGCGCGTCGGAGAGCGCCAGCACGGTGCCGTGGGCGGATTTTCGTCGCAGCGGGACGCGCACGCGGCAGCCGGGCTGGACGGGCAGGCCGGCGGGGATGGCGTAGTCGAAGACGAGCTCGGACGGGCCGTCGATCAGGACGCGGGCGGTGGACAAGCGGGTGGTCAGTGGGATGGGGCGTCGGCCGGCCACCATGGCAGGGCGGCGGGAGCCTGGGCGTTTTTCGAGAACTGGAACTTCGTCCTCATGCCTTGGAAGCCGGGGGCGTTGTAGGTGCCGGTTTCGCAGGAGGAAAGGGCCAGCGTGGAGCACGCCGCCAGCAGCAGGATACGCAGGTTCATGCGTCGCTCACTCTGCCAAAGCGCGCGGCCGGGCGGCAAGGGCGCGTTAGCCGGCGTGCGGCGGCGGCACGAGGAAACCTTCGTCGTCGAGCGTGGTGCCGGGGGGCAGGGCGAGGCCGTCGGCCGGGGCGGCGGGGCCGTGGACGCGCGGGTGGCCGTCCGGCCCGGGGCGAAGATAAAATCCGGGCAGGAGTTTCCCCCAGGTGCCGGGTTTCCGGCCGGTTTGCGGCAGGCTGGTGGCGAAGGCGAGCGGCGGGTCGGGCATCGACATCGCGACGACGAGGCCGTCGATGGCGAGGCACGGGCAGTGGATCAGACCGGGGCGGTCGAACGGGACGGCGGCGCGCGGGCTGAAGTCGAAGAACACGACGGGGGCCTCGGCCGCGGCGGCGATCGATCCGCGCAGGGCGGCGCCGCCGATCCAGTGTTTCGCGGCGTCCGGCAGGAACCGGCCCTGGGCGATCAGCTGCGAACCGAACAGCGCGGGGAAGGCGGCGGACAGCCCGGGCAGGGCGGCGGCGGTCGGGTCGCCCTCACGCCAGGCGAACGGCGCGCGCCGCGGCAGCGCGGCGATCTGCCCGATCTGATGGCCGTTGATCCACGCGCGGGTGGCGGTTTCCTCGGGCAGATCGTCCGGCAGCAGCAGGGTGAGCGCTTGTTGCACGCGCGGGTCGGACGCCGTCTGCACGCCGACCGCGGCGGCGCTGGCCTCCAGCAGGCTGGCGCGCAGCTGCGCGCGGTCGGCGGTCGCCGGGTCGAGCGGCTGGCCGAATGCGACGCCGAGCCGGTGCGGGATCCGGTACGGCCGTTTGTCGAAGAACCGCCCGCGTTCGAACGAGAAAATCGACCCCCACGCGCCGTCGGTCCAGACCGGGACGAGCGGGCATTTCGCCATGCGGGCGATGAATTCGAAGCCGCGGTGGAGCTCGCACAGCGTGCCGGTGCGGGTCAGCTGGCCTTCCGGGAAGAAGCACAACACGTCGCCGGCATGGAGCGCGTCGACGGTTTCCTTGAGCGCGGTGCGCGGGTTGCCGGCGCGGATCGTCACCGTCTGGAACACGCGGCAGAACGCGGCGACGGCCGGGTTTTTCATGAAAGCCTCGTCCATCACGAAGCGGACGCGGCGCGGGCAGGCGGCGGAGAGGAAGAACGCGTCGGCGAAGGTGACGTGGTTCGGCAGCAGCAGCACGCCGCCGTGGCGCGGGACGTTTTCCGCGCCGCTGACGCGGATGCGGTAGAACGTGCGGATCAGGGCGAGACCGATGAAGCGGATCAGGTCGGTGCCGAAGTGGCGCATGCAGATGCCGGCGACGGCCAGCGAGATGGCCGTCAGGGCGAGGAATTGCAGGCTCACCGGCACGCCGCAGAGTTTCAAGACGAGCTGGACGATCACCGCGAGGATGCCGGACAGGCTGTTGAGCAGGTTCGACGCGGAGATGACCGCGCCGCGTTTCTCGTCGGACGGCAGGTCCTGCACCATCGCCTGCATCGGCACGAGGAACAGGGCGGCGGACGCGCCGGCGAGCACCAGCACCACCAGCATCAGCGCCGATTGTGGCCGGGCGAAGGCGAGCACGGTGGTGGAGAATGCCATCAGCAACGCGCCGAACGGGGCGAGGCCGAGCTCGACGTTGCGGCGGCACATCAGACTGGCCGAGATGCTGCCAATGATGATGCCGATGCCGGGCATCGCCCACAGCCCGGCGAACGCGCCGCCGGTGCCCGCGCCGCCGTGGAACATCTTCTCGGCGATCTCCAGCACGATCAAGTTGATGAAGCCGCCGAAGCCCCAGAAGTAGGCGACGCTCAGACCGAACAGCAGCAGCGAGCGGTCGTGGAAAAACTCGCCCAGGTCGCGCAGGTGGCTGGTTGCTTCCTTCAGGGAGAACGGTCGGTCGGACAGCGGCCGGGTGCTTTGCAGCAGGTGCGCGAGCACGATCGAGACCAGGCACAGCGCCAGCAGCGTCCAGAGCGGCGTCAGCGCGGCGTCCCACCCCCAGCGGCCGTGGGAAATGCCGTGGTCGAACCAGGTGCCGCCGACGATCTGGCCGCCGAGGATGGCGAGGATGACGGTGCCCTCCATCACGCCGCTGGCGAAGCCGAGCCGCCGGCCGCCGACGTATTCTTTCACCACCCCGACCTTCGACGGGCTGAGTAGCGCGGCCTGGAGACCGATCAGGAAGAACGAGGCGACCGCCGGCCACAGCGCCTGGAAGTGGAGCGCGACGGCGAGGCAGCCGAGCGCGCCGAGCTGCATCCACGACGTCCAGCGGATGACGAAGGTTTTCGCGAAGCGATCCGACAGCCAGCCGGCGGTGGGCGCGAACAGGACGTAGGGGAGCACCAGCGCGACGACGATCACGTGCTCGATGCCGCGGAACGCCTGGTGGATCGACAGCAGCCACGCCGCCAGCGCGACGAGCGCGAACTTCGCGACATTGACGTTGAACGACTGGAAAATCTGGAGGCACACGAGCGACCAGAACGAGGCCCATTCTTTCCGGCTTGGTTGCTTCAGATCGTCTTCCAGCATCTCGCGCGGACGCTAACGGTTTCCCGGCCCGGAGAAACTCCAAATTGGCAAGCGCTCCGCCACCGTCCACGCTCGCCGCATGAAGTTGGTCGTCCGCGCCGTGCCGAACGCCTCCCGCAGCGAGATCGCGGGCTGGGAGGACGACCCGCGCGCCGGCCGGGTGCTGCGGGTGCGGGTCGCCGCTCCGCCGGTCGAGGGCAAGGCGAACGCCGAGCTGCGCGGGTTCCTGGCGAAGGCGCTCGGTTTGTCCAAGTCGCAGGTGATCCTAGAGAAGGGCGACGGCTCGCGGTGGAAGACCTTCCTCGTCCCCGACGGCACGCCGTTGCCGTGAAATCCACGCCCTGCCGCTTTGCAAGCGCGCGTCGTTCGTGCTAAACCCGTCCATGCGTCACTGGCTCCGCTCGCTCGAACCGCGCTTGAAGGCGTGGCAGCAGGGGAAACCGTCGCCGCAGGGCGAGAAGCGGATGCCGCCCATCGACGGCGGGCTGACCGAGTGGTGCCGGGAAAACGCCCAGTCGCTCGGCCTGCCCGAGCTCGCCCGCCGCGTCCGCGTGAGCTGGAACGGGCGGATGCAGACGACCGCCGGTCGCGCGTGGTGGCCGGACCGCCTGATCGAGCTGAACCCGAAGCTCAAGGATTTCGCCCCGGAGGAGCTCTGGCGGACGCTCAAGCACGAGCTCGCCCACCTCGTCGCCTACGAGCGCGCCGGCCGCCGTCGGATCGAGCCGCACGGCGACGAATGGCGCGCCGCCTGCGCCGAGCTCGGCATTCCGCACGAGCAGCCGTATCACACGCTGCCGCTCAAGCGCCGGCGGATGAAACGGAACTACGCCTACACCTGCCCGTGGTGCCTGGAAACGATCCGCCGGGTGAAGAAGATCCGCCGCCCGGTCGCCTGCTACCCGTGCTGCCGGAAGCACAGCGACGGGGCGTTCGATGCGCGCTTTAAACTCGTGGAGGAGAAGTTGGGGTGACGCGGCTACTTGAGAGTCTCCAGTCTTGCCTAGCGCCTTGAAACTCTGCTTTTTCCCCGCATGCCGACCGACTCGATCCTCTCCATCGCCCGACAGTACCTCGGGGTGGACCCGACCGTTTCCGTCACGCTGGAGCCGATCAAACGCGGAGCATCCGGCCGGACGATCGTGCGGGTGAAAACGCCCGGCCGCGAGCCGTTCATCGGCATCCACTGGACCGACGAGCGCCCGGACAACGACAGCTTCGTGCCGGTCGCCCATTTCCTGAAAAAGGCCCGGCTGCGCGTGCCGGAGATCCTGCACGAGAACCTGAAGCGCCGCGTCGCGCTGGTCGAGGACCTCGGCGACACCGACTTGCACTCGCTCAAGGACCGTCCGTTCGCCGAGCGCGAGCCGTATTACCGCTCGGCGCTGCAGCAGGTCGACCGCTTGTTCTACGCCAAGCCGCCGAAGGATTTCGAGCTGATGCCGCCGTTCGACGCGTCGCTCTACCGCTGGGAGCAGGAGTATTTCTTCGAGCATCTGGTGGAGGACCAGCTCGGGATGAACGCGGATTTCCTGCGGGAAAATCCGGTGTTCGCCGAGCTCGCCGAGCGCCTCGGCGCGGGCGCCCGCCACCTGGTGCACCGCGATTTCCAATCGCAGAACCTGCTGATCAAGGACGGGGAGGTCTATCTGATCGACTTCCAGGGCCTGCGCCGCGGGCGGCAGGAATACGACCTCGCGTCGCTGATCTTCGATCCCTACCTCGACCACTCGGCCGACGAGCGCGAGCGCTTGTTGGAGATCTGGGAGGAGATCGCCGACGAGCGGCCTGAGACGTCGCTTTTCCACCAGTGCGCGGCGCAGCGGCTGATGCAGGCGCTCGGCGCCTACGGCAACATCCTGAAAAAGCGCGGCGACGAATGGTATCGCCCGCACATCGCCACGGCCTCGCGCCTGCTGGCCGAGGTGACCGCCGGCACGCCGCTCGAACAACCGCTTGCCTCCGTGCTCGCCGTCGCGGCCGGTTGAACGATTCCGCCATGTCCTGGACGATCGCCCGCCGGATTCTGGTGCTGCTCGCCTCGACGGGGGCGGGGTTCTCCGTGTGGCGGCTCGCCCCGGCGACGCCGGAGTTCCGCCTGCTCGACCGCGCGGCGTTCACCGCGGTGGCCGGCGCTTCCTGCAACCCGCCGTTGTTCGTTTCGGGCGAAGGGACCCGCGGGCAGCCGTGGACGCTGCGGACGGTGGCGGCGAACGGCGCGAAATCGAAGCGCGGGCCCGCCGCTCCGGCGGTGGTGGCGATCGGCGACGACCCCGAGCGCGTGTTCCAATCGTCGCCGCTGTCGCAGGTCGACTACGCGGTGATCCTGAAAAACCTCCAGCGTCTCGGCGTGAAGCGCGCCGCGCTCGGCGTGGTGATGGCGTGGGGCGAAAGCGATCCGCTCGCCCGCGCCGCGCTCGACCGCCAGATGGGCGGATTCGAATCGCTGGTCACCGCCACGCCGCTGACGCGCGGCGCCACGTCCGAGCCGGTGCCCGGCGCGTTCCTGCGCGCGTCGCTGCCGCTCGACCGCGTGCGGGGCAACGCCGCGCTGCTGCCGGTGGTGAACCGTTTGCCCGTGCCTGGCACGGTGCTCGGCGATGGGCGGGAGCTGGCGGGGTTCACCGAACTCGAGTCCGAAGCGCCTTCTGGCGCGCTGCCGCTGCTCGCCCGCTGGGACGACCGCGTGGTGCTCGCCTTTCCGCTGGTCGCGCTGCTGGCCGACCGCGGCTTGTCGGTCGACGACCTCGACGTCCGCCTCGGCCATGCGCTGCAGCTCGGCAAGGACGGGCCGCTCGTCCCGCTCGACGCGTTCGGGCGGTTCGCCGCCGGTGCCGCGAAATTCCCGCCCGCGCCATCGATCGCCGCCGAGTCGCTGATCGACGCGTCCGCCATGCCGGCTGGCGCGCCGGTGGTGGTGCGCGACGACCGGCGGGTCGCCGACGCCTCGGTGAAGCGTTTTTCCGCCGCGCTCGTCCCGGCGTTGCAATCGCTGGCGGCGAGCACCGGCGTGTCCGCGCCGCGTCCGTTCGCCCGGTTGTCCGAGCTCGGCGAGTCGTTGTTTCTCAGCGGGATCGTCTGGTTCCAGGTGCTGCTCGCGGCCGGCGGGCCGTTCCGCCGCCACGTCTCGCTGCTGCTGTGCGCCGGGTTGCTGGTCGCCGCGCAATTCGCCGTCGCCGGGCTGGCGGACGTCTGGCTGCCGGGGCTCGCCGGGCTGGCCGCGGTGCTGGCCGGCTGGCTCGTTTCCTGGCCGCCGCGCGAACGGAAGCCCGCGCCGGTTGACGAATCCTCCGCGCCGGATGCCGCCTGACCCGCCTTTTCTTTTCAAATCCGAATCACGCTCTCACAGTTTCCCGCCATGAGCCTCCAGCAGCCCATTGAAAAAGCCGACGCCCTGATCGAAGCCCTGCCTTATCTCCAGGCATTCCGCGGCAAGACCTTCCTCATCAAGATGGGCGGCTCGGCGATGGAGGATCCGGATCTGGTGGCCAAGGTGATGCGCGACGTCGTGTTCCTCGAGGTCGCCGGCATCAACCCGATCGTCGTCCACGGCGGCGGCAAGGCGATCTCCGCCGCGATGCAGGCGGCCGGGCTGGAGGCGAAGTTCGTCGGCGGCTTCCGCGTCACCACCGACGAGGCGATCGACATCGTTTCCCGCGTGCTGTCCGAGGAGCTCAACCCCGGCCTCGTCCGCATGATCCGCGACTTCGGCGGCAAGGCGGTCGGCGTCGCCGGTACCGACGTGTTCCTCGGGGAAAAGACCAAGGGCACGGACGCCGACGGCACCCGTGTCGACATCGGCCGCGTCGGCGAAGTCGTCGGCTGCCAGCTCGGGCAAATGGACGCCGCGCTCGACGCCGGCATCGTTCCGGTGATCTCGCCGCTCGCCGCCGAACTCTCGACCGGCCGCCCGCTCAATATCAACGCCGACCTCGCCGCCGCCGCGCTGGCGAAGGAGCTGCGCGTGGCCAAGCTGGTCTACCTTTCCGATGTTCCCGGCCTGATGAAGGACCCGAAGGACCCGTCGACGCTGATCAAATCCGTCAGCCGCCAGCAGGCCGACGAACTGATCGCCGACGGCACGATTTCCGGCGGCATGATCCCGAAGATCCGCAGCGCGGTGGACGCCCTCAACGCCGGCGTCCGCAAGGTGCACTTCGTCGACGGCCGCCTGCCGCACGCGCTGCTGCTCGAAATCTTCACCCACGGCGGCATCGGCACCGAGGTGGTGCGCTGAACGGGGGCGGTCGTGCACGGGCTGGAGAGGCAGTCTATCCAGCCCGTTACCCACCATTGCCGTTGTGAAAGCCCCGGGCTTTGCCGGATAAACCGGTATCCCCGAGGGGGGCACCGGTTCACGCGTCAGACGACGGATCGGCCCTGCTGGGTGCCGCAGCTGGGCCGGGCCCGCTCATAGGGCGCGGGTAAAAAGAAGACATTCGATCCGGCGATGCCGCCTCGCTTCGCCGGATCATCGTATTGATTCGCATGAGCAAGGTTGGGTAACGGGCAGTGCCGATCATTGCACGGCGATCCGATAAAACCGCTTCGGCTGCGCGGAGCCTCCGGTGTCGGAGACTTGGATGGTGCCACCCGTGCCGGCGATGCCACCTTGGACCGTGACCCAAGAGCCGTCTTGCAACGTATCGGAGCGCTCCACGCGGTAGATTTTCCCGGTGACCGTTGGGAAGCTCAACACGATGTCGCCATTGCTGGCTTGGAGCTGGCTGATTTTCAGAACACTCGCGGGATCAGTGGGAGAGGTGCCGCTGGAGAACTCCTGCGTGTTGGTCATGCCGTCGCCATCGGGATCGGCGGCGTCGGCGGCGTTGCCGCTGTTGGCGGTCGTGCCGAAATACGTGAGGCGCCAGTTTTCCTGCACGGTCATCACGGTGAGGTTGAGCGTGCCGCCGCTCGCGCCGAGCGCACCGACATAGCCGGAGGGCATCACGCCGATGGCGAAGTTGCCGGAGCTGATGCCGCTCGCGCCCGTGATGAGCGGATACGTGCCCGAGCCGGCGAAGCCGCCGAGCGCCGTGAGGTTGATCGTCGTCGTGCCGGTCGCGGAAAACGTGCCGCTTACCGCGAGCTTGTCGGAGGCCGATGTGCCGGCGAGATCGAGGTTCAGCACCGCGCCGGAGTTGAGCGTGAGGCCGCCGGAGAGCGTCAGCGTGCCCGCCGCGCCGCCGCCGCCATTGCCCGGCGCAATCGTCCCGCCGCTTGCGACCGTCGTGGAGCCGGCGACGCTGCCCGAACCGGCAAGCTTGCCGCCATTGTTCACCGTCACCGCACCAGAGCCCGAGAGCGCGCCTGTGATGTTCAACGTGCCGGCGTTGATCGCCGTCGGGCCGGTGTAGGTGTTGGTGCCGGAGAGCGTCATCGTGCCACTGCCGACCTTGGTAAAGGCTAGTATGTTCGTGCCGTTCGCGACAAGGGTGCCCGAGAAGGTATCGGTTAAGCCCAAGGCACCCGCCGAGATCGTCTTGGTTCCGGAAGTGTTGGCCTGAACGGATCCACCTCCCGTCATCGAACCGAACGAGATCGTGCCGGTGCCGGAGAAATCCAGCGTGGTTCTGCCACCGGTTGTGTTTTGAAAGACCCAGCTGGCACCGGCGCTGCCTGCGTTCGCGTTGCTGAAACGAACGGTGGCATTGGTATTAGAGTTCTGCGTGAACGTGCCGGTATAGCCGCTATTGTCTCCGCCAAGGATTACGCCGGTAGGGGAGTTTGGTGCGCCTCGATTGATATTACCACTCCCGCTGATACTGCCATTGATCGTGAGATTCTTGGCGTTGTTATTGAGAGTCGAGGTGGTGCCGGCTTGCGCCACAATATTGTTCGTGATCGTCAAATCCGCGCCGCCGACTTGCAACGTAACGCCAGCCAGCGTCGCTGTGCCTGTTCCGAGAGCGCTGTTGTTTTGAATTTCCACCATGCCCGCGCTGAGGGTGGTGCCGCCACTGTGGGTGTTGGCACCGGAGAGGATGAGCGTGCCCGCGCCGGTCTTGGTGATGGCGCTGCCGCTCCCGGCGACCACGCCTGAAATCAGGAGATCCGTGGTGGCGGCACCGTCGGCCACGTCGATCGGGAGGTTCACGCTGTTTTGAAGCAAGAGGCCGGAGCTGATCGTCGAGGTCGTGGAGCTGGCGAGCGAAGTGATACCGTAACCTCCGGTGGTGAAGAGGAAGGAGCCGCCGCCGGTGGAGGTCATCGTGCCGCCGGTGAGAGCCACGTTCGTGCGAAACCCGTTGTTGCCATTGACGCCGTTGTCGAAGGTGCCGCCGTTGATATTCAACTGCGCAATCTGGCTCCCGACGTTATAGCCCACGGCATCGGTGGCCGTCGCTTTCAAAGTCGCGCCGGAGTTGACCGTGACCGTGCCGCGCACCGCGCCCGAGCCGCCGCCCGCTCCGAGCACGAGCGTGCCCGCGTTCACGGTCGTGTTGCCGCTGTAGGTGTTGATGGCGGAGAGCGTCGCCGTGCCCGCGCCGGCCTTCACAAGTCCGCCGCTGCCGCTGACAACCCCGGCCAACGCAACGTTGCCGCTCGCGTTGGTCGTGACGGTGTGTGAGCCGGAGGGAACCGCCATGGCGAGGTTGATCGTCTGCGCGTTCGCGCCGCCGTTGGTCACGCCGCCGGTGAGTGTGATCGCATTGCCGCCGAGCGTGAACGCGCTCGATCCGGCGGGAAACACGAGCCCGCCAAACGACGTGCCGGCCGCGAAATTATTGGTCGCGGTGAGCCGGCCGCCGGCGAAATTGAGCGTGTCGCCCGCGACAGGCACCGTGGTCCAGTTCGCCGCGGTTTGCCAGTTGGCGTCGGCGCCGTTGCCGATCCAGGTGAGCGACGGGAGGTTGAGCCCGGAGGCTGCCTCGGTGGCGTTGAGCGTCTCGCCGGACGCGGTGTTCGCCGAGACGGTGTAGTAATAGAGGGTGCCGGAAACGGCGCTGCTGTCGCTGTAGCTCGTGCCCGCATAGCCGCTCTGGAGCGTCGTGTAGGGGCCGCCCGACGTGGTCGCGCGCTTCACTTCGTAGCTGGTCGCGCCAGCGAGGGCGTTCCACGACAAATTGATCGCGCCACCGTTGGCGGTCGCCGTGAAGCCGGTGGGGGACGCCGCGGGCGGATTCGGGAGATTCGGATCGCTGGCGATCACGTAGCGCAGCTCCATCGGGGAAGGCGTGGCGCCCGCGCCGGAGAGCGCGCCGGTGGCGGCGGTGAAGATGGACTTGGTGAACGGCGACCAGGTGTTGTAGGTGGAGTAGACCGGGCCGTGCGTCCAGAAAGGCGAGCCGCCGACCGCGCTGTCCCAGTAGCCGAAAAGCATCCGCTTGTTGTCGCGCGAGATCTGCGTGCCGCTGGCGATGGAGTTGGTCGTGCCGTCGAGCTTGATGCCGTTGAATGCGAGCTGCCAGCGGCTCTTGTTGAGGTCCATGCGGATCTCGACCGGAGAGCCGGTGCCGGTGAGGTAGCCGGTTTGCGTGCTCGTCCACGCCGTCGAATAGGCCGGCACGAAGCTGAAATTGCCGTCGTAGAAGACGGTCTCGCCACCCGCGTCCGACCGGGCGCTGACGACCATGCGGTTCACGGAGCCATTTTGCGTGATCGTGATGAGGATGCCGGGATTGCTGCCCGCGGTCACGGAGGTGGGTGCTCCGCCGCCCCAGGTCTCGTTGGCGAACCAGAGGCCGAAGGAGGTTTTCTGGTTTGTCGGCGCGGCGTTCTTCACCTCCCAGAGCCAGCGGACGGTGGAACCGTTCGCATTGTCCCAGTAAAACGGCGAGCCGGTCTTTGCCGCCGCCGTGGCGGTGAGTGTAGGGGTGAGGGTGTAAGTCGTCTTGCCCGCAGCAGTCGCCTCGACCGCCGAAGCGCCGGACTGACTGATGTTGGTCATTCCGGAGAAGCCGCCCGAGCCCGCCGTGATGTTGGCGTTGACGGGGAAGATGTCGTCACGGTCGAGGTAGTCGATGGCCTCCTTCATCTCGGCGTCGGAGGGGTCCGTGTGGCTGCCGGGGCCGTTGTAGAGAAAAGAAATCTGACCCTGCGGCTCGTAGGCGCAATGGAAGGCTTCGATGAAGTAGTCCTCGCGATAATCATCGTAGCGCGCAAAAAGGTAGGAGCGCAGCTTGTTCGCCTTGGACGCCGTATTGGTGGCGTTCTCATCCCCGAATAGCCACAAATCCGCATAGCCAAAGTAACTATCGGTCTTGCCGCTTGTGTTTGGGATGTAATCCGGAGTCACCGCATTCAGTCGCGGCATGCCGAAACCCGAAGACGGTGCCGTGCCTTTGATGAGTTCCGAGTGATAAAACGCGAGAGCGCTCGTAATGCGCGCGTTGGCAGATTTTCCGGAGGTGTAAACCCGGCGTGGATTGATGTTGAACAACTCATTTGCTCGGTAGATGGCCATAAGGGCGACGCCGGATACTTGCCAATTATCGTTGTTTCCGCCGACACCTCGTGGCGCGATCCAAATAAGGTTTTTGTCTGCCGACGCCGTCTGCAGCATCACAGCCGGCCACGGATCCGAAGTCGAATAAACCACCACGCCGTAAGGCTTGGTTCCGTCATAGTTCGGCGGAACGTAAACGTCATAAGTCCAAGTGCTCAGATCCACGTCGTAGTTGACAGAGTTGGGCCACGCGCGATTGACCACGGCGGAGTTTTTCAAAGCGCCCAAGGTGATGTTGTTGAACAAGCCGGTCCCGCGCGTCCAAGGATCCGACGGGGCCGCCTGCAGCAGCGAGCCGCCGAACAGCGACAGTGTCAGCACGAACCAAACCCAGGCGGCGCAACAGGATGCCAAGCGGCGGCCGAATGGGACAATGCCGGTGCTTTTCTTAACGGCGTCGCGCACGGCTTGCGCGGAGCCAGGCCCGGCGTTCTCACTTTTCATCCTGTTCATCGGCACACGATTGGGTTTCTCGATTCCGCTTCACAACACTCGCCTCGCGGCGGCCCGAAGCACGTTCTGATTGCACGGAAGCGCGAACTTCCGGAAAAAAGGGGGGAGGGGGACTCCGATCGGCTCGCAAGCGACCCGCCGGATTTCGTTTACAACTCCGCCCCAGTAGCAATCGCCTCCCGGGTCCGCCAGCCTTTTTCCCGCGCCCAAGCCGCTCCCAAAACGATCCCGCTCGGCACGCGGGTCGGGGAATATCGGGCGGACGGCTCTTTTGACTGCCGGCGCGGCGGCCGAGAGGGCGCTCACGGCAGCGCCAGCCAGGCGTCGATGCCGCCGGCGACATTGCTGACGTTTTCGAAGCCGGCGTCGAGCAGGGTTTTCACCGCGCGGGCCGAGCGGCCGCCCATCTTGCAATGGACGAGGATTTCCTTGTCGCGGGGCAGGGTGGGGAGCGCCTCGGCGAGCGTGCCGAGCGGGATCAACCGGCTGCCCTCGATGTGGTCGACCGCGTGTTCGTACGG
>Ga0207648_10000013_pt1 | contig 166119 bp, 169 predicted proteins | sample KBSMisM32_FD_184310 | JGI IMG/M metagenome (GOLD analysis project Ga0207648, IMG submission 184310) | Miscanthus rhizosphere microbial communities from Kellogg Biological Station, Michigan, USA - KBS Miscanthus M3-2 (SPAdes) (version 2) | ecosystem: Host-associated > Plants > Roots >...
GCAGCGGTACTTTCATCCTCGCCCAACGCTGCTGAGTGGCGAGCTCGGCGCGAAGATATTCGTCATCATATCGTTCGGTCGTGTAGGCCTTGGTGACGGCCTGGGCGGGTGGACGGGGATTGCGATACAACAGGCCGCAGTCCGTACAGGTCACGATCGCGGTCGAATAATCCTGAGTAAAATGGACGCGGTCGGTGGCTGTGGCTGTAGTCTGTCGGGACCAGTGGCTGCGATAAAACGACTCGAGAAATTTGTGCTGCGCCGCGATATCCTCGGCGGAACACACGAGACGGAAATGGCCGGACCCGCAGACCTGGCATGCAATCCGCACACGGGGCTGTCGTTCAAGATCGAGTGCGCCAGCGCTGTCTTTCCCTGCGATGGATCGCATGTCTCTCCGCGGCTAAATCACACTCTAGGCGTCAGTTTCTCACTCGCCAACTGGGCAGAACCCAAGAACGTCGATTCCTCGCCTCCGAAAAGCCGGAGACCCGAGGCCTGTTGAAATGAAGGCAAGACAAAAAAGAAGGGAGCGAATATTTTACATTCGCCAGGCGAAAACTAGGGAACCACCTAGTGTGTTCGCTGTGGCGTTCGCGGTAGCGTCCTCTTGGTTGAACCCCTTAGGAGAGGAGGAGAACATGAATCGATTGCCCACAGCTTCTTCTTCTTTCACCCCAAACTATGCCGGCATGTCGAGCGACATCACCGGGAAGATTGTCCAGATGGTGAAGCACCGACAGGCGTGCGACATGGAAGACTTACTGGAGGCGTGTTCCTCGTACACGTGGAATCAAGTTTTCCTCGAAGTCGACCGCTTGAGCCGGACCGGTGAACTGCGTTTGTTTTCCAAGCGGGCCGGAAAGTACACCGTCACGCTTCCGGCCGCGTAACACGACACAATACTTCAGTCCATCGGCAGCACTTTCTGCGGTGCTCGATTGGCATGCTCATAACGCCTGAGTGCCTGCGGTAACGACTGCGCAATCTGTTCCATACGATGATCGTAAGTGAAGTGCAGCAGTACTTCATCACGGCTGCCGTCTTGCTCTCGTTTCATCCGCTCCCAGAGTCCCAATAATTCGCGTGGGTCATAACCGGCATCCGCCATGAGTTTGAGACCCATGTCGTCTGTCTTTGATTCTTCCTCGCGCGTGAACAGTGGCGGCGGCTGGCCTGTCGTACTGACGCAGACCGGTGACACTGGAATCTCGTCCTGGGCCAGTGCATGTATCAGCTCATGGCTCAGGATCGCGGCCAATCCAGATTCGGTTTCGGCAAGGCGGAACGTGCCAGTAGACACCACAATCCCGCCGTCCGGCCGCACAAATGAACGGGACAGCGTAGGAGTATTGTAGACGGAAATCACCCAGCACAAGGCACGCGCTCGCGAACCATAGTCCGATCGCCGTGCCGCTGCGATGAGGCGTGAGGCGACTCGCACAGCCGGTTCAAGAATGCGCAGGTCGCTCACCAACGGAGCACTGACCGATGGACTTGTCTCGCTTGCTGCGCTCTCCTTCGTGAGAATTCGGATCATGGTCGGCGCATGTACGATAGGGTCTCTGGCACAGGCCTGTGCAGCGATGCAGACCGCAAGCACCCACAAGCCGTAATGACCATACCCTCGCATATGACACCCTAAGGCCGATTTCGCAGACTCCAAAACTGGGGGATCGCCTAGTGGAGGATGCGGCAGGCATACGGTGTAGTGAAACCAAGGGTCACGAGGGTTGCCGGACGGAGGGGACTCATGCGACAGAGGCTCGTGCTGCAACAGCGCGTGTTGACCGCGACTCTGACTCTGATGGCAGTCGTGGTCGCGTGGTCCATGTTTCCCTTGACCCTTCCCGAGCATGCCGTCGCGCTCGAACAGCCCGAGGCTCAGCTCGAGGTCACAGGGACGCTCGCCAAATTGGATCTTTCGGCAGGAAAGGGCATGCTCATGACCGACCTGCAAAAGCCGATCTTTTTCCGCCTCGACCGCCCCGAGCTGTTCGAGCGATTGTCGATTGGAGATCGCGTGACGATGCAACTCGACGACGAAGGACGTGTGCTCAAAGTCATCGAGACGTTGCCGGCGGAAGTGCATGAGCCTCCGCCTCCCTCCAAATAGGATTGGAGCTTCTGTGCTGGCGCTGACACGGGCATTCCTGTGGGCGTCGATCGTGCCGCTGCTTGCGTCCTGTACCATTCCACGCGAAATCACCAGGACCGCCCGCAGCGCCATCGAACAACTGCTTCTGGCAGAAGCCGTCAATCGCAGTGTGCTCGACGTCGCACTGCCGCTCTCAATCGATGAACCTCTCTACATGGAAGTCAGCGGCCTCCAGTTGGGCTACATGACTCCGTTCGTGCCGCTGCCATCGGTATCATCCTCAGGCGAAGCGAATACGATCACTTCGTCCACGAGCGGAGTTTTTTCACCGGCCGGTGATCTCGCCTTCGTCAAAGATGCAGTCGCCGCTCATCTGGGCGTGTTGGGCTACCGCGTTGCCAAGCGTGAAGAAGAGGCGTCCTATCTCGTGCGTGTAGTCGTGCAATCGTTCGGCACCAGTCAATCGATCTCGTTCTTCGGCATGCCGCCAGTTCAAAGCGTGATCATTCCATTTTCGTTGCCGCAATTGACGATCTACCAAAATCTCGCTCAGGACGGGTATGTTCGCTATGGCGTTCAAGTCATCGAACGAGCGTCCGGTCGCCTTTTCTATTCGACTCCCTGGCATAGCCACCGCACCTATCACGATCAGTACACCTTCCTCTTCTTCTTTACGTTCCGTGTCACTGATTTGGAGGAGGCGCCGTAATACTCCTGAATGGTATGATGGCCTAAGAAATGAGTCTTTTCGAACATTGAAATGCGGGTCATCGTACTAGGGGTATCCCTAGTAGGCAGGAGAGGCGACCCGGCCATAGTGTGCTCGCCTATTCCGTGCTTGTAGGTGTGCGCCACATCCGTGTCGGTGGGCACTACACCAGGGGGCGCAATCCGTCAGCGCGACCGATTTATCCATGACATGAAGGATTTGAACGTCGTTCGCTGAACGACGAGAGGGGCATTGTATGACCGCAGAGATGGCCACGATCCTCAACATCGACGATCAGGAACCTGGGAGGTATGCGCGGCGGCGCATGCTGGAGCGTGCCGGCTATCGCGTCATCGATGCGAATTGCGGGGCGGATGCCTGGCGCGTGCTTGAAACAGTGCGCCCCCAACTCGTCCTGATGGACGTGAATTTGCCGGACATCAGCGGATTCGATCTGTGCCGGCGCATTAAGAGTCGGCCGGAGCTCGCCGACATCATGGTCCTGCACGTGTCGGCGTCTCGCGTCAGCGGAACGGATCGCGCGGCGGGGCTCGAGGTCGGTTCTGACGGCTACCTGGTCGAGCCGATCGATGAAAAGGAATTGCACGCCGCTGTCCGCTCGCTCCTGCGCTTGCGGGAACGGCAGCAGGAAAACGAAGGCCTGTTGGCCCGCCTTCGCCGCAGTGAAGAACTGTTCCGTGGTCTGTTTGAACAAGCTGCGGTGGGGATGTGCGTCGTCGGCTCGGACGGACGTCTGTTGCGCGTCAACGATAAACTGTGCAGCATCACCGGGCGCACCGAGCATGATCTCATGAAGCAGGAACTGCGCGACCTGACGTACCCAGACGATCGTGCCGAACACGAAAGCCAGGTGGGAACGCTCCTGCTCGGCGGTATTTCCGAGGTCTCGCTTGAACAGCGTCTCATGCGGCCGGATGGAGACACCATCTGGGTGACGGTCACGCTGTCGATTCAATGGGACGCCGGAGGCCGCATCCAATCCTTGATCGGCGTGATCGAAGACATCGATGCGCGTAAGCGGGCAGAACTCGACCTCAGGACGCATACCGCCCGCCAGCAGCTGTTGAGCAAAACGATGGACCAGCTGCTTCGGGTCGACGACCCGGCCGACGTGATGCAGGACATCTTTACCTCCCTGCGGACCAGCGTCGGCCTGGATACGTTCTTGGATTATGACGTGACGCCGGACAACGGCGGAATTCGCATGTCTGCCTGGGCGGGCATTCCCGAAGAGGCGCTCGAACCCTTGATGTTCCTCGAGTTTGGACAGGCGCTCTGCGGCACGTCGGCCGTGTCGCGAAAGCCGGTGATCGTCGAACGCTTGCAGTCCTCGACCGATCCCAAGGCGTCACGCATGCAAGCCGTCGGCTCCACGGCCTATGCCTGTTTCCCCCTGATCGTCGGCGATCGGCTTCTCGGCACGCTGGCGTTCGCCAGCAGCCACCGCCAAGCGTTCGATCCAGATGACCTGGAATTGCTGGAGGCCGTCTCCAATTATGTGGCGATGGCGAAGGAGCGCCGGCGCCTGCTACATGAGACCAGGCAACGCGCTGAGCAAGTTGCGGAACAGGAAGAACGCCTCCGGTTTGCCACGGATGGAGCCGGCATGGGTACCTGGGATGTGGATTTGCGGACCGGACGGGTCGTGTGGAACCGCCAGAATGCGCTGTTGCTTGGGTACGATGCGGAAGCGTCTCAGGCCTCGATCAAGCGCTGGTGGGCGCTCGTGCACGAAGACGATCGTCCGGCCGTCCGACAGGCGATGAAAAATGCCAGAAACAGCGGAAGCCTCTACCAGGCGGAGCACCGTATCCGTCGGGCCGATACGGGCGAACTGCGGTGGCTCGCTCCCTACGGCCGTATCCATTATAGCGGCGACGGACGTCCCATGCGCTTCGTCGGCGTGACGTTTGACATCACTGAACGTAAGCAGACGGATATGCAGCGGCAGGAATGGACCAGGGAATTGGAGCGTCGTGTCAATGAACGGACGAAAGAGCTTGTCCGTACGCACGACCGCCTCCGCGGACTGGCGCAGGATTTAACACTGACAGAGCAACGAGAACGTCAGCGAATCGCCGGAGAACTGCACGACTACCTCGCGCAAATGCTGGTCGTGACGCGTCTGAAGATGAATCATGCGTCTCAGATGATCGCCCCACATCCCGCATGTACCGTGCTGCAGGAGGCGGATCAACTGATCGATCAAAGCCTCACATACACGCGCACGGTCGTGGCCGAACTCATGCCGCCGACGTTGCGGCAATTCGGATTGGCAGCAGGTCTGCGCTGGTTGGGCGACCGGATGGAACAGCAGGGTCTCATCGTGCATGTCGAGGTGCCGTCGGTGGCTCCTCCGCTGTCGGAAGACCACACCACGATGCTGTTTCAGTGCGTACGAGAGCTGTTGTTCAACGTGCTCAAGCACGCAGGGACCGATCGTGCGTCGATTACGATGGTGGAGGACGGTCAGGACAAGCTCAAGATCGTCGTCCACGACGACGGCGTCGGGTGTGATCCTGTTGCCCTACGAGAATCGGGAGGGGACAAGTTCGGCCTCTTCAGTATCCGAGAGCGGATGGAAGCAATCGACGGATGGATGGATCTGGAGTCGCAGTCTGGCGCCGGCACCACGGTGACCCTCGGCATTACCATCGGCGCCGCCATGACAGAGGAGGCAGCCGACGGCAGTGCGGACCAGCCGATGCTTGCCGCTCAGCCGGGGGGAGCCACGCCGCTCAATGCTAAACAGGCCGTTCTCGAGCGGCCGGTGCGCGTGCTGCTTGTGGATGATCATGCGATGGTGCGGCAGGGACTCCGAAGCATCCTGGATGGGTACCCCAATCTGGACATCATCGCCGAGGCCGGGGACGGAGAAGAGGCGATCACGCTCGCGCGTCTGCTCAAGCCTGATTTGATCGTGATGGACGTCAACATGCCAAGGCTCGACGGCATCGAAGCGACCAGACGAATCCGGGAAGAATTGCCGAGCACCTACGTGGTCGGCCTGTCGGTGAATGAGGCGGAACACATCGTCAAATCGATGAAAGCTGCCGGCGCCGCCGCGTTCCTCACGAAAGAAAGCGCGGCCGATCACTTGTACGAAACGATCGGGGCGGTCACACGAAAGATCAATATCGAATGTTCAATGGATGCCTCCCTTCGGTAGGAACCCATTGGACGTCCCCGCAGTGGAATTGCTCTTTCGATGACCGACTCCACGTTATCATACAACGAGCTGCTGCAAGAAAACGCTTCGCTGAGAGCGCAATTGGCGGAGCGGGAGACCTGCGCTGAACATCGCCGACGGGCGGACGAGCAAGCTCGCATCAGCGAGGGCGTACGACGCGTCGCCGCAGAAACCGCCTTGCGTGAAAGCGAGGCACGGTATCGGACGCTTGCCGATACGATGCCGCAGGTCGTCTTCATCGCCACCGCGTCCGGATTCGTCGAATACGTCAACCGGCCGGGCCTTGAATACATGGGACTCCGGCTCGATGAAGCGATCGGCTTCGGCTGGCTGGGAGCCATTCATCCCGAGGATCGCCAACTCGTGGCCGACCACTGGCTCGAGTGCTTGAACCTCGGAAACACCTACGAGTTCGAGCATCGCCTTCGCCGCGCCGACGGCCGGTATCGCTGGCAATTGGCGCGGGCCGTCCCGATCAGTGGAGACTCGGGAACGATTGTTCGCTGGATCGGGACCTCCACGGACATTCACGACCACCGGCAGGTCGAAGAAGAATTGCGAGAAAGCCGAACGGAAGCTGAGCGCCATGCCCAAGAGTTAGACCGCCTCTACCAGACGAGCCCCGCCGGTCTGGCGTTCATCGATCGAGAACTGCGGTTTATCCGCATCAACCAAACCCTTGCCAACATCAACGGGTTCCCGGTCGACGCGTATATTGGGCGCACGCTCAGGGAAATGCTGTCCCCATCTTTGGCCGATCGACTCGAGCCGGTGCTTCGGCGCGTGGTGGACGAAGGTGAGCCGGCGATGAATATCGAAATGGAAGGGGAGGCCCCGGCCGAACCTCGCAATTTCCGGTACTGGCTTGCGAATTACTATCCGCTGAAGCGACGCGACGGCATGGTCCTCGGCGTGAATGTCGTGGTGCAGGATATTACGGAGCGGAAGCGTACGGAGAACGCCCTTCAACAGTCCCATGCCTTCATTCGTCAAATCATCGACACGGATCCGAATTTCATCTTCGTCAAAGACCGGGAAGGGCGGTTCACGATGGTGAATCAGGCGGTCGCCGGCTGGTACGGCACAACAGTGGAGGAATTGATTGGGAAGACCGACGCCGATTTGAACCCGAATCCCACGGAGGCGCTGCACTTCCAGGAAAAGGACCACGAAGTGATCGACGGCCTCCGCGAACTCTTTATTCCTGAGGAAGTCATTACGGACGCCTCGGGCAATCGCCGTTGGCTTCAAACGGTGAAACGCCCGATTTGCAATGCATGCGGCGTGGCCACCCATGTTCTTGGGTTCGCCACGGATATTACGCAGCGACGGCTGGCCGAGGAAGCGTTGCGCCGCAACGAAGAGCTGCTGCGCCTGGTCATGGACAGCTCCCCGATCGCGATGGTGTATTGCGACGATGAGGAGCAGCTGCGCTTCGTCAACCGTGCGTACATTGATCGATTCGGACTCTTGCCGGAGGACGTCATCGGGCGATCCCTCGCCGAGGTGCTCGGGCCAAAGGCGTATGAAAGTATCCGTGCCCTTGTGAACGCCGCGCTCTCAGGAATGCGCTCGGACGTCGAAGCCGCGGTGCCCTATGAACGGATCGGGACGCGGTATATGCGGTGCTCCTATGTGCCGCACATCGACAATCGCGGACGCACCATCGGCTTTACGGCCGTCGAAGTGGACATGACGGATCGGCGACGCATGGAGGATGCCTTACGGGAAAGCGAGGGGCGGCTGCGCTTGGCGTTGGGGGCGGGCCAGATGGGGGCGTGGGACGTCGATGTGGTGACTGATCTCACACACTGGGACCGGAAGGAGTTCGCCTTGCTGGGGGTGGCGGAGGGCACGGTGGCGCCATCGCCCGATGAGTTTTACCGGCGCGTGCATCCGGAAGATCTGCCGCTCGTGCAGGAGTCGGTGCGGAGGGCCATAGCAGAAACCGGCGCGCTTGAACATGAATTTCGCGTGGTGCGTTCGGACGGAGAAATACGGTGGCTGGCGGCCAAAGGGCAGGTGTTGAATGATCACGAGGGACGGCCGGTGCGCATGGTCGGCGTAAATTTCGACGTGACCGAGCGTCGACGGACGGAAGAACGATTGCGTTCCTTCACCCAGGAACTCGAGGCCCGTGTCGCCGAGCGGACCCTGGAGTTGACGCTGCTGCACGCACGGCTGCGCGCGCTCTCAACCGAATTGAATCTCACGGAGCAGCGCGAACGCAAACGGCTGGCGACCGACCTGCACGACTACCTGACTCAGCTGTTGGCGCTGGTTTGCATGAAGCTCGGTCAGATCAAACGATTGATGCCCCAGGCTGCGCAGTCGGAAATTACCCAGACCGAAAGCGTCGTCAACGAAGCGCTGATCTATACGCGGACGCTCGTGGCTCAGCTGAGTCCGCCAGTGCTGCATGAGTTCGGGCTCCCCGTGGCGCTTCGATGGCTGGCGGAACAAATGATCCGTCAGGAGCTGTCAGTGGAGGTGCGGCAATCAGTCCCTGACAGTGTGCCGCTGCCGGAAGATCAGTCGGTCCTCCTGTTTCAGTCGGTCAGGGAGTTGCTGATCAACATCAGAAAGCATGCGGAGACCCATCAGGCGATGATGACGATCGAGCAATCGCACGGCGATTTGTGTATTACGGTTCGTGACGAGGGGATCGGAGCGGACCTTGCCGCAGCCACCGCGAATCAGCCGTCCGCCAGTTCGTCGAAGTTTGGGCTGTTCAGCATCCGTGAGCGGATGCTCGCGATCGGCGGCCGTCTGGAGATCAACTCCTCGCCTGGACGAGGGATGACCGCATGCCTCATTTTGCCGTTGACAGACGTTCCGGGCGCCGACGAGATTTCATATGAGCCGATCGAAGCGAAGACAACCGGGGAGAGCCGTGTCCAACCAGAGACGCGCATCCGCCTGATCCTGGTAGATGATCATCAGATGATTCGCGAAGGATTGCGCGGGCTTCTCCATGCGCATGAGGACCTGACCATCGTCGGAGAAGCCTGCGATGGGGAGGAGGCATTGTCACTCACCGATAAGCTCAGGCCCGACTGTGTGATCATGGACGTGAATATGCCGCGCATGGATGGCATCGAGGCCACCCGACGCCTCAAGGCGGCCTTTGGTGGGACGGCAGTGATTGGGATTTCGGTCAATGCGTCACGGGAGGTCGAAGTCGCCATGCGGCGTGCGGGCGTGGACCACTTCCTCTCAAAGGAAGCGCCCATCGAGCAGATTTATCGGACCATTCTCGCGGCAACGCGTAAAGTGCGAATGACAGCGACGGCATGAGTGCCGTGCTCGTTGTTGCTGTACGGACTGAGGCACTGGCGCCGCACCCGAGAGGCCGACGCCAATCCCCATCAAGCCTCAGAGAAGATGGACGGCTGCCAGGGGCCTACCTGGGGGCAGACTCCGCAGGTCGGGGCTGCTCTGGTTGAGCCTCTGCACGTTGTTGTAGCTCCTGCTGTTTCTGCTGCTCGCGCTCAGCTCTAATAATGGCGCCGCTGCGAAGAATCATTAGCGTCTTGGCCTGACCGTTTGGAAAAATCCAGGCATCGACCCGGTCACCAGCCTGCACCTGGCCGAATTTCTCGGTTTCGGTCCCGACATGAATTGTGGCCTCTTTGCCGTTCTCATCTTTGACGACGAACTCCTCGCCGTTTATTGAGATGATATCGACGACGAAGTGTTTCGCTTCCTGCATCGCCCCCTCGGCGGTCGAATGGGAAAACAACGTCCACACGCCTAAGATGAGACTGGGTAACCACATCATAAGGTTCCTCCATGGGCAATGCTCGCGACGTACTCTTCGCGAGCATGCTGTGTGAGGGATAAAAAAAGTAAGGGACGGTCTGTTCGTTATGTCACCGGTGGACGCCGTCCCATCACGAAACTCACTGCGGCGAAGATCAAGAACACGACGAACAGCACATAGGCGATCTGTGTGGCCGTCCCGGCGATGCCGGACAATCCCAGCAATCCAGCGATGATCGCGACGACCAGAAATGTGACAGCCCAGCTCAGCATAGCGAACTCCTTTCGTCAGGACCGGTGAAGCGCACGAGGCTGCGGACAAGCAGATTTCGCATCAGACATCTGCAACCTCTCTACCGATACACGGTGGTTTCTTGAGCGGTTTTGAGGCGTCCCTCAACCTCCAGGGCCTCGCGCTCACGATTTGTGTTCCGCAGAATCGCCGCGAGGACTTCCAGGGTCGATACGAACTGTGGATCCCCTTGCGTGACTCGGCTTTCTTCCAAGATAGCCAGGGATTTCTGAATGAGCCGTTCGGCTTCTCCCATTTGTCCCTGGATGGCATAAAAGCTGGAAAGCGTCTTCAACGACAAGGCCGTCCGGGCGTGCTTCCCACCGTATTCCTTGAGATTGATGGCCAATGAACGCTTGAGAAGCGGCTCCGCCTCTCGATAGCGCTCCTGCGTGGCGTAGAGGATGCCGAGGTTTTGGACTGTGGCGCCGACACCGGGATGGTCGACACCGAGGCCTTTTTCACCGATGGCCAAGGCACGGCTAAAGAGCAGCTCCGCTTCCAGCGGTTTCCCAGAGTTGGCATATACGACGGCCAAATCGTTGGCCGCATCGGCGACCCGCAAATCCTCCAAGCCGTATTTCTCAGCCTGTTCCAGCGCGGCGGTCAGCAACCGCTCCGCATCAGCCAACCGGCCCTCATGAAGCGCCTGAAGACCACCCTGTCTCCACGTATTCCACAGCGTATCCTGGCCGAAAGCAAAAGCCGGTATGGCGAAGGCTGCGACAATTAGCCAGAGCATTAACTTCCCTACAGGCCGGCTCATGATCGTGCTCCTCATCAGGCGTTCGTCCGTTCTTCCGCCGCACGGGCAAGGGCCAGTTGATCTCGAATCGCCATTTCCATGAGACAGGGATCGCAATATCCGTCGACGATGTCGTATCGCTCGGACCCCAACTGCCCGCGTGCCATGAACGTCGTCGGGTCCACCCATTGGTCCAGCTCAGTGCCGAGCTCCTCGCTGTATGGCTGGATCCTCCAGCATGACGCGCACATAAGAATAGATTTCTGGCCTTCCATGCTTCACGGTACACTGCGGTTCCTGCAGGCACTAACTAGGGCCTCTACCAGAAAGCGACGGACGGAGACCCCAGCAATGCGCCGTCGGTTATGAGGCGAAATCGATAAAAACCTTCTAGGTACGGGAGCTTCGAACCGACGAGACCCCTCGTGAAAATACCGGGGAGAGATTAAAAATAGAGGTGGACGCCGACGCCATACCACGAGGCCCGTTGCGTGTAAAACTGCCCGTCGGGAGACGGGCCGACGTAATACTCTGCCAGTAATTGAATCTGCCGGTCTCCAATACGCGCGTTTTCAAATTGCACCCCGGCCATGATCGATTGTCCGACTTGCCAGCTTGTGCGTTCGTTGCATTGAAAATCGCCATAGGCGACCGGGCGGAGTCTGCCTCCGAGAAACGTACGTGTGCTGACCAATTCAACTCCCCACTGTGTCGTCCCCCGTCCCAGATCCTCAGGAAACCGGTGCACGATGTATCCTCCCCCTCCGTATAGTCGCAGCCAGGGGAACAGTTGGTAAGACAATTTCACGTCGAGCTCTTCGTAGCTCAGATTGATGCGCGTGATGCCGGGATTATTCAGCAGAAACTCATCCCCTAAATGTGAACTCTGGTGCTGGATCCGCAGAAACCCCGACAATGCTCCCTTGCGGTAGCTGCTGAGGAATCCCACGCGATAATCTGCGTTGACGAGATCGATCGAAGCGGCGCTCACGTCGAAGATGCTGAAAACCCCGGCCTGTACCCCGAACTCCCATTCGCCATCCAGGAACGCCTTGTTGCGGTAGATTGCAAAGGTTTCCCCGAAGTCTGCGGCGAAGACGCCGGCGAGATTGAGGCCCTGGGTGAACTGCCGATAGGCGCCTGCGAACTGAGGCCATCGAGGATCGGCATGGAGGGGGGCAAACAGGGCGCCGTGCGGAAGCCATTTTGCGCCTGCCGTAGGGATCGTGGTTTCAACCGCATCTTTGGCGGGCGGAGGCGCTGCGGACTCCGCACCGCGGATTTCGACGTGCGACACGCCGGGGATCTGTTCAAGCGCCGAGACCACCTTGCCGCGGTCGATCGTGGCCAACGACTTGGTGGTGACGACTACTTCGCCGTCCCGGACTTCCACCGACGCATCCGTAATCCCGAATTCATGCTGGAGAATGCCGGTGGCGTAGCCGGCAATGAACTCATCAGAGGCTGATGCGGGCGCCGCGATGCTCCACAACACCCAGATCACGAACAACGCCCCGATCATTCGCGCGCGAACGCCCACTCAAACTCCTCACGTCGTGCTGGGCAAAGGGTATGTCCTGCGGATGGACCCATGCCGGGTGATTCCGCGCCATGCACCGCGAACTCAGAAGTGAACGTTCACTCCGATCGTGATCATGTGCCCCTTTGCCGTTAAACTTTCTTGTCGACGATGTTCTGGTCCTTAGCGTAAATGCGATCTTCTAGCCAGATGGCCAGCTCTCTTTCGATTGGCCTCGTGCTGTGGGCACAAAAAAACGGACCGAAAGCGGTGGCCTCGGTCCGTTCTTCTGTGAACGGCTGTTACTTGTTCAACTTGGCCATGCCGGTCTGAGCATCGACGTAGACGGTCTGGCTCTTATTGTTGTGATCGATGACTTCGATCTTCCAAATCGTCCGTCCGTCATCCTTGCCGAGATCGGCTTCGGCGGCCTTGCCTGGAACGACCTTGACGGCGCTCTTCACGGCTTCATCGAGCGGAATCTTCGCGCTTGCGACGAGTTCCTTGTTCGTCTCGAATAGCGCCCACGCCGGACCGGCTGACAACATACCAACGATCATGGCCGAGAGAATGAGCCTGAACATGGTGGCCTCCTTCACGTGAAAGTTATCTGACGGGTTCGCGTTCCACTTGATCCGGCTTAGTGCCTTGGAACCACTTGTCCGCCCAACCGGCAATATCGTCCTTCTGGGTCCCGTATCGTTCCTGCACCTTGCCCAGGAACTTCTCGTAATTGCCCTCGATCTGGACGAGATCGTCGTCTGTAATTTTTCCCCATTGACGCTTCAGTTCACCTTTGAATTGACCCCACTTCCCTTTAAAGACATCTGCGTTCATAGCCTTGCTCCTCCTTCTTGTATGGGCATTTCTCGCCACTCGTTCCACTCTATCTCGCAGAAGATGGCGCCAATGCTGGATGTTTCCCTGGCGGACAGGGGAACATGCCCGAGGCATTTGGAGGAAGTGAGAAAATCTCGGGAGCTATGTTTTCCGTGAAGATCTCAGCCGTTTGCGTATTGACGACGCTCAGGCGGTTGCGAATGGCTTTCACACCGAGGACCGTCTCGGCCAGGTGCGTTGCCTCGCGTGGAGCGAGGGGACTCATGGCCGCGCCTTCAAGCGTCAGTGCGCCTTGATTGACGTGGACGACGATCAGATTGTTGGCGGTCAGTGGGCTCGTACGCATGGCTTCCGCGATCGCGGTCTGCAGTTGCACATCCTAGGGCTTTTCTGCGGCCGACTGGGGGAATTCGTTGCGCACAGCCATGGCGCTGAACGCTACCATTCCCGAGAGGACGACGACGACGACCAAGAGGACAGTTTCAAAGCCTCCGTCGATCACGACAGATTAGGCTTCGCTCGTCATGAGCTGGCACCAGGAAATCCCCTCAGAGAGGGACGAATCGGCACTGCCGCTTCGATCTGCATCAATGCGAGCGACCGGCCCTTGAGATCGTAGTGGCTACCTTCCGTGATCAACGGGGCGTGGGCGGGCATGACGTCCTGGAACGTATTCAGCACGAGCTGCCACTGCACATTCGCCGGTGGCGTCGGAAGCATGAACTGAATCGGTTCATGGTGAGCGTTGATCAGCAGCAAAAACGTGTCGTCGAGAATCGGATTGCCCAGGTGATCCTTTTCCTCGATGCGGTCGCCCGCCAGTCTGACACCCAGGCAACGGACGTAGCCCTGCTTCCAATCGTCTTCGGTCATTTCCTGCCCGTCAGGGCGAAACCACGACAGATCCTTGATGTCGGCGCCATAGATGCTGCGGCCCTGAAAGAATTGCCGGCGACGAAAGACCGGATGGGCCGCACGCAATATGATCAACGAGCTGGTGAAGGTGAAGAGCGCCTGCTCCTCGCTCGAGATGTCCCAATTGAACCAGCTGATCTCATTGTCTTGGCAGTAGGCGTTGTTGTTCCCATGCTGCGTCCGCCCAATTTCATCGCCTCCGCAAATCATCGGTACGCCTTGAGACAGCAGGAGAGTCGCCAGCATATTACGCTGCTGCCGTGCCCTCAATTCCCGGATGGCCGGATCATCGGTCGGCCCTTCGACCCCGCAATTCCAGCTCTGGTTGTCGTCGGAACCGTCCTTGTTGTCTTCCTGGTTGGCTTCGTTGTGCTTCTGATCGTATGACACCAGATCGCGCAGAGTGAAGCCGTCGTGGGCGACGACGAAGTTGATGCTGGCGAACGGTTTGCGCCCGCTGCCTTCATACAGATCGCTGCTCCCGGACAGACGATACGCCAACTCACTCGTTTGCCCTCCGTCACCCTTCCAATAGCGCCTGATGGTATCCCGGTACTTGCCGTTCCATTCCGCCCAGCCGGCGGGGAAGTTTCCGACCTGATAGCCACCTTCGCCGATGTCCCATGGTTCGGCGATGAGTTTGAGCTGTGACAGGACAGGATCCTGCTGAATGATGTCCAAGAAGCCGCCGAGTCGGTCCACGTCGTGCAGCTCGCGGGCGAGCGCCGCCGCCAGATCGAACCGGAAGCCATCCACATGCATCTCAAGCGCCCAGTACCGGAGGCTATCCATGATGAGCTGAAGGGTTCGCTGATGCTGGACGTTGAGCGTGTTCCCTGTGCCCGTGTAGTCGAGGTAATACCGGGGTTGATCAGGCATGAGGCGGTAATAGGCCGCATTGTCGATGCCTCTGAACGACAGCGTGGGACCGAGGTGATTTCCTTCGGCAGTATGGTTGTACACGACATCAAGAATGACCTCGATGCCGGCGCTGTGCAGCGTCCTCACCATGGTTTTGAATTGATTGACCGCGTGCTCGGGATGCGTCGCATAACGCAGTTCGGGCGCAAAAAATCCGATGGTGTTGTAGCCCCAATAGTTGGTCAAACCTTTGTCGACCAGGTGTTTGTCGGCGACGAAGGCATGCACCGGCAGCAATTCAATCGCCGTCACGCCGAGCCGCTGGAGATACTCGATGACAGGCCGCGCCGCCAATCCCGCGTAGGTGCCTCGTAGTGCTTCCTGGATCAGCGGATGTTTTGCGGTGAAGCCCTTGACATGCATTTCATAGATGACGGTTTCACTCCACGGGCGCCGAAGGGGCTTGTCCTCTCCCCAGGTAAACGCCTGCTCAACGACGACTGATTTAGGAACCAGCGAGGCATTGTTGCGCTCGTCGAATGACAGATCGGCGTCAGGATGTCCGATGGTGTAACCGAACATCGAATCTGACCAGCGCAAGTCGCCGTGGAAGGCCTTGGCGTATGGGTCGATCAACAGCTTGTTCGGATTGAAACGGTGGCCGGCTTGCGGGTCATACGGCCCGCTCACGCGAAAGCCGTAGAGTTGTCCTGGCCGGGCCTCGGGAAGGAAGACATGCCACACCTGATTCGTGCGCTCTTCAATTCGAATGGTGTGCGTTTCTTTCTCCTGGTCGGGATGGTCAAACAGACACAGTTCCACTCCCGTCGCATTTTCGGAAAACAGGGCGAAGTTCACGCCTTCGCCGTCCCAGGTCGCGCCTAACGGATAGGGGTGACCGGGCCGCGTCGTCACACGTGGCATAGCATCGCTCCTTCATGTTCATCGCTGATCTTGTGGCGTTCCTCTCGTACGACTCCTCCTGCATTATCCAAAGACACGTTGCCCACCCTCCGAGTGATGTGAAGAGCCCGCCGTCCATTTAGGATTTCGCGAGCAGACTCGCGAGATCCTCCGCATGCTCTTCTTCCTTCGCGGTAATCTCTTCAAGCAGTCGTCTGGTCGTGGGATCATCGCCGCCGATGTAGTCAATCATCTGCCGATAGCTGTCGATGGCGATGCGTTCGGCCACGAGATCCTCCCTAATCATATCTTCCAGGGTAGTCCCTTCGGCGTACTGGGAGTGGCTGCGGTCCAGTAGACCTTCGGGGGAAAGATTCGGCTGACCGCCTAACTGGACGATCCGCTCGGCGATCGCATCCGCGTGCTCTTGCTCTTCTTTGGCGTGTTCAAGGAATTCGCTCTTCACGCTTTCCGAACTCATACCTTGCGCCATGAAGTAATGCCGCTTATAGCGTAATGTGCAGACCAACTCGGTGGCGAGCGCATCGTTGAGCAGACGGAGAACGACCGGCGCTTTCGCCTTATAGCCGGGCGTCATCGCGCCATTCTCTATGTGACGACGTGCACGTTCGCGAATGGTCTTGACATCGAGAACAAATTGTTGGTCCTGCATGGCAGCCTCCTTATCGTCAGTCGTGACGAAACTGTGTGTGCTGTATGTCGGTGCAGACGGTGAATGCCGGATAGGAGAGAGGACTCGGGCACACAATCGACCTGTTACGCTGCACGGGTGAGCATCCGATCTGACACCAAGGGGCACTTCCTCACGATCATCTGCCAAGCCCTTCGCCCCACCCGTGCCAGTCTGACCGAAGCGGTCTTTTGCTGGAAGAACGCCCAGTTATTGACATTAGACGCATCCGACTCCCACATCTTTGACTAACGTAAGCCGAGTGGGCAGGTCCCGACACTCGGAGTACCCCGAGTACTCAAGGGTATCAGCTAGGGGATGGCCTAGTTCTCGCATATACCTAAGTCGAGGTAAAAAAAGAGTGCGGTTTATTTCCTTGAACCGAAGGGCGAGTTTGTACCATGATGAGGGGCGGCCCTTTTTTGGCTGAATTGGACGAACATCCATGTCTTTACATACGCACACCGCAAAAGTACTCCTGGTGGACGACCATCCTCTTGTCCTGGAAAGCATCCGACAGCTGCTCGAACCGCACTTCACCATCGTCGGTATGGTGCAAGATTCCGGCGAGATCATCAGCCGGGCATTAGAGCAACGTCCGGATGTCATCTTATTGGACGCCTGCATGCCCGGTCTCAGCGGGTTTGCGGCGACCAAGCAACTGAAAAAACTGCTTCCATCCGTCAAGGTAATCCTTGTCACGATGCTCACGGAAGCCATCTCTATCAGCGAGGCATTCCGGGCCGGTGCGAGCGGCTACGTGCTGAAGCAATCGGCCTCGGATGAACTCCACGCGGCAATCGAGAGTGTGCTGGCAAACAAGCGTTTCTTATCTAAAAAGATCGATGCGGAAGTACGGGAAGCCGTGGAGCACGAATGGTTCAGACCTGAAGGGTACTCAAGCGATTTGACGGGCCGCCAACGGGAGATTTTGGTGTTGCTGGCCGAAGGACGGTCGACACGGGTTATTGCGCAACAGCTCAACATTTCGATGAAAACGGTAGAGTTTCACAAGGCCAACATCACGCGAAAGCTCGGCGTTCATACCACATCGGATTTGATCAAGTTCGCCCTCGCCCAAGGCATCACCACGCTACAGTTCTAAGCCGAGACTCCACGTTTCGGATCTCACCTTGTACATCTCCAATGTTGACGACACAGGCAGGATCTCGCCCAAGTCTGGGATGTGATCCGAGATGTGAAATCCGCAATTGAGACAATTGCGGCTAGTGGATTGAGGTCAGCCCTGCTGCGATCGCGTATTTTGTCAGTTCTGCGGCCGTCCGGAGCCTCAACTCCTTCATGATGCGCGTTTTGTGAAACTCCACCGTCTTCACAGAGACGTTGAGAATTGAAGCGATTTCTTTCGTCGCCTTTCCCTCGGCGACCAACTGCAACACTTCCCGCTGCCGCGAGCTCAATGTCTGGGCGAATCCCACGTTGACCTCTCCTGGTGCCGAGCCGGACGACGGATTGACCGCCTGATCAACGAGGCTCTGAGCCACCATGGGCGAAACGAACGTGCGTCCTTTTACGACTTCGCGGATGGCTTGGACCAATTCGGAGCCCACGGACTGTTTCAGCACGTAGCCGGAGACACCCACACGGAACGCTTGCGTGACGAAGTTCGGCTCCGAGTGCATGGTCAATACGATGATTTTGAGATTGGGATTGTTCTTTTTCAGCTGCTGGGAAGCATCAAGGCCGTTTAACAACGGGAGGGAAATGTCGACCACGACGATATCGGGCTGAAGTTTTCCTGCCGCCGCCACCAGTGAACGACCGTCGGCCACAATGCCGACCAATTCGTATTCCGGTTCCAACAGCTTCTGAATGCCCTCCGCCACGAGGACGTGATCATCTGCAAGTAGAATACGATAGGTTTCAGACATAGGGGTCACCCTCGCAAGGATTAGGGAAACGCTAGTGCCTTGCTAGTGTATGAAAGAAGTGTACCTGGCTTATGTACGCAGTCTCAAGGGGATCAATAGGGCCCTAAGCAAGGGGTTCTCCGAGGACGCGGGCCGCAGACTGCGGGTTGAGTGTGGGCGGATGGCTACATCACGTTCACGTCTTGGCGGTTTCCTCAAAGAGTATACGGGTTTCTCCTCAGCCTCTCGATTCGCTCCGATCGAGGGCCGGCCTTCCCGTACACGAACCCAGTGGCTCAATGGCTCTCTACGCTCATGAAGTCTTTCGTGCAATCTTCTTCTGATGGCTCGGACTGGTCTCGGGAAATACTCTGCTGGTGAAGAGCAAATTGCACCCTGAGGTGCGCCACTCATACCGTCTGAACGCTCGACAAGGGTGATCCCGCGCACTGCGTCGACTCGTTTGGACAATCTGTCTTTTATGACCCTGTTTCAGGACACGTTGTCCTGCTTTTCCCGACCATCTCTGGCAGCAACCCTTGAAAAGTTCCGGATTGTCCCCCACTACGCGAGCGGTGCGGTTCTTGCTGAGGGACGGCAACGCGCCTGTTTATCGGTGCAACGCGAGTGAGGCCGCGAGGCACCGACGACCATTCACCCACGGGTGGGCGCTCTGCAGATGCAGAGCCGTGGGGTTTGTCATCGAAAGGAGACCGTCACCATGAGCGTCACACTTCCCTTCACAATACCCACGCTGAGGAGATCGTTGATCGGAGCGGTTTCGATCCTTGCGATCGTTCCGCTGCTCTACTTTGCCGCATGTAGCGGTGGAGACGATGGCGGAGGAGGCGCTCCGCCGTCCAACAATCCACCGACCGGCGCCGCCAATCAATTTGCCTATATTATTGCTTCCGCCTCGAGTGAGATCCAGGCTAATAGCCTGGACGGAAGCGGCAATATAACTCCTATCGGCGGCAAGATTTCCACAGGTGTCAACCCGCACCACGTCGATGTGGATCGTGGCGGACGTTTTGTCTATGTGTCGAACCATGACTCGTCATTCTTGTCCGGCTGGCTGATCAATCAGGATGGCAGCCTGAATCCCATGAATCCCGCAGCAGGCTCGCCGGTGACGGCAGATGTTGAGCCCCATTCCTCCGTCATCGACCAGACTGACGCGTTTCTGTACGTGGTGTCGGGCACCGGCGCCAGCACCCTGACGGCGTATACGATCAATACGTCGACAGGCCTACCGACACCGATTGCCGGGCAGAGTTTTGCGGTGGGAACCCATGCCCATAACGTGACCATCTCCCCCAACAACCTATTCCTCTATGTGGCGGCCGAATCCTCGGGCGAGGTGTATGCGTTCAGCCGCAATACCACGACTGGCGCGCTTACAGCTCAAGGGGTCGTGAATGGCCTGATGACGTGTGATGCCGTTGTTGTTTCTAACAACAACGGATTCCTCTTCGCCGCGTATGAAAATGCCGTGGAAGTGTTTTCCATTAACCCGACGACCGGTGCGTTGACCAGGATCCCGCCTCCCAGCGCGTTTCCCACGAATGACCATGGGGGTGGATCTGGTCCTCATTCAATGGCACTCCATCCTAATGGGCTAACCTTGTACACAGCGAACTTGAACAGTAACACGGTCTCAGTGTTCGGCGTGAATACTAACACCGGGGTACTCACCGAACTCCAGAGTCCACCGATTCCGACCGGTGCTAATCCCAACTTTGTGGCCATTCACCCGAACGGAAGTTTTCTGTTCACCGCTGACAGAACAGCAACCGGTCAGTTGAGCCGATTTGCGATCAATGCTGATGGGACGTTGGCGACGCCTCCGACCACCATTCCAAATACTGGTCCTGGCACTAACGGCATCGGGATAACGAATTTCTAATAAGGCTTCCCGCTTCACTCCGCTTGACGGCGAGTGAAGCGGGAGGCGGTAAGGGTTAGAGCGATCAAGGGCCTGTAGGTAGTGTTTCCCGAAGCAGTGCGTTTTCGGAAGAGCGGTGGGCGTCCTGACGAGCTGGTCGTGTCCTGTCAGCAGGCGACATCGACAGCCGGATCGCAGTATAGCGGTCCGACTGTCGGGGGCCTCATGTACTGTGTGGCAGGATCTCTGGCTCCCAGTGGACTGCTCAGGGCTGGACCGCCGGGCATTCCGGGTAAACCGCGTCCTGCACCTAAAAATACGGGCGTGTTGCCCGGCGCACCGGCACCTGATTCGAGCTGATTGGTCGTTGCAGGCGTGATGACGTTTGCTGGAAGTCCACGCGTGGGCACCGATCCCGGCTGAACGGGTGAGATGGTGACCGACGATGACGCCTGAGGATTTTGGGTTTGGCTTCCTGGTAATGTCTGGGCGAACCCCGGTGACAGAGCAAGTGACAGGAAGAAGCTCAGTGCGGCAATGCCCACTGCACGTGGCATGTCGGTATTCTACCGTATCTGGTGCAATGAGCACCACAAATTCACCTCCCTGTCCATTCATCGGGATCGCGATCCATGGTCATTGTGCTCATGGGCGCCGCCGGTGCCGGCAAGACAACCGTGGGACGCCAATTGTCCGAAGAATTGCGATGGTTGTTTCTCGATGGCGACGACGTGCATCCTCTCGAGAACATCATCAAGATGGGTCGAGGCACGCCACTCACGGATGAGGACCGCCGTCCGTGGATCCAGGCACTGAGAAGGTCGATTGCCGAATGGCTCGAGCAGGAAATGAATGCGGTTCTGACCTGTTCACTGCTCACGCATGCGCACCGCGTTGCCGTCCTTGCGGGGTATGAGCCTCACGTTAAGCTCGTCTACCTTCAGGCCTCCCATGCGCTTCTTCACAAACGGCTGACTGCGCGCACCGGTCACTTTGCCGGGGTGGGGCTCCTCGAGAGCCAGATGGCGCTCCTCGAAGAGCCCACCCATGCGTTGACGCTCGATGCTTCCCAAGCTCCAGAGCGCCTGGTTCAGACCATCCGGAACACTTGGAATCTGTGAACCGCTTCAGTCTTTGGGATTGGCCGGTGTCTTTGTGGCCTCCTTGACCGGGGGTTCAATCCTGATCTGCGGCCCTTCGACTTTCGGCAGCAGACCGGCGCCGGGCTTTTCCAGCACCCGCCCGTCGGTAGCATTGCGAAGGTCCTGTCGCGAATGTGCATCATCGACCATCGCGGCTTGCTCGAGCGCCTTCGCGCCGGTCGCGTTGTGCTGACCGGGATCGTTTCCCAACGATTTGCCGGTGACCGGGTCGGTGGCTTTTCCCATCGGATAACCTTCGTGCTTCGGAAGCATGCTCGGATTCGCAGACGCGTATGCGGCGGCGACCATCAGTATCACGAGACTGAGTCCGATGGTTTTCAAGGCAGACATGTGGTCCTCCTTTCGCAAACGGCTTGCGGCGAAGTCGCCGGATGTCGGAGTTGTGGGATCGGGGGCCTGACCGGTGGCGTTGGGGGCTGAGGATCGGGCAGCGGAGGTTGAGGCGGTGGAAACGGATCAGGACTCGGCGGAGGCGGCGGGTCCGGATCAGGATTGGCTCGAGCGATGAAGACGGCTCGATTCATGGAAGAGTCAGGATAGCAAGAGCATCCATATGGGAAGCCTCGGTAGTGCCCTAGTCGTATTGAACAGCCTCGAGTGACAATCGAACAGGCCAGAGAGTTCACCAGGTGCGTGCGCTGCGACAGTGGGATAAGTGTACAGTCCAAGGAGGACGGTATGCCCAATCATAAACAGCGGAAAAAGAAGGGCGGGCGCAACAAGTCGAAAAAAGTCAAAGCCATGAGGCTCTCGGTCGAAACGCGGCGCGGAGAGCGACGGGGCGAATTGACGCGGGGGCGATTTAGGAAAGGTCTTGCGGATCAACCCGACCGCCAGGCATTCAAACCGGGCTCGGCCAACGACCTGTATAGCCGCAAAGCCGCTTGAGCAATATGATGACTAAGAGGAGGCGAAAAGGAGACGATGATGGAACGATCACTCATGGAACAGGCAGGCATCACAGATGAGCAAATACGCAATGCCATTGACCAGGGTGCGATCACAAAACAATACTTAGCGCAACCGCAACATGTCGTCAGCTCATTGAATCGCCTCCGTTCCACGGAGATTGCGAGCTACCTGCAATACAAGCAGCACGGGTATATGGCTGTGTCGTTGCTCTCTCCCGGCCTTAAGGCGGAATTCGAAGCGCATGCAGAGCAGGAGTTGGCTCATGCCGACCGGCTGGCCACCCGCATTCAGCAGCTCGGCGGCGTCCCGATCTTTGATCTTCAAGAGTTGGCAGGAAAGGCTGCGGCGATCGGCGTTCACCCGGAACAGGGCAGGACGCTCAGCGAAATGGTCATCGAGAATCTTTTGCTGGAGCGGCGTCAGGTCGAGGCCTATACCGCGCTGATCCGCGAACTTGGCGAGAAGGATCTCATCACACGTGAACTTCTGCTGGGTATCCTGGCGGAAACGGAAGCTCACGCGAGCGAATTGGCTGACTTCCTCAAACGGACCAGCGACAAACGGTAAGCAAGCACGTTTCTAGGAATCCGTGAACTCTTCACCGGTCATGTTTCGATGCCGGGTCCCAGGCCGATGCGGGCTCTGAGCAAATCGTGACGGGTGACCGAATACGCGACTTGGCCTTGTTTGACGACGGGGATGTTCAACAAGTGTTTTTCGTTCATGAGTCGAATCGCGTCCCCAATCGTGGTGGATTCGTCAGCGACGTAATGATTTGTGTTCATGACCCTGTCGGCGGTGACTGTGCTGAGGTCCTGGCCCGATTCGATCGCTCCCAGCAGATCGAATTCGCTGACGAATCCCACGAACCTGCCTGCGTCGTTCACGATCGGCGCGCCCGTTTCATGCGAGGACAAAAGCTCGAGGGCGATCGCTAACGCTGTTTCCTGTGGTTGAAACCGCAATCCATTTGTCCCATCGATCTCACCCAATGTGCGAAATCCACCTGCAGGGACACCTTCCATCGTCATAGCGTCCTCCCTGGCTATCTATAAATGATGGAGGAAGGATGCCAGGAAGAAGAAACTTGTGACACTAGCACGATCCCGAGGGGAGAGGTGCGAGACCGTTTGCGGGGAGGCAGTTATTTCGAGGCAGTTTCCTTGTGAATAATGGAAATACGGAGACCAATGGTCTGAGTGAGACGCCCGAGTAGACTGCTACTTCTTGTTTTGGATTTCCTTTGCAAGGGCTTCGGCTGCAGCTCTTCGACCGGAAACATTCCAATGCGTATCAAAGGGATGATACAACACTTTCCCTTGTCGCGCTAAGGCTCTGAAAGCAGGCATCAGGTTTACCATTTGTACCCCCTGCTCCTGCGAGACGGCTTCTAGGGCGCCTAAAGTGTTCATGTCAAACTGAAGCTGCTCGCGTATTTTTGCTAGAAAGCGACTACCGCTCTGGTGATCGAATTGGGACCCATACACTTCGAGCTTAGTGGGAATAAACACAATGATCGGAATGATCAGGTTTTGCACTGACAGGGCTTTAAATTGGCCAATCACTGTGCGGATGTGTTTCCATTCCTCGCGTTCAAGTAATTGAGATGTAGTGACATGTTGGTTCCAATAGTTGAAATACATCGGAACGAGAAGACCACCGAGTTGAATCATCCCCACATCGGGATGTACGGCATGTGAAATCGCCCCTTCGGTCGTAGCTGTCCGGGGGAATTGTTTACGCCAATGAATAATCGCGTTATATGTGTCGCGAAACGCATGAAGATATCTGATGAAGAAATTTCTTCGTCCCACGACAAAGGAGTAATAATCGCCCCCTTCTCCACCCCGTTGCCATCTGATGTACTGCCTCGTATCCTCGGCATCATTACCGCTAAAGAAGGCTAAAATGGCATACTGCGCCTTGCTCGCTGAGCCGTACCGTTTGAAGAGTTCCAAATATTGAGGCGGCCCATACCATCCTCTTCCCAGGTTCAGCGTCGATAAACCCGATTCCTGCTTGAGCAGTTCGCTCAAAGTCGAGTCATCCGACTCCCCAAATTCAATATATGAGTCCCCTATGACAACTATGTCGAAGGGCGGCTGCGAGCTATTCACACGGAAACCACTGTTGGTATACGACGCGTGATACCTGATGGGTGACACTTCAATGCCGAAGCCTGGCGAGTAACCATCGCCACGGAATTCAATAGCATCAACTACTTTATTGGGATGCCTTGGAACAAAAACCAGCGTGGGATCGGCCGCATACTCGGCGGCCTGTGCGTAATAGCGAATGTTCTGGAAGCTGACCGCTTTTCCCAGATCGGGGAAGGATTCTAGAAGAGAAAACAGCAAAAAGGTTGTTATGAAAAGAAGATAGAACAAAAAGAGGATGGTCTTGGTTGTCCTCCAGAGAATGGCCGGTATTGAGCTCGGTAGGGTCTTGAAGGTCACTCGATCTCAACAGGAGAGTACCTTATTCAGCGAAACCTAGTGGCTCTCTCGTAGCATCTTTGATCACGTATGACGATATAGATAAGTGATCTTGAGTTCAAGCCCTCACCAGGGTCAGCGTCTATGGTACGACAACGTCTACAATATCGATTCTTCTTTGATGACTATCGGTAGGAGTGCTCTGGAGGAACCCCTTAGGAGCGGTCGGTCATTGCTGGCGCGTTGCTGGGTTTCGCGCGATCCTTTTCATCCTGAGGCGAGAGGAAGAACATTAATCCTCCCGGACCATCTACTAAAAGCCACCGGCGACGGCAATCAATGCATAAATACTCGAGCACTCCAATGTCGCGATGTAACGCTCGGGTAGGCAACAGTGTACCGTCACATTTGGAACATAGCAGCGGATTCCGCTTTACTGGTTCCATTTTATCCTCATTGGCCGGATTCGCGAGGGGAGTTAAGTGACTAACGTAATTGCATAACAAGGCATTCGGCGTGACAAGAACTGACGCAATGTAGCCCTATCTAAAAATTACGTAAATAGGGACGGATGGCCCTAGAACGATTATGCGTCACTGACGAGCATTCATCTTCATCCTTGCATTGGAATCGGTCCGCAAAATAGAATGCGCCATATACTGGGAAAACTGCTTACGCCTACATCCGCAGTGAATAGTCGGGTATTCAATGCGCATTGTATTAAGCTTGGGCCTGGTTCTCTCGGTAGCGTGTTCTCAATCAAGTGGTGTCTTCAAATTGGGGCCGGACACATACATAACTTCGGCGGCTGCCTCTCCAAGTGCTGGGGCTTCACAAGCACAACGACTTGCCCTAAGCGAGGCTAATGAGTACTGCGCAAATATGGGCAAAACAGTCATGGTCATGAAGAGCAGCGATGTCATCAATGTTTATGGTGGCGGAAATTCCAAGATCACCTTCCGGTGTTTGGCTAAGGATCCAGGCCTACAGTCTCCAGGGGTCACGAAAACAGTGGACGTCACATTTGAGGATAGAACAAAATAAATGCTCCTTGTGTCCGTGCACCGTGCCGGCCTAAAGCCAATGCTGCCCTAGACTGTTGCAGAATTTCGCGTTCGATCGGGGGTTCTGTCTCCCACCGCCTGGTCGGTAAGTGTTTCGAAATCTCGCCCTCCTGTTATTCGCCTCTCCAAGCCTTCAACCCCCACACCTCACTTGCGTCGACCTCTCAACGCTCTTAAAATACATCTCCCCTAAGGCACTCATGTTAAGTTCGACTACATACCAGTCGCATTGGAAGCAAACCGCACTTCCTTATCTCGTCATCGTCATTGTCATTACACTCGCCCCCTGTCGTGAAGCGTCCGCTCAGGTCACGAACGAAGAACTGAGTAAGGAAACTGCTGCGCGCGAGTATGAGGTAGGAACTGATGCCAAACCAGTGGGCCTTGTCTTTGGCTTGCGGGCCGGAGCTGCCATCCCAACTCAGAAGGTCTTGAAGAATACCGGCAACGGCACAAGTATCGGCCCTTTGGTAAATGCAGAAGTGCTCTATGCCCTGCGAGAGTGGGTACGGGTAGGTATGATGCTCGAGTGGCACCAGCACAGCATCAACCTTTGGGGGCCGGAATTGGGTACGTTGGGCGTTTTTTCGATCCTGCCGACGGTGGAATTCCGTCCAGACCGTAGCACGAGGGAACGTCTCGGATGGGAATCGTTCGTGAATTACGATTTAGGATTGAGATCGCTTATCCCTTATGTGTCTCTCGGCCTCGGAGCGAATGTACACTCATTCAGTAACAGCAAGGAAGTCACAGACAGGGCTGGATCTTTCTCCACCACGTTTGCTCTGCGGGTGGCCACAGGAATCGATATTGCCCTTAATTCAAAATGGTCGTTGAACACGGAGGTGGCCTGGAATAGCGATAGTGGTACCTACAAATTCAACGGCCAAGAGGCGGATTTTAATGCCTCCACCCTGAATCTGCTCGTGGGAATCCGCACACAATTTTAGACGGTGCTTTCATTACCGTGGATGGCGAAATACGCCGTCGAAACCTACCTCAGATAATTGGAGCGGCCGCACCTAATCCGGAAAGGCGATTCCGAGCAACGCCAAACTCATGGGTTCTGAACAGAAGGACAGCCGTATTCGCATCCCACCGGCCCAGCATAGGCGGGAGTTACGAAGAAACCAAGGAATCTGCACTCGCTTGTAACGGAGAATGAGCGCCGCTGTGAACTGTCAAAACGTTAATGGGAGGCCTTGTTGCACCGGCAAGGAATGTTGCCCCAGTAAGCGGCAAGCCAGTCAGGTAAAGCATCCGCTATGGTGCAGGCAAGCAGCGATGCGCTGGCTTATCGTGGCGTACTGGCCGAATATGCATCCGTAGATCGACTTAACTGGGCGCGTAACTGTTGTGAAAGTGAGGTAAAAATGTTGAGAAGTGGGCTTCCTTCCATTGCCTCCACAATGCACCTGCCAAGGTCCTGGCCCGATCCTATGGTGACGGACCCGGGATTGTATTTCCTAGAATAAGTGATCGCTGATCCACCTAATCGAGACAGTAGTTGAAGAAGGCGCAGTACGTCTTGTCGCTCCATCTCAGATATTTCGAGACCAATCTGTCCCTTGTCACACCATTTCACAGTAGCGGTCTGGACATCTAAGTGAGCATTGTCAGGAAGCACGATGCGAGCGTACATCTCAACGCCCGATGCAATTTCTCGATCGGTAATAATGCACAATCCGCCAGCGGACAGATCTAGCGTCATGCCTTCCCCGGCGTAATCGGGATAGGCGAACTGAACCTTGTAGTGCACGGACCATCGCTCTGCAAAACGGGAATTGAGCGCATCGCGTGAATGTGGTGAATGCATCGGTACTCCCTCCGTGTAGTGGGCCTGGTCTAGGAATCCCGAGCGAACACTATTTACTGTACGAATCATTTCGTTGCTGCTCAACCCCTCGAACTGGTGTACCCCGTCAAGAACACATCGGCCAATAGAGAACGCAGATGGAGGAAACCCAGCAAGCCCAAGGATTTGCGCTCAAATGTTTGGGCCAAAAGTGCACACGTCGGTGAGGTCATTTGCCATCACCATGGCGTATGTGGATTTGTAGTCAGGAAACGCCAAGCCGGTTACGCGGGGCGGGCTGTGTTCTATCCTGACAATCTGACGGATGGCGGGCACGGTGGGTGCCAGCCCTGGCGGATATGGTGGAACTAGGGTTGCACCAACGGGCTGGTGAATTGGATTTGAAGGCGGCGGCTGAAGGGGACTTCTTCTGGATGGCCCTACACTACCGAGTTGAGCCGATGCAACAACACTTCATGGATACATGCGAACCGCTGATCCATCCTTTACTGCGTACGACCGGCTTTTACAATCGATGCAGACATATCGCAGTACCCAGCTCTCATTCTTCAGGGGAATCGGACGGTCGGGCAAGAGGACACCTTCACACTCACAGCACTGCAGCGGATCAATTTTTGATATTTCCATGTTTTGTGAGGGTAATGGGGAATCAAATTCGAATAAACCCCTCGTAAGCGGTATATGGAGGCAATAACGAGCAGAGACGTGGGCTGTGTGACGACGCACAAACGCAAACATTTTGGTGCGCCCGACAGGAGTTGAACCTAACCCCCAGATCCGTAGTCCTCTTAAAAGGATAGTGACGGAGAACGACGAAGAGTAATTGTAGGTGATGATCTATTTGTAAACCAAGCTTTTTCCCAGCCGTTAACTGTTACAGAAAGCGATTGCGGTGGATTGGTGATCGAGGCCAGAACCGTTAACAAACCGTGACCGGAACCGTGACTAGGTAGGGGGGTATCAAAGGCGACGCACCCCCCATGGAGTCCTCTTCGACTAGCCTTACAGAACTGCCGCGCTAGCTCTCTACCCGTCAGGAGAAAGAGCGTTAGGCTTTCGCTTAGGTGGCGCTTGTTTGTAAAATCTCGATTGCCGGTGCTACGTTACCATCAGACCAAACAGTTTTAGGTTAACGTCCTAAATGCCAACGGCAGTGGTGAACGGTCATTTATTCACTTCCATTAAAGATAGATTTACATGATGGCTCAGGTCGAAGCACAGCTTGATAAGAGAAGCATCGAACGAGAAAATGGGCACTGCTGGACTGTAATTGTGCCCGAGATTGTGTCGGGAGATAGCAACTCTACGGTCGTATCCACATTGGTGCTTTATGAGGACGGGAGACCTCTTGGTCCATCACGCTCCTTGCACGACGACATCCGCAAAATAGGCTGTGGTCGCTTTTCACACTGGGGTGACGTGCTCTATTTTTCCACCTCAGATAATTCTGACCCGAGAACTTCCGGTCGAACATACATAGCAAAGGGGCCAAGGCGTGAGGGTTATGTTCCTCACGCAAGAGTCTTGAGAGGGTACGAAGTCGTGCCGTCATTTTTCGGCCAGCCTCTCCTCAACCAAGCGCTAATTGAGGATATGGAGAATCATGCGGAGTCTGCGGGCAAGTCTTCATGGGGAACGCGGAACGTGTTGCACGCTTTCGTTCTTTCGCTCAGGCCGGAGACAATCCTTGAGATTGGTGCCCATATTGGTTCAGCGAGTGTGGTGATGGGCGCGGCACTTAAGGCCAATAGGTTTGGAAGGCTGTACTGTCTCGAGCCTCAAGAGCATTATTTCAAGCTACTGTCCGAATTTGTTGCGGCGGCTGGCCTGACAGATTTCGTGTTTCCGCTGCAGATGTTTTCTACTGAGCCAGCTTTGCGGAAAATATTGCCCGCACAAGTTGAGATGATTTATGTGGATGCAAACCACTCATATTCGCACGCTCTCAGGGATCTCGAATTTTCCGATAGTCTGCTAGCCGACAATGGATTGATCCTGCTGGACGACGTAGGGCCGACGGTTTCACCGCAACTCGATACGGAGCACCGAGGCGGGGTTAGGCAAGCGGTGCTTGACTTCTCTAGACAACGAAATGATCTGAAGATTGTCTTCCTTGAACCTCCTTTTTGGCTAAATCCATGCGGTCTCGGAATCATCTGTAAGCAGAAGATTGTGGACCGATCGGAGCGACAAATGAGAGGGGGTCTTTTTCGGCGGAGCGGAGGGTCGAATGAGGACTCCCAGGCCTAGTTATTAATTGGCCATCCGTACCCCTTCAAATATGCTCCGACGATGACGGTCTGTCACGTGTTAGAGCCTAAATGTAGTCAACTCCAAGTCCTCGCTAGGAACCGCCTTAGTCTGCGCATTCAATCTTGATAATTCAAAAGATTCACGTTAATAAGCATCTTCCTTTGCCATTATATCCCACTCACCTTGTCCCTAAGCTTGAATCCGTGTCTAGAGCTAAAACCAAACCGCTCGTCCTATCAATTGTCACTATTTTAATAGGCGTTGTCTGCGCCTTCATCTTGGGAGAGATCTTGTTACGCATCTACCAACAATTCAATCCTACATTTGTCTTTCCTGACAGATCCTACAATCGATTCCGTGGCAAACCGTATGCTGATGATTATAATTTCAAGTTAAACTCCAAGGGCTTTAAAGATCTAGAGTTCGCAAAGCAAAAACAAACGGAGTCCATCCGGATCGTCGGCATTGGAGACTCATTCGTGTTTGGGGTAGTGCCATACGAGTATAACTTTTTAACATTGCTAGAAGATCGCCTTCGCGCCGAGGGATTGCCGGTCGAAATCCTCAATATGGGAATTCCAGGTACATCGCCCAGTGAATACCTGTCTATCTTTCTCCACGAAGGCTTGGATCTTCAGGCCGACATAGTTATGGTGTGCATATTTGTCGGGAATGATTTCGAGGAAGTTGGCAGACCTCCTCTAATCCAATCTTATATCGGTTCATTGATCCGATACCTATTTATCCGGCAAAAAGAATGGAAAGGCAATGTCGTTCATTCTGCGAAGGTCTACCTGGATGAGCAGGAGGGAATGTCAGAGAATAAATATCTCGAGATTGAAGCGCAGAGAAGCCACGTATTTCGGCGTCATGATGAGCTGTTCGCAAAAACGTTTCAAAACACTGTTCTCTACTTAAAGCAAATACGTGATATCTGCCATCAACAGCAATGCGACCTTGTGGTGGTCGTTATGCCTGACGAAATGCAGGTCGATAAGGATTTGCAGAAGAGGGTTATGAGCAAGATAGGAGCGATAAAGCCCGATGAATGGGATTTTAGTCTGCCAAACCGCCTGCTAGCATCAGAGCTAGAAAAACTTGGCATTGACTTCATAGATTTACTCGATGCATTTAAAGCAAGATCACATGAAATGCATCTATACAGGCCTCAAGACTCGCATTGGAATATCGCCGGTAATAGGATCGCTGCTGATGTCTTAGCTTCGCAACTGCCATTGATTCTCGACAAACGGTGAGTGTCGTAGGCAAACTGCTGCCGTATTGTGTCTAAACCATGGCAGAACTACTATGCCCGATTCGTGTTTTAGTGGTTTCGCCGAGAGTGGGTTGTCTTGGGGCCGGTGATGGCGGTGGAAGTGGTGGTGGCGGCGGCCAGGTTACCATCACATTTGGCGCTGGAACAAATCCTGGCGGGATTGCATCAGCAACGCCTCGATTTGCTTTTGCCAGCAACGACGATAATACCATTTCTTAAATACAAAATAGAGTCCGTCCCTTAGGATCGAGCCAAGGCTAGAGGTGAGGAAGTCTTGCTCCAACCGTGACCCAAAACCGTGACCGGACAATTAGGGGAGAGTACCGAGGCGAGACAAGTCCTTGATTCTGTGGTGCGCCCGACAGGAGTTGAACCTGTAACCCCCAGATCCGTAGTCTGGTGCTCTATCCATTGAGCTACGGGCGCGCATTTGAAGATGTTCCGAGATGAGTGTTGAGTGAAGGGCTCAAAGGGCGCTAATGGCTAGGCGGGGAAAACCGCAGCGACCTGCTACTGCACTCAGCACTCACACTCAGAACTGCAGTAGCAAGCGGTTATACAGGGCAAGAGGTTGACTGGTCAAGGGTGATCACGTCGAGCAGACTTTGTTAGTAGACCGATTTACTCACCTCGGATGAGGGCTGGCTCTCGTTTCCCGCACTATCGACCGCCGTGAGTGAGAAGTAATAGGTGCGCCCACCTGTGAGATTTCCGACGGTGTAACTGGTCGTGTTTCCCACAGACATAGGCGGACCGTACAGGCCCGGTTGGGTTCCCATGTAGACATTGTATCCGGTGACGTCAGTTTCCGTATTGGCATCCCAAGTGAGCGTCGCCGTACCGGTCGTGGTGGGTATCGTCAACGTGAGCGTGACTGGAATGGCCTGAGGACTATTGGATGATCCGGACGCCGCCACGGTAATGACGGTGTTATACGATCCGGCGGCTAAACCGGTCGTCGACACACTTGCACTGATGCTATCGGTCTCGGTGGTCGTGGTCCCGCTCGCGATGTTGAGGCCGAGCCATGCGGCTGTTTTGGTCAGCGTCCAGGTCAACGTGCCGCCAGTCGGATTTGACACAGTGATCGGTTTGGCCAGAGGCGATGGACCTCCTGCTACGCCCGAGAAACTCAAGCTCATGGGATTGAGCAGAATGCTTGGGGTGACAGTCGCAGTGGCTGTGGCACTGCCGGCCGTGACGGTCAAGGTCACCGGAACTGGTGTGACCTGCATTCGGTCGTTCTTGTCGGTTATGGCGATGCGAATGGTCCCACTATAAGTGCCAGTGGCCATCCCTGTGGCGTTGACTTGAACCACAATCTGATCCTGTTCGCGCGATATTGTGCCTGACGGTGGACTGATCGCAATCCATGCCACATCGCCGGACGCAGTCCAGGGGCGGGGGACCAGAGATTTCTTGCTAAACGTCACGCTTTGAGACGGTGGTGTGGGACTGGTCATTGATGCAGCATAGGAAAGCGTCGCCGGGGCGACTGGGAATGCGAGTCCTTCCGATGCCATTGCAGACGCGGCGAGGAACAATGCGGTCCGGAGAGTGGTGACAAGCGCCGCAGTGTGAATGTAGCTCATTGCCGCCTCCTAGTGGTCGTGTGGAACGTAGCAACGTACATGCCACCATGCTGGACGGAGACCTTGTCTCTAAGCTCGTCCGAATTCCTTTAAAAATTGCAAGAACATCGACTGAACCTGGAAATTCGCTGTAGGAACTACCAGGCGTTGGTGTGCAGCATTGAGCATTCTTCAGAGCGTTCTGCCGAAAAAGAACACAAAAGAATGTTCAGATTGTCCAAACTCCAGTAGGATAGGCCTAACCTTTTCAGGAGCGCAGTCTGACATGCCAAACCTCCATATTGTTTCAGATGACGCCGCGCCTGCCGCCAGTCCAGCACCGGCCGTGTTTCCGGTCAAACTAGTCATGCAATGGTGTATCGGCATCCTTGTAGCCTTCGTGCTGGGGAGCTGGCTTGTCTGGTGGGCCGCCCTGGTGCAGCGCGCCTTTGCACTCGAGGACATCCGGTCGGCCTGTCAGCGGGTCATGCCTGAAGCCGTGGACCGCTGCATCGACACGGTCACCATCCAACGAGGAGGCGCTCGACGATGAAACTGCGATTCGCTGTCGCAGCACTGCTCATGTTGGCAGGCGTCGAAAGCCAGGCGGTGTTCGCCCAGGATACGGAAGAGCGGCGTCCGAGATTCGAGCTGGGTCTCGGGGCCTGGATCAGTACCGGAGAAACCAAGTGGGCGCACAACGCATCTTCGATCCCAGGACTTGGGGATCCGACCTCGAAGCTGACGTATCAGGACGTCGGCACCAACGTCTTTGAAGTCACCGCTAAACTCTGGATCACTCCCAAGTGGTTCGGGCGACTCACCGGCGGATATGCCGGAATCGGCGGAGGACGGCTGACCGACGACGATTACCTGGCGGTCGACGGCGGAGCGCCGTCATCGCAAACGATCAGCGACATCAAGGGCGACAGCATGTGGTATCTCAATGCGGACGTCGGCAGGCGGATTGTGGAGTTTCCTCATGCTCGAGGCTACTTGGAGGTCTTCGGTGGCTACCAGTACTGGTACCAGCGTTATACCGCCAATGGGCTAGGGCAGGTGTCTTGCTCGACGGCCGGGCAAACTGTCGATCTGGATCCCGGCATCCCCGGCACTCAGCCTTTGTGCAATCCGAACAGCTCAGTCAGCAGCACCATTCCCGTCATCACCAATACGACGCAGTGGCATTCGATCCGGGTCGGAGGAACGATCGAATACCGGTTCACGCGCCGGCTGAGCCTCCAAAGCACCGTGGCATTGATTCCAGTGAGCATTGTCGACAACACGGATGTCCATCATCTGCGCCCCGACTTGGCTCAAAACCCAAGCCTCTCGATGTTGGGGTATGGCATCGGTGCCGATGCGGACATCGGCGCGCGCTTCATGATCATCAAAAATTTCTTTGCGAGCGTCGGCTATCGTATCTGGTGGAATCGGATGCTTGACGGCAACGTGACCTTTCACAGCGCGAACGGCACCTCGGATGAATTTCCGCTCACGGAGCTTCAGACGTTCCGCCAAGGCCTCACGTTTGGCTTGAACTATTCATTTTAACCGGCTGTTGACGCTGCGGTCATCTGCTTTGTTGCGACATGCCACACAACGCACGCCTTCACCGCTTCGTTGCTGCGGATCGTCTTTCGAAACAGCCTATGAATGATGATGGGACGTGTTACCGACGGCGGCCGGAAGGCATAGTTTCGTCTTCGTAGCGGGCGAACAGGCGTCTGGCTTCCGGATGCAAGTAGTTTGGGTGGCCGTGAGGAATGCCGACTGTCCGGAAAAGCGGTGTCAGCTTGCCGTCTGGATGAAGGTAGCCGGCCCGTAAAGGTACCGTCCGCTTGCTGTGCTTGATTAAGTAACAGGGGGTAATACGGATGGATGTCAGCCAGTCGGCGATATCGTGCGGATTACCGATGGAGGCGGAGAGGAGCAAGAGTCTCGCTTGAGACGGGCAGAAGATAATGGTTTCTTCCCAGACGACTCCACGTTCCGGATCCGCGAGGTACTGGGATTCGTCCATGATCACGAGCCCTAAGGTGTCGAGCCGCAAATCGATTTCTCCACCGGCCGCGTCATAGAGCAGATTGCGCAGGATTTCGGTGGTCATGATCAAGAGCGGCGCCTGGGCGTTGTCGCGCCGGTCCCCCGTCAGAATCCCGACCCGTTCTGCGCCGAAGATGCGACAAAATTCAGTATATTTCGTGTTCGACAGCGCCTTGAGCGGCGACGTGTAGATCACCGTGCGGTTTTCCTCCATGGCGCGCCGTGCCGCCTCCACAGCGACATAGGTTTTTCCGCTTCCCGTCGGCACGCTCACGATCACATCGCCCTGTTGCAGCTTTGCCAGCGCTTCTTCCTGCCAAGGGTCGGGGACGAACGGCTGGGGTGGAGGTACGCCGATCCCTTCGAGCCAGGCACCGAGTGCAACGGGAGGTTCATGATGTTCCGGTTCGTGATGGGCAGGATGTGGGCGACCGTGCCCCGCTGCTCTCGGCCGCTCGACGGCGGGCCGTGCGGCAGGTCCGGCTGGATGGGACTGTCGGTCGGCGATCAACGCCAGTAAATCCGATTCGAAACCTTGACGATTTTCCGCCGAGTGTCGCAGCAACAGTTCGATCAGTCGACGCTTCCCTGCACGAAAATGCCGATGCACCCGGCCGCGTGCGAGACGATGCAGAAGTTCAACCGGTTGTTCGACGAGAAGCCGTTCGAGTTCTTCAGTGGTCACGAGTGCGCTCGATCTGTGTCATGGAAGTTCTTCCAACACGCCTCGACGAAGTGTCGCAATCGCTTGTGAGGCGCTTTCCGCCAGCGACGGGTGCGTATGCCTCAACCCATGCAGCTGCGAGAGAAATTCTAGCGTCCGCGCGAGTAACCGATAAATGTCGCCTTCCGCCATGGTGGTTTTCTTGCACAGTCCGATCCACGTGAGCGTCGGATCACCAATCCACTGTTCGGTGATCGCGGCGATGTCGGCCCGGAGAAGCGGAGGATCTTCGAATGGCGAGAGCGATTCAGCCAATTTTCGCACCTGCGCCAGAAGAGAGGCGAGGCCCGGGCTGATGCGCGGGAATGCGCCCGGGCGGTCATCGTCGTGAGCAATGCTCGACATCACAGCGGCCAATAATGCCGGCGAGGCGCCCGAGAAGGCCTCCGCACGGACGAGCTCGGTGATCAAGAGCGAATGGTCGATGCGGATGAGCCTGGCCCATTCACCGGTTTCCGTCAGTTGCACGGTGGGCGAGAGGTAGCCGAAGCGCTGCAGGGCATCGATTTTTTCCTGAAAGCGGTGCCACAGACTGGTTCGGAGCGCCTGAATCGCTTTCGTATGACGCTGCTGTTCCTGGCGGAGCTTTGAAGCATGGGCGTGATCTTTCTGGCATGCGGACCGCGATGGGCAGGTCGGGCAGGAAAAATCACCTAACGTCTGCACGATGGCGTCGGGAATCAACTCCTCTTTGGGGACCAGAATCGGCAGGACGGGCAGGCGAGGGGGCAACTCTTCCAATTCGCGGAGCAGCTGTTCGATGCTGTCCGGCGTGCACCAGGGATAGACCGGGGCTTCCATGCAGTCCAGCACATGGTCGAACACCTCGGTGACGATTGCCGCCGGACATTCCGTGATCGCGCCTCCCGGCCGCAGCAACGTCACCATTGGACTTTTCTGTCCCTTGCTCCGGTATTGCCTCAACACGACACCGCGGCTTTTTGAGAGGCCTGCCACCCGTCCGGTTGTCAGGAAATGAAACCGCGCCGCCACTTCGGGTGGCTCATGTCTTCTCATAGGAGTGCGGTGCGTCCGCTGGCGGCGGACATGGTCGAACAACTGCCACTGGGAAATCCAGTCTGTACACACGCGGGGGCCATAGGGTTCGAGTTGCCGGTGTATCTCGTCGAGTTTTCGTTCGAGCACCTCGGCACGCTGATTCAGTTGGAATTGGGCAAAACTCTTCGCGAGGATGGCCTGCATCTGGTCGAGCGGGTGGGCCTTGAGCAGATTCAGCACCATCGGATAGCTGATCACGAACTGGCTGTTGATCGCTTCCGGCTGTCCCGTCAGGCCCTTGGTGATGACGCCGAGATCAATGTACGGCGAAGGCGTCACGATTGCAAAGCCCACGAGATCTTTCCCGCGACGCCCCGCGCGGCCGGCGACCTGCTGGACTTCGCCGATCGTGAGGTCCGTAAAATCGCGAGCCTTGCGGATGCTGGATTGGGTAATCACCACGGTCCGCGCGGGAAAATCGACGCCCGCCGCCAAGGTCGTCGTCGCAAACACCGCGTCGAGACAGCCATGTCGCATCAATTCCTCGACGGCAATTTTCCAGGAAGGCAGATGGCCGGCATGATGCGCTGCGACCCCGATGCGCTGGACCGTCGGTATCAGCGGATGCTCGGCGATGCTCGGATATTGGTCGATGACCTGCCTGAGGACATTGCCGATTGCCTCCTGGCGGACCGGAGGCAGGAAAGAGCGCGTATGATCGAAAGACTCCATCGCTTCATCGCAGGCGCGTCTCGACGTCAGGAACACGATGGCGGGGGTGAGGTGTTTCTGCCGGAGGGCTTCTATCAGGTCAACCGGATGTATCGAGGGAGGCATTCAGCTTCATACCCTTCGAAATGACAACAAGACCGGATTCCGTGACCTTGAAGCGTTGGGCATCGGCAGCGAGATCGTATCCAATCTCGGTCTTGGGGGGGATACTGACATCCTTGTCGATGATGGCGCGCCTGATGCGGCACTGTTCGCCGATCACCACATTTTCCATGATCACCGACTCCCGGACATCCGCATGGTCCTGAACGCGCACGTTGGGGGAGAGGACCGAGGTCTGGACTCGGCCCCCGGCGATGATGCACCCGCCGCACACAATAGAATCCAAGGCGACGCCCATGCGGCCGCCCTGGTAATCCTGTGCGAACACGAACTTGGCCGGCGGGAATTGGCCTTGATACGTGCGGATGGGCCACTGCTGGTCGTACAGATTAAACAGTGGATCGACGGCAACCAAATCGAGGTTGGCTTCCCAGTAGGCGTCCAGCGTTCCGATATCGCGCCAGTACTTGACGGCCTTCTTATTGGCGTCCTGGAAATTGAACGCGTAGACCCGGCGAGAGCCGATCATGCGTGGAATGATGTTCCGGCCGAAATCGTGCGCCGTGTTCTCCTGGGCGTCGGCGATCAACTCCTCTCGCAAGCTTTTCGCGCGGAAGAGGTAGATGCCCATCGAGGCGAAGGCTTTGGAGGGATCGCCGGGAATGTGAGTCGCATTCGACGGTTTTTCATTGAATTCCTGAACAGCGAAATCCTCGTCGACGCTCATGATGCCGAACCGCTTGGATTCCTCGATCGGGATGTCCAAGGCGCCAACGACGACGTCCGCGCTTTTGGCGATGAGCCAATGGAACATTTCCATGTAGTTCATCTTATAGATGTGATCTCCCGCGAGCACGAGCACGTATTCCGGCTGGTCGGTGTCGAGCAAGAACAGGTTCTGATACACGGCATCAGCAGTGCCGCGGTACCATTCTTCGCTGATCCGTTGCTGCGGAGGAATCGACGCAATGTATTCACCCAGTTCGGCGTTATAGACGTCCCAGCCGGTGCGGATGTGGCGGTCGAGGGAGTGCGACTTGTACTGAATCAAGACGGCGACTTTCCGCAGTCCGGAGTTCAGGCAGTTGCTCAGTGTGAAGTCGATGATGCGGTACTTTCCCCCGAACGGGACGGCGGGCTTGGCTCGGTGCTCGGTGAGCGGATGCAGCCGTTCGCCTCGGCCTCCGGCCAGCACCATGGTAAAGATATTCTGCATGGCCGCGATTGTAGCAGGAACCCTGAGCAAATAGAAAGAAAGCGAATCCGTTGACATCCGCTGTGGGGCAGTTGATACTACGAACCACACCGGTGATTGTTCATTCGAGCGGTGGGCTGAAGGGGTGGATATGAAACAGGATGTGCTGGTGTCGTCCCTGGCGAAAAAAGTCGTCGTCGCTTCCAAGAAAAAGTCTGCTTCTGAAGACGATCAGGAAGGCCTTCGCTGGCGTCTCGAACATCTCGAGTCGCAAATGCAGAAACTCTCCGAACTGGTTCGGGACCATGCGGAAGATGTCGACCGCCTGGTCCGGATCGTTGCCGAGGACCGCAACGCGATCCGCCAGCAGCTGTTGCGGAAGCATCATGAGCAGGTGCGGGTGCGCAAGCACTTGCGTGCGTCCAATTCTAAACCCGATATGGACCTGTAGTTGCCCGCCGCCCTCCTCCCACATTCCCCGCACGGTAAAAACCTTCAACGATTCGCCGCCGCTCGATCCTCAGTAACTAAGTGCTGATTTATCCTCAGATTATTTGCATCGTCTGTCGGACACTGTATAATGCAGCTGATCCTATGAGGTGGGTTCCATGATCGCCTCGACGCGCACTTGTCGTCTGCGAGGAACCATACGTGTTTCGGCAAGATAGGCGATCGGGCTGTTCGACGTTGTTACTCGCCGGTTTGCTTCTCGTTTTACCAGTTCAAGCCTGGTCCGCCACACCCCCTGTTCCTCCGGCCGCCGAGCAGCGCGCGCCAGGCTCCATTCGACTCAGCCTGACCGACGCCTTGGCCCTGTTTCTGCAGCAGAATCTCGACGTCCTCATCGCGAAATACGGCATCGAGTACAGCAAAGGGCAACAGATCACCGCGAGATTATTTCCCAATCCGGTCGCGTCAATTGGTACGTTGAGTTCGTATACTCAAGGCAGAACCCTGTCTACCGGTGGACAGCTTTTCTTTCAAGCCCAACAGCTATTTGAACTGGCCGGCAAGCGAGGATACCGGATCGAAAGCGCGGGATTCGGGGCGCAGTCCGCTGAAGCGGCGTTCGAGGATGCCGTTCGTCAACTGGGGTTTACCGTCAAGGACAGTTACTATCGGGTGCAGTTGGCACAGCGACGGTTGGCCCTGGCGGAAGAGAACCGCGACCGGTTCTCTCGGATTCTCGACATCAATACGATCCGTTTCAAAAAGGGGTATATCGCCGAAGTCGACCTCATCCGGATCCGTCTGCAAATGGTCGATTTCCACTCGATGGTCATTCAATCCCTGCAGGAGGCGGAATCGGCTCGAGGGGACCTGCGGCAACTGCTCCGTCTCTCACCGGCGCTCACGCTGGAACTGACCACCGATTTGGAGTTCAGGCGTCTCGATCCCGAGATCGGAAAATTGCGGCTGGTCGCGGTGGATGTTCGGCCGGACGTGCGGTCCAAACGGTTCACGTTTTCGCAGCGGGAAGCTGATCTGCGGCTGGCGCAGGCCTATCGAGTGCCGGACGTCACCGTCGGCGCCGGGTACGCCATACAAGGATCGTTAGGACCCGATAACCCCCAGCAGTGGGCGCTCAATTTCGGCTTGCCGGTTCCGCTTTTCAACCGCAATCAGGGCGGGATCAGGCAGGCAGAAGTTGCCGTGCAGACGGCCGAAGCGGACTTGAATAAGGCCCTCAATGTGGTTGAGAATGAAGTGGAAGTCGCCTACCGGAATCTCATGCACAGCCGGCGGTTGGTGGAAGCCTACGTAGGCGGAGTGCTGGACGATGCGCGCGCCACCTTCACCATCGTCGAACGAGCGTATGAACGGGGAGGGGCCACCATTCTCGATCTGCTCGACGCCGCGCGAACCTCGCGCACGATTCAACAGAACTACATCGAAGCCCTGTTCAACTACCAGCGGAACGTGCTGCAACTGGAATCGGCGGTCGGCCAAGAGATTGCCTCATGATCACATCTGTTAACAGATCCCTTTTCTCTGTTGTGGCTCTATCGTTGCTTTGCCTCACCGCCTGTGGGAAGGGAGACCAACCGGCCAATTCGGACGCCGCCACCCCTCCGCACGGAAAGACCCGCACTCTTCCTCAGGACGCCACTCCTCGCGTCGAAACCGGCGTCGTGGATTACGGCGGGATGCAGCAGGATCTTAGTTTGTCCGGCAAGATTGCCTACGGCGAAGACCGTTACTCCAAGATCTCCTCTCCGTTGCAAGGACGTGTCGTCGAGGTCCGGGCGCATCTGGGCGACCGGGTCAAGGCCGGAGCGGTTCTTCTGGTCATCGATAGCCCGGATATCGCGCAAGCCTATTCAGAATACGTCAAGGAAGACTCGGACTTGCAGTACGCCACCCGCTCCCACGAGCTGGCGAAAGATCTCTACTCCAACAAGGCCCTGCCGCTGAAAGACCTGAAGCAGGCGGAGAATGAACTGGTGAAGGCCAGGGCGGAGTTCCGGCGGGCCAAGGAACGGCTGTTGTCCTTGCGCGTGCCTGCCGAGGAATTGAACAAACCTCTTGATAAGCAGCAAATCACCTCTCGATTTGAGATGAAGAGTCCGCTGACGGGCATCGTGGTCGAGCGTGTGGTGACGCCAGGACAGTCGGTCGGCGGCGACGCCAACCAGGTCCTCTTTACGGTGGCGGATCTCGATATGCTGCAAGTCGTCGCCGACGTCTACGAGCGGGATCTGGCGTTGGTGAAGGAGGGGCAGTTTGCCAAGGTCAAGGTGGAGGCCTATCCCGAAGTTGATTTTCCCGCGACTGTGGCCTCGGTGGGCGATGTCGTCGATCCGGCCAGCCGGACGATCAAGCTACGAGCCTGGGTGAACAATCAGGACCATCGACTGAAGCCTGAAATGTTCGCCCGCCTGCATATTCAAGTGGGCGATGCGACGAAAATCCTCGTCGTGCCAAAAGAGGCGGTGTTGGAATCCGACGGCAAACAATTCGTGTTCGTCGTCGAAGAGCCCAACCGCTACGTCAGGCACGAGGTCAAAGTTTCAAATTTCACCCCCGATCAGATGCGCGTGCTTGAGGGGCTGACGCCAGGCCAGCGGATCGTGACCAAAGGCGCGGTGTTGATCAAAGGCCAAGAAGTCAAAGGTGGCTGAACGGGTGCACCCTCCTGTTTCTCCAGATTTCCCGGGTTCATTGATATAGATGATCGCCCGTCTCGTCGAGATATCCCTCGTCCAGCGCATCCTGCTCTGCGCATTGGGACTGGCGCTGCTGTTCGGTGGGCTCTACTCGTTTCATCTGCTCGATATTATCGCGTATCCGGACCCTTCCCCTCCCATGGTCGAGCTGATCACCCAGAATCCGGGGTGGTCGGCTGAAGAAATCGAACGGCAAATCACCATCCCTATGGAGGTGGCGCTGACCGGGATGCCCGGCTTGACCGACATCCGCTCCCTCTCGATTTTCGGTCTGAGCGACATCAAGGTCTACTTCGATTTCGGCACTGACATCTTTCGCGACCGGCAGGAAGTACTCAACCGCGTGGCATCGGTGGAGTTTCCGCCCGGCGTCCAACCGGCGCTGTCCCCGTGGTGGGCGATCGCCGAGATTTACCGCTATGAGCTCACCGGAGAGCCGGGTGTCAGCTTGACGGAGTTGAAAACGGTGCAGGACTGGGAGGTGCGCCGGGGGTTCCGCCGCATTCCCGGCGTGATCGACGTCACGGCGTTCGGCGGTACGACCAAGGAATACCACGTCGACATCGATCCCGGTCGGTTGATCAGTTACGGCGTCAATCTATCCCAGGCGATGACTTCGCTGCAACACAGCAATGCGAATGTCGGCGGCAATTACCTGGCCCTGGGCGCACAGAATTACAACGTGCGGGGGGTGGGCCTGATTAACGGCATTGAGGACATCGAGAACGTCATGGTGGCCCAAAAGGACGGGACGCCGATCTATGTGAAGACGCTGGGCAACGTCAATGTCGGCAGCCGGATTCGCCTCGGGAAGGTCGGTATCGATGATCGTGACGACGTGGTGGAAGGGGTCGTCCTGCTGCAGCGTGGCTACAAGGCCATGCCGGTGCTCGACAAAGTTCGAGAGAAAGTGGACGAGCTCAACACCTGGAAATTGCCGTCCGGCATCAAGATCAGGACGTTTTACGACCGCACCTCCCTGATTAACACGACGGTCGAAACGGTCACCGATATTTTACTCAGTGGGATGGTACTGGTCTTCGTGCTGCTCTACGTCTTCCTAGGGAATTTTCGGGCGGCCGGCATCGTCGCGCTGACGATCCCGCTGTCGCTCTTGTTTACGTTCGCCATGATGGTCTTGATCGGGCAATCCGCCAATCTTATCTCGCTCGGGGCCATCGATTTCGGGATTATCGTCGATGCCACGCTGATCATGGTGGAGAGCATTTTCTTTCACCTGGCCCATGCGAAAACGCCGGGCTTGACCGTGCACCAGCAGATCGTCCGTGCTGCCCGCCAGGTGGGTCAGCCGATCTTCTATTCGACCGCGATCATTGTCGTGGCTTTCATTCCCCTGTTTACAATGACGGGCGTACCGGGAAAGATCTTTGCGCCAATGTCGATCACCTACGGATTCGCCTTGCTGGGCGCGCTGCTCATGGCCTTTACGCTCGCTCCCGTCCTCTGCTCCTTCTTGCTCACGGGACCAATCAGTGAAGACGATACATTCCTGGTCAAGCCGCTCAGGAAGATGTATCAGCGCACACTCGACTGGGCGCTTGATCACCGCCAAGTGGTGGTGGCGCTGGCCGCTGCCCTGTTGATGGTGGCGCTCGTCGCCCTCCAGTTTTTGGGAGGGGAGTTCATGCCGGCGCTCGAAGAGGGCAATCTCTGGGTGCGGGCCACAATGCCCGTAGACATTTCATTCGACCAAGCGGCGCGGCTGGCGACCGATATCCGGGGCATGTTCAGGCAGTCGCCAGAAGTAACGACCGTCGTGTCCCAGCTCGGCCGACCGGACGACGGAACCGACCCCACGAGTTTTTTCAACGCTGAATTTTTGGCAAACCTCAAATCACAGGCCGAATGGCGACGGGGGCTCAGCAAAGACGATCTCGTGGCAGAGATTGAAGAACGCTTAAAGACCATTCCAGGAGTCATCTTCAATTTTTCACAAGTCATCCAGGATAACGTGGAAGAAGCCATGTCGGGCGTCAAGGGGGAAAATTCCATTAAACTGTTCGGCGCCGACTTGAAAACGATGGAAACACTGGCCGGTCAGATCGAAAAGCAAATGCACCAGATCCATGGCGTCAAGGATCTGGGCATTTTCCGGCTGCTCGGCCAGCCCAATCTCTTGATCAAGGTCGACCGGCAGGCAAGCGCTCGCTATGGGCTCCAGGTCTCCGATGTGAATGCGGTAGTGCAGGCCGCCATCGGCGGCCAAGCGGTGACGCAGGTCTACGAAGGGGAGCGGCTCTTTGATCTCGTCGTCCGGTTTCTTCCGGAATATCGGCAGGATGTCGAGGCGATCAGCAACATTCTGGTCAGTACGCCGGATGGGGCCAGAATTCCCTTGAAGCAGCTGGCCACCATCGCCACACAGACGGGGGCGTTCATCATCTATCGGGAGAACAATGAGCGGTATATACCGATCAAGTTCAGCGTCCGCGATCGCGATTTGGAAAGCACCGTTGAAGAGGCACAGGCACTCCTTGCGAAGACCATCACGCTTCCCGAGCGGTACCGCATGGAATGGGCCGGCCAGTACGATCAGCTCAAAGATGAACAGAAACGCCTCGCCAAGATCGTTCCCGTGAGTCTGTTGCTGATCCTTTTTCTGCTCTACATCACCTTCGATTCACTGAAGAATGCGCTGCTGGTGCTTTCGGCCGTCCCGTTTGCGCTGATCGGCGGCGTGATCGCGCTGGTCGCGACCCACACGAATTTCAGCATCTCGGCGGCGGTGGGCATCATCTCGACTCTCGGCGTGGCGATCTTGGGAGGAGTCCTGCTGATTTCGCGGATTGAAGACGGCCGCCAGGCGGGGTTAAACCTTCGCGAAGCGATCATGCAGGCCGCTGCCGTACAAATGCGCCCCATTCTGATGGCGACCGTCGGTGCAGCCATCGGCCTGCTGCCTGCAGCGTTGGCCACCGGGATTGGATCGCAAGCCCAAAAACCGTTGGCCAGGGTGGTGGTCGGCGGGATGCTGACCGCCGCCTTCTTGATTCTGGTGGTGTTGCCGGTGTTATATGAATTAGTACATCGTCGAACGGACCGCGAATAACGAAAGAGGAGAAACGTGCGCACGAGACTATGTGTGTGGACGCTGACCACGACAGTCGTCCTCGGCCTGGACGCCTCGCTCACATTGGCAGATCAAGCACTGCAGGGCCGACTTATGCCGGTGCAAATGCCGTACGAGATGCCGCCGCCGTTCCAGGATGCCCCCCCGGCGGTCACGGTGCCGCCGAATACCAAACCGCTCACGCCGGAAGAACTCCAACGTGCCGAAGCCTTACTCCCCTTACTCGAGGGCAAGCAGGAATTCTGGGCCATGGGTGAATTTGTGCATCTCGGGGAATCCAGCGTGCCCGTGCTGATCAAGGCCCTGAGCATGCCAGGGCCGCGAATCCGCTACAACGCCATTGAGACGCTCTCGATGCTGAATGCCGCCTCGGGGGTTCCGGCATTGATCAATACGGCGAAGGACCCCAATGAACTGCCTCGCGTGCGTGAGCATGCGCTGCGGGTCGCGATTCGACTGGATCCCTCAAAAACGCCGGAGGCCATTCAGGCCATGGCGAAGGACCAAAATTCGTCCATCCGCAAGTCGGCTGCCTTTGGCTCCCGTTACGTGCGCGACAAGGCCGTCGTCCCGATTCTCATTGGAATGATCGCAGATGACGAGCGCTTCGTGGCCTTGTCTGCCGTGCAATCACTCTGGATCTTGACGCTGCACGAGACGGAGTTCCATGACTGGGACGCGTCGACGAAAACCGACCGGCAGGAGTGGATGGCGGAGTGGATGGAATGGTGGAACGGAGAGAAAGAAACGTTTCAGATTCCGGAGCCCCGTCGGAGGTCGTCAAGAACCCAAGGCTGAAGGCAGCCTTGCGGGGTAAAAAAACCGTATGTTATACGTGTCATGGCTGGCATTGACCGGTCGATTTCAGTAGGACGATCTTATGCCCGTGCTGCCGATTGCAAAACTCGGAAATCCAGTGCTCCGGAAGGTTGCCGCTCGAGTGGATCCGCGCGACATCCGGACCAAAGAGTTCCAACAACTCATCGATGACATGTTCGAGACCATGCTCGAAGAGCCCGGGATCGGCCTGGCGGCACCACAGGTGTCGCAGTCCATTCAGCTCGTGGTCATGGGCTGCGAGGGGGAAGGCGGGTTTCCCACGACCACGCTCATCAACCCGACAATCGTCTATTACGGCCCGCAGCAGGTTGAGAACTGGGAAGGTTGCCTCAGCGTGGACGGCTTCAGGGGAAAAGTCACTAGGCCGGCAGTGGTGCGTGTCCAAGGGTTCGACCGCGATGGAAAATCCATCGATGTCGAAGCCGATGGGCTTTATGCGGTCTGCATTCAACACGAAATGGATCATCTGATCGGCAAGGTGTTTCTGGATCGCATGACAGATCTGTCCACCCTCACCCAGTTGAGCGAGTTCGAGAAGTTCTGGCGGAAAGAGCCCACCCCGGTCATTTGACGCGTCATGAGGAATGGGCGGGCGGCCGACTGTGGACACGTGTCGTTCCCCATGCCGTATAGGTAATTTCTCGGAAAACTTCCGCTCCGTTCATCATCGTGAAAACCTTATTGCGCGTTCTTCAATATCTTCGCCCCCATCGCTCGATGGTCATCGGCACATTTGTATTTGCCGGACTGACCACAGCGTTCGAGCTCGTGCCGCCGTGGCTCATCAAAATCCTCATCGATGACGTCATCCAGGCGGGCAAGACGCATCTACTGTCACTCGTCTTCGCGGGTCTCTGCACCGCATATGTCTTGCGGAATATCTGCGCATCGGCACGAATCAAGCTGAACAACAGCCTCGAGCAGCAGATTGTGCATGATCTGCACGTGCAGGTGTTCGCCGCTCTTCAGCGCTTGTCGATCAGTTTTTTCGAGAACCGCTCGACGGGCGAAATCATGTCGCGCGTCTTGAACGACACCGAACACATGCAGCGCATTTTTGTGGACGGCCTCGAGGAAATCATCACGGCGGGCTTGACGCTGGTGGGCATCATGACCGTCCTGTTCTGGCTCAATTGGAAACTGGCGCTGCTAGCACTCGTTCCCATCCCGTTGCTGATTGTCGGCGCCATCGCCTTCACCAAGCGGATCCATACGCACTATAGGAAAATCCGGAAGGGGTCCGCCGAGCTGAACGCCTTGCTGCAGGATTCACTGGCCGGCATTAGAGAAACCATGGGATACAACCGTCAGGCCTATGAACAAGAGCGGTTCGACGGCAAGAGCGACCAGTGCCGTCGCGATACGCTGAAGGCCATGTATCTGTGGTCGTACTACTCGCCGGGCATGATGCTCGTTGGAAGCCTGGGAGGGGCGCTCGTGCTGTGGAACGGAGCGCAGGAAGTGCTTCAGCTGCATCTCTCCGTCGGCGAACTTGTGATGTTCATGTCCTATCTGGCCCTTTTTTATGTGCCCATCAATCAGATCCATTCTGTCAATCATATGCTGCAGCACGCGCTTGCCGCGAGCGAGCGTGTCTTCGAGGTCCTGGACATTGTGCCCGACGTCAAGGACGAGCCGGGTGTCCGTGCCCCCGCAACCCGATTGACTGGGGAAATCGAATTCCGGCAGGTGCATTTTCACTATCGGCTCGAGGCGCCCCTTCTCAACGATGTGTCGCTCATCGTCCGTGCCGGCGAACGGGTGGCGTTGGTCGGCCCCAGCGGTGCAGGGAAGAGCACAATCTTGAAACTTCTGACGAGGTCCTACGATGTCACGGGAGGAGAGATCACGATTGATGGCCACGACCTCCGGCGCATGCCCATCGCTTTTCTCCGCAGCCAGATCGGGCTTGTGCAACAGGAGCCTTTCCTCTTTAATGGGACCGTGCGCGAGAACCTCGTATACGGCAACCTCTCGGCCAGCCATGATGATGTGGTCTCGGCTGCGAAGGCCGCGCGCGCCCATGAGTTCATTGTCAACCTTCCGGAAGGATACGATACCTGGATCGGAGAGCGGGGGGTGAAGCTATCGGTCGGCCAGCGTCAGCGAGTCTCCATTGCTCGTGTGCTATTGAAAGACCCTCCCATCGTGATGTTCGACGAAGCGACATCCAACATCGATACGGAAACGGAAGTCAAGATCAGGGAAGCGTTAGACGAGCTGACAAGGGGCAGGACGACGATTGTGATTGCCCACCGTCTTTCGACGGTGCACGGCATGGACCGCATTATTGTGGTGGATCATGGGCAGGTCGTGGAAGACGGCCCACACGAAGTGCTGATGGCGCGAGGTGGACTGTATGCCAGCTTGTATGAGGCGCAATTCCAGACCTAACCTCTGTCACAGGCGCGTGAAACTTTATGGTCTTGATCTACGAAAACGATCCGCTGGATAATGAAGATGCGCGTGGAAGGTTCTACCATGTCTGCCGCGGGCGGATTGTCAGGACCGAAATTCAATTGCCGTCAGGCGAGAACGTGTACGAGTGCGTGGAATGTGGCATTGACCTCGAGCCGGAAGATTTTTGGATCGCGCGACAGAAAGGATCGGTGTAGACAAGATGGCTAGCAGCGCAGGCCGGAAGACCGTGGCCGTCATGCGGGGGCTCATGATGCTCTGCGATAGCTGCTATGACCAAGTCATGGCCGAGAAGCTCACGGACCACAAGAATTTCGTCCAAAACTATGAAGCGCTCTTTGATACGATTTGTCCAGGATGTACGGACATTAATCGACCGCTCGTCGATGATATGTTGGGGAGTTCCGAGTAAGGTACAGGCAAGCCCGCCGTTATTTGCATTCTTTTCCATTGAAAAACATGCAGGTGGACTCTCCTGATTTGACCTTCCACGTCTTGATCAGGGGCAGCTGACCGTTGCCTCGCATTTCGACGACAAAATCAACCAGGCCGGAGACAGGGAGCTTGTCCATGTGGGGCTGGCCGGCCTCCGGCACTTCGATATAGAATACGGACCCGAGGGTCGAAATCAGCACACGGTGGTTGTCTTTGTCCACTTGAATGACAGGACTGTAAAAACTCTTGTCCTCGGCACTGGCGAGAGCGACGAAATAAAACAGACAAAAGGTGGGAAGTATCGTACGCAAATAGGGCATCACGATCACTCCTTCCTGAAAAAAGTCGAAGATCGCGTCATTATACGCAACCGCTCGAAAGGAAGGAAACTGCTATTTCTCAGGGCTTTTCAGAGGCTAGATTGGAAGGATGCTGGCGGGAACGACCGACCCGTTCTTGATCCAATACCCACGGACGTCAGGATGCGCTTTGTCCATGAGTGACACCAACATGTAGATGGGCAGGGCGAGGTTGAGCCGGCTCCAATTTTCTTCCCACTCATTGGCAATCTTGATGTCGGTGATCGACGGTCTCGCAGGGTCGTGAGGATGCGAATGGTAGACTGCGTGTAGCGTCAACCCCTCTTTCCGCATGTCTTTGACGGCCTGAAACATTTCCTGCGCATCCATGATGAAGGCGATTTCGGCGCGTTCTTCCGGCGACAGGCGTGAGAGGTGCTCGACCTTGGCGTTGTCGAAGGATGCGGCCTGCGCGGCGCCGTCCAGGCTGACCACATTCTTGATGCGATAGACCCGTGTCACCGTCTTATTTGTCCCCGCAAGGAATCCACAACATTCGAACGGATCGAGCTCCCGCGCATGAGCGACGAGGGCGTCAAGGATCTGTTGTGGAATGCTCAGGTCGGACACGTTAGATGGAACAGCTGACCGTGTAATCGCTCGAGAGGTCTTTGATGCTCGGATTGGGACCGCAGAGCGGGCACGCCGGATCTTTGGGACGGCCGACCTTTCGAAATGTCATCTCGAGGGCATCGTAGATCAGCAGTTTGTCCGCCAGCGTTTCACCGATGCCGAGAATCTCCTTGATGGCTTCCGAGGCTTGGAGAATACCCATTGTGCCGGCCAGCACCCCCAGCACCCCGGCTTCCTGGCAATTCGGCACCAACCCGGCCGGAGGAGGCTCGGGATACAGGCAGCGATAGCAGGGGTAGCCCGCATGCGGCTTGATCGTGGTCAGTTGCCCTTCGAAGCGGAACATGCTCGCAGAGATCAGCGTTTTCCGGGCAAAGAAGCAGGCGTCATTGACCAGAAAGCGCGTGGTGAAATTATCGGAGCCGTCGAGAATGACGTCATAGGCGCTGATCAGGGAAAGGATGTTATCCGCATCAACGAGCTGGTGATAGGCATTGACGGTGATCTCGGGATTGATGGCCGCCAAGGTGCGCTTTCCCGACTCCACTTTGGGCTGTCCGACCGTCGCTGTCGTGTGGAGGATCTGTCGTTGGAGGTTGGAGAGGTCGACGACGTCCCCGTCCACCAGCCCGATGGTGCCGATGCCGGCCGCGGCCAGATAGAGCCCCGCGGGCGATCCCAGTCCGCCGGCGCCGATGAGCAGTACTTTGGCCTTGCTCAGCTTGAGCTGGCCTTTGCCGCCGACGTCCTGCAGGATGATGTGGCGGCTATAGCGTTCGATTTGTTGCTCGGTCAGTTCCATGCGCTATTCCACGACGTTCAATTCGATCGGATCCACGACGCAGCCTTTGTGGCGGAGTCCCTGAAGCGCACGCTCGATCTCGGCCGTCTCGCCGGAGAGTTCGACGTCGACCCACCCGGTCGTCTCACGAACATCGGCGCGGCGCACGTTGGTGACGACGTTATATTCCCTGCCGATTTGATAAATGATCGGTTCCTTGACCTTGTCTTCCGGAAACCTGACGTGGAAACGGAGGTGTGCCATTATCGACCTCCTGCAATGGCGGGTACGATCGACACCTCATCGCCGGCTTTGAGCGAGGTGTCCTTTCCCTTCAAGAATCGGATGTCTTCTTCATTGACGTAGATGTTCACAAAACGGCGCAGCTCTCCGCTGTCGTCGCACAGACGCGCTTTGATGCCCGGATGCGCCGCATTCAAATTCTCGATCAAGTCGAGAATAGAGCCTGCGGCGATCTCTACCTCGCCTTGGCCTTTGGTCAACGGTCGCAGGGGAGTTGGAATTCGAACTTTGATCATGCGTCACCGCCGCCGTTCTTACCCACCTTGAAGGTTTTCTCGAACGCGACGAGGCTCGGCTGAATCCGGAACGGTCTGCCCACCGCGTCGACGACCGCTTCCTGAGTCTTCAGGCCGTTGCCCGTGACATAGGCCACGGTGACGTCGCCCTTCCTGATCGTGCCGTTCTTGACCAACTTCTGGAGGACGCCGATGGTCACGCCGCCTGCGGTTTCGGCAAAGATGCCTTCCGTCTGGGCCAGCAGCTTGATGGATTCCACCACCTCATCGTCCGTGACCATGTCCATCGACCCCTGGCTTTCTGCCGTCGCCTTTAGCGCGTAATAGCCGTCGGCCGGATTGCCGATCGCCAGCGATTTCGCGATGGTCTTGGGCTTCACGGGCTTGAAGAAATCGCGTCCCGCTTTGAAGGCTGTCGAAATAGGGGAACAGCCTTCCGCCTGTGCGCCGTTAATTTTCGTGCGCACATCGTTGATCAAACCCACCGCCTTCATTTCATGAAGGCCTTTCCAGATCTTGGTGAGGAGGGAGCCGGAGGCCATGGGAATTACGACTTGGTCTGGCGTGCGCCAGCCGAGCTGTTCGACGGTCTCGAAGGCCAGCGTCTTGGATCCTTCGGCATAATACGGCCGCACATTGATGTTGACGAAGGCCCATCCATGCTCGGCAGCGATTTCGCTGCAGAGGCGATTGACGTCGTCGTAATTGCCTTCAACCTCCACGACGTTGGGCTTGTAAATCAGGTTGCCGAGAACCTTGGCGGCTTCCAAATCGCCGGGAATGAACACGTAGCAGCGCATGCCGGCCGCCGCGGCGTGTGCGGCGACCGAATTCGCCAGGTTCCCGGTGGAGGCGCAGGCCACTGTCTCAAAGCCAAGTTCCCGGGCACGGGTCAAAGCCACTGCAACGACGCGATCCTTGAACGACAAGGTCGGATGGTTGACCGTGTCGTTCTTGATGTACAACTCGTCGATGCCCAAGTAGGCTCCCAAATTCTTCGCCCGGACGAGCGGCGTCATTCCGGCATGTGGACCGAGGTAATTGGTGCCTTCCACCGGCAGCAGGTCTGCATACCGCCACATGCTCCGCGGCCCCTCCTGGATCTTCTTACGCGAAATGATCTGCTTCACTTCAGCGTAGTTGTACTTGACCTCGAGCGGGCCGAAGCACATTTCGCATACATGAATGGCCTTCGTCGGATATTCTTTCCCGCATTCCCTGCACACCAGCGCTTTCATCTTGGCCATCGTCGCACCATCCTGATTATGAAACGAACAGACGCAGTTGCTATATCGGTCGCACGGCGCAACCCGCATAGGGGTCGCCGTCGTCGAAGAGTTCGGTGATCGTCGGATGCTCGCCGCAGAGCGCGCACTGTGGATTGCGCTTGACCCTGACTTCCCTGAACTGTGTTTTGCGGGCGTCGAAATCCAGCAGGCGGTCGGTCAACGGCCGGCCGATTCCGAGCACCAGTTTGAGCGCCTCAGTCGCTTGAATCGTTCCGATGATACCTGCAAGCACCCCGATGACTCCAGCCTCCTGGCATGAGGCCACCAGTCCGGGCGGCGGGGGCGTCTTGAATACGCAGCGATAGCAGGCGGATTTTCTGGGGATGATGGTCGTGACCCGGCCGTCGAAGCGCAGAATGCCGCCGTGGACAAGCGGCTTATCGGCAAAGAAACAAGCATCGTTGATGAGAAACTTGGCGGTGAAGTTGTCGACTCCGTCGATGACGACGTCGTAGTCGGAAAACAACTTCAGGGCGTTGCCGGCGGTCAGCCGCTCTTCGTACATCGACACCGACACGTCGGGATTGAGCGCTTGGATTTTCTCTTTTCCAGACAGCACCTTGGGGCGGCCGACGTCGGGCGTGTGGTGAAGAATCTGTCTCTGGAGATTCGTCAGATCGACGACGTCGCTGTCGATCAAACCGATGCGCCCGACGCCGGCGGCCGCCAGGTAGAGCGCCGCAGGCGAGCCCAAGCCGCCTGCGCCGACGAGAAGAATTTTCGCTTTCGCGATCTTCTTCTGTCCCTTGCCGCCGACCTCTGGCAAGAGAATATGCCGGCTGTAGCGGGAGATTTGATCTTCAGAAAATTCCATGGTGAACCGTTAAATGTTAAAGTATTTCTCGATACTGATATAGCGTTCACCTGTATCACAAAGAATCGTCACGACGTTCTTCCCCGGTCCCAGTTCTTCCGCCACCTGCTGAGCGGCAAACACATTCGCTCCTGCAGAGATGCCGACCAGCAGCCCTTCCATTTTCGAGAGCTGCTTGGCTGTCTGATACGCCTCGTCATCGGTGACTTTGATCACACGATCGAGAATTTTACGATTCAAGACCTGCGGAATGAACCCGGCGCCGATTCCTTGAATCTTGTGCGGACCCGGATCGCCGCCTGAAAGCACCGGAGAGCCGGCCGGCTCGACGGCGATTACTTTGACGTTCGGATTCCGCTCCTTGAAGACTTCGCCGCAACCGGTGATCGTTCCGCCCGTGCCGACGGCCGCGACGAATGCGTCAATTTTGCCATCCAGCGCTTCCCAGATTTCCGGCGCGGTCGTCTTCTTGTGCATGGCCGGATTGGCCGGATTGGAAAATTGGTCGGGCATAAAGTAGTTCGGATTCTGCATCAACAAGCTTTCTGCCTCGCGAATCGATCCTTTCATCCCTTCCCATGCCGGCGTGAGCACGAGCTGGGCGCCGTACGACGACAGAAGGCTGGCGCGCTCCATACTCATGCTCTCCGGCATCACGAGAATGAGCTTATAGCCTCTCACGGCCGAGATCAGGGCCAGACCGATGCCCGTGTTGCCGCTGGTCGGCTCGACGATGGTGCCTCCTGGCTTGAGCTTGCCCTGCCGTTCCGCCTCATTGATCATGTTCAAGCAGATGCGGTCTTTGACGCTGCCACCGGGGTTGAAAAATTCGACTTTCCCGTAAATTGTGGCGCTGCCGGGTTTGGACAGACGATTGAGACGGACTAACGGGGTCCGCCCGATCAACTCGGTGATCTCCTTGTACATGACCATGCTCATCAGCCGCCGCCCATGTAAAATAGAAATTCCAAGCGATCGCCTTCCTTCAACTCGGTCGTGGCCAATCCCTCCCGTTCGATCATGCTGTCATTGACTTCCACGGCCACCATCTGAGGTTCGATCTTCTTGGTCTTCAGGAGATCCAAGACACTGCCTCCGGGGAATTCCTCAGACTTGCCGTTGACCTTCAACTGCATGAAATCTCCTAACTTGGCCCAATAATTAAAGAATTTCGACAGGTTAACAAACTGTCTTCGACCTTGTCAAGGCAACGCATCGGTAGGATCCGTTGCTTGACTTTGCCACGCACTCGTCGCCACTATGCCGTTCTTTTGGAGGACGCGTGGGCATGTGGAAACGCAATTTCATGTTCAGGGCAACGGAGGCCACTCCCTTAAATGAATCCGAGAACGAATTGTTCCATGAAACCGATCCGGCCATGGACAGCGCCGGGTTACACTTAGAGAAGTTTTTGTCCGTTTGGATTCAAGGCGTAGGCGATGATGAACGGCCGGCGGCCTTCACCAGCATGTATGTGCGGACCGCCACGCTAGATTTTCAGAAGCGGGTCGGATTTCTGCAGCCTTTACAAGGGCGTACCCATCAAATCAAGCAATTGCTCACACCAGGCCAAAAGGACTATCTGCGTTCGTGGCTGGCGCGGGCGGCGCCGCAGGCATGGGAAGCAACCGACGAGCACTTCAAGATGCTTTTTGAATTGGAATGACCGCTTCCCGAGCCTCGGTGAACATCGGCAGCACCATGTCCATCAGGGCCGCTGCGTTCTGTCTGTGCCTTCTCGTGCAGCCGCAAGGGCTGTTCAGCGCCAACGTCGAAGTGCTCTATGCTCCCCACGATGCCCCGCTCGATCGTCTGGTGACGCTCTATCAGCAAGCCAAGCGGTATATCTATGTCTCGGTATATGGATTGACGTATCCCCGGGCGGTACAAGCGCTGGTTGCCGCGAAGAAACGTGGTGTGGATGTTCGGATGTTAACAGACCAAGAGCGCACGCAGGAGGCGAAGCAGCGTACCGCCTTGGAGACGTTGCGGCTTGCCGGGATTCCCATCCGGGTCAACCAGCATGAGGGACTCATGCATCTCAAACAGGTCGTCATCGACGATGAAATCAATACGTCCGGCTCGATGAACCACACGACCAGCGGCAATTCATACAACGATGAGCGCATGGACATCATTACCGATCACGTCATTTCACTGAAGGCGCGTGAGCAATTCCTGTCGCTGTGGAACGACCGTGCGCGTTTTGCAGAGTGGAAATGAGGGCAGAGCGCTCGATGCGGGATCAGGCAGTCCGATGACAACCGAAGAAACCGACGTCGCGATCGTCGGGGCAGGCGGGGGTGGCGCAGTCCTGGCTCTGGCCTTAGGCCAGAAAGGCATCCGCACCGTGGTCCTCGATCAGGCCCCGGGCCCACCAAAAGGCCTGCGCGGCGAACTGCTTCAGCCGAACGGTCAAGAAGTGCTCGACCGATTGGGCGTGCTCGGAGCCTTGCCGTCGGACGCGACACGTGCAATCCGTAAGTTTCATTTCTGCCGGTCCGGCGGCGAGCGGCTGTGTTCGATCGACTACGGCGAACTGCCGCCTCCGTACAATCGGGCGATCGTGACGATGCCGAACGTAGCGCACCATGCCATCATTGATGCGGTTGCCAGGCAACCTACCGCTGCGCTTCGATACAGGACGTCGTTTGTCAGCCTAGTGAGGGAAGCCGATCGAGTGGCCGGGCTGATGGTCGAGGGACCGGAAGGGCCATACCTCGTCAAGACCCGGCTCGTGGTCGGTGCCGATGGTGCTTTTTCAAAGGTGCGGGAGGCTCTTGCGATTCCTGCCGACGTGCACTTGTATCCGGACGCCTATTTGATCGCCATCCTGGAATCTACGGAACCGATCGATGAATCGTTCTACTACGTCGGCCATAGACAGATTCTGGGGCTCTTCCCCGCCACCGGTAACAAGGTGTATCTGTTTTATATGATTCCGAGCGGATCTTATGAGCGCCTAAAGCAGAAAGATATGCGTAATTTGACACAGACTTGGACGGCGATCGCTCCGCGGTTTGCCTCCCTCTTTTCCAATTTGAATGATTGGAATCAGACGGCATACATGCCGACGGGGAGGGTGCGGACATCCCGCTGGGTTGCCGACGGAGCCGCACTGATCGGTGATGCGGCCCATGCGATGAACCCCCATGCCTCCCAGGGACGTATGCAGGCCATGGTGGATGCCATGACGTTGGCCGAGATCATCCCGGCATGTCTGGCCGATAGGGATTGCTCCGCGTCACGATTACGCGCCTATGAAACGGCGCGACGACAACACGTGATGATGCTCCAGCGTCTAGCCGATCAACAAGTCTTCTATTGGAACACGGGAAACCCCGTTGTGGCTTGGCTGAGGGATCGTGTCTTTCACACACTGGATCGAAATGCACGTCTTCGCCATCAAGTCCTGTCCACGACAGCCGGATTACGCAAGACGGCACCGTTTTCATTCGTCGATCGCGTCATTGCGGCTGGATTGCTGCCCGACCTGTTCACGCTGACTGCAGCGGGCGCATCCTCTACCACGAGGACGCATGGCAACGACTGAACGCATCATTGAAGGATTGCCGGAGCAGACCCAGAAGCTCCTGCAAGCCTATTCCAAGGACGTCAAGAGCGTGTACGACGACCAACTTGAAGGGCTGATTCTCTATGGAAGCGCCGTTCGTGGGGAGTTCATGCCCGGCCGCTCGAATCTCAATCTGTTGTTGGTCGTCATCGGCTACGACGCAGCGATGCTGAAGCGCTACGAGCCGGTCCATAAGCGTTGGAGCAAGGAAGGGATCATTATTCCCCTGTTTCTCACCGACCAGGAGATCAGGACTTCTTCGGCACTGTTCCCTCTCGAATTTTTGGAAATTCAGGAACACCACCGCGTATTGGGCGGGCGGGATCCGTTCGTCGGTTTTCACGTGGACGTGAGCAGAGTCGCAGATGCCGTGATGCAGGGATTGGCCGGTCATGTGCTGAGGTTGCGGCAGCGGTTTGCCGAAACCGGTGGCGCCAACGATGCCGTGATGATTCTGCTTCCGCTTGCCGTCACGTCGACCGTTCCGCTGCTGCGAGGCATCCAACGAATGCGGGGATGGCCGGTGCTCACACAATCAGACGCGGTCATCAAGGACGTCGCCGATCGTTTACAGATCGACCTTCAAGGGTTGCACGAGGCCTTGATGCTGAAACGCGGGATCATTTCGCCGGGACCTTCGGAAGTCCCACGCGTATTTGATCGCTATGTGAAGGCGACGACCATGCTCTCGGAGGCTCTCCACCGATGAGCCGGTACCTGACGTTCCTCATCGTCTGCATCCTGGCGGCCAATCCGTCGTCGTCGTCGTCGGCGACTCCCTACGAGCGCCCTACCGCCAAGTTGCCCGATCCCATGGGCTATGTCAGTGACCACGCGAAGGTCCTCGAAGAGGAGTGGCGGGCACGAATCCGTTCTGTGGCGCAGGATCTGGAACGGAAGACTGGGGTGGAGATGGTCGTCGTGACCGTGCCCAGTGTGAAACCGTTTCGATCCGCCAACGACTATGCGACGGCCATCTACGAGAAATGGGGCATCGGGTCGGCGCAACAAGAGCACGGTATCCTTGTGCTGCTCGCGGTGGAGGAGCGGCAAGCCGCTCTGACACTTGGTCGACAGATGCTGCCGGTGATCACGCCGCCGGTCATGAGCCAAATCGGCAGCGAATACCTGCACCCCTCGATTGAGCGCGGCCATTTCGGCGAAGGGCTGTATCGCACGGCGGTCGCGTTGGCTTCTCACAGCCAGAACGTCCGTGTCGGAAGTCCGTCGCGAACGCATTATAAAGGCATCGGATTCTGGATCACGCTGTTCACCAGCATCGGTGCCATCGCCTTCTTCTGGTGGATCAGCCGGCCCGACCTGCGTCATCCCTATCGCCGGATTCAACGCGGCGAGTACTGGGGAACAGGGCAAGGCGGCTTCGGCGGAAACTGGGGGGGCTTCGGCGGAAGCACGAATGGGGAAGGGTACCGATAACCAAGCAGAGGCCGCGATAGCGGTGCTGTGGTCCTCGACGATTTTCCTCAGCGCATTTCTGTATTCCTCATTCCACCTTTTTGAGCCAAACCTGTTCTCAGGTCAGTTGTGGTCGTGTTCACCGCTCTTTCCGTTAAGTTAACGCCGCGGGACGCTGCGGTCTTCCTCGAGATCTTGAAGATCGGCCCATGCAGTAATGTCGATCCTCGAAGGATCCGCGGCATCGCGGTATGTCTTGAATCGCTCGGCGCTTTCCGGAGAACTAGGCCCGCGCGCCAAGAGCTCGCTGTTCCACGCCTCGATGTCGGCCGCCGGATGCGACCTTGCGGTCTGCCGGAACCAAGTTTCGACGCCTTCGTCGGTCGGATGCGCTCTCACAACGGCAGTGAATTGTTCACTGGTAATCCCGGCAAAGTCCATCAGCCGCTCATCCATCGGACAGGGGTAAATGTATTCTCCTTCCGTACCCGCCAGGACGGCCCGGCACTTATCGATCATCCGCGCCAAATGGACGTGGCCCGCCAGCGTCGTGCGCATGCTGCGTGGAAAGTGTTTCCGGAGGTCCATGGTGGATCTCACAGCAATTGATGGCGGCTCAGGGCGAAACTTTTCACAACCACGCTGCCGTTCTCGAACGCGATGATGCGCCGGGTGGCCGGGAGATCAGCGGCGCCTATGCGCGCGTGCGTGTCGGTGAAGCTCTCCACGTTTTTCAGCTTCCCGTCTTCGGGCGAAAAATAATACACCGTGTACTTCGTGGTGAGATGTTTCTTGTCTTGCGTGATGGCGCTCTCCTCAACGTTGATCGTAAAGGCAAAGGGCGCCATGTTGGGATGCGACATGGTCCGATTGATCTGTGTAATGCGATGGTCTTTTACACGGTAAAAGGAGTGCGAACCGTGAATGTCCAGCCTGGCTCCCAGCGGATGACCGTCCTCTTCCATCGTGAGCGTGTACTTGCCGTCGGATTCGTCGAACGTGCGCGGCCCGCGGTGAACGGCGATCATGGCGAGCTGATCCTGGGCCCATTTTTGCACCTCACCGTCGCTCAACTGAACTGATACCTCACGAGGGCCTTTCACCGTCACAGGGCCGTGAAATTCCTTTCCGTTGATGTTGACCGTGAGTTCGGCTGTGAAGCCTTTGAATCCCTGCGGCCAGCGAGCGGTATTCTCGAAGGCGAGGCGGAGCGCTTCGCGTGCTTTCGGGTCATCGGCAACGGTCGCCTGTTCGGGGTGTGTCTTCATGATGAATCTCCTTCATATGATAGGGGTCAGAGCAACGCCCAATTATACCTGTGGCGTTTTCCGCGGCTCAACGGGGGGAAACCATCGGGCCCGCCGAGGCAGGCGGCATTTTCAAATCGCCGCCGATTCTGATATAGTTCGGCAATTTTTCTCCTGGCGTCCACTGATGGAGCGGAGATTGCGCATCGAGACTTGGCAAAGGGGTTGGCATGGAACGACGGGCCGCATCTCACACCGAAGAAGAAGAGATGAATCAGCGCCGGCGTCTTCTGAACGCCGCCAAAAAGGGCGATCAGAAGGCGGTCGCCAAGCTCTTCGAACTGTATCAGGTACGCGTGTACAACAATGAAATGGTGACCAAGCTCAATCGTACGGCCGGAACCCACAAGCTTCAAGCGGAGGTGGCGCAAGCCAAGGCTGCCTCGAAAGGCGCCTTTTCGCGGAAATCCTCTCAGAAGAAGCCCGTCACCTCGTCGGTCAAGGCGAAGCCAAAACACCCTCCGAAGGCCAAGCCGGCTGGCAAGCCGCACAAGAAAAAGTGATTCTATTGCACGGTCACACGTAATCCGCCTCCGGCCAGCTTTCCGGCGATTTCTTCCGATTGCTTCCAGCTTCCTGTAAAGACCACTGCCTCGCCTTGGTGGTCGATTTTCCAGGCCAATTCAAAGGCCTTCGACGGCGTCATCCCCGGAATGCACTGACAAAACAGTGCGATGACTTGCTGATACGTGTGACAATCACAGTTGTACACGACGACGCGCGCTTCGAGGTCGTCACCCGTTCCAGTGGAGGGAGTTTCAGTCGCGAGTGGTGTCGCAACGGGGGCGGGGGAGTCGGCCATGGGGGGCGATTCTAACAGAGTGTACAGCCTCGATTGAAATCCTTTTTCCCGCCCACGCCCGCGAGACGTCGCAGAGCAAACGCGATTCTCCCCAGTGTTCATCGACAAAGCACATGGCTCGTGCTAACGTTCGCCGCCATGACGCGACCAGTGCTGACCTCGTGGCTCGATCTTCTGCTGATCTTCGTCCCGGTGACGATCGTGCTGGCACTCCTGCAGCAAAACGATCTGGGGGTGTTCATTTCTGCCTCGCTTGCGATCATTCCACTGGCCGGCCTTCTGGGACGGGCGACGGAACATTTGACCGCGTATGTAGGAGCTGGACTGGGGGGCCTGTTGAACGCATCGTTGGGCAATGCGGCGGAACTCATCATCGCGCTCGCTGCCCTGCGCGAAGGTTTGCATGACGTCGTGAAGGCTTCTCTCACCGGATCGATTCTTGGCAACATCCTGCTCGTGCTAGGTGCGTCGATGATTGCTGGTGGGATGAAGTATGAACGCCAGAAGTTCAATCAGACCGCCGCCGGTTTGGGTGCAAGCCTCCTGTTATTGTCTGCCGTAGGACTCATTATCCCAGCCTTATTCCACCTCACTGCCTCCGACCGAGGCATCGCGGTTGAGCGGGAACTGAGCCTTGAGATTTCAGTTGTGTTATTTGCGATCTACATCATGAGCCTCGTCTTCTCCTTGAGAACCCATCGGCACGTGTATCAAGGAGAGCACGACACGTCCGCGTCGGGCGAAAAGCTCTGGAGTCGCGGCCGCGCCATCGCCGTCCTGACCGCCTCGACGGTCATGGTCGCCGCGATGAGCGAACTGCTCGTCGGAGCGCTTGAGCATGCGGCGGCGACGTTGGGCCTCACGCAGGTATTTGTTGGCGTGATTCTGGTGGCCCTCGTCGGCAATGCGGCCGAGCATTCGACGGCCGTCATGGTGGCCATGAAGAACAAAATGGATTTGGCGCTCAGTATTGCGGTGGGATCCAGTCTGCAAATTGCACTGCTCGTCGCACCGGTCCTGGTGTTCTGCAGCTATCTGTTCGGGACGCCGTTGGATTTGATCTTTACGCCATTTGAGGTCGCTGCCGTCACGATCTCCGTCTTGATCGTCGGATTCGTGTCGATGGACGGCGAATCACACTGGATGGAAGGGGTGATGCTGGTTGGAGTCTATGCGATGCTGGCGATGGCCTTCTACTTCCTGCCGCCGCACGGATAGCATCATTCCGTTGGAGGCTTTGATTCCCGCTAAAACGTGTCCATGTCGATGACTTCTGTGGCATCCCACAGATTTTTCTTTTCCGCGTCCGCCAATGCCTTGAGCCTGTCCTCGTCCGTTTCTTCTCCAAACTGTTTTCTTCCGGAAGGCGTCTGGGGCGCGGCCGGCTGAACCGGGGCATCGGCAGGCCGTCGGCGGTGTTTCTTCGCTGGATCCATGTTGACAGGCATTGGTCCTCCAATCGATGTCATTAGTCTCTCGTTTACCGGAACAGAATGTCAACCGGCGTCCGCGGCGTCCACATTGACCTCCCGTCAAAGCCTTTGTTACAGTCGCCGCCCATGCTCGATGCCAAAGTCTGGTGGCCGCTGTTTCCTCTCCTCCTGCTGATCGTCATTGTCTGTTTGACATGGGCATTGGTACTGGCGGTCCGTGGTCGGCACGATCCGCGTGCCAGGTGGCTGCAGGCTGGAGCGTTCACCTGCTATCTCCTCGCCGCCGTGTCAGCGGTGGGCAGCGAGCGTGGGGCAGTTTCCGCGAACCTTCACCGACCCTTTTCTCTGGCGACCCAGCTCTGCCTGTTGCTGGCCCTGGTCCATCATTGGAGGTCGCCACGTCGCTCGCTGCGGTGGCTGAATGCCGCGGCGTGGGCTGGCATCCTCGCCGACACCGCTCTCCATGTGCTGATGGTGCGGCGCTAATCGGAAACTAGAATAATTTTTCTGCCACGCTATCGGCGTGAAGTCGGCCCTGGGCGGAGAGGCGGGTGCGTGCGTCTTTCTCCTCTAATAAGTTGCTGGTGAGCAGAAGCGTGACCGCCTTCTCATAGCCGTAATTGGCGGCATGATGGTTGAGATGCGATGTCGGAATACCACGTTCAAGTCGCAGTCCGAAAATCACGGCATCACGCAGCTGTTCCTCGGCCGTGAGCAGCGACCGATCGTGGACCGGCAAGCGGCCCTCGCCCAACGCCGATTCGTAGGCACTGAGATTCGCGATGTTGCCGAACCGAACGCCGTCAACGAACGACTGCGCGCTGGGTCCGAGGCCGAGATAGTGTCCTTCGGTCCAGTACAAGAGGTTGTGACGGCATTCGAAGCCTGGCATGGCATAATTGGAAATCTCATATCGCGCATACCCGGATTCAGTCAGCATCTGCCGTGCCGCTTGATCCATCTCCACTTGCAATTCCTCATCGGGAGCCTGACTTGGTTCCTGGCGGACATCATGGGCGAAGCGCGTTCCGTCTTCCACTGTTAACGCATAGCAGGATAGATGCGTCGGGGACAGGTCACAGCAGGTGCTCAGCGTACGCTGCCAGCTCTCTAGCGTTTGACCAGGAAGGCCATACATGAGATCGAGGCTAACGTTCGTAAATCCCGCGGTGCGTGCGGCGGCCACGGCTTCAACAGTATCGGCTGTCGCGCCCGGGCGACCGATGCGAACCAATTCGTCATCGTGCATGGATTCGGCACCGAAGCTGAGACGCGTCACGCCGGCTCGCCGGAGGGCGGAGAGGTCAGCGATTCCGACTGTGGAGGGATGGGCTTCCACCGTGATTTCACAGTCCCGATCCATGGCAAACGACTCCCGAACGGAAGAAATAAGGCTAGTCAGTTGGGCGGCCGTGAGCACGGTCGGCGTTCCGCCGCCGAAGTACACGGATCGCACGGACCTTCCTGCGGTCATTTTGTCAGCCGCATAGAGGCGGAGCTCGGTGTGAAGAGCGCGGAGGAAGTTCTCGGCCGCCGCATCACGGTGAAGCTCGAGATAGAAGGCGCAAAAATGGCAGCGCTGCCGGCAGAACGGAATATGAAGGTACAGCCCAAAGGCGTTCATCGTCTTAATGAGAATGGGGCTGGCTTGGAAAAATCCCGTGCCAGGACGACCTCGATTTCGTCGGCGGACGACAGACCTCTGTTACGGACATGCGACGTCCAGGACGGATGCCGGCGCAGCGCCTCAAAGACCTGCTTCAGCATCCCCGGTTTGATCTCAGATTCCCATTCTTGTACCCAGGCCAGATGGTCGTCCTCGCCGTCATAATCCTCCGGGAACGACGCCTCTAAACTGAACCGCAGGACAAATGTTTTTTCTTCCTGATACATCTCCAGCCTCATGCGTTGCGAACTGCTGCCCATCACTTCTATAATGGAGGCAGACAGGAGTAACCATCATGCCTATCTTCGAATATGTCTGCCGGGAATGCAATCATCGCTTCGAGCTTTTGCTCCAAGGGTCGGCGCAAGCCGCGTGTCCAAAATGCCAGACCACGACACTGGAAAAGCAATTTTCCTCGTTCGGCGTCGGGGCCACGGGAGGATGGGCGCCTTCCGGTGGAGGGGCCTGCGGGAGCTGCGGCGATCCCAGGGGGCCTGGGGCTTGTTCCATGAATTAGCATGAACGACGTCGAACACCTGCTCCATAGAACCATCGCCGTCATTTCGCAATCCGATCCGCTGATCAAACTTCTCGAGCAAGTTCGGCTTGGCCGGATGACCCGTTCGGATCCTGGATTGCGGGTCATCACCGACACATGGGTGGCAACTTACCGGAAAGCGGTTGCCACGCCAGGTTTGACCAAACAAGCACTCCGTCGCATTGATCCCTCACCTCGTCTCGACCTCTTGGCCCAGGAAGGCCTCTTGCCCGTCGACCATGCTGCGGCCCGCGAGCTGCTCGCCGATTTCCAACAGGCGATCTCGCGTGCACCGGCCTGACTGTGTTCTCGGTTCAGTCATGTGCGTACGCGCGATATTGTTGGCCATCACCTTAGTGTTCACGGCCGAAGGGTGGAGCGCAGAGCTTGGCGGCTCCAGCCCACTTCGGTATCTGGACCTCGATGAACTCGACAGCATCCTTCCCCCCGACGCCACAGTCCTGATACGTCCAGCTTCAATCGAGGAATTTCTGACCGAGTTAGACGGGGAGCCGCCCGACTGGAGTGCGGTGTACGGTCATGGGCATCACGATCCAGGACACGATGAGCGGCTATTTGCTCTCAACCGCGAACGGGATGCGAAGCGCGAAGGCAAGCAGGCGTTACTCAAACAGGTTGTGTTTACATGGAGTGGAGCACTGTCTCGCTACGATCCTGTGATTGGCGGATTTCCGATCGCCCTTGGACCCAAGTTCATCAAAACCACGTGGGGAATGGTTCGGTTTAAGCCGGAGGAGACTCCTGGAAATCTCAGTATCGCAACAGACGCGTCTCAACAGGGTTTCCTTGAAGGTCTGCTCAAACAACATCACCCCGTAGAAATCGATGTCGTCATGACCGGAAGGCTCATTCCTGAAGAGTCTATCGTGTATGATTTCTCACATGAAGAGGAGGGGCTTGGACTGATCATGCCGTTTGTGCGGGTCGAACAGGTGGATTGCGTCATGTTTAGACCATGACGACGAACTAGTAGGAATCTTGCGCGCAGCGGAAACCCGTACCGCTCGGGCGGCTGTCGATCGTGCCCCAATCGCGGTCGCTCGTCCGCAGACTCACCGCCGGCTTCAGCCAAGAGCCTCCGCGCATCGACTTGATCGCACCGCGAGGTGGGCCCGTAGGATTGGTGAGAGGCCCGGAAGGATAATAGTTGGGATCGTACCAATCTTGTACCCACTCGGCCACATTCCCGGCCATATCGAATAGCCCATAGACGCTTGTCGAGCCAGGGAAACTGCCGACCGGCATCGTCAGGACCTCTCCATTCAGGCCTTTCTCTTTGGCGATCTGCGCTCCTTCGCCCTTGACCCAAAACGCTTCCCAGTCCGCCCCGCTGTCGAATTGGACCGTGCGGCCGGCCCAATAACTGGCGCTGTTGGCCAAGAGCACGTCCCATTGGTCGCCCCAGGGATACCGGCGCCCATCCGTTCCTCTGGCCGCCTTTTCCCACTCGGCTTCTGTGGGAAGCCGCTTACCGGCCCAGCGGCAATAGGCGTCAGCATCGGTCCAGCTGACGTTCACGACGGGATGCCGTTCGATGCCCGGCATCGGTCTGCGATCCTTCCAGAGCGTCGCCGCCGGATTGGAATTTTCCGGCATCCGGTGACCGCTCATGGAGACAAAGAGGAAATAGGCCTCGTTGGTGACCTCGAAGCGGTCGATGTAGAAGGCCGAGAGGAGCACAGCCCGCTCTGGTTGCTCGTCCGGAAGACCCCCGCTCCCTGCTGGAGCGCCCATCCGGAATTCGCCAGTCGGCACGAGGACCATGTCGTCCGGTTTCCCGGAAGCGAAGGCCATTCCAGCTGGGCTGACGGTCAGACTACAGAGCAGAACGCGTGCGACCAGGCTGGACCACGTCACCGCTTGTGGATGCCGCAGGCGCGCGCAACTCCATCGCGGTAGGCAGTCCATAGGGTAAGCGATCTGTTCAGATACCGTAGGACTGTCTCCTGTTGACTGCGTGTCTTGGCATGATTGACGACCATGTGATAGGCGTCATGGCGATGACCGGCTTCCACCATCTGGTGGGAGCGGATGAGGTCCATAGCGTCCTGTGGAAGACCATAATGTCTGACGAGGGGATGTTGCTGGACGATCGACTCAATTTCTTCCGCAGTTCTTGGCTTCGACGGTTCGGCCAGCTCCTTGCGGTCCTTGATGCTGCCTTCAACGAACACGGTCATAACCGCGGCCCCCACCACCCAATCCCGATGGTGTGACGCACGTTCGAGCCACGCACGGTACCGGCGCGCGCCGGGAAGGAGCCTCACGTCCTCGAACGTCCGCGCCGGATAACCGAGTCCTCCCATCATCTGAAGAAACAATTCGGGGTGCGACTTGCCCAAGGACAAGCCACCGGTGTCTTCCTCATAGATGTTCTCTGCGAGCATGCGCCGCACCGACGGCGGAGGATTGTGACCGTGAATCCGGGCCAACAACACCGGAAAGTCCCGCACATACACAGCATATTCCTGCTGAAAATGCTGTTTCAACTGAACGACTGTCGCCGTGCCGTCGGTAAACGTCGGCCATGCCCAATGATGTTTGCGATCCATAACGCGCAACATCTCTTCCTGAAACCGGCTTGTCGTCAAAGGTCGTATCATGCGGGTTGCCTTCCTCATTGAGCCCTCGTTACAATCCGCCTAGGAGAGGTGTGGATGCAGCAGGTGACCGTTCAAAATCCCGACGATATTCTTTCGCTTCTTGCAGAAGTTGCACTCCGCGGCTCCGGTTTCGTCACTGAATGCCTGCTCGACTACGTATTGGACGAGGGATTTACCGAGCCGATTTACTTGAACGCCAGCGGAGAAGATCCGGATGCCTACTTTAAGGGACAATCACCGGCCTGGGCGGTGTATCAGGTCCGCGAATGGAAGCGTGTGCTGACCATCTCCGGGGGCCCCGGCAAACAGCGGCGCGTCCAGATTACTGAGACGCCGTAACCTTTCGGTGAGTGTAGGGGGATCAGGCTGAAAAAGCAACGAATCGGCGAGATGTCCTCATGCAGGAACAACGCACGAAGGATGGAATGACATGAATCTCGTTCGACTAGCCGAGCCGTACAACATTGGAGAATTGATTCTGCTGCAGAGTCTGCTCGAAGGCAGTGGGATTGCGTACCTGATCCGTCATGCCAATATCAGCAGTCTGTATCCGGGTCTGCCCGGTCTCACGTCTCATGTGATGGTTGAGGAGCGGGATTATCCACGCGCCGAAAAGATTCTTCAGCGCTTGAGACTGGACGTGCGAGAGGTGACCGGTGAAATGGGTGGATGACTCATCCCGTCTGCCTGGGTATATGCGGATTAGACGGTGATTGTGTCGGCAGCCTCTCGCCGGAGCCTTGGAACCAGCCGCCGATCAACATTCCTTCCTCGAAATACAGATAGCGGTGCTTCACGATCGCCGCGCTTTCCCAGTCCTCGAAAATCCATTCTTCCTGCCGAATGCCGTCCTTCGTGAAGCTGGTATTGATGGTTTGCGGTCCTCCCCATGCTTGCAGGACCTGTTCTTTCGACATCCCCACCATGACGCGATGTTCCGCGATGTGCTTTTCGAAATTGGGATCGCGTAGCTTGGCGACCAATGGCATGATGATCATGAACCCCGCAAAGAGGGCTAATCCCGCATAGATGGCCAGGCGGACGGGCTTCCGGCGAATGAACGACTCGGGTTCGTGGTCAACCATAGAGGAGGCGCTGGGTTCGAGCGATTTCATAGGGTCAGGTGCGCATGGTAGCAATCGGTCCCTCTCAGCGTCAAGGGAGGCAGGTCAAATTAATAGCGTATTATCAACAACATCGGAGGTGGAGCTATACTTATCGTATGACTCTTCCTCTGGCCTACCGTGGTGCAATTGTCGCTCTGCTCGTGATCCTCACTCATTGGATCTTATGGTCAAGCGTGGACGCAAAACCACTCTACTCCTATGCGGACGAGAAGGGCACGAGGATCATAACGGACGACTACAAGAAGATTCCTCCTTCCTATCGAGCGAAAGTCACGACCGTGGAACAGGAAGCAGACGGATACGTCGGGGATATCGAACGGGTCAGTGAACTGGTCGGGTCCGCGAAGGGATTTGTCGTTCGGGTGCCTGGCATGTCGCTTCAACAGTCCAAAATCATTACCTATGCCTCGATGTTCGGGCTGCTCTGTTTGGTCGCGATGAATCTCAGCCGCAGCGAAGCCATTCGAGCACTCGCGCTCTGGTGTCTCGTCCTCATCGGCATCTGTGCGCCGGTGCTCGTGTACATTGCCGACGACGGTGCCGCGGCCGTCATGAAAAATAAGGCCGCGGAAATCCAACAGAAGCAACAAGACCGCCTGTCGCACGCCCAATAAGCGACGTCGTCCACTCCGACCACAATCAATCGCGCATCAGTCGGCGTATTTCGGGACAGGGACCTTTTTGGCCGCTTGGGAGGGCCGAGGAGTCGTCTGCTGCTGGGAAAATTCTGGCGAGTAAGGGTTCATCATGGCTTCGTGAGTGTGTTTCTGGCGGCGTTTCACGAGATCGACGCTTTGCGTGCTGATCTCCATGCGGTCGACGGAAGATTTGATCGTGAGCGGATCCGGCAGCCCCTGCAACGAGAACAACTGGTAGGCGAGTGTCCAATCGAGCGAATCTTTGGTGGCTTCTTTGACAATGAATCGAGCCTGAGGCGACGCAGGGCCCTTGAAGAGAAGCACCCAGATGTTCGAGCGGAACGCGGGCGAAGCGGCATCTGTCGGCGGCTTGAATTCCGGCACAAGGGAAGGGACTTGGCTGATTGGAACTGCCGGAGAAAATTCGATGTCGACCAGGCGAACATATAACGTCCGATTCTCACTCTGGTCATTCGGATCGACGGCATAACTAAACGAATAACGCACTTCGATCCCATCACGCTTGAACGTATACACATCTTCCCCGTTCTCCGGAGACACGAGCTTCCTGAAATACTTGTCCCAATCGGTGATCGCATAATACGTAAACACGCGGAGCGCCGATTTGCGATCGCGGACAGCCTGCGGCATGCCCATTTTGTCGTGCAATTCTTTCTGTGTCAGCCCCAGGAAGCCATCTTCAAAATACGGCGCGGCAGGGATTGAAAAGGGAAGTAGGAGCAAGCCGGCGGCGGCGCAAAGTCCTTTAAAGGCCAAACGTTGTAGCTGATTTCGCTGCAGCAAGAGCTTCTCTCCGGCCGTGCGTCATCGTATCGGCAGCCCTCGCTGCTGTCAAGACAGCCTAGATCGGTTGCCGGTTGTCGGATGAACCAGTATGATGGCACGACTCGGGTTTCGCAGAGGACGGTGAGGACGGCATGCAGATCGATCAACTCCTTCAGGAACGCATCGTCATCCTTGACGGCGCCATGGGCACCATGATTCAGCAGAGGCGGCTGGACGAGGCGGCGTTCAGAGGCGAGCGGTTCCGGGATTGGCCGAAAGACCTGAAGGGCCACAACGATCTCCTGAATCTCACTCAACCCGCCATCATTGAGGAGATCCATCGCCAGTATCTGGAGGCCGGTGCCGATATCATCGAGACGAACACGTTCAATTCCCAGGCGATTTCGCTCGCTGACTACCAGATGCACAGTCTGGGCTACGAGCTCTCAAAAGCCGGCGCTGAATGTGCCCGGCATGCGGTCGCGACAGTCCAGGCTGTCCAGCCGGGACGCCGTTGTTTCGTGGCGGGCGCCATCGGTCCGACGACCAAAACTTCGTCGATCTCGACGGATGTGAACAATCCCGGCGCCCGTGGAACGAACTACGACGAATTGATCGTAGCCTATGCCGACCAGGCACGGGGCTTGTTGGACGGGGGCGCCGACCTGCTGCTCGTGGAAACCATTTTCGACACGCTCAACGCCAAGGCGGCGTTCTTTGCCATCCAACAGTTGTTCGCCTCTGGCGCCCGCCGCGTGCCGATCATGGCCTCCGTGACGTTCATTCAAGCCGGCAGCAACCGCGGGGTAACGGGACAGACCGTCGAAGCCTTCTGGAATTCAATCTCGCACGTCCCGCTGCTCAGCGTCGGCATGAATTGCGCTCTTGGCCCGAAGGAAATGCGGCCGCTCATCGAAGAGCTGTCGAAGATCGCTCCGGTTTATGTGAGCGCACATCCGAACGCCGGCCTGCCGAATCCACTGCTGCCTACGGGTTTCCCGGAAACCCCCGACACCCTGGCCCCACAGCTTCGTGAGTGGGCCCAGAACGGCTGGCTCAACATCGTCGGCGGATGCTGTGGCACGACGCCGGCGCACATCAAGGCTCTGGCCGAGGCAGTTCGAGACGTCGGGCCGCGGATGATTCCGACAGTAGAGCCCTATACCCGCCTGAGCGGGCTCGAGGCGCTTACGATCCGTCCCGATGCCAATTTCGTGAACATCGGAGAGCGGACCAATGTGACCGGTTCCCCGGCATTTGCAAAGCTCATCCTCCAGGGCAAGTATGATGATGCCCTCTCGGTGGCGCGGCAACAGGTGGAAGGTGGCGCCCAGATCATCGACATCAACATGGATGAGGGCATGCTGGATTCGACCGCTGCGATGGAGAAATTCCTTCGCCTCGTCGCTGCCGAACCGGATATCTGCAAGGTCCCCATTATGGTCGATAGCTCCAAATGGGAAGTGCTGGAGACAGGGCTCAAGAATATCCAAGGCAAGGCGGTCGTCAACAGCATCAGCTTGAAGGAAGGGGAGGGGAAATTCATCGAGCAAGCCACCTTGGTTCGCCGATATGGAGCCGCCGTGGTCGTGATGGCGTTCGACGAAAAAGGTCAGGCGGACAGCCTCGAGCGTAAGAAGGACATTTGCCTCAGGTCGTACAAGATTCTCGCGGAACAGGTCGGCTTCAATCCGACCGATATTATTTTTGATCCCAACATCCTGACGGTGGCCACCGGGATGGAGGAGCACAACGATTATGCGCTGAATTTTATCGAGGCGACGAGGTGGATCAAGCAACATTTGCCGGGCGCCAGGGTCAGCGGTGGCATCAGCAACATTTCGTTCTCGTTTCGCGGCAACAACGCCGTGCGCGAAGCGATGCACTCGGCTTTTCTCTATCATGCTATCAAGGCCGGTCTCGACATGGGCATCGTGAATGCCGGCCAGCTGGCCGTCTATGAAGAAATCCCGAAAGACTTGCTTGAACTCGTGGAGGACGTGCTGCTGAACCGCCGTCCGGACTCTACCGAACGTCTGGTGGCCTTCGCAGAAACCGTCAAACGTCAGGACAAGACCGTTCTCAAGGACGATGAGTGGCGCAAGGGGACCGTCGAAGAACGGCTGTCGCACGCCTTGGTCAAGGGCATCACGGATTACATTGACCAAGACACTGAAGAAGCGCGGCGCAAATATCCGAAGCCGCTCATGGTGATCGAAGGTCCCCTCATGGCAGGTATGAACATCGTGGGCGATCTGTTCGGATCGGGCAAGATGTTTCTGCCGCAGGTCGTGAAAAGCGCCCGTGTGATGAAGAAGGCCGTCGCCCATCTGCTGCCCTTCATGGAAGAAGAAAAGAAACGGCTGGGCGGGTACCAATCGCAAGGCAGGGTCATTCTCGCCACGGTGAAGGGAGACGTCCACGATATCGGGAAGAACATCGTCGGCGTTGTCCTCGGCTGCAACAACTATGAGGTCATTGATCTGGGCGTGATGGTGCCGTGCGAGCACATTCTGGCCGCCGCCCGCGACCAGAAGGCGGACATCGTCGGCCTGAGCGGGCTCATTACGCCGTCCCTCGACGAAATGGTGCATGTGGCCAAGGAGATGACGCGGGAAGGCTTCGACGTCCCCCTCCTGATCGGTGGAGCGACGACCAGCAAAGCACATACGGCTGTCAAGATCGCGCCCTCCTATGCGCCCTCTGTCATCCATGTGCTGGACGCCTCACGCGCCGTCGGGGTGGTCGGCAATCTCATGAATCGAGAGCAGAAGGCCGTCTTCGTGCAGGGGATACGGGAGGACTACGACCGTGTCCGGCAGGCCCATCAGGATCGGGAAGCCAAACCGGTGCTCTCCCTGGCGAACGCCCGTGCCCGGCAGTTGGTTTCCGACTGGAGGGGGCTCGAGATTCCTGAGCCGGAAGGACTTGGGATTCACGTGATCGCCGATCAGCCGCTCCCGGAACTGTTGCCTTACATCGATTGGTCTCCGTTTTTCCACACGTGGGAATTGAAGGGGCGCTATCCGGGAATTTTTGAGCACCCGACAATCGGTGCGAAGGCGAAGGAACTTTTTGCCGATGCTCAGCAGCTGCTCGCCCGCATCGTCGACGAGAAGTTGCTGACCGCCAAAGGGGTCTATGGGCTCTTCGCCGCCTGCAGCATCGGTGACGACATCGAACTGTACCCGGATGCGTCGAAGAAGGGAGTTCTGGCGACCATTCATACGTTGCGGCAGCAGGGGGAAAAACCCCAAGGCCTGCCCAATCTGGCGCTGGCCGATTACGTCGCGCCTCAATCGTCCGGACGAACGGACCATGTCGGGGCTTTTGCCGTCACCACGGGTATCCGATTGGATGAGCTGTGTCGCAAGTTTGATCTGGATCACGATGATTACAATTCGATCATGGCCAAGGCGCTGGCAGACCGTTTGGCTGAGGCATTTGCCGAATACCTCCACAAACGAGTCCGGGAGCTATGGGGGTACGGCAGGCTGGAGCGGTTGACCAACGAGGAACTGATCCGGGAAAAGTATCGGGGGATTCGCCCTGCGCCGGGATATCCGGCCTGTCCGGACCATACCGAGAAGCGGACGCTGTTCGACCTGTTACAGGTTGAACGGCATACGGGTATTATCCTGACCGAGAGTTTCGCGATGCTGCCGGCTGCCGCCGTGAGTGGATGGTATTTTGCACATCCAGAGGCAAAATATTTTTCCGTGGGGAAGATCGGCAGGGATCAAGTGGAAGACTATGCCCACCGAAAGGGAATGGACCTTCGAACGATCGAACGCTGGCTTGCGCCCAACCTCAACTACGAGACCCGGTGATTCGCGGTTAGGAAACTTCCGCCAGAAGCGGCTGCCTGGCCGGCTTTCCAATGGCCGCCGTCAGTGCCGATTTTAGCAGTCGAAAGCGGTCCTCCGCCCAACGGTTAAAGGTATCCGAGTCCTGAAAAACCAGATCCCAGGCTTTCGCGGCGTCCAACATTAAGAGCTGATGCGGTTGGCCTTCTGCAGGGAAATACACAACCAGCACTGCGGATTTTCCGGTCAGGCTGATGTCGGTGAACAGGTGCACCATGGCGCCGTGCGTTAGGGAGACTTCGCGTGACGCCGCTTCGACCAGCGGTTGGTACATGCGGTGAAGGAACTGCGACGTGACTTCATACGCATTGTTGGTGCCGAGCAGACGCGGATTCGGGGATTCGCCGAAAAGATTTTCCGTGAGATACGTGGCGGCTTCCCAGGTCGGCATCACGCCGGATGTCACGAGGGATTCACACAAATAGGCGATCCAGTTTCTCGTAATTCCCGCTTTCTTCACGGACGCAGCTTTTTTGGCCATGATCGGGATCCTTTCGATGCGAGCGCGATGGCCTTCCTGGTGAGATGCCCCTGTCGACTCATTGCAGTATAGCGGCCGGCCGAGGACAGTCAACGAAATGCAAAAAATGATGCGGCGTCTGTCGTGCGGAGCGCTGAGTGCAGGACTAGACTTGGCGGGGAAGGCCCGAACTAATGCGGTCGGCATACTGCTCGTGAATGCGCTTGATATCCCCTAGCGAGGCCAGGAAGACGTCGAGCAGTTCGGGATCGAAGTGCTCCGCCCGATGCTTGCTCATCAAATCGACGGCGTGATTAAAGTCGAATGCCGGCTTGTACACCCGTGCGGTAGTGAGGGCATCGAAGGCGTCCGCGATGGCGGCGATACGGCCCTCGATCGGGATCCCATCGCCTTTCAGCTTACGTGGATAGCCGCTACCGTCCCAACGCTCATGATGAGTGAGCGCAATGGTCGCGGCCACATTGAGAATTTCTGCATCTGATCCGGCCAGAATGCGGTATCCGATTTCCGCATGCTGCGCGATCACGTTGAATTCGTCTTGCGTGAATTTCCCCGGTTTCAGCAACACATGGTCAGGCGTACCGATCTTGCCGATATCGTGCATGGGGCTGGCCGTCCGAATCAAATCGCAGCGTTCGCTCGAGAGCCCGTAACGCCGAGCCAACAGCTCACAGTAATGACTCATGCGTTGAATGTGTTGGGCCGTGGCGCTGTCACGGTATTCCGCCGCAATGGCGAGCCGTTGAATCGTTTCTTCCCGTGAAAGTCGTAACTCCTTCTCACTCCGTTCAAGCCACTCCAACGCCTGTTGCAATGCCATTGTTCTGGTTCGGACCACGTCTTCGAGGTTGTCGCGTTGCAGGCGGCTTTCTATTTCGAGACGGCGGCGCCGCAAGGCATTGGCGACGTTGATCAGGACTTCATTGGCTTCGAACGGCTTGATGATGTACCCGAAGGCGCCCATGTCGAGCGCCGCGTTGGCCAGCAGGGGACTGTCCAGGCCCGTGACCATGATGGCGGCGGTGTAAGGATGCTGCCGGAAGGTGTGGCTGACCAAGTCCATGCCAGATTCCCCGGGCATATTCACGTCGCATAGCATCAACGCAAATGGCGTTTCATCCAGCCTCTGGCGGGCTTCCCTCGCGTCTGCGGCAAGCACCGCCTCATAGCCGTGCGACTGCAGCATATAGCCGAGCAGACGGCGGATCGGCTCTTCGTCATCGACAATCAATACGCGTTTAAGTTCCAGGAGGGCTTGCTGGCTGGGTCGGTCGAGCAGCAACGTCATAGGCGGAGACTCTATCGGTTCAAGGAGGTTCGATGCGCGTGTCGGTTTGACTTCGATCGTCTTAGAAAGACTGTAGAACGTGGTGCAGCTTTTGTGCCACTAATTAATGATTTTTTGCTGAGTTGGAGGATCGTGATAAGAGTGACGGTCTATTTCACTCGCGGCAATATTGTCCATATCCGGAGATGGTTTTAGCGTCCGAAGTATTCGTGTGAACAACCAAAAGAGGGTCTGTACCGGTGGGGAGCATCCTAAGGGCGTTGTACAGAATTTCGACCGTGTGCCACGAGATTGTACACACGTGGCATTGGAAAAACTGTACCTCTTATGCCGGGCCGACGCCGGCCGGTTTCATTGCGCTTTGAGAGTTGGTTCACTATAATGCGCCAATTTCTTTGGGAGAGATTTCATGCACACAGGAGCGGGGTTGCTACGCGCAGATGGCCGGCGAAGGGATCAACTTCGCCCCGTCAAAATCACGCGAAATTTCATCAAACATGCCGAGGGATCAGTGCTGTTCGAAATGGGCGACACGAAGGTGATCTGCACGGCGTCCATCGAAGAAAAGGTGCCTCCTTTTCTTAAAGGCAAGGGCACGGGATGGGTCACGGCGGAATATGCCATGTTGCCGAGGGCCACGCACGACCGGTCGCCGCGGGAAGCGGTCAAGGGTAAACAAGGCGGGCGGACCTTGGAAATTCAGCGCCTCGTGGGACGTTCGCTACGAGCCGTCACCGATATGACACAGCTGGGAGAACGGTCCATCTGGATCGATTGCGACGTGATTCAGGCTGATGGCGGTACCAGGACCGCTTCGATTACCGGGTCGTTCATTGCCCTTGCCGATGCCCTGGCGATCTTGAAAACGCGTGGCCTCATTAAAAAGCGGCCCCTGACCGACTATCTCGCGGCGATCAGCGTCGGCAAGGTGGGCGGAGAAATTCTTGTAGACTTGGCATACAACGAGGATTCGACGGCCGAGGTGGATCTGAATTTGGTCATGACCGGGAAGGGGCAATTTGTCGAAATTCAGGGAACGGCGGAAAAGACGCCATTCGCCAAGCAGGACATGGACGGGTTTCTTGCACAGGGGTGGGGGGCCATTCAAACACTGACCGCATTACAGCGCGACCTCATCGGGGCGTTGGACTAACGGATCAGCCCCAATGCACCGGGAACTCGTTCTCGCCACGCGTAACCGGCACAAAGGAGCAGAGCTTGCTCAGCTCCTCGGAGACCTGCCCATTCGGATCCATACAATGGAGGAATTTCCGGAGGTGCCCGACGTGGATGAGGACGGTGACACCTGCGAGGCCAACGCAATCAAAAAGGCCCGTGCCGTCTCACAAGCGACCGGCCTGTTGGCCGTAGCCGACGACACTGGATTGGAAGTGGACGCCTTGGGGGGGCGACCGGGGGTCTATGCGGCTCGCTACGCCGGCCTGCAGGCGACATATGAAGACAATTGGCGAAAATTGCTGGGCGAGATGGCCGGGGTGCCCCGCGACCGCCGGACAGCCCGGTTCGTGACGGTGGCCGCGGTGGCACTGCCTTCCCAGAGGGTGGAGGTGGCGACCGGTCGGCTTGAGGGGCTGATCACAGAGGAGCCCGCCGGGGCTGGAGGGTTTGGCTACGATCCCGTGTTTTACGTGCCGGAACTGCGCAAAACCTTGGCCGAACTTTCGAGCGAAGAGAAGAATCGCATCAGCCATCGGGCGAAAGCCTTTGCACAAGTGCGCGACTTGTTGCACAATAGATTCGGATCGGGGCGTAGCGCAGCCCGGTAGCGCGCCTGCTTTGGGAGCAGGATGTCGGAGGTTCAAATCCTCTCGCCCCGACCACACCTCGCTTGCGCGTGCCGCCCGCCTAATTATCGATTTATCGAATTGTCGCGGGCGGATAAACCCACCCCTGATTACTTTCTCAACGCTACTTGCTCGACCCGGAGCCTGCTTCGTCAATGAGGCGATTAGCTCCGGTAGCCTTTCGGCCTTTTCCAGGCGAACCAACTCCAGTTCATTCATGATCTCGCCGTCTGAGTCCCCTCGAGAAACAAGAGACCTGTGTTTACCTCCCTTAAGGTTATCGATAGTTGCGATTCACAGCCTTGCCTTGGAGTACCTGTACGAGCACCTTGCCCATTGGCCCTTGGTCCAACCGAATGAACCCTTCTTTCACCTGTTCGAAGGGGACCGTACTGTCAATTTGTGGCCGTCGTCCAATAGCATCCAGCCGACCGACGATCTCTTTCCATATGGCTTGAGCTTGCCCGGCGCTGTAATCACCAACCGAGACACCGCCGATGCGGTTGCGGCGAAACAAGAGAGTGGCCGTATTGAATTCGGGCACAGGCCCTCCGCTTCTCCCAACCACGCTCACTCTGCCGCCATAGCCGAGTAGCCCTACGAGCTGAGGAAATAGCGGACCCCCGACGCTGTCGATCACGAGGTCAAGTTGTTTCGGCCCAACAGCGCCTGCGATCACTTTTGCAAGATTAGGGTCGTTGGGATCGAAAACGAAATCGGCTCCGAGTTCCTGCAGTCTGGCTCGCTTGTCCACGCTGCGTGACAAGGCTACGATGGTAAGCTTCATCGATTTCCCGAGCAGCAGCGCCGCCACTCCGACACCGCCTGACGCGCCGGTCACAAGAACCTTGGATCCCGTGTGAGGAACTGTTGGAGGATCGGTCCATTGGGTGAGTGCTTGCCAGGCCGTTAAGAAGACCAACGGGGCGGCAGCCATCTCTTCGAGCGACCAATCTTGCGGGAGATGGGCCACGCTATGGGCGGGAACGACGACTTTCTCGGCCAACGTACCCCAGACATCGATACCGACATCACAACGCAGGATCCCGACTGTCTCTCCTGGCCGGATGTCGTGCACACCGGTTCCGACCGCCGCCACTTCACCGACTCCATCGCGACCGAGAATGTGTGGAAGGCGTGGCTTGGCTGGATACATCCCAGAAGCGAGAAAGGCATCCGCTGGGTTCAGTCCTGCGAATCGCACGTTCAAGAGCACGTCGTCCGGGCCAGGCTGAGGATCAGGTACTTCCCCGAGCTGCAGCTTCTCAACTCCTTCATAGGAGTTCATCAGCCATGCGCGCATTTATAGGCCTGCCAAAACAATATCCGCATGCGCGAACGCGCGCATGCCTCGCAGCTGCATCAAACGATGGCGTGCTCCTGCTTTTCTACAGCACTTGAAGGAGCGTCTCCCCCCATCCGATAATCTTCAAGGTGACGTTCGATGATTCCCTTAGAGAGAGAGGGATAGCTACCGTTGAGTGCCTTTCGGCCGACGATCGTCAATGGCGTATCGTGGTTGAAGATTAGCTCTCGAATCTGCTGCTTGACGCGTGATCTGGCCTGGCCAAACACTTCTCGGGCAAGATCCCAGACTTCCGTCTGTCCCGCTGTCTGTTCTTGCTCCTCAGCATAGAGGCTCGTGACCGCAATCAAGAGGAGATCTTCGCCGACCGCTTCAATGCGATTCTGGCGCCCCTGGTCGTCTCGGAGCGCCTGCCGCAGCCAAAGCATTGTGTAAAACACCGCGCGAGCAAGTCGGCGACTCGCACGCTCGACAAAAAGGAGCTGCGGTCGTACGTCTGGGTGTCGGAACGGCGTCCCGGCCGGCAACCGCCCCGGCATCCATCGGCTGGCATACCAGGGCACGTAGAATTTGATCAGGCGCGCGGTCTCCGTGAACCTCCGGGCCGCGGTCATCCTATCATCAAAATAATCCCGCGCACGCTCCAGGTGCATGTTGAGAGCTTCGCGAGCCACGAACGGACGTAAAATATCGGTTGCACCTTCCCCGATCCGGTACATCTCAACATCACGGACTAGTTGTTCGATGCCGAAAGCCGGTTCGCCGCGAACCCGTTTGGACTCCGCGGTCTCATACCCCATGCCGCCGAAGATCGTCTGAGCATCTTTTAGGAAATGGATCGTGGTTTCGGAACAGAAGAGTTTGGCAATTGCGGCCTCGATGCGGACGTCATAACGGTGGTCGTCCGCCATGCGCCAGACTGTAGAAGCCAGGGCCTCCATTGCGAAAAGGTGTGCGGCCATCCGACCAACCCGCATCCGCTGGGTCTGAGATTCGGCGAGAGGTTTTTGGAACGTGATCCGACTGTTGGCTCGATCGAGAGTCGGCTGCCATGCTTGTTTCGCCATACCGAGGCAGATGGCCGGAATGCTCACTGCGCGACCGACATTGAGGATCGTCAGGGCGTATTTGAGGCCACGGCCGACTTCACCAATCAGGCATGAGGGCGGAATGCAGACATCCCTCAGCGTGATGTGCGCATTTTCGATTCCGCGGCATCCCTCGAATTGACATCGTTGACGGATGACCACTCCCGGAGTCTTCATATCGAGAACAAAGGCCGTATGGATTGATTGCTCCGCTTCTTTCCCTTCTGGAACAGGGGTCCAGATAACCTGGCCGCCTTGCTTCTCTCGTCTCGCCGGCACACGAGCGATCAGCGTGAGATATCGGGCGATGGGAGCGTTCGTACACCACAGCTTCTCGCCATTGATCACGTAGTTTCCGTTGACATCAACAACCGCTTGGGTCCTGATATTGGCGGCATCCGATCCGGTCAGGGGTTCCGTGAGTGCAAACGCGGAGACCGCTTCACGAGCCACGATCGGCAGATACTGGCGCTTCTGTTCTTCGTTCCCGAACAGGAGCACCGGCATCGCGATGCCGATCGATTGAGGAACGGCCACCGTGAGGGCAAGAATATTGCTCCATCCCGCTATGAGCACGAGGGCCCGGCCGTAGTTCTGGTACGAGAACCCCAAGCCGCCGTACTCTCTGGGAATCTTCATGGCGAACGCGCCAATCGAGAACAGGCCGCTAATGACGGCATCGGGGATCTTCGCCGTGCGCTCAATTTCGTTGGGATCAACGTGGTTGATGAGAAAGTGTTCTAGTCTGGGCCGGAACTCTTCCCATGCGGCTTTCTGTTCGGCAGTTTCATCCGGGGTGAGAAGGAGAGAGAAATTTGGTTGACCGGCGTAGAGACCAGCCATGAAGCTCTCTCCGGCGAGTCGTTCGCGCGCCTCTTCGATCCGCTCCAGTCCTTTAAAGAGCTGATTCACGAAACCTCCCTAGGAAATCATCTGCTGTAGAGGACCTGTGTGGTCCAATTCTTCGAATCGAGCCGTAAAGTGTCGCAACATCGGCGCCTCGTAGATCATCGTCAGACCATGAATGTGCTCTCGACGGCTATATAAGTCGACGATCGATTCGGCCACGTAGGCGATTTGCATGTTCGTATAAACTCGGCGCGGGATAGCGAGCCGAACCATTTCGAGCTCCGGATGGAGCATGCGACCGGTCGCGGTCTCCCGCTTTCCGAACATCACGGTACCGATTTCGACTCCCCGGATCCCATAGTCCCGATAGAGTGCGACAGCTAAGGCTTGGGCTGGAAATTGGTCCTGTGAGATGTGTGGAAGAAATTCTTTGGCGTTCAGATAGACGGCATGTCCTCCGATCGGTTTGAGGATCGGCACGCCGGCTAGATCGAGAAGCTCCCCCAGATACCGGACCTGCCCGACTCGGAAACTGAGGTAATCCTCGTCGAGAACCTCACGGAGTCCTCTGGCCATTGCTTCCAGATCGCGACCCGCCAGCCCGCCGTAAGTCGGAAACCCTTCGACCAGAATGAGCATGTTCGTGATCTCCCGGGCCCATTGTTCGTCATTGAGGCTGAGAAATCCCCCGATGTTCACGAGGCCGTCTTTCTTGGCAGACATGGTGCAACCGTCGCCATAACTGAATAGCTCCCGAGCGATGTCCAGAATGGAACGGTCCGCATAGGCCTGTTCCCGTTCCTTGATGAAAAAGCAATTTTCGGCGAACCGACAGGCGTCGAAAAAGAGAGGGATACCATTCCGATGCAGGAGCGCGCGCGTCTGTCGGATGTTTTCCATTGAGACCGGCTGCCCACCGCCGCTGTTGTTCGTGATCGTCAGTAAGACCAACGGGATGCGCTCCCGTCCCATGCCGTTAATGATCTCTTCGAGCCGCACCACATCCATATTCCCTTTGAAGGGCGATTCATTGTGTGGGTCGTAGGCCTCCTTCACCACCGCATTGATCGCCTGAGCGCCCTGATGCTCGATGTTGGCCCTCGTCGTATCAAAGTGGATATTGTTGGGGACGCACATGTCAGGCTTCACGACGGTGGAAAAGAGGAGGTTCTCGGCCATGCGGCCTTGATGAGTGGGAATGACGTGTTTGTAGCCAAAGATAGAGCGGACCGTCTCTTCGAAATGATAGTAATTCTTGCTGCCGGCATAGGATTCGTCTCCCAGCATCAAGCCGGCCCATTGCTGGTCGCTCATGGCTGAAGTGCCGCTGTCGGTCAACAGGTCGACGTAGACGCTTTCGGCCGGGATCCGAAAGAGGTTGTAGCCGGCATCATGTAACAGGCGGTCACGTTCAGCGCGCGTCGTACGCCGAATCGGCTCTACGACTTTGATCTTGAATGGCTCGGAGGGAAACTTCATGCCAACGACCTCTGAAACCGCGCCAGTTCTGCCCTGAAAGCCTGTGACCCGGAATACTCAAACACGTACCGCGTCATATCGAAGAGAGGAGCGGGATCCAAATCCCTGAGGAGCTCCGCCTTCCACGTAATCTCCAATTGGTTGATCATCGTGATGGGAGTCGGCGTCCCAACCACGCCGAGTTCCATCTGGCCGTATGACTGAGAAAAGATAAGAATCTCGCGGTCAAACATCGCCGCGTTGAGATCGGTCGCGGCCCCTTGACGCCTATAGTCCTCTTCAAATCGCCGGAACGCCTGGGAGCGATCGAGTTGTTCCCTAAAGGCGTAAAAGATATTGATGCCGGCCCGGTGTTGATCATCCATGACCTGCACCGCATCGGCCACGACTTCCTCGTATTGCATCTGCTCCTGGGTCAACACCAATAGTCGGCGAATGACGACTCCACGCTTTGCGGCGACCTGGTTTGCTAAGAGATAGTTCGGATACAGTGCCTCGCCTTTCTTCCAAATGTTCCAGCGCTCCATGACCGCATCAATGGATCGGTCGGCCGTTTGAACAAGCCGGACGGCTTCGGCATTCGCCTCCGCCCCTTCGTAGGTCAGGGTCTGGGTCTCGAGCTGCCGCAGCTCTCGCCCGATCGCCTCGACCTTCCGTGGGATGTATCGTGGCGTCTTGGGAACGTGAAGCATGACGTCGACTGCCGTCAATGCCAGGGTCCAATATTGTTTGGCCGAGCTTGGGGCCTTCTCTTTCTGGGCGATGAGCAGCAGTTCCACGGGGTTCTTATCCAGCAGCTTGGCGATCTTCATGCAGATTTCCGGTTTCGGAATCTTGAGTCCGCGGCGAATCAGGTTGGCATCTGGTTGCGCAATCCCCAGCCTTTTGGCCAGCGCGTAATCGCTGGCAAGGGCATACCGCTCTTTGATCGCCTCAAGGTATGCCGAAATCTCAGACATGGAGCTCCTCTTCCCTCATGACGGCGACATCTCCGTGATGCCAAAACATCTTCATGCGGCGTGATGATAGGTGGGATGGCGCGCTTTATCAGGGAACGTTTGCCGCTCCAGACCCATCCAAAAGCCTTCCAGATAATCAAGCACAGCAGTCACTCCTGTCCGAAAGTCCTCTTTGTCGCCGTCCGACAGACCAGCTTGTGCGGCGCATTGAACCGCCTCCACTGCATGCTCCATCGCTTCCTCATGACTACTTTCGAGTTCGCGATGAAAGGTGAAGTAGGTGATATCCATCTGAGGATAGCGGCTATTCTTCAACTGAGTGAGGCCAGGAATCAGGTGGTCCCACATCGTAATTGCCATATTCTCAAGGCCGAAGGATGCGCCAAGCGCCCTTGTGTGATTGCCGTCGCTGTAGAGCCGTTCCATTCCCTCGATGTAACTTCGAGTCGAAGGGAGCATGGGCCGCGTCATGGCGTCATGGATATCGACTCCTGCTGATCGAAGAAAGTCCCGATAGAGAAGTTCGTGCCGATGGCGGCTCTGGCCGTCACCCAACTCGGAATACAGCACTTTGGTCAGCTCGTCAGCGACCTGTTCATCTTCGGTATTCACGAGCTGCGAGATGAGAATACGTGGGAAAAACCGCGCGAAGTTATAGAACTCGATGGCGAATTCTCTAAACTCCCTGTCCGAAACATTTCCCGCGCGAAACCGGGTGAGATAGGCATTGTTGATCGCACCATGCCCGAGCACGAGGCGCCGCATGTCTTGATGGAATGTCATGAGACCCTCCAGACGAGGAGTGGAGCCTGAGAGGCGCGTGTAATAGCTAACCTGGATCGATGATATACCTTTTATATCACCCATGCAAGAAGAGACTGTTTGCCGTAACCAATGGCCTGTATGGCTATATGGAGGATCTGCAACGTGGCATTGTTACTAAAACATGTTGCCATGTGAACGCAATAATAGTAGTATCCTATCAGGCAATGTAATAAGGGCATTGCTGTGATGACTGACAGCCAACGGAATGGATCCTATGTAACGTTTGCGGTGAGGAGGGACCTTCACCATGATTGAGCCAAGAAGCATCGATCACATCACGCTCTGCGTGGAAAATCTGGACGAGGCCGAATTTCTCTTCACCAAGGTTCTAGGTTTTGAGGTGATTTGGTCGGCGCGCGACGTCGGCACCGATAAATCGTCGATGGATACCGTGGTCGTGCAGTGCGGCGCCGCACGAATTGCTCTCATGCAAGGCCGAGACAAGGTCATGAAATCCCAAATCACGGACTTTATCGAGCGGTACGGCCAAGGGGTGCAACATGTCGCGCTCGAAGTCGATGACATCGAGGCCGTATGTCGTGAGTGGGAAGCTCACGGGGTCAAATTCAGTGGCGGGGTGAAGGAAGGCCGGGATGGATTCGGACCGCTCAAACAGCGATTTACCTATCCGCTCTTTCCTGGGAGCGGCCTGTTCTTTGAATTGACTCAGAGAGAGCACGGAGAGGAAAGGGCCAAGACCTTTGTCCGCAGCACGGTCGAGTCATTGTATAAGGATATCGAACGGGACCAGGCCTCCGGAGCTCAACGAACAATCATCGATTACGACTCCAGAGAACCTCGTACGCCACCTGCGCCGTTGAAGAAGGCGTCATGATCACGCCTGATTGCGGAGGTCCGCATGTATCTCAACAGTAAAGGGAAAGTTCCCCGGCAAGCGCATGTCGGCATCCCAGAGGGCCTTTGCGAAGAGGAACACGGCCGAAACGGCTTTGCCGGGCCCGTGTCCCATCTCTATCGAAGCCATCCGCCGACTGGATGGGTTCGGATCGACGGACCGCTTAGGCCTCGCGCCTTTATGTGTCAGTCGCCTGCCTCCGCCGATCCCGTTCTCATGATGCACAGTCCTGACGCCAGCCTGTATCTCTCGCACTTGACCGAAACCATGCGCTATTTCGTGCGCGATTCGGACGGGGATGCGGTGTATTTTGTCCATCGGGGAACAGGGCGGTTTGAGACGGATTATGGAATGCTGCCCTACGAGCCCGGCGATTACGTCACCATTCCCAAAGGAACGACGTTTCGGATTCATGTTGATTCGGGTCCGGTGGTCTCTCTCATGATCGAGACGCCTGAGGCAATCGCATTGGCGGAGCGAGGGCCGCTTGGGCAGCATGCGCTTTTCGACAAGGGAGTCCTGGTTGCGCCGGAATTGACCACGCTTGAGCGCTCCGAGCCGGAGGGAACAGAGTGGGAAGTCCGCATTAAACGTCAAGGAAGCTGGACACGGGTGGTCTATCCCTTTTATCCAATGGATGTCGTCGGCTGGAAAGGTGATCTTTGGGTCGCCAAACTCAATGTGCGCGACTTCAGGCCGGTCACGAGCCCCCGTTACCATCTTCCACCGAGTGTTCACGGAACATTTCAAGCGGGCGGCTGCCTCATCTCCACATTCGCGCCGCGGCCGCTTGAGACCGACCCCGAGGCACTACGGGTCCCCTTTTACCATCGGAACATGGACTATGATGAAGTGCTCTTCTACCACGATGGCGAGTTTTTTAGCCGCGCCGGTATCCAGCCGGGCATGCTGACCCTGCATCCACAAGGCATTCATCACGGTCCGCAACCCAATGCGGTGGAAGCCAGCAAGGCCAAGACTCACACGACCGAAGTCGCAGTCATGATTGAGTCCAAGCGTCCATTTACGGTGGACAAAGGCATGGAGGCGATCGAAATCAAGGACTATGCCTTGAGTTGGAGTCATCGATGAAACTGGTGACGTTTCAAATCGGCACGCCACTAGGCCCCTTTAGCCGCGTGGGCGCGTTGCACGGCCAGCATGTGGTGGACTTGAACATGGCCTATGTCCGATGGTTGTCAGATCAAGGGGAGGCGCAGCCACACCGGTTGGCCGATGCCCAGGTGCCATCGACCATGTTGGCATTCCTGGAAGGAGGCCCATCGACCATGGCAGCGGCTCGACGCGCGTTGGATTACGTCGCCGCCATCGGCCCTTCGGCCCAAGGCCCAGATGCGGAAACGCTTTATTATGAGCTGGACACGGTGAGGCTCGCCGCGCCACTTCCAAATCCTTCTTCTCTCCGTGACTTTATCGCGTTTGAAGACCACATTGCCGCGACATCGAAGAAACGGGGTCAGCCCATTCCACCGGAATGGTACAAGTTCCCCGTGTACTACAAGGGGAACCATCGCTCGATTATCGGGCCGCATGAAGCGTTGCCGTGGCCGCTGGACACAGCCAAGCTGGACTACGAACTAGAGCTTGCCTGCGTCATCGGGCGGAAAGGACGGGACATTCCTGAACGGAATGCCGGGGACTATATCGCCGGCTATACTATTATGAACGACTTCAGCGCTCGCGACGTCCAGTTTCAAGAAATGGCCTGCCGCCTTGGACCGGCGAAGGGAAAAGACTTCGCGACAGCGCTCGGGCCCTGTCTCATGACCCCTGATGAAATTCTCGATCTCGACGCATTGACCATGATTGCCAGAGTAAACGGAGAAGAGTGGTCCAGGGGTCGCTTTGGGACCATCCATTGGTCCTTTCCCCAAATGATCGCACATGTCTCGCGGGGTGAGACAATTTACCCGGGCGATGTGTTCGGTTCGGGAACCGTGGGAGGGGGCTGCGGGCTGGAACTGGACCGCTACTTGAAACCGGGTGATGTTGTGGAGTTGGAAATTCAGCCGATCGGCGTGTTGAGGACCCAAGTCGTCGCATAGGCACCGGGAGGCCACGTGACAACCATGACGGTGGAGCAGGCCCTCGTCGAACTGGAGCAGCGCCATCGAGCCCTCTACGCTACGCCGGAGATTGATGAGAGACTTGCCAGCATCGTTCGGGCAGGACCTCACACCAACCTGACTGAAGCGGCCATCCTGCATATTTTGCGCTCGGCTCGCTCCGTCTTTGTCGATACCCATGTCGAGGTCGTGTCGGGCCATCACACGGCCACCTACCTGAGATTCGAATCCATCGCCCGTTATCCCGATTTGATCGGACTGATCGCCGATGATATGGCCACCTGGATCAAGCAAACATTCCAACACGGAGCCGTCACCGGACTGTTGGCAACGGCCTCGGCGGCCCGAGCCCTGGCTCAGGGAGTGGCAGACCGGCTTCAGGAGGCTCAGCCGTTGCACGTGACGTTGACTCCCTTCAGCTGCGAGACCGGACGAATCGGAACCGACATCACGGTTGGAGCCGTCACAGCCCAGGAAGGCTTTCTTGCGCTCAATGACGTCACCACACGAGGCAATTGTGTGAGCAAGCTCGGAAAGGTCATTACCGACAACGGCGGCCGCCTGGTCGGCATGATGGTATTCGCCAGGCGCGACAGCGGCCAGTTCCCGCTGATGAAGGACTTGGTCGCTCAATATCCTTTTTATTACGCCGCGGACCTCGAGATGCCGCAGTGGGAACCGGCACAGTGTCCTCTGTGCCAGAGCAACAAGCCCCTGATGTCATGGAAAGACATGCCTGAACTCTGACGCCCATTACTCTGCGAGGAGGGACTCATGGACCTGGCAGACGTGACCAGCCAAATCAAACGAGCCGACCTGCTCCACATGTATTACTACCTCCGGCTTACCAGGGCTCTGGAGGATCGCATCACCGCGCTCTATCGTCAGGGGCGGATCGTCGGCGGCTGTTACACCAGCCATGGCATGGAGGCCATCGCAGTCGGGTATGCCTCCGCACTCGAGCGTGACGATGTCATCGCCCCCTTCCACCGCGACATGGGAGCCTTCCTGATGCGAGGCATCACGCCGGGCGAAGTGCTTGCACAGTACTTGGGAAAGCGGACAGGGCCGACGAAGGGCAAAGATGGCAACGTGCACATGGGTGATCTCAAACGCGGGATCATCGGGTTTGTCAGTCATTTGGCCGATAATTTGCCGGTGGCAACCGGCGCGGCCTTGGCCTTCAAGATGAGAGGAGAGTCGCGCATCGTGGTCGCCGGGACCGGCGACGGGGGAACCAGCCGCGGAGATTTCCACGAAGCCATGAATTTTGCGGCGGTGCGGAAGCTTCCCGTGGTGTTCTTCTGCACCAACAATCAGTACGCCTATTCGACGCCGCTCCGCTTACAGATGGCGATTACCGATGTTGTTGAGCGGGCTAAGGCGTACGGAATGCCGGGGGAGATTGTGGATGGGAACGACGTCGCGGCCGTCTATCTGGCGGCCAAGCGCGGAATCGCGAAAGCCCGTGCCGGTGAGGGACCGACGTTCTTCGAGTTCAAGACCATGCGCATGCATGGCCACTCCGAGCACGACCCGGCCAAATACGTCCCCCCAGAGCTCCTTGAAGCATGGAAAAAACGAGATCCGATTCTGGCAGCAGAGCGCCTGCTCGTTGAGGCGGGGTACGGGGATGAAACCTACTTCCATGAGATCCTCGAGCGGGTGAAAAAAGAAGTCGAGGCCGCCCTGGAATTTGCCGAGAAGAGTCCGTTGCCGGAAGGACCGGAAGTCTTGGAAGGAGTTTTCGCCACAGACGCCGATCTCTCACACCAAGCCACCCATTCAAGGAGCGCCGCATGACGACTGCAACATCGCACGCGACTGGAGAGGTCACATACCTGGAGGCCATTTCGCAAGCGCTGGATGAGGAGATGATGCGAGACGAGCGAGTGTTTCTGATGGGGGAGGATATCGGGCAGTATGGGGGGGCATTCAGGATTACCGAAGGCTTTCTAGACAAGTATGGCGAATGGAGAATTCTTGATACCCCGTTGGCCGAATCCGGATTTGTCGGCGCAGCGATCGGCGCCGCGATGATGGGGTTGCGTCCGGTCGTCGAGATGCAGTTTGCGGATTTCATTTCTTGCGCCTTCGATCAAATCACCGAGGTGGCGGCCAAGAATCACTACCGGTGGGGTGCTGCGGTGCCGATGGTCATCCGTGCGCCCTTCGGCGGCGGTATCCATGGTGGGCCGTTCCATTCGGAATGCCCGGAAGGCTGGTTCTTTCACTCGCCCGGGCTCAAACTTGTCGCGCCGTCAACGCCCTACGATGCGAAAGGTTTGCTTAAAGCGGCGATCCGCGATCCGAATCCGGTCATTTACTTCGAACACAAATTTCTTTACCGACGTATCAAAGCGACCCTGCCAACCGACGATTACATCGTCCCGATCGGCAAAGCCGACGTCAAGCGGCCGGGCAACGACATCTCGGTCATCACCTACGGCGCCATGGTGCATCTGGCCCTAGAAGCGGCGCAGATGCTGGCGAAGGAAGGCATCGACCTGGAAGTCGTGGATCTCCGCACGCTGGCGCCTCTCGACAAGGAGGCAATCTTCTCATCGGTGCATAAGACGAGCAAGGCCATTGTCTTGCATGAGGACAACAAGACCGGTGGCATCGGCGCCGAGATCGCTGCACTCTTGGCGGAAGAATGCTTCGACAGTTTGGACGGTCCGATTGTGCGCATTGCCGCGCCCGATACGCCGGTGCCGTTCAGCACACCGCTGGAGGAGTTTTTTCTGCCGAAGACGTCTGACATCGTGGCTGCGGCGCGCAAACTGGCGGCATATTGAACGCACATTGGGTGTGATTGTGGCCACCGATATTATCATGCCTCAACTCGGCGAAAGCATCGCGGAGGGCACCGTGGTGAAGTGGCTCATTCCCCTTGGCGGCGCGATTGAAAAAGACCAATCCTTATTGGAAGTTGAAACCGAAAAAGTTGATCTCGAAGTCCCCTCGCCGGCGAGCGGCGTGCTGAACGAGATCCTTGTTAAAGAAGGTGAAACAGTGGCCGTCGGAACGCTGTTGGCACGAATCGATAGTGCCCCTCCGGCGGAGGTGATCAGCCGCGTGGGCGGTGTCGTGGTTCGTCCCGTCGACTCGGACGCCGCGGGTGAGGAGCATCATTCTCCCGCCGTCCGGCAGTTGGCGAAAGAGCATGGTGTGGACCTTGCGCATCTGAAAGGGACAGGGGCCGGCGGACGGGTCAGTAAGAAAGATGTGCTCGAATTCGTTGCGCGGACATCAGCACCTGGTACGACGACGGCGGCGAGCGGGGAGCCCTCCATGGGGGAAGAGATACTCCCCCTTACTCAGATGCGCAAAACCATCGCGGACCGGATGGTCAAAAGCCGACAGACTTCCGCGCACGTCAGCACGTTTTTCGAAGCCGATTTTTCCAGCATCGCGTCATTCAGGACAGGTCGCGATCTGACGTACTTGCCATTTGTCGTCCGTGCCGTCACGCGCGCCCTTCGTGACGTGCCCCTTGTCAATGCGACCTGGGGAGACCAAGGCATCGTCATCAAGAAAGATATCCATGTTGGAATCGCCACTGCGCTGGAAGAGGGATTGCTTGTTCCGGTGGTACGGCATGCCGATCGCAAGGGCCTCACCCAACTCGCGAAAGAGATCGCGGATCTGGCAGAACGCGCGAGATCCAAGAAGCTCAGCCCCGATGAGGTGCAGGGTGGGACATTCACGATCACGAACCATGGCGGCTTCGGCAGCTTGTTCAGCACGCCGATTATTCACCAGCCGCAAATTGCCATCCTCGGGGTGGGCGCGGTACAGAAGCGTGCTGTCGTGATCAACGAGGCAATTGCGATCAGACCGATGGGGTACCTGAGCCTCTCGTTCGACCACCGGGTCATCGATGGGGCAACGGCGGATCAGTTCATGGCAAAGGTGAAACACTATCTTGAAGGCGGTCACTGGGAGCAGATCTTGTGAAACCATCATTGAATGTCGTCATTGTCAGTGCCGTGCGAACTCCGATGGGCAGTTTCAACGGCATCTTTAGCTCCGTACCGGCGACGAAGTTGGGCAGCGTGGCCATTGCCGGGGCGCTCCAGAAGGTTCGCATATCGCCGGAGAGTGTGGATGGCGTCTATATGGGGTGCGTGCTCAGCGCCGGCCTCGGCCAGGCTCCGGCCAGACAGGCATCGATTGGAGCAGGAATCCCGCAGTCGGTCGGTGCCGTGACCGTCAACAAGGTCTGCGGTTCGAGTATCCAAACCGTCATCATGGCCTCACACGCCGTTGCACTTGGCGAGGCCAAGATCGTCGTGGCAGGCGGGATGGAGAACATGACGCGCGCTCCCTATCTGCTCGAGAACGCGCGTCAGGGGTACAAACTTGGCCACAAAGAATTAGTGGATAGTCTCATCAAAGACGGATTATGGGATGTCTACAACAATTTCCATATGGGCGACGGCGGGGAGTTGTGCGCAAGTAAATACCAACTGACTCGACAGCAGGTCGACGACTTTGCGCTAGAAAGTTATCGGCGCGCGCGTGAAGCCCTGGCGTCTGGCACATTCAAACGAGAAATCGTGCCGGTCGACGTGCCACAGCGCAAAGGTCCGCCTGTGATGGTTTCCGACGACGAGGAGCCCACTCGAGCCGATCTCCGCAAGATGCGCGACTTGAAGCCGGCCTTCCAGGAGGATGGCATTTTGACCGTCGGCAATTCGCCTTCCTGTAACGATGGAGCAGCGGCGCTGATTGTCATGGCTGAAGACGAGGCTGCGCGTCTTGGGCTCACCCCGATGGCGCGCATCGTCGGGTATGCCGGAGCGGCGCTGGCGCCGAAGTGGTTCACGATCGCGCCGATCGAGGCCATCAAACGCGTGCTCACGACAACAGGATTGACGATTGGGGACATCGACCTGTTCGAAATCAACGAAGCCTTTTCGGCCGTATCCCTCGCCATCAACCGCGAACTGGGCCTCGACGACAAGAAGGTGAATGTGAACGGCGGGGCGGTGGCCCTCGGGCATCCGATCGGTGCGACCGGCGCCCGGATCCTCACGACGTTGCTACATGCCATGGAAGCGCGCGGCGCGAGACGGGGATTAGCGAGCCTCTGCATCGGCGGAGGAGAAGCGCTGGCGATGATCGTGGAGCGGTAACGGGGTGGATGACTGGTCACTCATGCAGTTCGAGGATATCCAGAGCATCGGGGTCGTGGGCGCGGGCCAGATGGGCCGTGGAATTGCGCAGGTCTGCGCGACGGCCGGCTATCGGGTGCTGCTCGCGGACGTCGACGAGCCGTTGTTAGCCTCGGCCGTCTCCAAGATACGCGCCAGTCTTGATCGCGCCATTGAACGTGGCGTGCAGTGTCAGACCGAAGAGGTACTGGCACGGATCCAACCGGTGGTGCAGATCGATCGATTACGCGACGCACAGTTGGTCATCGAGGCGATTCCGGAAGACCTGGCTCGCAAGCAGGCTCTCTTCGGTGAATTGAACCGGCACTGTCAGCCACATGCGATTTTGGCCAGCAACACCTCATCGATTTCAATTACCAAATTGGGTGCTGCATCCAGCCGACCCGATCGAGTCCTTGGCATGCATTTCATGAATCCGGTTCCCGTGATGCGGCTCGTGGAGATTGTGCAGGGTCCCGAAACCTCGCAGCATACTTTGCAGATGGCCTTGGAGCTCTCGCGCAGACTGGGGAAGGTATCGGTCGTGTCCAAAGATGTTCCCGGTTTTATCGTGAACCGCGTGCTGATGCCGATGATCAACGAAGCCGTGTTCGCATTAGAAGACGGAGTCGCCTCTGCAGAGGATATCGACCTGGCAATGACCACCGGAGCGAATCATCCCGTCGGACCGTTGGCTCTGGCGGACCGCATCGGTCTCGACACCGTGCTCGCGATCTGCGAGGTGCTCTCTCAGGATCTGGGCGATCCCAAATTCCGTCCGTGCCCAATGCTGCGCCGCTACGTTGACCTCGGCTGGCTGGGCAGAAAAACGGGACGCGGATTCTATCTCTATGAAGCGAGCGGTGCGCGCCAGGAGGCGACCAGCCATAAGATGTGAGGATGGATCGATGCAAGAACGTCGCGATCGATTTCACACTCTATCAGGACTCGAGATCAACAGCCTATACACCGGCGATGATCTGAAGCATTGGTCGGCCGGGGAGGATCTGGGCACTCCAGGCTCATACCCCTACACGCGCGGGGTCTATCCCACGATGTATCGCGGCCGGCTCTGGACGATGCGGCAATTCGCCGGCTTCGGCTCAGCCGATGATACCAATCTTCGCTTCAAATATTTACTCGAGCACGGGCAGACCGGTCTCAGCGTCGCATTCGATATGCCCACACTGATGGGAATCGATGCGGATGATCCGCGCGCTCACGGTGAAATCGGACACTGCGGTGTGGCGGTGTCTTCTCTTGATGATATGGAACGTCTGTTCGCCGGAATTCCGCTCGATCGGGTCACGACGTCCATGACGATCAATGGACCGGCGGCCGTCATTTTTGCCATGTACCTCGCGGTCGCACAACGGCGGGGCGTACCTCACGAACAGCTGGGCGGCACGTTGCAGAATGACATCTTGAAAGAATATATCGCCCAGAAGGAATGGCTGTTCCCGCCCGAACCTTCGCTCCGTCTCATCACCGACACGGTGGCGTACTGCACGACGCACGTGCCCAAATGGCACCCGATCAGTATCAGCGGGTACCACATTCGGGAGGCCGGTTCGACGGCGGCCCAGGAGTTGGCCTTTACCCTGTACGATGGACTCACGTACGTGGAGGAGGGGATCAAGGCCGGTCTTCCTGTGGATCGATTCGCCCCGCAACTGTCCTTCTTTTTTAATGTGCACAATGACTTCTTCGAAGAAGTCGCCAAGTTCAGAGCGGCCCGGAGGCTTTGGGCCCGTGAGATGACGCGTCGATATCGCCCCAACGATCCTCGGTCGGTTCAACTCCGCTGTCACGCGCAGACAGCGGGGTGCTCATTGACGGCTCAGCAGCCCATGAACAATGTCGTGCGGACGACGCTTCAGGCTCTGGCAGCCGTTTTAGGCGGAACTCAATCGCTCCACACGAACTCAATGGACGAAACGCTCGCCTTGCCGACAGAACAGGCGGTGAAGCTCGCGTTGCGCACGCAGCAAATCATCGCCCACGAAAGCGAGGTCGCGAACAGCGTGGATCCGTTAGGCGGTTCGTACTTGGTCGAAACGCTCACGAATCGACTTGAAGAGGCGGCGCTCGAGTATTTCCGGAAACTGGACGACATGGGCGGCATGGTCAAAGCGATCGAACGGGGCTATCCACAGCGGGAAATCCTCGATGCTTCACAGCGCTACCAGCGGGAAGTGGAGCAGGGACAACGGATCATCGTGGGCGTCAACCAGCACGTCGAGGAAGAGGTGCATCCGATCCCGACGTTGAAAATTGGGGCGGAGGTCGAGCAGGAACAGGTGGCGCGGCTGTCGGATCTCCGAAAGACCCGCGACCCGTTCAGAATGGCCGGCGCCGTGGAAGAACTGCAGGAAGCGGCGTCCTGCGGTGAGAACGTGATGCCCTATTTGATCGAGGCAGTGAAGGCCAAGGCGACGCTGGGCGAAATTTGTTCGGCACTTCAAGAGATTTATGGAGCCTATCGTGAACCGGTAGTACTCTGAGGCGGAGGCAATACATGAAGCTCGGGGCATTCGAGATTTATCCCGTGAGCGACGGCCGGTTTGCGCTGGACGGTGGGGCCATGTTTGGAGTGGTACCTAAAGTCTTGTGGGAGCGATGCTGTCCAGCGGATGAGTTGAACCGCATTCCATTAAGTATCACCGCTCTTCTCATCCGAGCCCATGGAAAACACATCCTGGTCGATACCGGGCTGGGGGCCAAAGAAAACGAAAAGTTCCACAGCATGTTTGCCGTGGAACGCGTGCCCACGCTGCAGGAATCACTGAAACGTCTCGGAGTGTACCCGGACGACATTGATGTCGTGATCAATACGCACCTCCATTTCGATCACGCGGGAGGCAATACGACGACGGCGGGCGACGGGACCGTGCGTCCGGCGTTTCCAAACGCGCGCTACGTGGTTCAGCAAGGAGAATTTCAAGACGCTGCCTGCGCCAACGAACGCACGCGAGGCAGTTACCGACGGGATAACTTTACGCCGGTCGCACATCTTAATCAGTGGGAATTCCTCCATGGCGATACCGAACTGGTTCCCGGAGTGAAGGCCATCGTCACCGCCGGTCACACGCGGTGGCATCAAAGCGTCAGAATTGAATCGGAAGGAAAGGTCGCGTTCTTTCTCGGTGATTTGATCCCAACCGTCTCCCATCTCCCGCTCCCGTACATCATGGGTTACGACCTCTTCCCCATTCAGACGTTGGAGACGAAACGCTGGGTGTTGGATCGCGCATTCGAGGAACAGTGGCTGTTGCTCTTCGAACACGATCCAGTCGTCCAGGCTGGATACGTCCGTAGGGATGCGGAAGGCAAATATTATCTTCGCGAGGTGACTGCATGTCAGTAACAGTGACACCGATGCGCATTCTCATCGGCAAAGTGGGACTCGACGGTCATGACCGGGGAGTGAAACTCATCGCGCGGGCGTTACGGGACGCCGGCATGGAAGTGGTTTACACCGGGCTGCATCAAACGCCGGAACAGGTGGTGAACATCGCCATTCAAGAGGACGTCGACGCGATTGGTCTAAGCATCCTCTCGGGGGCGCACAATACGCTGTTCCGTCGCGTGTTGGAGCTGCTCAAGGAGCGGGGTGCCGAGGATATCGTTCTCTTTGGCGGCGGCATCATTCCAGACCAAGACATTCCCGCGCTCAACGCGTTCGGCGTGAAGGCGCTGTTCAGACCCGGAGCACCTATGCAGGAGATCGTGGCCTTCGTGAAGGGCATCGAACGGAGGCATTGAGGGGAACATGCGAACGCTCACGACTGCGGTCGTCTCCACATCGGACGAATTCAGGTCGAACCGCGCACATTACGAAGGGCTCCTTGCCGACCTTCAAAAGCATCTGAGTCTCGCTAAAGCAGGCGGGTCCGCTGAAGCGGTCGCACTTCATAAACAGCGAGGCAAGCTCACGGCCCGCGAGCGGATTGCCGCTTTGATCGACCCTCATGCTCCCTGGCTGGAGCTCAGTCCCCTCGCTGCATCCGGCATGTACGAGGATCAGCTCCCCGCCGCCGGTCTTATCACCGGCATCGGCTATGTGTCGGGGCGACCCTGCGTGATTGCCGCCAACGATGCGACCGTCAAAGGCGGCACCTATTTTCCGATCACCATCAAGAAACACCTTCGCGCTCAGGAGATCGCCCTCGAAAACCGGCTGCCGGCGATCTACCTGGTGGACTCCGGCGGAGTGTTCCTGCCGATGCAGGCGGAAGTGTTTGCCGACCGAGAGCACTTTGGGCGCATCTTCTATAACCAGGCCAGGATGTCTGCACTTGGCATTCCGCAAATTGCCGTGGTGATGGGCATGTGCACGGCAGGCGGGGCCTATGTGCCAGCCATGTGCGATGAGAACGTGATCGTGAAGGGCACCGGCACCATCTATTTGGCGGGACCGCCTCTTGTCAAAGCCGCGACCGGTGAAGACGTCACTGCAGAGGAGCTGGGCGGTGCAGATCTTCATACCAGACTGTCCGGCGTCAGCGACCACCTCGCGGACGACGACAGAGACGCGCTGGAGATCTGCCGATCGATTATCGACACGCTGCCGCGGCGACCAGTCCTGCGCAAGCGGGGTGAGTTTGACGCGCCTGCTTATCCAGCCGGCGACCTCTATGGACTCATCCCGAGCAATCCGCGCGTGACCTTTGAGGCTCGAGAGGTCATCGCCCGTCTGGTGGACGGAAGCCAGTTCCATGAGTTCAAGGCCCGCTATGGACGAACTCTGACATGCGGCTTCGCTCGCTGGACGGGCCACGACGTGGGGATTCTCGCCAACAATGGTGTGCTCCTCTCAGAGGCCGCGTTGAAAGGCGCGCATTTCGTGCAGCTCTGTGCTCAGCGGCGACTGCCCCTGATCTTTCTTCAGAACATCACCGGCTTCATGGTGGGCAAGGACTATGAAGCACGGGGAATCATCAAGGACGGCGCCAAGATGGTGCAGGCCGTGGCGACCGCCGATGTGCCGAAATTCACCGTCATCATTGGCGCCTCTCACGGAGCCGGCAACTATGCGATGTGCGGACGAGCCTATGGTCCGCGCTTCCTCTTCCTCTGGCCCCACGCACGCACATCGGTGATGGGAGCGCAACAGGCCGCCCAGGTACTCGTCACCGTGAAGCAACAGCAGCGAGCGCGTGAACAAGCGACGGTGTCCGGAGATGAGCAACGGCGAATCATGGATTCGACGATCGCCCAGTACGAGCGGGAAGGCAGTGCACTATTCGGCACGGCCCGACTCTGGGACGACGGCATTATCAATCCCATAGACACCCGGTCGGTCCTCGGATTGTGTTTGGATATTGCGATGACAATGCCGGTGCGACGGTCCCATCCCCCGGTGTTCCGCATGTGAGGGAGAACTAGGGTATCCGATGTCGATTCTTGTTGAATTGGAAAAGGGTCTTGCGCGCGTGACGTTGAACCGGCCGGACCGGCGCAATGCATTCGATGCCGCAATGGTGGAAGAGATCCGCCGGGCCTTCGTCACGTTGGGACAGGATCGCTCGGTGCGTGTCATTGTCCTCGCCGGTGCCGGCGAAGCGTTTTGCGCAGGGGCCGATCTCCGCTGGATGGGTCCGGATCGAGCGGTCTCCACGTTGGAAGCCAGACAGGATGCCGAGCGCTTACTGACGATGTTCCAAACCATCGACGAATGTCCCTGTCCCGTCATTGTGCGTATTCAGGGAGGCGCACATGGTGGAGGGGTCGGATTGATCGCTGTGTCGGATATTGCCGTGGCCGCAACAGAGGCCACCTTTGCGTTCAGCGAAGTCCGTTTGGGTTTTGTTGCGGGCGTGATCAGTCCATTCGTTCTTCGGAAGGTCGGAGAATCGTTCGCTCGGCGGTTCTGTCTCACCGGGGAGCCATTTTCGACGGTAACTGCGCGTGAGGCCGGTCTGATCCACGAGGTGGTCGAACTGGCCGGCCTGGATGCCCAGATCACCGTCTTGACGGAACAAATCATTCGAGCGGCGCCGCAGGCGGCACGGGACACAAAGGCTCTCTTGCGTCGAGTCGGCCGTGTGTCGGCGGAAGAAATCTGGGAAATCTGCGTTGGTGCGAACATCCGGGCGCGACTCTCCACGGAAGCGCAGGAAGGATTTCGCGCCTTTCGCGAACGCCGGGAACCAGTTTGGCCCACCCCGGGCGGCGACGAGTAAAGGACTATTGCATGGTGTTGTCGCACCGGCAGGAAACAGACGTTCGAACTCCCATCCGGATCACCGAAGTCGGTCCCAGGGACGGACTACAGAATGAACCAGGCATTGTCTCGACCGAGACCAAGATTGCGTTCGTGAATGCCTTGTCGCAGTGCGGTGTGGCGGAGATCGAGGTGGGATCGTTCGTTTCACCTCGCGCCATCCCGCAACTGGCGGACTCGGACGAAGTGTTCCAACGGATCGAGCGGAGGCCCGGCGTGATCTATTCGGCCTTGGTGCCGAACGAACGGGGGTTGGAACGAGCAAGGGCGGCCGCGGTCGACAAGATCGCCATCTTCACGGCCACCTCCGACACGTTCAACCAACGAAACATTCATTGCACGGTGCGCGAGTCGATCGGGCGCTTCAGGCCCGTCGTGTCGCAGGCGAGACAGACTGGCATGGCTGTACGGGGCTATATCTCCACGGCAACTCATTGTCCGTTCGAAGGCCCGATTCCGCCGTCACGCGTGACACAGGTGATGCGAGATCTGCTCGACCTTGGCATCGAAGAGATCTCGCTGGGCGACACGATCGGAAGGGCCACACCATCGGACATCAGAAGATTGTTGGATGAAGTCACGCCGCACATCGGCCATGCAAAGGTATCGCTTCATTTCCACGATACGTACGGGATGGCGGTCGCCAATGTGCTGACTGCCTGGACGGACTATGGGATCGGCTCGTTCGATACGTCCGCCGGGGGACTCGGCGGCTGTCCTTACGCTCCGGGAGCCTCCGGCAACGTCGCGACGGAAGATGTCGTCTACGCGTTGAGAGCTTCCGGCGCTATCGTCGAGGTGGATGAACGGCTTGTCGTGAACGCGGCACAACAGGTGGGAGCCGCGCTGAACCGCCCGCTGACTTCCCGACTGTCGAGCGTATATCACCGTCATACAACGTATGAGGCCGTTCGGTGACAAGTACTGTCGTCACGACTACCAAGAGCACGGAACGGTCCGTCACTCTTGCGGAGCAAGTGAGGTCAGGGAACGTCCGCGCCGTCTCCCGCCTCATCACGTTGTTGGAGAGTCAGGATCCGGATGGTATCGAGGGGCTGCGCCTCCTGGCTTCGGACAAACGTCCGCGCATCGTCATCGGAGTGACCGGCTATCCGGGGGCGGGGAAGAGCACCCTGATCAATGCACTCCTATGCGCCTATCGACGGCAGGAGAGCAAGGTGGCCGTCCTGGCTGTCGATGTCAGCAGCGCGATGACCGGCGGGGCGTTGCTGGGAGACCGCATCAGAATGCAAGAGCATGCTCTCGATTCCGGCGTCTACATCAGAAGCATGGCCACGCGCGGCAATCACGGCGGCCTCGCACGTACCACAGACGCCGCAAAGCTCGTGTTGGAAGCTGCGGGCTATGACGTCGTGCTCATCGAGACGGTCGGGGTGGGGCAGAACGAGGCGGACATCATGAATATCTCTCCCACGGTGCTTGCAGTGGTCGCGCCTGGCCTCGGGGATGAAGTTCAGGCGATGAAGGCGGGTCTCCTGGAACTCGCGCACATTATCGTGGTGAATAAAGCGGACCATCCAGATGCCGACCGCACAGTACGGGACCTGCGTGAATGGTGCGCTACGGTCATCGCCACGGTGGCTACGACCGGAGAAGGGTTGTCGGAGCTGCTCGCTGCGATCGCCGCACATCAACGAACGCGCGGCATGGCGAAGGCTCATCAGCGATTCGAATAGTAGCCGGCACATCACGGCAGTGCAGGATGGAGGACACCATGACCCATCAACTGCTCACCATCTCTCACCAAATCGCTCGCATCACGCTGCACAATCCACCGGCGAACAGCATCACCGGTCCGGTGCTCAAGGAGCTCGAACAGGTACTGAGCGAAGTCGAGCAGGACGACTACGTGCGAGCAGTCATCATCACGGGCTCAGGGCGGTTTTTCTGCGCCGGGGCGGATATTCACGAATTGACCCGTTTGACCACCAGTCATGCGGGAACCGGCTTCGCCCTGCAGGGCCAAGCGCTGTTCAATCATATCGAACGGTGTGACAAGCCGGTGTTGGCTGCCATCAACGGCATCTGCGTCGGTGGCGGCCTTGAACTGGCATTGGCCTGCCACATGAGGATTGCTGCGAGCGGAGTGTCACTAGGTTTGCCGGAGATCAAGCTGAGCCTCATACCCGGATTTGGTGGCACCCAACGTTTGTCGAGGATCGTGGGAGCATCCAAGGCGGCGGAAATGATTCTGACGGGAGAGAGTGTCACGGCAGAAGACGCACTCAAGATCGGCCTGGTAAGCCGGGTCGTTGACAGCCATGAATTGATGACGCAGGCGGAGGCCATCGTTGGAATGATCGCCGCACGAGAAACGTCTGCAGTCCAGGCCGTGTTGCATGCCATACGGGGAGGGCTCGACATTCCACTCTCCGAAGGCCTTGCGAGAGAAGCCGAATTATTCGGTCACCTGTGTGCCACGCCTGAGAAACGCAAGGCACTTCAAGCTTTTATCGAGAAGCGCCAGGCGAAAATGTCGGGAACTCACGCGTAAGTGGTTCGTGTCACGACAGGTGCGGTGGAGGTATCCGAATGCTTGCGGAGCGCCTCGCTCGATATTGCCACTCGTTGACCTTTAAGGATCTCCCTGAGACCGTCGTCCATGAGGTCAAACGGCGGGTCCTCGACAGCTTAGGCTGCGCGCTGGGTGCCTGGAATGCACCGCCTTGCCGCTTCGCCCGTCAACTTGCACAACGAGTCACGATCGTGAGAGGTGCGACCCTCTGGGGAACCGGGCACAAAACCCTTCCAGAACTTGCCACGTTTGCCAATGGAGGCCTGGTGAGGTATTTCGATTTCAACGATACCTACCTGGCCAAGGAACCGGCCCATCCTTCCGATAACATCCCTGCCGTCCTCGCCGTCGCCGAATCGACGGGAGCATCAGGAAAACGCGTCATTCAAGCGATCGCGCTCGCCTATGAGGTGCAGTGTCGATTGTGCGATGCCGCGGCGTTGCGCCCTCGCGGCTGGGATCATGTGACCTACGGTCCGTTTTCTTCAGCCCTTGCGGCGGCGAACATCTTGAAGCTCTCGGAAACCAAGACCCGGCATGCCGTCAATCTCGCCGGGGTGGCTAATGTCGCCCTGAGACAGACTCGAGTCGGGGATCTGTCGATGTGGAAGGCGTGCGCCTTCTCGAACGCGGCCCGTAACGGAGTGTTCGCTGCGATCTTGTCGCAGCTGGGGATGACGGGCCCCGCTCCGATTTTTGAGGGCGAAAAAGGCTTTATGAAACTGGTCTCCGGACCACTCGAGGTTGCACCATTTGGCAGTGAATTTGATCAGGTTCACAAGATGGGCGGGAGCCAGGCACCGGGGTTCAAGATTCTGGAGACGTATATCAAACACTATCCGGTAGAGTATCACGCACAGACAGCTGTGGAAGCGGCATTGGAGCTTCGAGCCGAAGTAATACAATCCGAGGGGGCTGGCGCCATTCAGCACCTCTCCGAGATCGAGATCGGGAGCTATGAGGTGGCCATCGAAATCATTGGACGCGAGCCGCAAAAATGGCAGCCGACGACGAGGGAAACCGCTGATCACAGTTTTCCCTATTGCGTCGCCGTTGCCTTGTTGGACGGACAGGTCACCCTGCAGTCGTTCGGTCCACAGCGTCTACGAGACTCAGCGGTGCGTGAATTGATGAAGAAGGTCCGGGTGGTGCGCGACGCCGACTTCGTGGACCGCTATCCCGCAGCCATGCCGACCCGTATCACCGTGAGAACCCGAGAGGGCAAGACCTACACGAAACAGAAAGACCTGCCGTTGGGCCATCCCGGCAATCCAATGTCGGACCAGGATCTTGAAGGCAAATTCAGGCGGTTGGTGGCTCGGCGGCTGGGTCGCGCGCGCACGGAGGATCTGATCCGACTCGTGTGGAGGCTGGAGCAGATGAAAAATATCGGCACGCTGATGCCACTACTAAGGTGAGCGCATGAACACGATGAAATCCGGCCACCCGACGAATGCCTCTCGCTTGCGAGAACTGCTGTACACGCGGACGATCAGCATTCCGGGAGCCTTCAATGCGCTGATCGCCATGCAGATCGAGCGGGCCGGGTATGAGGCGGTCTATGTTTCAGGGGCAGCCTTGTCCGCCTGCCGCGGAGTCCCGGACATCGGACTCCTGACACTGGCCGACGTGGCAGATGAGGCGGGCAGAATTGCGCGATCTGTTTCCATCCCCACGATCGTTGATGCAGACACAGGATACGGCGGTCCTTCGGTTGTGTGTGAGGCGGTGAGAGCATTCGAAGAGGCCGGCCTCGCAGGCATGCAAATCGAGGATCAAGAGCCAGCCAAAAAGTGCGGCCATCTTTCGGGGAAACGGCTTATACCAGTCGGTGAAATGGCCTCGAAGATTGAGGCCGCGGTGCGAGCGAAGACAGACCGTGCGTTCATGATTATCGCCCGTACGGACGCACGCGCGGTGGAGGGAATTGAGGGCGCTGTCGCACGGGCCATTGCCTATGCTGAAGCCGGAGCGGACGCGCTTTTTCCCGAGGCCTTGGGGTCGGCCGACGAATTTGAACGTTTTGCACGGGCCATACGGGGGGCAGGCGTCACGGTGCCGTTGGTGGCCAACATGACCGAGTTCGGAAAAACTCCGCTATTGAGCTGCGCTGAATTTTCGTCCCTGGGCTATCGCGGCGTGCTCTTCCCCGTCACAGCCTTACGGACGGCATTGCGGGCCATCGAAGCGCTCCTCGCGGAATTGAAGCTCTTCGGCACGCAGCGGGATTGGCTGCATCACATGATGACGCGGAAAGAACTGTACAGACTGCTCCGTTATCCAGAATCTCTCGACTCACAAGCGGAGGATGTATGGGTACAGCAATGAGCGAATCTCCCGCACACGATACAAGGCATCACTCCTATAGTCCTGGCCTCGAAGGCGTGATCGCCGGAGAATCGGCGCTGTGCCTCGTGGACGAGGGGGAAGCCGGCCTCCTTTATCGCGGCTATGGAATCGCCGATTTGGCCGACCACAGCACCTTTGAAGAGGTGGCGTATCTTCTCCTCTTTGGCCATCTTCCGACTCCTCAGGAGATGAAGGCCTTCGCAGTGCAAATGACGGAACAATCATTGTTGCCTCGTCCAGTCGAGGCGTTTCTTGACGTCGTCCCAAAAGGCTCGCATCCGATGGATGTGCTGAGAACCGGCATGTCGATCCTCGGGATGACCGATCCGGAGGCGGGCGACAACTCCGCGGAAGCGAAGGTCCGTAAATCCGTTCGTTTGCTGGCGCAGATCCCCTTATTCATTTCAGCGGCGGATCGATTCGACCGTGGAGCTCCGCAGCTTCCTCGACACTCTGATCTCAGCTTTGCCGAAAACCTGCTGTATCTGTTGACAGGCCAGAAGGGGGACGATCGGGCGAAGGCCATGGCTCGTGTCCTCGACGTGTCTCTCATCCTGTATGCCGAGCATGAATTCAATGCCTCTACGTTCTCGGCCCGCGTGACAGCTTCGACCATGACGGATCTCCACTCGGCGATTACGTCGGCGATCGGTACGCTCAAGGGACCGCTGCATGGAGGGGCCAACGAAGCCGTGGCGCAGATGTTTCTTGAAATCGGGAGCCCTGCAAAGGCTGAGCGATGGGTGCGAGAGTCGCTCGCGAGCAAGCGCCGGATCATGGGCTTCGGTCACCGGGTCCTCAAGAACGGGGATGCACGCTCCGCCATCATCCAGCGTCATGCGGCAACCTTGAGCCAAATCTGCGGCGACCATCGCTGGTACGAGATTGCCACCACGGTGGAGCAGGTGATGCGGGATGCCAAGGGTATGTACCCCAACCTGGATTTCTATACGGCAGCGGCCTATCTCTTAATGGGGATTCCGCGCACGCTGTACACCCCGCTGTTTGTCTGTTCGCGCATTACCGGCTGGTGCGCACATGTCATCGAACAGCAGAGCCACAACCGCCTCATGAGGCCGCGTGCGTTGTACACAGGACCCTCCAAGAGGGCGTATGTCCCGCTTGATCGCCGTACCTGACCATATCGCGCAGGCGAGGAGAATCGAAGGATGCACCCCGCCCTTGCCGTGGGCTTCTTTTGCCGATTTCTTCACCTCACGCGTCTATGATCGCACGTTGATTCACCGACCGTTTTTGACCTATTGCGATGACGACACTTCTTCTCAGTACACCTATACCTATGCGCAGTTCGGTACGGTCGTCCAAGAGGCGGCCGCATTCCTCCATCATCATGTCGGCCTCCGGCGAGGGGACCGCTTGGCGACGGTGCTGTTCAACCATGACGTGACCGTCATCCTGTATTTTGCCGCCTGGCTGTCAGGATGCACCGTCGTTCCGATCAACGTGGAAGAAGCCCAGGAGAAGAAGCGCTTTATTCTAGAACATTCGGAGGCCGCCGCCGTCTGTTGCTGGCACAGTGATGTGGAGGCACTGATTGAGCTTCAGCGGGACCTCCCCTCGCTACGACAGGTGATTGCCGTCAGTAAGGAGGGGCTGCTCAACACGAGCGAGTCCGGTGGCAAAAAGGTGCAATCCCCTTCGTTCGCCTCCGGGTCGTTATCGCGCGTTGGCTCATTGGACGACGAAGCCCTTATTGTCTATACGTCTGGGACGACCGGCCCGCCCAAAGGAGTCGTGCTGACGGTCGCCAATCTTCTGACCGACGCAGACGCGATCGCCGACTGGCACGGGTTCGGAGTCAACGACCGTCTGATGTGCGTACTTCCCATTCATCATGTGAATGGAACAGTGGTGACGTTGATCACGCCGTTCTACTTCAAGGGAAGTGTGGTGCTCAATCGCAAATTCAAAAGCGCCACGTTCTGGCGAAGATTACAGGACGAAGGCATCACCTGCGTGAGCGTCGTTCCCACACTGTTGGAGTTTCTCCTGGACACAACCGACGACATAACGGCGTATCATTTGCAGGACTTCGCTGGCCTCATCTGCGGCGCCGGACCTCTGCTCAAAGACACGGCGGCACGATTTGAGGACAGGTTCCATTTTCCGATCCGCCATGGGTACGGCTTGTCGGAAACGACGTGTTATTCCTGTTTTCTTCCCAACGACTTGTCGTCCCAGGAGCATCAGCACTGGATCAGGGACTTTGAGTTTCCCTCCATCGGTGTGCCCCTGCGGCACAATCAAATGGCAATCCTCGACCAGGAAGGTCAGCAGCTCCCGGAACTATCGCGGGGAGAGATTTGCATCCGGGGAGGGACCGTCTGCGCCGGCTACTACAAACGTGATGATGCGAATGATGACGCGTTCCAATGGGGTTGGTTTCGGTCAGGCGACGAGGGCTTTTACCTGCGAGACGAGCGGGGGAGGCCGTTTTTCTTCATTTCCGGGCGGCTAAAAGAATTGATCATTCGAGGCGGCGTCAATATCTCTCCTCTTGAGATCGATGACGCCTTGAAAACGCACCCCCTCGTCCGGTTCGCTATGGCCGTCCCTTTCGATCACCGTTACTACGGGGAGGAAATTGCCGCTTATGTCGTCCCGCGAGATGGCGTTCCTGTGCCGATGGAAATCGAGTTGCTGAAGCATTGCCGTCGCCTGTTGCCGTTTTCTAAATGTCCAAAAGTTATACTGTTCGGTCAGGATGTTCCTTACACCTCGACCGGCAAGCCGAAACGGCTGGAATTGAAGGCGCAGCTTGCGTCCAGCCTTGCTGCCTATCGCGATCACCAGTTCAAGGAGTAGGGATTGATGTATCGGGAGTGCCTCTCGGAGGAGGAGCCGCCATGTCGGAACACAAAGTTGGGCTGGAATGGAAGAGAGAATCGGAACGGTTCACGTATGACACGTACAATCGAGACCACGTCGTAACATTTGGAGGCGGCGCGCGTGTTTCTGTATCTGCCGCGCCTGCGTACCGTGGGAATCCCGCACTCGTCAATCCGGAGGAAGGACTTGTCGCAGCCTTATCGAGCTGTCACATGCTCACGTTTTTGGCAGTCGCGGCGAAGAAGCGCTTCATCGTGGACCGCTACAGTGATCACGCCGTGGGATTTCTTGAAAAAAACCAAAACGGCAGGCTGGCCATTACCCGCGTCGTTCTACACCCTCAGGTCGAATTCAGCGGTCCGCCGCTGCCGAATCCAACGGAGATTGCCGAGTTGCATGAACTGGCGCACAGCGGATGCTTTATCGCCAATTCCGTCACCACCGAAGTCACGATCGAAGCTGGCTCATAGTTCCAGCAGAGGTCTTTGCTCTCAAGACACACCGCTGCTGATTTGGTTGAGACTCGACTCCTAACGCTGCAGACTGACAATACTCGTCTCATCGAGAATTCTTCGCCGCCTCGCGCCTGTAGCTCAGTTGGATAAAGTATCAGCCGTCTAAACGTTTTCAAGGGGATCGACCAAATTGTTGATGGCTGGAGCCATTAAGCGCACGTCAGCGCGTTTTACGTGATAGAGCGCATTTCATCGCAGCACCAAGTTTGGCCGAAGTGGATCGTCCCATTTGTGAGAGCAAGAAGGGGAAGCTAGACCCATGTGGTCTACATGCCCTGAACGATAGACCGTAGCCATGTGTCGCCCAGCCTCTTGAACGACTGCATTATTTATAGGACCGATAGTAAAGAAGTTCATAAGACCGCGGGCCATTACAACAATGGGTTGTGTTTCGTAGACTGCCAGAAGCTTTGCCGCCTCGAATGCCATGTCCTCTCTTCGGAACTGATACATAAGAGTCCTCGCTATGGCTAAGGGTTAGGTTGTTCAAAACGGACGTGCTGATCTAGCGACCCCTGGCGCCTAGGCCAATACTATTTCTGGCCATCCTTGAACCTCTTGTACTTCGCCAACCTCCGATCAACATTCTCTTCGTTATCCGTTAGCCAGGCATGGCAAATATGGACGATTACGTCCGACAACGAGGTCCCATACGTGCCAATCAGTTCTTTGAGTTCATGTTGCAGAAACGAAGGGACGGTAATGCTGAAGTGCTCGGTTCGAGAATGGTCCGGCGATGCCGACTTGCCCATAGATCACCCGTGGGTATAGAATGTGCTGGTTCAATCTAGCACCAATATCGAACCGTGATCAAGCGAATACATAAAAGCCAATACTGAGTTCACACGCTTTAATCGGAAACAGGGCGAGACCTGAGGACTGTCCGCCACGAGGAGAGGACGGTATGGCTCATGAAGACATCATCCGGATCTTGCTCGTGGACGACATCGAGCTTGTCCGGCATGCATTGCGGACGATCCTCTCGGTTTATCCACGTTTCGCAATTGTGGGCGAGGCCTGCGACGGAGAAGAGGCTCTCGCGTGGGTCCATCGATGCGATCCCTCGGTAGTGGTGATGGACATTCAGATGCCGCGCCTCAACGGCATCCAGGCGACGGCGCTCATTAAACGGTTTTTCCCCCACGTGATTGTAGTGGGATTGTCCGTCGATGCCACGGAGGACCTGCGCCAAGAGATGATTACAGCCGGCGCGACCAGCGTACTCACTAAAGACCATGCCGGCGCACGGCTCCATCAAGAAATCACGAAAGCCGTGGATTACCGGTCCGCGATGCTATCGTAACGGCATTTCCACGAGTGGGAGGTAGTCATGCGACATGAGGAAGCCTGCCTTGGGATGTTCGTCAGGCTCCTTTCGGACTGGCACGGCATTCCCAAGGGAACGGTGGGAAGCATCGACACGGTGGAGACAGGGATGGATGGTTCATGGTGTTTCACGATTTTTTGGGAACTGCATCGCCCTTTGAGCTCAGCGATGCCGGGCCGGACTCGGACGCGCACCGGCCTCCAATCCGGATCCCTCGGTTTGCGACTATGGGAAGAGGATCTCCCGCGATTCGAAGCCATCACTCAGGAGCAGAAGGCTATGGCCGCATTGCTCGTCGCGCCCCCGGCTGACACGAGCAACCCCACGACATTGAGCTTGTTTCCCCCTCAAGCCGTGGAACAACTGACGTTACCGTTTACGGACGGAGAACTCGTGGAAGATGATCAGCCACAACTGGCTCTTGCCTCGGTTGGAGCGTGAGATGGGGCGCTCGCTCTGAACTGATGGTTGACTAGGCAGGAACTGTCTTTAATTGGGCACGAAAGCACGGGCATAGAACCGATCTGTCGAGCCAGCCCTCCTATCGCTTTCCCCGTTCATGAGCCTCTCCCCTTCGGCAACTGGCCTTTACGTTCAAGTTCGGCAACATGTTCGAGCAGCAGTTGGACGACGTATTTTTGGATGCTGTGACCTCCGCTCAGGGCGGCGGCAGCCTTCAATTTGTTTACGAGATCGGCGGGGACATTTCGTAGATACACGACCTTAGGTTTAGTAGCCATGGGTCGGCGATGATACCGCAACAAGTCCGGCTGACACAAGCTCACTTTACCTGCTGCCTAATGAAAGGCTATACTATGCTAGCAACTGTCGCAGTGCTGGCATTTGTAATAAAGCGCTGCCTATTGTCATCGGAGGATGATATGGCGAAGAGCAGTAAACCGGACTTTCTCACAGAGGAGCGGCTTCTAGCGTGCCTGATGTTCCTGAGCAAACTGCGCAAGAGCGGCGTGACAAACATGTTCGAAATTCGGCTGAAACTGCGCCATGCATTCCCCGATCTTACGACGAATCAAGCCGCCGAAGTCCTTGCGTACTGGATGCACACGTTCGCCGCGGCATGACCTAGGACCGCCAACCTTGGGAAGGGTGGTGAGGTGTGGCGGCATGTGGAACGGGATGCAAGGGGAGGGCGAGAGGGTTGAGGTTTGAAAATAGCAGTAATATTTACAAAGATTAGCTCAGCACAAACCCCTACCATGAAAATCAGCCCTCTGCAGGCTATTTCGTCTTATTTCAGCTCCGCACTGCCTGCAGAGCAAGTTATTCATTAAATAGCCGGTGTCCGTTTGTTTCAAACTGAGTAAAATGTGATCGCAAGGCAGGTTTCCCTCGCTGATCCACTTCTCTCTTAACGATTCGGCTTCTTTTCGAGTCACGCAGTGCCTTCAAATGGGTAATCCCGCGTGATGGAGCGGCCAGTAATCGTGGCAATGACATCGGGAAGAGTATGGGCACGGTCTTTGGTCACGAAAGTTGAAAAGCCAGCGGCTTTCATAGAGGCTTTAAGAAACGTGTCATGTTGGGTGGAAACTCCTATGATATGGATCTCTGGCAGAGCACGTTTGATTCGTTGAGTTGCCTCGACTCCACTTTTGCGGGGCATTTTCACATCCATTATGATGACGTGAGGAGCGAGTCGAAAAGCCAGCTCAATGGCTTCGTCCCCATCGGCGGCCTCACCAACGACGGTTAAGGTTTCGTAGCCTAGCAAAAAGCTGCAGATGGCCTTCCTAAAAGGACCAAAATCATCGACGACGAGAATACGAAGCAATTCATCGACGTGAGATGCATGTGAAGCGGCCATCTGCGCACCTCATGCCTGCTATTTTCAGCTTTTAATTCTCCCTTGTCTGTTCAAAAGGAGACACTGAAGATTTGTTGGACCTGTCCTCCTCATAAAGGTGTGCACAGCATTTGTCCATCATTGTATCAAGCATGAATGGCCGCATCGCGCATTACCGATGACTTTTCAACGATAGTTAATAGAGATGTCCATAAAAACTCATCCTGCCCAATGGGGTTCGTGAAAATCGGCTTCTAATGCGGCTTAGCGACGATATTTCTCTACGCTGATGTGCATATGTAACCAACCGTAAAACCTTTGGGGGATAGAAACGCCACTCGCAAGTGATTAGGCTGACCGAATACCGAGGACGGGGGAAAGCATCATGTTACGATGGAGATTGCGGCGAGAACGCCGAAGGCAAAAACGCAATGCACTCTTACTGCTAACAGCCACTGGTGTCATTCGGCCGGTGAACACGGAGATCCGATATCGTGGAACTGAGCGATTGGTTGGGACATGGACAGGCGATTGCAACCTATTATCCTTCGAGGCAGTGGAGATTCGCCAATCCATTTGGAACACCGACATCAAACAATTGTGGAAAACGTATCGACACAGCACTGCTGCTTGACAGGTTTGTTTTCCGTCGAACTCTGGGGCTGACAATCTACACTTTCAACCGGTCACTCTCTTCCTTTCTTTTGCTTGAGGAGATTCACGGCTTCGGCATCGAGAACCCGTAACTGCTCCCTCAATAGGTGCAGGTCGGCCTTACAGCCTCGGGCCTCGCCGGGGACAGCTGTTAAATCTGGACTAGCCAGATGTGGATATGCACCGGCGAAAATTCGCGTTCAGACACAAAGAACCGGGAACGCCGGACCGTCCCCATGAGCCTGAGATTTACCGAGTGTTTACGGAGTTATGGCAGGAGCGTAGACTGGACTCTCAGCGGGTGTTTCTGTACAAAGGCTTGCCAATCAGGGACGTTTAGCCTGCAAGCGTACTGGAATCACGAACCCGCGGCGTCGGCGATAAGTCTCAGCGTATGCACTGCGTCAAGCCTGGAGACGCCCAGCTTGCGACTTGTCAGGCCAACACCGTAATAACACTTGACGCGGTGTCGTCATGTGCCGAAACTGTAAGTCCTTGTCTTTTCTCAACGCGCCCGTAGCTCAGTTGGATAGAGCATCAGCCTTCTAAGCTGAGGGTCGCTGGTTCGATTCCAGCCGGGCGCACCAAGCGTTTCAACGAGTTAGCGGCGAGTCCTCACCAGGGAAATCCCTCAAAAGGCTAAATTGTCCGTGTTTCTGTCCGTGTTGAATGCTGAGCCTATGTAGCATTTACTGCCTTTGTAGGCTGACAGGGAGACATGTTGTAAGATTTCATTCCGGCTTGAAGAAAGCGCCATTGTCTAGCATCATAACGATGAAGGCGCTCAATGTTTGGCTGACAATGTTAAACCACAAGAGGGCGCGGTTTGGGGAGGCAATTACAATGACAAACGGCCCAAGGAGGGACGACCTTATAAGCAACGAAGACGATCCCCACGTCCAAGCGAACATGGAAGTTATTCGAGAATACCTGCGCAGACAATTCAAAGGATTTGGACTTACTGAAAAGCCAAATGCTCCACTTTCATACACGTTTACCATGACGAGATCATCCGACGAAGAATACAAATTAAAGGTTTATTGGCCACAGCTTGCAGATCAAAGCCACACCCCTGAAAGGACTCAACAGCGCCTTGTCACGGACGATGTAGCGGGTAGGATGAGAGGTAAGTCTCAGGGGGAGTATTTCGCGTGGAGACATTGCCGCACAAACCATGGCAGACGTAGCTGAAGCCATGTTTGCCACCTGACGGTAAACCACCAAACGCCGTCCCCGCATGATTCCCGTCGAGTCCACCGTGGCCCACGTGCCCGTCGGAACATTGGAGTATTCAGACAGCAGTCTAACCAGAAGTCCCTTGTGCATTTCATCGCGCTGCATGGCTTAAGGAGACACGTATGAAGACGAAATTCGCTTCCGTGCTTGTTGTATTCGCGATCCTGTCTGGCTTCCAGTGTGCGAGCGGGTCTCCCTTCTAAGCTGAGGGTCGCTGGGGCTTCCGCGGTTCCCGAGAGGGATGCGCCAGGAGCGGTGAGCGGGCAGTTGCTTAAGCGGCTTTTTCCAGGACAACAGGAAGCTCAATAGGTCCAGCCCATAGAGCGTCTAACTCTCGAAGGTCTAACACCCTTCCCGATGCCTCGGTGCTAGAAGCAGGAATGAGCACCAATGAACGACCGCTTTCCCAGTCAGAATTGATTTGGACAATCGTCGGCAAACCTGGCTCTTCACGGGGGTTTAACATCCAATACCACCCAGGTTTAGAAGGCTTCTGCTCTGTCCAACTCAGCATCGCTTTTGGCCAAAATAAGATTTATTCAGACCGAAATACCCGATAATACCTAGAGACTGAAATACTTGAAACCTGGAGCTATCCCTAGTCGTCCTTTTATGGAAAATCATCACTATTCTTAAGTTGCCTCTTCTATCAATTACGTATCCTTCACATTATTTATGAGCGAAATCGTATGGAGACTCCTTCCCAAATTACGAGTGTCCTACTCATCGATCCCAACAACGATGATCGGCAATATTGGATGGGACGACTCGCAAGCTCTTCTGCGCACTATAAAGTTTTTGAGGCCAAGGATGCTGAAACCGGGTTAGCCCTATGTCACTCAGAGCGAGTCGATTGCGTCGTGATGGAACTTCATCTTCCTGATATGTCGGGATTTCAAGTTCTTATGCGCTTGAATCCGATCATCCGTGGTCTTCAAACTCCGGTCGTCGCACTATCTCATTTCATCCTGCCATCGATCGCCGAGGCGGCAAAAAAACTTGGCGCACAATCCTACCTCATCAAGTCTCAAGCCTCAGGAGATGATCTAGACCGAGCCATCCAGAAAGCGATTGCTGGTGTGGGAGTGATGCGCAAGGAAGCTTATGTACGCAAGGCCAAAAAGAAGTCTGCCGCCTAACTTGTTTCCTAACCACCGATAAGAGCTATCACCCGTCTGTTCTTACTCACGCATTTTCATCCCAGGTGGGTTGTGTCAATTTCTTGGCCACTCCTTTGAGCATCTCAGGACCTCGGCGTCTCCTTTGAAGGTCATTATCGACTAAGGGATTACCAAGTAGAAGATTACCTCCGGGCAAGCGAATCGCTTATTTCGGCTGCGTTAGAAAGCCATAAGCCGCTATCTGCTGAACAACTGCGATTACACCGACGAGGGTGGCGAAGGTCCTCGCCCTAACAGTAAGATCGTAAGGGGCAAAGACCACAGCCGTACCTAGTTCGGACGTATGGTGAATTACGCCGGATTTGCGCAGAGGCGTGCGATCTGCCGTTCGACCTGCGGAGAGAGCTGAGCAAAAGCCAAACCAAATTCCTGTGCGTGGCTCCAACGCACCGTGGCACCCACGATCGTCAACGGTTCTAACCCGTTATGTGGAAATATCCAACATACGAGTTTCGCTCCGACCGGGACGGCCACAGAACTTTTCAGCCGACAACCGCCTGGGGACAGGTCTTGAAGTTCTCCCTCCCCGGCAAGCGTCTCACTGTTCGATGCGAACTGGCTTCGGCATCGGACCCCCACGCGCTTGTGCCGGCGCTGCACCAGCGGATTGCGCTGAATCACGGCAGGTTTCCCGGAAGCCAGCAGGGGAGTGGCGCGGGGCGGCGGCGCCGTTTCTCGACGGCCGTTCCGACGTAAGTTCTGCTTCTCATTCGTCGAGCTTGCCGGTTGCCGCTTCCAGTTGAGCAGCGACAGACTCCTGCGGTGAAGATAGCGGTAGATACCCAGCAAATCGGTTGATCTGAACGCACGGGTCAAGAAGGTGGCACGTGCTCGGCTTCCACAGAGCTGTTTGATCCGATCGTCGACATCGAGAAATCCGCCGTCCGCTTGCCGAACCCAACCATAGGCTTCCAGTGCTTCCGCGTTCCGTCCTAACGATTCCAGGGTCTGTCCCAAGAGATAGAGCACATGCATCTGCTCGTTGAGCGATAGGGTTGACGAGGCCAGTGCTTTCTCGAGTGCCGCGGCGGCCTCGCCGTGACGACTCATGGCACGGAAGCAGAGGGCCGCCTGTGTATGAGCTTTGCCCACGTAGTTTGGATCCTGAATCACGCTTCGAAAATCCGCCAGGGCGCGGTCGTACATCTTAGCCTGCCGTAGCATTCGACCGCGTTCATACAACTCACGTGCCGACATGCGTGTGTCCATGCCTGGTCCTCCGTCATGGTGTCTCCAGCACGATTGGCGTCACTGACGGAGCAAAAATAGGACCCTGGGCACTATCGGCCTCGATCCAAAAAACCAAGCACTTAGGAGATGGACATTGCGCGCGCTGAGTTTGGGCGATCATAAACGTGCATCGGAGTAGATTGTCGTACAGTCAGACGCAACGATGGACAAAAAATGCTTCACATCGCCCCTCGAAGGATCCCAGGCATGGTGTTGCAGCAAAGAGGACAGGCCCGAAGAAGAAAAGAGCTTCAATTAGCCGAAATACGTGCGAACCCGGTTCTCTCGCCAGACTGGTATTACGAACCTCGAATATGAAAAGATAGGGATCCTGGTTTAAGCTGTCGATAGCGACTCCAAGCTCCATGCGTAGGTTTTTTCGACCGATCCCCCTCGCGATCTCCGCTCTCACGCTGCTCTTGGTCTATACACTGGCCGGTTTCTTCCTTGTTCCCTACATGATTAAGGCCAAGGTCCTGCCGGCTGTATCGGATCAGCTCCGCCGCCCTGTGATAGTCAAAGAGGTCGAGTTTAATCCCTTCGTGCTGTCGCTCAAAATGACGGAGTTTGAAATCCAGGAGCAGGACGCCACTCCGCTGATTGGGTTCCAGGAATTCTTCATCAATTTTCAAACGAGCTCGTTGTTTCGCCGCGCCTATGTATTCAAGGAGATTCGTTTTTCGGTGCCCTACGTCTCGGTGAAGGTCGCAAAAGACGGCCATCTCAATCTGGCCGATTTAGCGCCTTCCCAAGAGCCAGACGGCAGTTCGCCTCCTCCGAAAAATGCCGATGCCTCTACGGAGCTGCCGGCGATAGAAATCGGCCATTTCGCAATCGCTCAAGGGATTGTCGAGTTTCGCGATGTGTCGAAGCCGAGGATGGTGTCCGTTGATGTCGTGCCGATCAATCTTATGCTCAACAATTTTCATACGAAGTCGGGCGGGGACAACACCTACGCCTTCAGTGCTGAACTGGGGAAAAATGAGATCCTCGACTGGAATGGAACGGTTTCCCTTGAGCCGATTGCGTCCGACGGCACGCTCTCGCTCAGCGGCGTCAAGATCGCAACGCTGTTTCAGTATGTGCGAGATCAATTTCAATTCGATATTCCCGAGGGATCCATACGGGCGGTTGGCAAATACCGGTTCGCGGCTGGATCAACGCTCGAATTGGAAGTGTCGGATACGTTGCTCCACTTTACCGACATCGGCATCGTCGAAAAGGGCGATCCTCGACCGGTGATGGCGTTGCAGACGCTGTTCCTCGACGGGATTCATGCCGATCTTCGCAAGCGAAAACTCGAAATCGAGAGGTTGACCCTGAACAAAGCACAGCATCGGCTCTGGCGTAATCACGATGGAACACTGAATATTCTCGCCCTATTCATGCCGATCGACCATGCGTCGGCTGATGTCAAACCTGCCGCAACAGCTGGCTCTCCTCAGGAAGGCAATGACCCGAAATGGACGGTCTCACTCAAAGAGGCGAGCATCACGAATCACAACATCGAGTTTGAAGATCGGTCTCTGAATTTCCCCGCCAAAATCACAGTCAGCAATCTGTCTGTCAAAACGCACGACGTGGTATTTCCCTTTAAAATGCCGATTCCAGTGACGGTTGAACACCGCCTCAATGAGACCGGGAGCGTAGCAGCCGAGGGGCAGATCCTCGTGCAACCTTTGCAGGCAGATGTCACTCTTGCCCTGAAGGACATCGCGATACAGCCATTCGAGCCGTACATCGGGCAGTTCGCCCGTGTCGCCGTGGACAGTGGCGCGATCGATCTTGACGGCACCTTCCGCTACGCCGCCGAGCATCCGAAGGAACCGCTCATCGCCTTTCAGGGGAATCTCGGTGTGAAGACTTTGGCAATTGCTGACCGTGACGAGGGGGCCCTCGTGGCCTCATGGAAACAGGTTGGGTTGCGGGACATTGCTCTGACCCTTGACCCGACGAGCGTTACGATCAACGAAGTAGGCATCAACCAACCGACAGTGCACCTGGTGATCGATCGGGACGGCATGCCGAACCTCAAGAAATTGCTTCCTCCTGCTGGGTCGCCACAGGCGCCACCTCCTGCTGAGCGACCGGCAGCGCACACGAAGCAAGGACCCCCTCCTTCGATTGCGATCAAAACAGTCAAGGTTCTCAGGGGAACGGCCACGTTCGAGGACCAATCTATCTCTCCGGCCGTGCAGGCTGGATTATACGATCTGACGGGAACCGTGAAAGGCCTCTCGTCAAAACAGGTTGCTAGGGCGGAGGTGGACCTTTCCGGAAAGATCGATAAGGTGGCTCCGTTAAAAATCGCAGGAACGATCAACCCATTGTCGGAGAGCGCCTTCACCGATTTGACGATCAAATTCGACAACGTCGATCTCACCACAGCCACACCGTATAGCGGTAAATATGCGGGCTATCCGATCAGGAAAGGCAAGTTGTTCCTGGATCTGGCCTACAAAGTGTCGCAAAAGCAATTAGAAGCCGAAAACAAGGTGGCGGTGGATCAACTCACGTTTGGCGAAAAGACCGACAGTCCTGATGCCACCTCCTTACCAGTTCCTCTGGCAGTGGCGCTCTTGAAAGACCGTCAAGGTCGCATCGACATTGATCTTCCGATTCGAGGGGATCTCAATGATCCGGATTTCAAATACGGCAAAGCAGTCTGGGCGACCTTGGGGAATCTTCTGACCAAGATGGTGGCGTCGCCCTTCAGCCTCATGGGGAAACTGGTTCCCGGCGGTGGAGATGGAGAGGATTTGCAGCACCTGACCTTTGAGCCAGGGTCGGCGGCCATCGCTCCGTCAGAACTGAAGAAGATCGATGCGCTGATGAAAGGGCTGGAAGAACGGCCCGGCCTGCGTCTCGAAATCACCGGCACCGCCGATCCCACCCGCGACCGGCAGGCGATGGCGCTACAGAAATTGCACGAATTGCTCCGCAGTCGTTGGCGACAGGAGAACGGCGGCACTGCAGAGGCTGATCTGCCCGTAAGCGCGGAAGGACGGCTGATCACCCAGCTCTTCGACCAATTGCCTCGCCCACTATCACCCGAATCAAAACCGCCTGATGCCGCGTCCAAGCCGCCCACTATGGAGGAAATGAGGCGCCAGCTGGCGGAATCTATTCGAGTGGATGACGACGCGCTCCGCGCGCTGGCCCGCACACGCGCCGAGCAGGTGCAAACTCTCATGATAGGGGACGGCAAGCTGCCGGAGGAACGGGTGTTTTTGACCGATGTGGACCTGACCACTTCTAATCATGACAAAGTAGAGAGCCATCTCAATATCACTGCCGGATCGTAACTAGTTCCCTCTTGAACTTGCTTCCGAAGGGACAGTATCGTAGGTCGGTCATTCGTTCATCAGCACTTTGATCACAAGGAGGTCAGTCATGGCTCTACGATTGGGAGATGAAGCCCCGAATTTTACCGCTGAGACAACCGAAGGGACGATCAACTTTCATGAATGGTTAGGCAACGGCTGGGGTATCCTCTTTTCTCACCCCAAGGATTACACTCCGGTTTGCACGACCGAATTGGGGACGGTGGCAAAGATCACGAACGACTTCAAGAAGCGGGGAGTCAAGGTGATTGCTATCAGCGTCGATCCCTTGGACTCTCACAAGGGATGGATCAACGACATCAACGAGACCCAGCACACGACAATGAATTATCCCATCATTGCGGATCCGGACAAGAAAGTCGCGACCATGTATGACATGATCCACCCCAATGCGCTGGATAATATGACGGTCCGCTCGGTGTTTGTGATCGGGCCGGATAAGAAAATCAAGCTGACCTTGACCTATCCTGCGTCATGTGGCCGGAATTTCGATGAATTATTGCGCGTGATCGATTCGCTCCAGCTAACCTCGAAGTTCAAAGTGGCCACTCCGGCCAATTGGAAAGACGGCGAAGACTGCATCATAACGCCAGCGGTCAACAACGATGAAGCCAAGACCCTGTTCCCGAAAGGCTTCAAGACCGTGAAACCCTATCTCCGATATACGCCACAGCCCAACAAGTAACTTCAGCGCGTAGAGCAGAGGGCGGGAAGGCGCAGCGGCTTCTCCCGCCCTCTGTGTTTCTGGGCCACGGAGCACCGCCATGAAGGCCGTCGGACTCTATCAATACCTGCCCATCGAAAAGCCGGACAGTCTGGTGGATCTGGATCTGCCCAAACCGGAACCGACCGGACGGGATTTATTGGTTCGCGTCGAGGCTGTCTCCGTGAATCCAGTCGATACCAAAGTTCGTGCTCCGGGCAAACCGGCACGGACGACGCCGCTCGTGCTCGGTTGGGATGCCGCCGGCGTGGTCGATTCGGTCGGGCCGGCGGTTCAGCGCTTCACACCGGGCGATTCCGTCTTTTATGCGGGCGATATCACCAGGCCTGGAAGCAACAGCGAATATCAGCTCGTGGATGAGCGGATTGTGGGATATAGACCCCGTTCACTCAGGGTCGAGGAAGCGGCGGCTCTTCCACTGGTCTCCATTACGGCGTATGAAGCGTTGTTTGATCGGTTGGGCCTCGATGCGGCGGGGCGGTCCAGCGGCCAGACATTGCTCATTATTGGTGGCGCGGGCGGCGTCGGCTCAATGGCAATTCAATTGGCAAAACTCGCTGCCTTGACGGTGCTCGCCACCGCATCTCGCCAGGAATCGATCGACTGGGTGAAGCATCTTGGTGCGGACCATGTACTGAATCACCGGCAGCCGTTGCCCCAGCAGCTCGAGGCCGTTGGGCTGAAGGCCGTCGACTGTATCTTGAACTGTGCCGATACGGACGGCTATTGGGACGTCATGGCGGATGTGATCGTCCCCCAAGGCAAGATCTGTACGATTGTCGAGAACAAAGGGACGCTGAACCAACAGCTCATGAAGCTAAAAAGCGCCACCCATGTGTGGGAGCTGATGTTTACGCGCTCCAAATACCAGACGGCCGATATGATCGAGCAGCAGAAGTTGCTCGACCGCATCGCGGACTGGACTGATTGCGGTAAGCTCAAAGGGATTCTGCAGGAGACGCTGCAACCGATCAATGCGGAAAACCTGAGGACGGCGCATGCCAGACTGGAGTCGGGCACGATGATCGGCAAGCTTGCGCTGAAGGACTGGTGAAGGAGGGATGGTCTACCGCTCACACCAGTAAGAGTCCGGCGGCTCTAATCCGTTCCCAGGAGGGCTGCTTCACAAATGAGGTGAATTCGGCTGTGCTCCCTGGAAATGCCCGCCTGACTTCTCGCCAGGACGGATACGATCCTTCCCGCTCACTCCGAAGCCGGCCCTCCTGAAGGAGATCGCTCAACCACATCGCCTGTGGCGCAGGAAGCGTCACAGCCGTTTCCTTTATGCCGCCGGGAACATAGAGTCTTGCGCGTTTGCCTTGCGTTTGGACGACCGGTGGCCCACCGATCCAGATACAGTGCCGATCTGCGACGGCGGCGTCATCACTGCGGCGCTTCTGGAGAGCGCGGTTCGTCCACGTGGATGAGACGCGAGGGCGGGGAGTGTTGATGTCGAACCATTCTCTCACGTCCATGGACAAGCCTCTGCCTTCGATGAAATTCAGCATGGAACGGCGCAACCCTTCGCCGATCCCTTCGGGCGTCTGCCCGTTTCGATCGAGATGGCTCAGATCGTTTTCGGCAAAGCCCTGAAAGTCAGGCCCGAGAATGCGTAGCCCATTGGCCTGGGGGTCCAGGCCAATGGGACTGTGCGCGGTGGCGGTAAAGCGATGCCAGAATGCGGATTGGACAAGATCGGCGCAGAACAACTGGCGAACGCGCTCCAAGGAGTCAATGGTTTCTTGAACAGTTTCCGATGGAAAGCCGTACATAAGATAGGCATGCACGAGAATGCCTGCCTCTCTGAGGGCTGCGGCAACGCGTGCAGTCTGGTCGACCGTGATGCCCTTTTTCATTTTGACGAGCAAGCGGTCCGAGGCAGCTTCGAGCCCTGCCGTGACGGCAATGCACCCGGACGCAGCGAGCAGACGGCACAGGTCCGGCGTGAAGGCTTTCTCGAAGCGGATGTTGCCCCACCATGAGATGCGGACTTCACGTTCCAGCAACGCAATCGCCAGGGATTTCAACGCCGCCGGTGGCGCGGCTTCGTCGACGAAGTGGAAGGTTCGTCGGTCGGTCTCGCCGATCAGACGCTCGATCTGGCCGATGAGGTGCTTGGTCGGGGTGATTTCGTAGCGGCTGATGTAATCGAGACCGACGTCGCAGAAGGTGCATTGTTTCCAATAGCAGCCGTGCGCCACGGTCAATTTGTTCCAATGGCCTTCCGACCACAGGCGATGCATCGGATTCGCGCTGTCGAGGATGCTCAAGTACCGGTCGAGCGCCAATCCCTGATACGTCGGACATCCCAACTCGCTCATGGAAAAATTGCGGAGGCTGGGGTCGGTGACAAATCGCACGCGATCGTGATCGCGGTAATAGGTGCGACAGAGTCCGGAGAGCGGCCGCCGGCCGCCGAGATACTCGAGTATGGACAGTAAGGGACGTTCACCGTCATCCAACGTAATGAAATCGACATAGTCGAAGACGCGCCGGTCGGATACGCGCCGCAATTCCGTATTGACGTATCCGCCGCCCAGCGCGACGACGATGCCCGGGTGTCGCTCTTTGATCAATTTCGCGATGCGAAAGGCTCCGTAGACGTTCCCTGGAAACGGCACTGAGAGGCCGATGAGTCCGGGCTTGACCCGCTCAATGTGTCGCCCTAAGGCGTCGAGCATGAATCGATCGGTCAAACTCGCCGTCTCCTCGAGCGCAGCCAGCAGTCCGTCGAATGACGAGGCGGATCGAGCAATGTGTTCTGCGTAACGACTGAGCGCAAAGTGGGGCGTAATCGTCGCCTGAACCAGATCGGCGAGGTCTTCGAGAAACAAGGTCGCCGTCTGCTTGGCCTTGTCCTCGGCCGAGGCATTGCGAGGCAACGGCTGTCGAGCGCGAAATCGTGGTCCTTGGGGCACAGACCCGCGTCGCGCCAATGAGCCTGTCAGCGACGGGGCTTTGCCTTGTAGGTACGCCACAATAGGATCGATGTGATCGAGAATGGCTGCTCGATTCACGAACATGCGGTGCGCTTCCGTCGGGAGCAAACTTTTCCTCAATTGAAGCTCATCAAAGACTTGGTTGAGTCCCTCCCGGCTGAACAGGCGTAGGACCATCTCGATCCCGAGGTCGGCCTGCTCGCAGCGAATGCCTTTGGAGCGAAGAAATCCTGTCAAATAGGCGGTCGAGGGGTAGGGAGTGTTCAGTTGCGTCAGCGGAGGGATCAGCAGTAAGACAGTGGGCAGGCCCATGTGGTCAGATAACACAGGGAAGGAAATGAAAGCCAGATGGACATTTGTGGAGGATGAAGATGCTGCAGGCAATCCTATATTTGAGCCTCCTCTTGTTGGTAACACCCACGCCGGCCTTGGCCGGGATTGATGAAAGCAAACTCGTGGATCTGACGTATCCGCTCGACGAACGGACGGTCTTCTGGCCTTCCAACAAACCCTTTACCTGGGAAAAGTCCTCTTGGGGCAAGACCACACAGGGATACTGGTATGCGTCGGCAGAGTTTTCCATGTCTGAACATGGAGGCACGCACATTGATGCGCCGATTCATTTTGCAGAAGGTCGTCAGGCAGTCGATGAAATTCCTCTCCAGAAGTTGATTGCTCCGGCTGTGGTCATCGACGTTCGGCCGGCAGTTGGCGAAGATCGGGATTATCGGTTGTCCAGACAGGATCTCGAGAAGTGGGAGAGCCGACACGGTCCCATCCCGCATGGCGCAGTAGTCCTAATGCTGACGGGCTGGGGGCAAGGATGGCCGGATAAATCGCGTTACCTCGGAAGTGCGACCCCGTCGGATCCGAAGACGCTGCATTTTCCCGGCTTCTCAAGAGAAGCGGCGGAATTTCTGGTCAAGGAGCGCCATATTGACGGCATCGGCATTGATACACCAAGCATTGATTACGGTCCTTCTCAGGACTTTATCGTGCACCGGATCATCAACGGAGCCGACTGTTACGGGCTCGAAAACGTTGCCAATCTGGAAACGATTCCGCCCAAGGGTGCCATCTTGATGGCATGGCCCATCAAGATCAAAGGAGGAACAGGCGGACCAGTCAGAATCATCGGAATTCTTCCCTGACCACCATGGACGGTTATTCACGCAGTTCACTCACTCCTGACGGCCTTTGAAAGTCAACTCGGCAATGCCGGATTTGTCGAGATCCCCGCGGCCCAATGCGACGAGCCGTTGATATTGTTCGTAGGTGGCTTGCGCCAACGGCAAGGTCAATCCCGCGGAGCTGGCCAGCGCGAGCGCTATGCCTGAATCCTTCGCGGCATGGGCCGCCGAGAAATAGCATTCGTGGGCACGAATCTGCATGTCCTCGCCGTCTGTTTCCAATACACGCGACGCAGCGCCGGTTTGACCGAACACTTCACGCAGCATCGTAAGGTCCAAGCCGAGTGCAGCTCCAAGGCCCAAGCCTTCGGCCAGGGCCGCCGTGTTGCAATTCATGACCATGTTGACCAGCGCCTTGACTTTGGCGGCTTCGCCAGCGCCGCCAATGTACCGTATCGTTGACCCAAGCGTCTCCAGTAACGGTTTGGCGCGAGCGAATGCGTCTGGTTTTCCTCCGCACATCAAATAAAGCGTGCCCTGGCGTGCCTGACTGATGCTGCTGGCCATGCAGGCTTCGAGGCATGCGCCGCCTCGCCGTTCAACAGCCTCTTCGACCTCGACATGCACAGACGGTGTGATGGTGGCGCAATTGATGAATAACCGGTCTTTTGCAAAGGCCAACAAGCTCGACGGAGTCTCCTCGGCATAGATCGCACGCATCGCCGCGTCATCCGACACTACCGTGACGACCACTTGCGACACCTCGCCCACGCGCCCCGGCGCCTGCGCCGCCTCACAGCCGAGTTCAAGTGCAAGTGCTTGCGCGACTCGAAGAACGCGATCCTGGACTGCGGTAATGCGATGCCCCTGATCATGGAGCCGGCGAGCCATATTGGCTCCCATGCGCCCAACTCCGACAAATCCAATGTGCGCCATACCCGTGCTCCCTCCGAGCTGTGAAGAAGTGATCGTTTCGCTGATATGCCTGACCGCTTGGACGACCGTCAAGGACGATCTCTCTCTAACTGAAAGAGAGGAGGGGCGTTGAGGGTGGTTGGGAAGAGGCTCTCACGGATGAGTCACGGGGCTGGTTTTCCACTGAAGAGGCTACAGGCGACACAGGACTTTCGCTGGGCGAGTTGTTCTTCATATTCACGCACGCGTCGCTTCCCTTCAGCAATCTGCTCTGCCGACATCTTTTCGCTGATATAGTCTCTGGCGTCCATCGCGTGTTGATTGCCGTGACTCGCCGACAGGCTGACCCAATAGTACGCGGTGACCAGGTCCGGTGGGACGCCTTGACCATTGAGATGCATGAGGCCGAGATTGTACTGCGCCCGTGGCTCTCCCTGTTCGGCCGCGCGCTCATACCACTGCAACGCTTCCGCGTCGCTCTGCGGCACGCCCTGTCCCTTGTCATACATCAGCCCAAGGTCGTATTGCGCTCTTGCTTCACCGCTATGCGCAAGAAATTGTACGTCGACAACCGCCTTGTCGTAATCACCGCGAAGATAGGCTTTGTCGGCACGACGATCTTCGCAGGCTGCGAAGCTACAGAGAAGAACGAGGAAGGAACATGTGAGCAGCCGCTGGGTTGCCATCTTATGTGGCGGGCACGAATTTCAGCGCCGCTCCGTTGATGCAGTACCGTAGGCCGGTTGGTTTCGGCCCGTCTTTGAAAATGTGCCCCTGGTGACCTTCACAGCGGGCACAGTGGACTTCCGTACGAGGAATAATCAGTTTGAAGTCGGTGCTCGTCTCAACGACTTTTGGGTCGATCGGCTGCCAGAAACTTGGCCAGCCCGTGCCGCTATCGAATTTGTGTTCGGAGGAGTAGGCGGGGAGATCACAGCCGGCGCAGTGGTAGATGCCGGCTTCCTTGTTGTCGTGGAGGTGGTTCGTAAATGCGCGCTCTGTCGCCTCGTGTCTCAAGACTTGGTAGGCTCCAGGCTCGAGCAGCTTTTTCCATTCGTCATCGGTTTTTACGACCTTCGTGATCGGTCCAATCTCAATCTTTTTGCCCATGGACAACTCCGTCGTAGCGCACGTGAGACATCCTGACACAGGGACCGGCCATTGAGCAAGGCGGGCGGCAGCATGCCGCCCGCGACAGGCAATACCCTCCACCGCTTAAGCATGAGCGGCGGCAGGCGCCACCTCATGGTCGAACGCGGAGCGAAGCACTTCTTCAATCCGCTCGACCAAGATGAACGTCAGGTCGTCACGCACTTCCTGCGGCACATCCTTCAAGTCCTTCTCATTAGGCTTGGGCAGGATGATTCGTCTGATGCCGGCGCGATGAGCCGCCAACACCTTTTCCTTGATTCCGCCGACCGGGAGTACCAATCCGGCCAGGCTGATTTCGCCCGTCATGGCCGTATCACTGCGGACCGGTTTCCCCACGTACGACGACGCCAGGGCGGTGGCCATGGTCACGCCGGCGGAAGGACCGTCTTTGGGAATGGCACCGGAAGGCACGTGAATATGTACGCCGTTCCGTTTGAAGCGCGAGATATCGAGTCCCGTGCTTTCCGCGTGCGACCAGAGGTAGCTACGCGCGGCTCGAGCCGATTCCTGCATCACTTCTCCCAATTGCCCGGTCAAGCTGACTTCATGGCTTCCGGGTAGGAGCGTCGTTTCGATATAGAGCACATCTCCACCGGTTGGGGTCCAGGCGAGACCTGTCGCGACACCGACCGGAATATTCTTTCTGGCCTCCTCAGGCATGAAGCGCTCAGGGCCGAGCCATTCGGGCAGGTCGGCCTTATCGATTTTGATCGTCTGACGCTCCTGACCTTCGGGTCGTTCAGCGACGGTCAGCGCCACTTTTCTGGTCAGGCGTCCCAGCATTTGTTCGAGCTGACGGACGCCCGCCTCTCGAGTGTACCGGCTGATAATGTGATCCAAGACATCATCCGGCAGATCGACGTGCTGATCTTCCAGGCCCGCTTCCTTAAGTCTTCGCGGCCAGAGGTAGCGGCGGGCAATCTCGGCTTTTTCACGCTCGCTGTAGCCCTGAACCCGGATGATCTCCATTCGATCGAGCAGCGGCTGGCTGATCGTATCGAGGGTGTTTGCCGTCGTAATAAAAAACACCTTCGACAGATCGTAAGGCAGGTCCAGATAATGGTCGCGGAACGTGTGGTTCTGCGCCGGATCCAAGATCTCCAAGAGGGCGGCGGCAGGATCCCCGCGAAAGTCCCGACCCATCTTATCGACCTCGTCCAACATGAGAACTGGATTGTTCACGCCCGCACGGCGCATGGCCTGAATGATGCGTCCCGGCAGCGCACCGACGTAAGTCCTCCGGTGCCCGCGCAGTTCGGCCTCATCGTGCACACCCCCCAGGCTGAATCGCTCGAATCGCCGCCCCATGGCCCTCGCGATCGATTGACCGAGGCTGGTCTTGCCTACACCGGGCGGGCCGACGAGGCATAGGATCGGAGCCTTGGCGGAGGGATTCAATTTCAAGACGGCCAGATGTTCCACGATCCGTTCCTTCACCTCTTTGATGCCATAGTGGTCCTCGTCCAACACCTGACGGACCTTGCTCAGATCCATGTGTTCTTCGGAAGCCTTGGTCCACGGCAATTCCAAGACCAGTTCTAAGTAGGTTCTCAGCACCTGATGGTCGGGCGATGACGGCGGCACTTTCGCTAACCGGGCAATCTCGCGCTCGACCTCTTTGCGAACATGGTCGGGAAGATCGGCCTCTTCGATCCGCTTCTTCAGGTGCGCCACTTCACTCTCGTCCGTGTCGCCTTCGCCGAGCTCCTGCTGGATCGCCTTCAATTGCTCGCGCAGGATGTATTCACGTTGATTTTTTCCAATCTTGGCTTGCGTCTCGCTGGTGATCTTGTCCCGCAATTGAAGGATCTGAATTTCCTTGGAAAGAAACGCATAGAGCGAACGCAGCAACTCGATCGTCGATGAGCTTTCGAGCAGCGTCTGTTCTTCCTTCACCGTCAGGTTCAGCAGCGAGGCCACCCGATAGGCGAGAGTTGCGGGGTTCTCCTCGTTGCGAAAGGCGGTGGTGGCCTCCTCGATCCCTGGGGCCTGAATCAGGCGTGGAAGATCGGTGATCAGCTCTTGGATGGCCCGTTGAAGTGCCTGCACTTCCCGATCCTGATCCACCGGAAGTTCGAGCCTGCGCGCCTGCACCTCAAGATAGGGAAGTGATTGCTCGACCTTCAGCAATGCCACACGCTCGAGGCCCTGGAGCACGGCTTGAATGGTGCCGTCCTCCGTACGGCCAACCTGCTTGACGATGGCTTTCGTCCCGATCGTGTAGAGATCATCGAGGCCCGGATTCTCTTTTCCCGGATCGCGTTGTGCGACGACCAGGATAGTTTTGTCTTCCGTCTTCAAGACAGCGTTGACGGCGGCAACGGATCGATCGCGACCGACCGTGACTGGCATGAGGACGCCGGGAAACAAGACTGTTCGTTTGATGGGAAGGACCGGTAATGTCACGGAAACATTTGGGCTGTTCATGCGTGCTGACCTCCGATCAGTGGTCACCCGATTGCAGGTGTAGCCGACAGATAGGTTCGGACCGGGGAGAAGTCAAGAAAGGGAGGGATCAGAGGAGATTAGCGCGCTCTAACGATCAACGAACAATCCACCCTCAGGATACAGAATGACCTTCCCATCTACTGGCCGAGGAGAGGCTGGCGTGGAAGCATCGTGCAGCAACTCATAACTATCCTGCCCGTTGAGATCGAAAAAAGCACCGAGGCCATGCTCTGAAGATCGCCCGACTCCTTCTTTCACCTGATACTGATCGTCACCGCCTTCATCGATGAAAAGCCCCCATCCAGAATAATCGGCCTTTCCCAAGCCGGTCGTCTGCGCAAAGGCGTACCGATCGCTTTCGACTCCCGCGTCGATCATGACACTCACGCTGTGATCCCATGCGACGCCGCCGTTATAAAAGGGGCCGGTGGAGGCGTAGCGATCGGCGCCATGGCGGTCGGTGAATAATCCAACCCCGTAATGAGCAGATGATCCATGCCCGTATCGGGCGGCCAGATATTCGTCGTTCCCGTCCAGATCAAGGAAGAGGCCGGTGCCGAAAAAATAGCCGTGTCCCTGGGAAAAATTGGCGCTTTGATACCGGTCATTGCCTTCGATGTCGAGCAGGAGCCCCCAGCCTCCGGCCAAATTGTAGGCTTGCCAATCAGGCCGTTTGGTCAAAATGCGCTTGCCTGAGCCAGCACCCAACCCGAAGCAATCGTACTGAAATAGGGCGTCGCCAGGCTTTGCGGCTGGCGCGTCCTCGGCATTGTATGCGCTGGGAAACCTGTTCCCGCATTGGTATTGGTCTTCCCCCTGCAAGTCAATCACTGCTCCGACGCCCTGGGGACCGCCAAACCCGACGGAAAAGCCATGACTGGTATATCGATCGTTGCCCGATGCATCGAACAGCAAACCCAGGCCGCCGATGGCTGCGCCTTGAGTCAGGCGACTGCCCATATACACATCGTTGCCCCTGGCATCGAACAGAATGCCCAAACCTCCGAACCCCGCTCCGCCGGATCCCGTATCTAATTGGTAGACATCATCGCCTGATTGATCGATCAAAAGCCCCACTCCCAGTCGACCAGTGGCGAGACCCAATGGCGAGCCGGTATAGGTGTCATTGCCTCCGAGATCGATCACCACCGCATTCCCGTGATCCGCATCGCCAGAAGCGGCAATCTTGCCTCGATATAAATCGTCCCCACCCAGATCGATCACGAGTCCAAAGCGATGATCGAGATCATAGGTGTTGGGACCTGTTCCTCCAATGACAATAAGCCCATACGGTGTCTCCTCAACGTGCAGGACGGTTCCGGTGATGCCGGCCGGAGCCTTCACCAGAGGCGGAGCTTGACCAAACACGACGACCAGCTGACGTGCCCAGGGATCGTTCGCCAAACGGGCCAAGACCTGTGCTGAAGCAATCAAATTGGCATAGTCGACTTGCTCCTCCAGTAACTCCGCGAATCGCTCATCGGCCTGCGCTCTAGCAATTGTTTGCGCCGACAAGTTCGAAATTTGGGGACTGAATTGCTCGGCAAGGATCTTCGCATGGTTAAAAAGGAATTGACGCTCATCCTCTGTCAAATGCGCCACGGCCTTTTCGCGATGGATAGAGGCCTCCTCGAGACTCTCCAGCATGAACGCAACCAAATCGTTCTTGGTAAGGTTTGCCGGAACGGAGACCGGCTTATGGAATGCGGATGTTCGATCCATGCCGGCTTCCAACACGTCGAGGAGAACGGCCAGATTGACGGCTCGGCCTTCCGCGAGTTCGGCCAGGAGCAATCCCTGACGCTCGACATGGCTCATCCCTTGCCAAGGTTGTTGTAGCGCCGCCACGGTGAGGCTACGCTTATATTTCGCGTTGATCGTATCGAGAGTCGAATGGGCTCGAATCAACGAGACTTGAGCCGCAGGTAGGAGCCGGTCAAGGGTGGGGCGAACGGCGGGAGCCAGGCGTGAAAGCGTCGCCTCTCTCATGGGAGCATTGGCAATGCCCGTGTCCGGAGGACCGAGCCAGGCGAAGAAACCTTGAACGAGGCTGCAGCCCGGCAGAGTCGCAAGAAACAGGAAATTGGTCGTCACCAATAGATAACGAATATACCGAATCACGCCGCCCGCGACCTCTGAAAGGACCACTGCTCGGAACCGTAATGTATCACAGCTTGGACATCAGCTCTCCGGCTCGTAGCTGAGGTTTCGTCTGGCGCCGCCACGCACGATTTTGAACTCGTACAGCCGACATTCCAATGCTCCGTTATAGAGAGGGATCCGCCGCGAGGGCGAAAGTCCAATCGTTTTCACAAGACCCGGGTCGGCGGTGAGAATGTAGGCGCGCCATCCGGCAAACTGCCGCTTCAGCCAATCGCCCAGCCGCGGATAAAAAGATTCAAGTTCGGCAGCGTTGCCCAACCGCACTCCGTAGGGCGGATTCAGCAACAGCACCCCTTGGGCAGCGGGAGGCACGAGCGACAATACCTCTTGCTGATGCAGACGAACATCGATTGCGACCCCCGCTCCTTGAAACAGCCGTTGCGCCGTCTTGACTGCGGACGCATCGTGATCGGACGCATAGATCGCAGCAGGAATGTCTTTCCGCTGCTTCAGTCTCGCGGCTTCTCGGAGTTGAGCCCACCGTTTGACGTCATGAATCTTAAATCGTTCGAAGGCGAATGCACGAGCAAACCCAGGGGCGATGCGCCGCGCCATCAGTGCCGCCTCAAGGGGAATGGTGCCTGTCCCGCACATCGGATCCATAAGGACTTCGTCCGCCGTCCAGCCGGCGAGTCGCAGGAGGCCGGCTGCCAGATTCTCCCGCAGCGGCGCCTCCACTGTGTTGAGTCGATAGCCCCGTTTGAAGAGCGGCTCCCCGGATGTATCGAGATATAAAGTGACGAATTCTGAGTCAATGAATGCGTCGATGCGGATATCGGGATGGTGGGTATCCACCGTCGGCCGCTTTCTGGTTGCAGCGAGAAACTTGTCGCAAATGGCGTCTTTGATCCGTAGCGTCAAAAAGTCCAGACTGGGAAGCGGACAGCGATGGGCTGTCACTCTCACTTTAATGGTGTTGGAAGAGGAGAACCAGTCGGGCCACGCCACCTCGTAGGCGGCCCGATAGACGTCATCCTCGGTTCGATATGGCCGATGAGCGGCCTCCCAGAGCACCCGGCTGGCGACGTGGCTCCAGAGATTGACCCAATACATCGTAGACCAGGGCGCTTGGAATCTGACGCCCCCTGCCGCTGCCGCCGTGAGGGGGATCCCCAGCGCGCGGAGCTCCTGGTCGAGCACCTGTTCCAACCCGCGCGGGCAGGGTGCAAAAAATCGGTGTTTTGTGCTATCCATGAGCCGAGGCTTTTCTACCGGCATGGCGGCCATGAAGTATTGCGGCGAATGCGGAAAATCCGTCTCGCAAAAGATCCCTCAAGGCGATAATCTTCCTCGATTTGTCTGCGACTCGTGCCAGGTCATTCACTACCATAACCCGAAGATCGTGGCAGGGTGCATCGCCGAATGGAAGGGGCGAATCCTGTTATGCCGTCGTGCCATTGAACCGAAGTCCGGTCTCTGGACCTATCCCGCGGGATTCATGGAAATCGGCGAGGGAACCGAGGAGGCGGCCAGGCGAGAAACACTGGAAGAGGCTGGAGCGCAAGTGACCATTGTGAGGTTGCATTCGGTGCTCAGCCTACCCCATATCGGCCAGGTGTACTTGACGTTCATCGGCCATCTGGATGCAGAAGTCTTTGAGGCGGGCGTGGAAAGTCTAGATGTACGGCTGTTCGAGCGGCAGGACATTCCGTGGGGTGACATCGCCTTTCCCGTCGTGAAGGATGCGTTGCACCGATATGTGGATGATGTCGTCGATGGGACATTCCGCTTGCATGTCGCCGATCTGTCCCACCGCCTCATCTGAATCATCGCTTCAAAGCGCTTCTATGGATGATGGCGTGGATGTCCACCAGTCCCTGATTCCGGTGAATCGCGTAGAAGATCCGCCAATCGGCGACTGCGTACTTGTGTAATTCCGGCAAATCAGGCATCACCTCGTGGCGAAGATTTTCAACGTTGGAAGCGATCCACTTGGTCTTTTCAAGGAGCCGTTGAGCCATCGGTAGGCCGGCGTGGGCAAGGTCTTGCACGACGCCTGCCTGAAACGTCAGTCGATACCAGGGCATCGCTGTTTACCAGCGAAGCCCGAGTTTTTCAGCCAGCTCCTCGCCGGACAGCCGTTCGCTATTTGCGAGAGAGGCCTTGAGTCTTGCGCGCAGCACCTCGCCCAGTTCCAGACCTAAATCAGGATCGCCGATCAGTTCACGCAGTCGGTCATCGACCAGCCCATGCACCAATTGCTTCAATTGCTCCGGCGTCAGCGAGGAGAGTTCCATGTCGGGGAGAGAATACGGAGGGCGGCTGAGAAATGCAAACCGCTGAGACGCTAGCTCGGAGGAGCGGTCTTTTCCAGCTGCTGGATGAACCGGCCCAACCTCGCCTGCTCAGGTTCTGCGACGACGAGGAATTCCATACCAATGCCTTGGGATCCGCACCAGCGCACCGCGGCATTCTCGATTTTTAGCGGGACGGCCTCTCCCGGCAGCTGCAAGAGCAGCGTCACCTGCATTCCAGTGAAAGGCGTAACTAGACTCTCGACACGACAGCCCTTCGCCGAGAGGTCACGGATGGAACCTTTGTGCCTAAACTGATCGCGCTGAACTAGGACGCTCGGCATGCTGACGAGGAAACGACGGTGCTTGCGAGTGACCACAATGAACGTCCTTCTTGACGAGTGCCTAGGCGGCAGGTAGGTGTTGAGCCGGCCGCTTGAGAGTATTGAAAGAAAACGCCACCATCGCCCCGATTATCAGCGGCGATCCATCACGATGTTGCAACCCCCCACGCCCAGGTTGTATACGGGGAATTCGACAATACAACGTCCATACTGGCGCTTGTTCATAGACATGCACACAGGGAAACTGACTAGGATTGCTGCTTACGCGCTTACGAACTCTCTCCCAGGATAAAACTATGGGCATCCGGCAAATTTGTCAAAGAAAACCGATGTTTCACACAAGTGAGGACTAAAATGCAGCGCCTGACTGGCAAAGTGGCAGTGGTCACCGGCAGTAGTAGCGGCATCGGCAAAGCCATCGCCCTTCGGTTTGGCGAGGAAGGAGCTAAAGTTGTCGTCACGGCGAGAAGAAAGGCGCTGTGTGAGGAGACGGCCAAGGAAATTTGCCGCAAGGGCGGCGAGGCCTTTGTCATTCAGGCCGATGTCAGTCACGAAACCCAGGTCGCCATGCTCTATGACAAGGCCTGGCAGCAATATGGCCGCCTTGACATTGCGGTCCACAACGCCGGCATCTTCGGTGGCAGGAGAATCGCGGAAACCACAGCAGCCGCCTTTGACGAAGTGATGAATGTCAATTTACGCGGCACATTTTTCTGTTGCAGAGCGGCGTTCAAGCACATGAAAGCTCAGGGCGGCGGGGTCATCATTAACATGTCCAGCGTAGCTGGCGTGCAAGCCTGGACGGGGACTGGAATCTACAGCGCCTCCAAGCACGGGGTGATGGCCCTGACGAAGGCGTTGGCGGATGAAGGACGGACGTTCAATATCAAGGTGTCCGCAATCTGTCCTGGAGGAGTGGCCGATGAATTGGTCGACTCGACGCCTGAGGAAATCTTGCACAGCGAAAAAATCAGTCCGTTCGATATTGCGGAAACGGCCATTTATCTTTGCACGTTAGGGAAGTTTGCAGTGGTTCCGGAAGTAGTCGTCAACCGATTGGGAGCCGATTGGTAATTTCGCGGTGAACGGCTACCAGCGTCGGCCATAGTGCCGAGAGAAGAAACGGGGCCCCCAGTACGGACGGCCATAGTAACCGTAGTAGCCTGGCACGCCCCATGGTCGCCCAAGATACAACCCGAGGCCCACCGGCGGATACGCATAGGCATATGGAAAGACATAGGGAGGCGGCAGGATCGCAGTGGCAACGGGCGGCTGCGACAGTTGCTGTTGAGGCTGTCCCGTGGCCGCAGCTTGTCGGTCTACCTGACCTTTCAACTGTCCGACCAGATCTTGCTGCGCTTGTACCCGGCCTTCGAGCTGCGCGATCTGCTCCTGCTGATGCTCGATGAAGGCGTTCAGACAACGGGTCTGCGCCTCATCAGTATAGTTTGAGCACTCCCAAGGCACCTGAGGATTTGCAGCTTCTGCAGACAGGCCGCGAAGAGCCATTCCCATCATCGCCGCACTGAGCAGGAACAATTGGCAGAGGAAAGAACGGGAGGACGGCGCAGGCTGAGTGATCATGGGATCACCTCCTTGAGAGACACGTTACACATTACCATGCGTTTTTCAGTTGCGCCAGATCGCGACAGGCGTTTGCTTTTGTCCTTCTGGAATCCTACAATGCCGCCGCAAGCACAAAAATTACATGGCTTCCCCGACCATCTCAAGCTCCAGAACAGCCACACCTCTGTGGCGGCCGTCCTGGCCTGCCGTTTCCCTCAAACGCCGATTTCGACAACGGCTGTTGAAGTGGTATGAAAGCTTCGGCAGGGATTTGCCCTGGCGGAAGACCTCCGATCCCTACCATATTCTCGTCTCAGAGGTGATGCTCCAGCAGACTCAGGTGGATCGCGTGATCCCAAAATATCATCAATTCCTTGATCGCTATCCGAGTTTCGAAAGACTGGCGTCAGCCCGGGTGAAAGAGGTGAAGAAACTCTGGTATCCCTTGGGGTACAACATCAGGCCGGAACGACTCCATAGTATTGCGTGCGAAACGGTCCAGCGGTACGGCGGCAAATTACCCAACGATCACGACCAGCTGTTGTCGTTCAAAGGCATTGGACGCTACACCGCTGGCGCTATCCGATCTTTTGCGTTCAATGAGGATGCCCCGATCCTGGATACCAATGTCAGCCGCGTGCTGTACCGCGTATTCATCGCCAAGGGTGATCCAAAGAAGAACACGGTGAAGTTATGGCAACTGGCGGAAACGCTGATTCCTCCCGGCAGAGGTTACGATTTCAACCAGGCCCTGATGGATTTCGGTGCGATCTGCTGCACGGCACGGGCACCCTCATGCCAGGCATGCCCCATGACGCCGATCTGCAAAACATATCCGTTCAAGGTTCGAGGAAAGAGCTCATGGCGAAAGTCGTCGAAGTAGCCGCCGGCTTGATCTGTGATGAGGGTCGTTATCTCATCGCCAAACGCCGCGCTGGTGTGCATCTCGCCGGCCTATGGGAGTTTCCCGGTGGGAAGCGCGAACAGGGAGAAAGCCTGGAGGAATGCTTGCAGCGGGAACTGTACGAAGAGTTGAGCATTCGTATCGACGTTCCCGTTCCATTTCGGATCATCCGGCATGAGTATCCTGAAAAAGTCGTGGAGTTGCACTTCTTTCGCTGCAGCATCGGGGAGGGCCGGGCGACCCCGCTCGATTGTGCGGAGATCCGGTGGGTATATCCGTCGGAGATGGCACAGTACCAGTTTCCACCGGCCGATCGTCCGATCATCGAGGCGCTGCAGAGGGATTCTGCGGGACCTGCCAGATGAAAGTCGTCCTCGACATCGAAACCATCCAGTGCACGCGAGAGGACTGGCTCCGCCTGGCGGGAAAATGCCGGCCGGTTGAGGCGGAGCCTCCTGAATTCGATCTGTTTTCAGCAGGAGAAGCCGAAGCCGAACGCCAGGCAGAAGAGGAACAATATACAAAATCGGCATTCGACGGAACATACAGCTCGATCGTCTGCATCGGCCTCTTGGAGTTCTCCGATCAGATGGAGCCCCGCGGAGCCGTTGCGTGGTATGGCGGCAACGAACGGGAGCTCCTCCGTCAGTTCTGGAGCCGTCTGGCACAGGCCAAACCGTCGTTGTTCATCACACACAACGGCCTCGGATTCGATCTACCCTTCATCAGGAAACGCTCCATCATTCATCAGGTCAAACCCAGCATGGACATCAACCTGGCCAAGTTCAGAGCGGAACCGGTGTATGACACCATGGCCATCTGGAGCAATTGGGACACGCGGGGGTGGGTCAAGCTCGACGTACTGGCGCGGGCACTGAATGTGGAAACCAAATCGGGCAGCGGCGATCAAGTGGCGGCGATGTGGGGTCAGGGAAAGGGGTTCGAGCTCGCAGAATACTGTCTGCAAGACACATATGTTACGTATGCCTGCTATTGCCGGATGAACTTCCGACAACCACTGTCCCGTGAGGTTGTCCTGCTACAACCCGAACTGCTCGACGTGGGTTGATCCGCTAGGGGGTCCGATAGGCCTCCGCCTTTTTCTTCTTCGGTGGGACCTTCACGGTTGCTTTGAGCGCTCTGATCTCTTCGTCACGATCCCGCAATTCCCGTTTCATCCAGTCGGACTCTTTCCGGAGCACCCTGATTTCGGTCTCCTTCTTGGCGAGCATGTCCTTGGCTCGATTGAGCTGCACTTGCATTTCCGGGGGTCCCTCTCCCTCGATCGTCGCTATTGCTGCAGGCACCGCCACTCTCGAACCGGTGGCAGGAGCCGCGGATGTCTTCGCGATCGGCAGCGCCGGCGGCATCGGTGCTTGCGCAAGGGCATGGTAGTCGATGACTTGAACGGTCACGCCCGCCCTGCCGCCTGCGGCATAGGGGGGAGCCTGCTCGGCTCGGGCGGCCGATTCTGGCATGAACGTCGTGGCTCCGGCGCCTTTCGAAACTGTGAAGTGAATGGCACTCTGCTGCACGTAAATGCTGCCCGCCGTGGGTTCAGAGCCTGACCCTGCCGATGAGGATACGCGAAACACGACTAACTGTTCGGGTTTCGCTTTCGATAAGCCTTGTGCGAGCAGGGGAGCCAGGAACTCCGCATCCTCATCGCTGAACACTCTCATCGGCTTGCTGCCAGCGGCGGACATTCTCGATCCGTTTTTATCCTCCGCGAAATACACTCCCTTGACGATCTTCAAAATCGTGGTCTGGTCGATGATGGCCGGATGGCTGGCTTCGAAAGACCAGTCCATGATTTCTTCGAGAGCGACGCTGCCTTTTGCATTGTGCGCAATTTTGGAAGTGGAACTGCATCCGGTGACCATGAGCGACAGCCCCACGAGGGCGTACAACGCCGCATTGATCAACCTGTTGCCGCATGAAAAGGTCGACATCGCTGGTTCTCCTTTGCCGAATGGGTGAGAAGCCGCCCGCCGGCGGCGCTGCCCGCAAGAGCCTCGTTACCAGATCCCTAAGCCCATCAGTGTCATGCTGAGCGCCAGCCAGCCGAAGAGCCCCACCGCGATAATAGTCTCCAAGCTCGTGGTCGAATCCGATTGCTCATCGGGCGTCTGTTGAGAAGACTTCATGTCGTCGCTCCGTTCGGCGATTGGTGGAGGTTTCCAAGTCGTTCATTTTTCAAGCAAAGATTATGCCCTTTCTTCTTCTCCTACCGGATGGATGTAAAGATTCAGCGAAGAGATCGGGTTTCGGCTTGAGAACCAGAAATAGTGCTTTCAAAAATAACTTTTACTATTATTGTTCAACGTATTGATTTAATGACTCTTTTATAATTGTCCATTGGTCAAACAATGACAGGCTGCTTTCCGAGGTATGACCGGGGGAAGAGTCTTTACGGGAGGCCGTTGTCGGCGAAGAAAAAATACGTACCGAAGGAATGTGGCTACGACTGAACCATATTCGTGCAGGAGTGTTCGTTTTTTGCCGGAAGGTCCGGCCGGGCCACCGCTCCGGCGTAGAGAGTGGACGCCGACGCATCGGCGATGGAGCAGGCCACCAAATCACCTGGCCGGCATGCAAGGTCCGCCTTATTCCAAATTACCGTCACATTGCCGTCGCTTTTCCCCATGGCCTGTAAGCTGGATTTCTTTGCGTCGCCTTCGACGAGGACGGGGAGTGTCTCGCCGAGATACTCGCGGTTTCGCTCCGTCGAAATGCGACGCTGCAGCTCGACCAAAGTGGTGACGCGGCGCGACTTGACCTCTCGGGGAACGTCGTCGGGAAATTTTCTTGCGGCGATGGTATTCGTCCGTTCGGAGTAAACAAAGATAAATGCGGAATGGTACCTGACCTCTTCCAACAGACGATACGTGTCCGCAAACTCCTCGTCGGTCTCCGAGCAGAATCCCGCGATAATGTCCGTCGTCAGGACCATGCGTGAATTCATCGAGCGGATCCGTTCGACGAGCGCTAAGTATTCGCGTCTCGAGTACGTGCGGTTCATCATTCCCAGGATGCGATCATTCCCGGATTGCGCAGGAAGATGGATGTGCTTACAAATCTTCGGATGGGATACCACTGCCTCCAGCAAGGGCGAAGGAAAATCCTTTGGATGCGGAGACGTGAATCTCACACGCTCGATCCCGGGAATGTCCGCGACGGCGGTCAGAAGACGGGCAAAGTCCCAGTCGCGTGACCGGTAAGAATTGACGTTCTGCCCCAGAAGCGTGATCTGCTTAAAGCCTTCACCGGCGATACGGGCGGCTTCCTCGAGAATACCCTGTGGATCCCGGGACCGTTCGCGACCGCGCGTATAGGGAACCACACAGAAACTGCAGAAGTTGTCGCAGCCGCGCATGATGGCGATCCAGGCGTTGACGCCGGGAATGCGCGCAGGGACGATGTCGTCGTACGTCTCATACTCGGACAAGTCCACGGCCAGGGCTTTCGAATGCTCATCCTGTTCTTGGGCATGAACCACATCGCGAATCAACCTCGGCAGCTGCCGATAGGCATTGGGGCCCGCCAACAGGTCGACCAGCGGCTCCTGCTTGGTGAGCTCCTCCTTGAGATTTTGCGCCATGCAACCCAGGACACCAACGACCAAGGACCGGCTTCTCTTGAGAGCCTTGAGGTCGGAAAGATGCGTGTACACCTTCGTGTGAGCGTTTTCGCGGATGGCACAGGTATTCATGAGAATCACGTCTGCGGATTCTCGGTCTTCGGTCATGACGTACCCTTCGCGCACGAGCAGGGCTCGAACGAGCTCGGTGTCATATTCGTTCATCTGACAACCGAACGTTTCTATGTGCACCTGGCGACGGTGACCGGGCCCAACACTCATGATGGAGTTCCTTCCATCTCCTTCGTAATCAGGCGGCCGAGCGCCCAACGATCGGAAGCGCCTGTGATCGTGACTTCGTGTGTCTGATTGACCAGCGTCGATTCACTCGCGACGCCAACCTTCAGAAAATGCGCCGTCGTCCCGAGACGCAGACCTTCGGTTTGTCCTTCTTCAAACAGTACGGAGACCGAGCGACCGATCCATCGTTCCGCATACGCAAGCCGTTTCTGACGCGATAGTTGGGCCAGTGTCTGGGCGCGCTGCCGTGCAACGTCAGCTGAAACGTCGTGAGGCATCTTGGCCGCTGCAGTTCCAGGCCGCTTCGAGTATGTGAATACATGAAAATAGGAGAAAGGAAGCCGGCTGGACACGTCCACGGTTTCCTGGAAGGCCCCCTCTGATTCGCCGGGAAAACCCACCATCAGATCGGTGCCCAATGCCAGATCCGAAACTCGTGAAAGAGCACGCTCAATAAGCGACATGAATGATCCGACGTCATAAGGGCGGTTCATGGCTCTGAGCACCGCGTCGTTTCCACTCTGAAGCGGAATGTGCAGATACGGGCACAACTTGCGACCAGCGCCCATCCGCTCTAGCAGTGGTTGGGTCACCGTTGTCGGTTCGATCGACGACAATCTAATACGCTGGATGCCGCTAATCCTTTCTAAGCGATCGATGAGGCTGCTGAGGGCGACGCCCTGTGAGTGATACTGACCGATGTTCACCCCGGTCAGGACCAGTTCTCGACGCCCGCGTGCCGCGTGCGATTCAGCCTCTGCAAGCACGTCGTCGAGAAGCCGGCTGCGCTCATGTCCTCTTGCAAACGGAATGAGGCAGAAGCTGCACATTACGTTGCATCCATCTTGAATCTTCAACAAGGCCCGGGTGGCATCGGAATCGCCAAACTCCGGGAGGACGAACTCTTCGCGAGCGATCGTTCTCGTATGCAGCACCTCCGGCGTCGGCTGTTTCCGTAGCACCTCTGGAGGCGGCAAGAACGAGGGCAGGTCCGACTTGAATTGGTTGCCGACGATGAGATCAATTCCGGGAATATTCCGCAGGTGACTCATCCCTGTCTGAGCGTAACAGCCGGTGACCGCCACGAAGGCATCCGGGGAATGTTTCAAGGTCTTTCGGATCACGTACCGGCAAGTGCGCTCGGCCTCGGCCGTGACCGAGCAGGTGTTGACGACGAGCAGATCGGTGGGCTCGCCCCAGGCCACGACGGTGTAACCTCGACGCCGTAACTGGGATTCGAGCACGGACGTTTCCGCTTGGTTGAGACGGCACCCGAGGCTGTGAAGTGACGCACGCTTTCTCATGAAGCGCGCATTATAGAGACCTGATTGCAGGAGGGGCAAGTACAGGGCCATTCGCGTTGTGGGTTGAAGGGTGCTGATCGCCATGGTAGCATGCCTCCAGCAACATCACCCGAGGATTCGGTGGCGATTCGGCTCCTCATCGCATGCGGCTTTCTCTCTCTCAGCCTGCTTCTCGTGCGCAACGCCCCTGCCAAGGATGTCCTGCCCGTTGAACCGGATGTCAGCACCCGTATTGATGAGTTATACGACCACGAAGCTCGCTTGTTTCTCATGCTGTTTTCGTTAAAAGGGGACGGTCAGGTGGACTACATCACGGGCCGCATGGTCCAGGAGTACGCCCGCAGCAACTTTGGTAATCCCGTCTATCAGACCGAAGTACACCCGTTGTTCTATTGGTGGAATCATATAATGTGGAACGATCCTGAACAGGATGGCGTGAACGGCAACGAGCGCATCTATCAGGAAAATGTGGAATTCGACATTTCCCGCTACAAACCCTGCACGTTCAACGGACAGCCTTGCTGAGGCGTCAGCATCTCGCTCCGGACGTCCAACAGTTCATCGAACCAAATTGGCGATTCTCCTAAATTCGTGACCGGTCCGGTGCTATTCTAGGCACGCACAGAGTTATCCGATCACATGGCTGCCTCCTTCGCACAAATCCTCGGGAATAAGCGCATTGCCCTGATGCTGCCATTGGGGTTTGCCTCTGGACTGCCTCTCGCACTCACATCGGGGACTCTGCAAGCCTGGTTGACGGTGGCAGGAGTGGATTTAAAGACCATCGGGATATTCACGCTAGTCGGCCTTCCTTACAGCCTGAAGTTTCTCTGGGCGCCCGTCATGGATCGGATCGCTCTTCCCTGGTTGGGACGGCGGCGCGGCTGGATGCTCGTCACGCAGATCGCGGTGGCCGCCGGATTGGCCCTGATGGGAGTGATCGGTACCGAGAGCGGACCACGGTGGCTCGGCGGCATCGCGATCGCCGTCGCCTTCATGTCCGCGTCCCTGGACATCGTTTTTGACGCCTATCGCACGGATGTCCTGCTGTCCGCCGAGCGGGGCTTCGGCGCCGCAGTTTGGGTGAATGGCTATCGATTGGCTCTCTTGCTGGCGAGTGCCGGAGCCTTGGTGCTGGCCGACCATATTGGATGGCGGGGCACTTACCTGGCGCTGGCCGGTCTGATGGCCGCAGGAGCCGTGACCGTGCTGTTCAGCCCGAACCCTCCAGCAGGCGGCCTTCCGCCGAAAACGCTCAAGGAAGCGATCGGATTGCCGTTGCGCGAACTCTTCGCCAGGCCAGGCATTTATGGAATACTGAGCCTCATTGTCCTCTACAAGGTTGGAGATGCCGTCGCGGGCTCGTTGCAGACTGCCTTCTTTATCGGCGGTCTCGGCTTTACCGCAGGAGAGGTCGGATATGTGAAAGGTCTCGGCATCGCCGCCACGTTGATCGGCGCGTTAGCGGGCGGCATGGTAATGGCCAAAACCGGGTTGGCTCGTTCGCTCCTGCTATTCGGGATTCTCCAGGCGCTGTCCAATCTCTCGTTCATGGTGCTGGCCTGGATGGGAAAGAGCTACGAGGCGCTTGCGGCCTCAGTCGTCATCGAAAACGTCACGGGTGGCATGGGCACGGCAGCCTTCGTCGCGCTTGTGATGTCCCTCTGCGACCATCGGTATACGGCGACGCAATTCGCATTGCTGTCTTCACTCGAAGCTTTCGGCCGGGTCTTTTCAGGTCGTCCCTCGGCTGAAGCCGTAAGCCTGCTGGGATGGGGCTGGTTTTTTTGTCTCTCGTTCCTTCTCGCGCTGCCTGGTTGCTGGCTCGTGTGGCACTACCGCCGACAGCTCGCCCCTGACGCAGCCGAAGCCACTGCCTCGGAATCTCCGCTCATGAAACCGGCTTGAGACGCCGCTGAAGAAACAACACGAACAAGAGCAGGGTGGGCAAGGGTGCGAGAGCATAGGGCACCAACCAAATCCAGACATTCTTAGCTCTCATGCGGGTCTGATCGATCATCCAGACGAAGACCCAGATCATGAGTCCGATGTAATTGAGCGCCATCCATCTCGTCGTGTGGATTTTCAAGCCACTGGTGCTGTCCGGGGAACCGTGGATGAGAAATGCGCACAAGATGACCACAAATAATCCCAATAATATCGCAACGAGCTTTTTGCTCCATACGAACATGAGACTCTCCTCTCCAGCGGGTTCAACGCGACAGGGACGTTGTCCAATGCTTGAAAACTTGCGGTAGGCTAAAGATGAGTTCGAGATTTGTCAAAGGAAAGCATCCATGAGCCTGCTTCGGCTCGCAATGACGGTCATTGTGCTGGGCTTGGGCGTCGGGCTAGTTCTCTCGAATCCGACGATGGACGACTACCTGCTGTTCGTCGAAGGCCAGTTGGGAAAGGCGATGGACCGCAGCGAACAGAATCATTCGGGGCGCGAGCAGGCCATGCTGAAATCAATCTTCCGCTCCCACAGCCACGAACTGATGGAGACCGCCGTCCGTCCCCACACGATTCGTCGAAATTGGGCCGTGATGAGCATTTACGAAACCTCGTTGTTCGATGTGCGCATCGTCGTGCTAGGCGCTGCTGGATCCTTTATTCCACTTAAGGGAATCGATGAGGCCATCCTACGCCTCGGACGCCTCGCCTTCTAAGATAACCTCTCCCTCAGTACTCCACAGCTGTGGATAACCTGTCTTTTTTTCCATAAAATTGGCCGCGCGCAACAGTTGGCTGCTATCCACAGGCTTTCCTCCATTTCCACAGGCAAGCCACAATATTTAGTATTGACAATTCCTGGCAATAGCTATATGTAGTCATCCCCGTGAACGACGACATCACAAGCATAGGCTTCTCCGCTCAACAAGTCGCACCGGCAAGGTCCTTTAGGCCCACTACTTCCGTAGGGTCCGAAGCAGGCTGCAATTAGCTCGGAATTCAGGGAGGAGGCATCGTGAGAATAGAACGGCGATTTACACATTCAGGACAGAGTCCTTATGAAGGGTTGAGGTTCGTAAAACGCTCGTCGGAGATACGCAACCCTGATGGATCGACCGTCTTCAAGTTGGACCAAATCGACATTCCTGAATCCTGGTCGCAGCTCGCTATCGATATTCTGGCTCAAAAGTATTTTCGCAAAGCGGGCGTTCCGCAGAGGGATGAGACAGGCAATCCTCTCCTGGGATCCGACGGGAAACCGGTTTTGGGAGGAGAGCGCGACGCCAGACAGGTATTCGAGCGCCTCGCCGGCTGCTGGACGCATTGGGGCAAAGCCTACGGCTACTTCAAGACCATCGAGGACAGCGCGGCGTTTCACGACGAAGTGTGCTACATGCTGGCGCACCAGATGGCCGCGCCGAATTCTCCGCAGTGGTTCAATACGGGCCTCCACTACGCCTATGGCTTGTCCGGTCCGGCTCAAGGTCATTTCTACGTCGATCCCAAGACACGCGAAGTCGTGAAAGCGACGAATGCATTCGAGCATCCGCAACCCCACGCCTGCTTCATACAATCGATCGAAGACGATCTCGTCAACGAAAACGGGATCATGGATCTTTGGGTGCGGGAAGCCCGCCTCTTCAAGTACGGGTCAGGAACTGGCACGAATTTTTCGAAGCTGCGCGGCGACGGTGAATCGCTCTCAGGCGGCGGACGCTCGTCCGGGCTCATGTCGTTTCTCCGCATCGGGGATCGAGCGGCCGGCGCCATTAAGTCCGGAGGCACCACCAGGCGTGCCGCCAAGATGGTCTGTCTGGACTTGGACCATCCTGATATCGAGGAATTTATCGATTGGAAGGTAATCGAAGAACAAAAAGTTGCCGCAATGGTGACGGGCTCGAAGATTTGCGCCCAACGCCTCAACGCCGTCCTCAAGGCCTGCCATATCGTCAATGCCGACGGCACGCCTCATGTGTCCATCGATCCAAAGCAAAATTCGATCCTGGGCGAAGCGCTGTCAGCGGCCCGCCGGGACAACATTCCCGAGGCCTACATTCAGCGGATGTTTTCCTATGCGCAGCAGGGGTTCACACATTTCGTCTTTCACGAATACGATACCAACTGGGACGGCAGGGCGTATCAAACCGTTTCGGGACAAAACTCCAATAACAGCGTGCGCATTCCCAATGAGTTTTTCGCCGTCCTGGAAGCAGATGGCGATTGGCAACTCAAGCGACGGATCGACGGGAAAATTTCCAAAACTGTCAAGGCGCGTGATCTCTGGGACCGCATCGCCTGGGCCGCGTGGATTTGCGCCGATCCTGGCACTCAATACGACACTACCATCAACGAGTGGCATACCTGCCCCGAGGACGGGCGCATCAATGCCTCGAATCCCTGTTCGGAATACATGTTCCTCGACGACACGGCCTGCAACCTCGCATCGCTGAATCTGGCGCAGTTCTTTACGCCAGAAGGCCAGTTCGAACTAGAACACTTCCGCCACGCAGTCCGGATCTGGACGGTCGTGCTTGAGATCAGTGTCCTCATGGCGTCTTTCCCGAGCCGCTCGATCGCCGAAAAGAGCTATCAGTTCCGCACCCTCGGCCTGGGATACGCCAATCTCGGTACTGTTTTGATGCGGCAGGGCATCCCTTATGACTCGGAGAAGGCGCTCGCCATCTGCGGAGCGCTCACCGCCATCATGACCGGTGAGGCCTATAGTGCATCGGCGGAAATGGCGGCTGAACTCTGGCCGTTCCCCGGGTATGCCAAGAACCGAGACGCCATGTTGCGCGTCATTCGCAATCACCGCCGCGCTGCCTATAGCGCGCCGCGGGAGGAATTCGAGGGACTCACGATCACGCCGGCGGGCATTCAACCCGAACATTGTCCGCCGGACCTCCTGATCGCCGCAAGACGGGCTTGGGATCGCGCCCTGGAACTCGGAACCGCTTACGGATACCGCAACGCGCAGGTCACCGTGATCGCGCCGACCGGTACGATCGGTCTCGTCATGGATTGCGATACGACCGGGATTGAACCGGACTTCGCCCTGGTCAAGTTCAAGAAGCTGGCCGGTGGAGGGTATTTCAAGATCATCAATCAAAGTCTGCCGCCTGCGCTCGAAACTCTCGGTTATCCCTCCTCACAGGTGCAGGATATCGTCAACTATTGTGTGGGCCGCCAGACTTTGCAGGGCGCGCCCTTCATCAATCACGAGACGTTGAAGCAGAAGGGGTTTGACGATGCCGCGCTGGGCCGAATGGAAAGCGGTCTGGCGCAGGCGTTCGAAATCCAGTTTGCCTTTAATAAGTACGTGCTGGGGGAAGAGTTCTGCCGTGCCAAACTCGGGCTGACCGACCTTCAGCTGACCGAGGCCAATTTCAACATGTTGAAGGCGCTCGGCTTCACACAAGAGGAAATCGCCGCGGCCAACGATTATTGCTGCGGCACCATGACCGTCGAAGGTGCGCCACATCTCAAAGCCGAACATCTGCCGGTATTCGACTGCGCCAATCGCTGCGGCCGCATCGGCCAGCGGTACATCGCCGTCGATGCCCATATTCGAATGATGGCAGCTGCCCAGCCATTCATCAGCGGAGCCATCAGCAAAACGATCAATATGCCGGCGGACGCCACTTTGGAAGACGTGAAATCGGCCTATCTCTTCTCCTGGAAGAGCATGGTGAAAGCCGTGGCGCTCTATCGTGACGGGTCAAAGCTGAGTCAGCCCCTTTCGGCGTCTACCGACAGTGGAAAGACGGTCGAGACATCTACGGAAGTCTTGAACATTGCCGAGAAGATCACCGAACGGGTGCTGGTGCGCTATCTGGCCAAGCGGCGTCCGCTCCCAGCCAGGCGAAATGGGTATACGCAAAAGGCGGTCATCGGTGGACATAAACTCTATCTCAGAACCGGTGAGTACGAAGACGGGACGGTCGGTGAGATCTTTTTGGACATGCACAAGGAAGGAGCTGCCTTCCGGAGCCTCATGAACTGCTTTGCCATCGCCATTTCGCTGGGCCTGCAGCACGGCGTTCCCCTCGAGGAATTCGTCGAGGCTTTCGTGTTTACACGCTTCGAGCCCAATGGTCCGGTCAAATTGAACGACCGCATTAAGATGTCCACGTCAATCATCGACTATATCTTCCGGGAGTTGGCGGTGACGTACTTGGATCGGTACGATCTCGCACAAGTCAAGGAAGAGGATTTGCGGATGGACTCCGTTAAAAAAGACTCGCCGGATCCCGAGTGCTCTGAAGAGGAAGCCGACCCCCAGGCTCTCGCCTCATCCTCGATCAGCACGGAACTGTTTCCCTCCAGAAGGGGCATGCAACCGAGACACGGAGGCAACGGTCATGGAAACGGCAATGGCAGCGTGACGCACAAGCTTGAGGTCAAGAGGGAAACGTTGACGTACACAGCCGAGGCCGTGAAGTACGCGCGCCTTCAAGGCTATGAAGGAGATCCTTGCCAGGGCTGCAACGAATTCAAGCTCGTCAGAAACGGCACTTGTTTGAAATGCATGGGCTGCGGCGCCACGAGCGGATGCTCATAGGAGGGTGCGGTCATGAGCCCGACGCTTCGGGAACAGGGCATCGAAACGGTCCACGACCAGGTCGTGAGCCTGGTCGCTCAACGCTGGGCCAAAGCGTTTGTTTGCAAGGTCACGATCAAAAGCGGCCTTGAGCAGAATCCTTGGGCGGAGCCCAACCAGTCGTGCGACATCGTGGGGTGGTACGTGAGCTCCGGCGGCAACACGATGGAATGGATGGCGGAAGTCGAAACTGAGGACTCCCTGGGGGATACCCAGGTGGTCGACAAATGGAAGAGGACGATCACCCGCGGTATACCCTTTTACCTGCTCGTGCCAAGTGGCCTGAAAGAAGTGGCGTTGAAGCTGACTCAGGAGCAGGCGATCATCGTTAACTGCGTCTATGAATTCACCTTTATCAATGGGGTATGTCACATTCTTTGAGGGCAGGGGCCCAGCGCCTCGACAGGTCCTCGTGCTTGCGGTTCACCTACAGGAAGTGATAGGAGTTACGGGCGCTCGTAGAGGGGCTTTCGTATGCCAACCACCACGCAATTGGTCATCAGCAGTCAGAGCCGGCCCGGCGTGATGGCGCAAGTCGCCTCCGTCCTGGGAGAGGCGGGCGTCAACATCAAGGCCTTTTCCGCTCCAGAGGTCACCGGTACAGGCAAACTCAGACTGTTGGTTGCCGATCTTGAGGGGGCTCGCACCGCCTTGCGGATGGCCAAGATCAAGTTCGCCGAAGAAACCGCCCTCATTCTGAGCTTGGAGAACAAGCCTGGGGCCTTGAATGAAGTCGCCGACCTGTTGACGAAGGCACGCATCAATATCAAGTGCGGCTATTGCACTCCTTCACGGGAAGGCAAACGCGCGATTGTCGTCCTTACCGTTGCGAATACCGAAAAGGCCCTTTCTGTTCTTCGGGATCAATCGCTGGACGAGTTCTAGTCGAGGTGCCGACGTTTCCTTGTATCTGCTAGGAATTGACCGCTGTTAGTTGCGCGATCTGATAGGCCTAAGGGAATGAGCATGCCCGGCGGTCGTTTGCCTGCCCTGGGTTTCTTCCCCGCATCCCTTCTTATTATCAGCTTCGTCGTAGGATGCAGCAGTCCTGCCCCCAAACCCGTCTACTTTCCCGGATATCCCGTGGGCTATATCGAGCGTGGGATGGCGTCCTGGTATGGACCAGGTTTTCATGGCAACAAGACAGCCAATGGGGAGCGTTACGACATGCACAAGCTGACGGCCGCCCATCGGACGCTTCCGCTCGGATCCATCGCGGTCGTTCGATCGGCCACCACCGGAAAAGAGGTCACCGTGCGCATCAACGATCGTGGCCCTTTCGCGAAGGGGCGTGTGCTCGACCTTTCCTATGCGGGGGCTCAGACGCTCGGCATGGTGGGGCATGGAACCGATCAGATCGAGCTTCGCGTGATCGGATTTCAGGGCAGAACCGCAGCAATGGGGTTTCTGAGGGTGCAAATCGGGTCCTTCGCCGAACATCAAAATGCAGCGACACTTCTGCAGCGGGCCCAGCGGATCTACACTGGAGGAAGGATTCAGGCCGTGGACCTTCCTGATGGAAGGCGATACCGCGTACAAGTAGGGGAGTTCAAGACCGAAGGTCAAGCCGAGTCGGCCGCTACGAGGCTGGAAGCGGATTTGGCCGTACAGTCCTTTGTCTTTCGGGACGATAGCTGAGTCACCCTAAATATAAGTCAATGATTTTATGGTAACTTTTGCTGAAGTGCTTGCCCCTCATTCAGGCCTATGATAGATGTACACCTCATGAAAACCGTACCTCCCCACGGCGCCTTCCGCATCGACCTTCGCCTTTCCCCCATGTGCCTCTCCTGTCCAATCGCCGGAAGAAGTTCTCTGCTGGTCTATGTCCGGACGACCGTGCGCGTGGCCCGTCCCTAAACCCGGAACCTCTATGGATATTGCGATTCTGCTCGGCCTTATTGTTCTTTCTGCCGTGATTTCAACGGCGGAAATCGGGTTTTTCGCTGTGAATGAGACCAAGTTGCGTGCACTAGGTCAAAATCATAATCACCGCGCCAAAATGGCTCTCCATTTGAGAAGCGACCCTCAAAAGCTTCTGGCCACGATCCTCGTCGGAGACCGTTTGGTAGGCACCGCCATTCCGATGTATGCGACGTTCCTGACCTTGAACACCTATGGGGCGGACCGGACCTTTTTCGACGACACGATCGCTGTTGTGGTCGGGCTGCTCACCTTCGTGCTGCTCGTCTCGGTGGACGTAGTGCCCAAAACGTTGGCCGCCAAGTTTGCGGTGCCTGTGACGTTGAACATGGCCTATCCGGTCTATGGTGTCCAATTCCTGCTCAGACCTATCCTGGCAGTCATGGTGCCATTTATCCATAAAGTGACTGGCGGGAAGGGATTGACCCTGCCGCTGGTGACCGAAGAAGAGCTCAAAATTATGCTGGATGAAGGAGGGAAGGCCGGTGCCATCGAGGTCGAGAAGGTCAAGATGATCAAGAACGTCTTCCAGTTGAAAGACATCACGGCGGAAGACGCCATGACGCCCCGCCTGTATGTTTTTTCCTTGGACGGCAATTTGCGACTCAAAGAAGCGCAGGAACTCTTGTACACCTCCAAGTATTCGAGAATTCCCGTCTATGACGGCACCCTCGACAATATCACCGGCATCCTCTACAAGAGCCGGGCTTTGACCGAATTGGCGAAAAATCAGACAGACGCCAAGTTGAAGGAAATCGCCTATCCGCCCATCTTTGTACCGGCCGGGAAAACGGCCGACGATCTGATGAAGCAATTTCAACAGGAAAAGCGGCACATGGCGGTGGTCGTGAACGAATTCGGCGGCGTCATGGGCATTGTGACGCTTGAAGACCTGCTTGAAGAAGTCGTCGGCGAGATCATGGACGAAACCGACATCACCGAAGAGTTGATCAAGCGCTTGGGCAAGAATCACATCCTCGTACACGGCCGTACGGAAGTGCGAAAAATAAATGATTTCCTGAAGGTCGATCTCGGCGACGAAGCCGTGACGATCGGCGGCCTGATTCAGCAGGAGTTGGGTCGGATTCCCAAAGTCGGAGAAGAACTACGGATCGGCAACTGCCGGATACTTGTTCATGAAGCCGAACCGCGCTCGATCAGAAGTGTCCAGATCTTCCGTGAAGAAAAGACGCCCGTGGCAGTGGAGGCTCCCAACTTTAACCTGGTGGGCTAACAGGCTGCCGTTCATTGTGCTCCCGCTCCACCAGTGCCTGAAATTCTTCTTCGGTCAGCACGGTAATCCCCAGCTTCACCGCCTGTTCCAGCTTGGAGCCTGCCTCCTCTCCTGCGACCAGGTATGAGGTCTTTTTACTCACACTGGAGACGACTCGGCCCCCAAGCGCTTCCACTAACTGTCCGGCCTGCTCCCGAGTCAGATCCTTGAGCCCTCCTGTGAAGACAAACAGTTTCCCCGCAAGCGACGTGGGTGCAGAGGAAGGTGTGGGAACCTCGATCGTAAAGCCGCTGTCGAGCAACTCTTGAATCACCCCTCGATTGTGTTCTTCGGAAAAATATGATTTCAGGCTCGCCGCAATTTCCGGGCCTATGGCCGCGACTTGCCGCAACCTGGCTTCATCGGCCTCCATGATTCGGGTCAACGATCCGAATTCCCGCGAAAGAACCTTGGCGATATGGTGTCCGACCTGCCGGATGCCCAGTCCCATCAAAAATCGGTCGAGGGAAACGGTTTTACTACGTTCGATGGCCGAGAGCAGCAAGCTGGCAGAGCGGTCAGCGAATCCCTCAAGGGTGAGCAGCTGTGGCTTGGTCAGCCGGTACAGGTCGGCGAGTGAACGCACGAGCGCGGCATCTACCAGCTGCGCCACAGTTTTCTTCCCGAGCCCTTCGATATTAAGTGCCCCCTTCGATGCGAAATGCTCGATGGCGCCCTTGAGCTGCGCCGGGCAGACGGAGTGTCCGGTGCAGTAGTAGTACGCGCCCTCTCTGGCCACGTTCGAGCCGCACACGGGACAGTGATCCGGCATCCGAAAGGGCTCGCGGCGGATCTCCTCCGGTACGGCCAACCGCTCGGCGATCGCCGGAATGACGTCGCCCGCGCGCTCCACCCGGACGGTATCGCCGGCACGGATGTCCTTTCTCGCCACCTCATCGGCGTTGTGAAGCGTCGCTCGGCTGATCGTCACACCGCCCACTTCCACCGGGATCAGCAGTGCAAGTGGGGTCAACGTACCGGTGCGCCCCACGGATACAGCAATATCCTGAACCTTCGTGACTTCCTTGCGTGGAGTGAATTTATAGGCGACAGCGTAGCGCGGACTTCTGGACTTATAGCCGAGCCGGTCCTGCCAATCCCGCCGGTTGACTTTAATGACGACGCCGTCGATTTCATAGGGGAGGCTGTCGCGGAGCGTTTCGGTGTCGCGATGATACTCGGCCGCTTCTTCGATGGATGCGCAGAGGCGCCGATGCAACGGCACTGGAAAGCCCCATCGCGACAAGGCATCGAGTTCTTCCCAATGGGTAAGCAGCCCTTTCCCGGACAGCGCCATGATCTCGTAGCAGGTCAACGCGAGAGGGCGGCCAGCCATCATCGCCGAATCGAGCTGGCGCAAGGCTCCTGAGGCGGCATTTCTCGGGTTCGCAAAGCCTTCCTCGCCGCGCTCGGTCATGGTGCGGTTCAAGGCTTGGAAATCATCGAGCCGCATATACACTTCACCCCGCACGACCAGTCTGGCTGGGTAGCCTGTATTGGACATCAATTGGAGGGGCAGCGCCCGTATCGTTCGCAGATTGACCGTGACGTCCTCTCCGGTAGTCCCGTCTCCTCTGGTCGAGCCTCGCGTAAACACTCCCCCTTCGTAACACAGTTCCACCGAAAGCCCGTCGAATTTAGGCTCCGCCGTATATTCAACCGCGCTGACCTCCAGCTCGCGCTTCATCCGTTGATCGAATGACAGCACATCGCCGCGGTCGACGAGCGAATCCAGACTGAGCATCGGCTGTTCATGGCGGACTTTTTTCAGGGAATCGAGCGGAGGTGCTCCCACGCGTTGAGTCGGTGAGTCCGGCGTGACCAGTGCTGGGTGGGCCCGCTCGAGCTCCGATAGCTCCCGATACAGGCCGTCGTAGGCCGAATCAGAGATTTCAGGTTTGGCCTTAACGTAATAGAGATAGTCGTGGCGCCGAATCTCATCCCGCAAGGCTATGAGTCGAGCCTGGAGTTGTGCCGTCGTCATGGAGTCGAACTGGGATCCGGGACATTCAGCTTGGGAACACCACCCCGCACCGCCAGGTGTTACCATAGCCCACGATAGACGGTCAAACGTGCGGTCTCGCCCCATTCTCTTTGACTTTCGCGCCCTTGGCCATTATTCTATCCAATCCACATTGAGAAGATTGAGAGCACTGCGGCACTCTGATTGCGGAACGTACGGCACGCATCCGCGTGCAATGAGGAGGAAGACATGAAGGGGGAAGCGCCTGTGAGAAGATCCTTGCTGAGACCGGCCGGAAGGATCATCGTCCTAATCTGTGGAGGCCTGGTATTCAGCGGTTGCGTGCTGTCGGAAAAGTATGAGGCGGAGAAGGCGCGGAGCCTCAACTTCCAGCGTCTCCTTGCCCAGGAAGAAAAGCGGACAGGCGAACTGGACAACGAGGTCAAACGGACCAAGCGGGAGCTGGCGGAATACGAAACACGCAACCGCGAACTTAGCGCTCAGGTGCAGGCCGTGCGCGAGCAACTGGCGCGCGCGCAGGAAGAGAGTGAGGCGATCAAAGAGGCGGCGCTCCTCGAACGCAAAGCGAAGGCGGACATGAAGCGCTCGGCGCCTCCCATCCCCAAAACTCCGCCGCCGGAATCCACACCGAACATGAGCGAGCTATTGGGAACAACACCGGCGTCTCAGGCTGACACATCGTCCCCTCCGGCTGACCTACAAATGGATGCCAAGGGTGGATCGAATATCCATGTGGTGAGGCCGGGTGAAACCCTCTATCGCATCAGCCGGCGTTATGGCGTGAAAGTCGACACCCTGCGCAAGTGGAACAAGCTTCCAGACGACATCATCGAGGTCGGACAAAAATTGATCGTCAGCCAGGAGCAATAGGCGAACGTGTCTTCTGCAACCTATTCACTGAGTCTCGAGCAATTCTGCCGGTACGCCCGGGAGGGGAATCTCATCCCCCTCTACCGCGAAATTCTGGCGGACTACGACACGCCGGTCTCGGCCTTCGCCAAAATTGATCACGGCCCGACCGCGTATCTGCTGGAGAGCATCGAGGGAGGAGAGAAGTGGGCCCGGTATTCTTTTCTGGGCAGCGGTTCTCCAGTTGTGATCTATGAAGACCGCGGGGACCTCGTTCAGCTGCGGGGGAAGCGGAAGAAGCGCATTGCAAGCCGCGGGAAACCGCTCGAACGGCTTCAGGAAATCATGGCCGCCTATCGACCCGTCGTCGTTCCTGACCTTCCACGCTTTGTCGGAGGCGCCGTCGGGTATCTCAGCTATGACATTGTCAGAACGTTCGAAGAATTGCCGGGCCGCCAGAAGGAGCACATCAACCTCCCGGATTTTGCCTTTCTTCTCACCGATACGTTGGTGATCTTCGACAACGTTTCCCAGAAGATCAAAGTCGTCGCCAATGCTCACGTGACGTCCACCCGGGACCGCGATGTAAAACGGGCGTACCGTGCGGCCACGGACCGAATTGAACGGATGATCGCGCGCCTCAAGCGACCTGTTCGCAGAACGCGACCTCACCGGAGACGCCGGCCGATCACCTTCACGTCAAACATGAGCAAGGCCGACTTCGAAAAGATGGTGGTGCGCACGAAGGAGTACATCCGGGCCGGCGATGTCGTTCAAACTGTGCTCTCCCAGCGGTGGGAAACAAGCGTCCAGGCTCCGCCGTTGCAGTTGTACAGGGCGCTTCGCGTCGTGAATCCGTCTCCATATATGTATTATCTACGCGTGGCGGGCGTAGAGCTGGTCGGCTCATCGCCTGAAACGCTGGTTCGCTGCGAGGACGGCGTGATCACAGTTCGGCCGATCGCGGGCACGCGCCGTCGTGGACAGAGCGCCGAAGAGGACATGCAAATGGAACGCCGCCTTCTGGCGGACGAGAAGGAGCGGGCCGAACACGTCATGTTGGTGGACCTCGGCCGTAATGACGTGGGACGCGTCGCCCATTCCGGCTCGGTCGCCGTCGACTCGTTGATGCACGTCGAACGCTACTCCCATGTGATGCACATCGTCTCGAACGTGACCGGACACCTCGATCCGAGCAAAACCTCCTACGACGTCTTGCGAGCCTGCTTTCCGGCCGGAACCGTCTCGGGAGCACCGAAAATCCGGGCCATGGAGATTATCGATGAATTGGAACCGACCCGGCGGGGCCCCTACGCCGGCGCCGTCGGCTATTTCAGTTTTTCCGGGAACATGGACATGTGCATTAATATCCGCACGGTCGTGATCAAAAAACACCAGGCGTTTATCCAGGCCGGCGCCGGCATCGTGGCGGACTCGAATCCGGAGCATGAATACGAAGAAACCTGCAATAAGGCACGCGCCATGATGAAGGCGCTAGAGCTGGCAGAGCAGGGATTGGAATAACGGCAGGAATTGCCATGCTGTTGATGATCGACAATTATGATTCATTCACCTACAACCTCGTCCAGTACTTCGGAGAGCTGGGTGAAGATGTTCGTGTCTACCGGAATAACAAGATTTCCGTGCAGCAGATTGAGGCGCTGAAGCCCAACCGCATCGTCGTTTCGCCGGGACCCTGCACCCCCAATGAAGCTGGTGTCTCCGTCGAGGTGATCCAGCACTTCGCCGGACGCTTGCCGGTACTCGGTGTCTGTCTCGGCCACCAGTCGTTGGCAGTGGCATTTGGAGGCCAGGTCGTGAGAGCCGAGCGCCTTATGCATGGCAAGACGTCGCGCATCCAGCACGATGGACGCACGATTTTCCGCGAGCTGCCGAATCCCTTCGACGCGACTCGCTATCATTCGCTCATTGTCGAGCGCGCAAGTCTCCCATCCTGCTTCGAGGTATCCGCCGAAACAGTCGAAGGCGAGATCATGGGCATGCGCCACACCTCCCTCGGCGTGGAAGGCGTGCAGTTCCATCCGGAATCGATCCTGACCTTGGCAGGAAAGGATCTTCTCCGCAATTTCCTCAAGATGTAACCCTCCCATGGCTACGATCAGAGACGCCATCGCCAAATTAGCCGACCGTCTTACGCTGACGGAAAAGGAAGCGGAAGAGGTCATGCGCGAAATCATGGCAGGTGCGGCAACGCCGGCCCAAATCGCCGCGTATCTGATGGGACTCCGCCTGAAAGGGGAAACTGTCGAGGAGGTAGCGGGATCGGTTCGCGCGATGCGCGATCACTCCGTTCGGATCACTGTCGGCGCGTCACTCATCGTGGATACCTGCGGCACAGGAGGCGACGGCCGTCATACGTTCAATATTTCGACGACGACCGCCTTCGTCGTGGCCGGCGCTGGATTGACCGTTGCAAAACACGGCAATCGGTCGGTCTCATCCAAATCGGGGAGCGCCGACGTGTTGTCGGAATTAGGCGTGAACATCAGCTTGTCGCCCGACCACGTTTCGGACTGCGTCAACGAAGTGGGCATCGGATTTCTGTTTGCGCCGCTCTATCACGGTGCCATGAAACACTGTGCAGGGCCACGCCAGGACATGGGTGTCCGCACAATGCTCAATCTGTTGGGGCCGCTGACCAACCCTGCGGGAGCGACTGTGCAGGTCTTGGGCGTCTACGAGCCGCGCCTGACTGAGCTGCTGGGCAAGGTGCTCATGCACCTAGGCTCGCAGCATTGCTTCGTAGTCCATGGCATGGACGGCCTGGACGAGATCACCCTCACGGACCGTACGATCGTCTCGGAAGCGAAGGGCGGAGTCTTGTCCAACTACGTCCTGACGCCGCAAGAATTCGGACTCGAACACGTCTCTCCTAAGGAGCTGGCCGGGGGATCACCGGCGGATAATGCCAGGATCACCCGCGAAATTCTGCAAGGACGAAAAGGACCCAAGCGCGACGTGGTCTGCCTCAACGCGGCGCCGGCCCTCGTCGCCGGCCGGAAGGCCAAAACGCTTCAAGAAGGTGTTCACCTTGCGGGCCAGGTTATCGATTCCGGAGCCGCAGCTGAAAAACTGGCTGGACTCGTCGCGTATACAAACAAGGCCTCTCACGCATGATGCTGTCGAGGATACTCGAACACAAAAAAGCCGAACGACGCCACAAGCAGAGCCGTGGCTACCTCGCTGAACTCAAGACCCAGATCAGAGACAATTCCGGTCCTCTCGGCTTCGCCGTCGCCCTCGACGCAACCAGAAGCACCACGAGCCCTGCGCTGATTGCCGAGGTCAAGAAAGCCTCCCCGAGCCTGGGGCTTCTCCGCCAGGAATTCAACGAGCGATTCGACCCGGTCGGTATGGCGAGGGCTTATCAGGAAGCGGGAGCGGCGGCGGTGTCGGTGCTGACCGACCAGGATTTTTTCCAGGGAAGTTTGGACCATCTGCGCGACATCAAGCGATCGGTTCCTCTGCCGGCGCTCAATAAGGAATTCATGGTCGATGAGCTGCAATTCTACGAAGCGCGCGCGTACGGTGCCGATGCCGTGCTACTGATTGTCGCCGCGCTGGAACGGACTCAGCTCGTCGATTTTCATGCGCTAGCCCGCGAACTGGCATTGGACGTGCTGATTGAAACCCATCATGAACGTGAGCTGGACACGGTCTTGGAATGGATTCCCGATGCCAGGATGATCGGCATCAATAATAGGGACCTCACAACCTTTACGACCGATCTCACGATCACCAAACGTCTGGCGCCTCGCATTCCTGCCGGTAAGCTGATCGTCAGCGAGAGTGGCATTCATACCCGCAGCCACGTGGAGCAACTTTTGGACATCGGAATTCATGCCATGCTCGTCGGCGAGTCGCTCATCAAGGCTGAGAATTCCCGTGCCAAAATTCAAGAACTGCGCGGGATTCCCTCCACCACCCAGGCCTAGCGCGATGCGCCGAGAGATCAAAGTGAAGGTATGCGGCATCACCAATGCCGAGGATGCGCTCGCCGCCATCGAAGCGGGCGCGGATGCATTGGGCTTCATCTTCTACGAGAAAAGTCCTCGCTACGTCGTGCCAGCCGTCGCCGCGAACATCATCGCTGGGCTGCCCCCCTTGGTCACACCAGTCGGCGTGTTCGTGAACGAGGGCCTGGCGACCGTCCGGTCCATCATGGAGACCTGCCGCCTCGCCATGGCGCAATTACATGGAGACGAAAATGTCTCGTACTGTCGTGAGTTGGCCAGGCCGGCAATGAAAGCACTCCGGCTCAAGGACCGTGGCAGCCTGCTCGCGTTGGCCGAGTATCAAGGACGGGGCGGTGTCCGAGGGTTCGTCCTCGACACGTTTTCGGAGCTGGCCTACGGGGGGACGGGTCAGATTACCGATTGGGGTCTCGCTGCGGATGTCGCCAAAAGCACGCCTATCCTACTCGCAGGCGGTCTCACTCCCGAGAATGTGACCGAGGCGATTCGGATCGTCCGGCCCTACGGCGTCGACGTGAGCAGCGGAGTGGAATCGGCTCCGGGCAAGAAAGACCATGCAAAAATGCGCGCGTTTGTCGACGCCGTCAGGGTTGTCTCTTCTTCGTGAGCCTGTTTATACTGCCAGCACCATGACGAACCGGAAACTCACCGCGAGTGTGCCTGATCGCCAGGGCCGTTTCGGCGTTTATGGGGGTCGGTATGTCCCCGAGACCTTGATGCCCGCACTCCTGGAATTGGAGCGCGAATACGCGCAGGCGAAAAGAGACCGGCGCTTTCAAAGCGAACTCGCCTATTATCTCAAGGACTACGTCGGACGGCCAACACCTCTGTATTTTGCCAAGCGGCTCACGAACCGCCTCGGCGGCGCCAAGATCTATCTCAAGCGGGAGGACCTCTGTCATACGGGCGCTCACAAGATCAACAATGCCATTGGGCAGGGACTCCTGGCCAGGCGCATGCACAAGCCTCGCATCATCGCCGAAACCGGCGCCGGTCAACACGGCGTCGCGACCGCCACCGTCGCCGCCATGTTCGGATTGCAATGTGAAATCTACATGGGCACTGAGGACATGCAACGCCAGGCGTTGAACGTGTTTCGCATGCGGCTCCTCGGGTCCACGGTCACCGGTGTGGACGCCGGCAGCCGGACGCTCAAGGACGCGATCAGCGAGGCGATGCGCGACTGGACCACGAACATCGAGACGACTCATTACATTCTCGGCTCCGTGCTTGGTGCGCACCCATATCCCATGATGATTCGAGATTTTCAATCGATTATCGGAAAAGAAGCCCGCAAGCAGGTGCTCGCGGTCGAGGGGCGGTTGCCGGACAGCCTCATCGCCTGTGTCGGCGGCGGCAGCAATGCCATGGGACTGTTTCACGCTTTCTTAGGCGACAAAAAGGTCAAGATGATCGGCGTCGAGGCCGGAGGGCGTGGGGTGGGCAGCGGCAAGCATGCAGCCCGGTTTTCAGGCGGCTCGCTGGGCGTATTGCAAGGAACCATGACGTATCTGTTGCAGAACGAGGACGGCCAGATCGACCTGACCCATTCGGTATCCGCCGGATTGGACTATGCCGCCGTCGGCCCCGAGCACAGCTATCTCCGGGAGATCGGGAGGACCACCTACACGTCGGCAACCGACGAAGAGGCGCTGGCGGCATTCGATCTTCTCGCGCGGGAAGAAGGCATCGTGCCGGCGCTCGAAAGCGCGCACGCGATTGCCCACGTGGTCAAAATGGCGCCGACGATGAAGCGGCAGCAGGTGCTCCTCGTCAATCTCTCGGGTCGGGGAGACAAAGACGTCCAGCAGGTGGCTCGCATGAGGGGAATCAGCTTATAAGCGACGGGTGACGGGTGACGCATCGCCGGAGACAGACACAAGGCCGTACGACGATCTCCATCGGCAACTCCTTGCGAATTGCCGAGGATCCGTCCGCGAGTGGTAGCCGGCTCGACCGGACATTCCGCCGACTCAAGGCCCGGCAGGAAAAAGCGCTCATTACCTATCTCATGGCGGGCGATCCAAGCTTGGCGGAAACCGAGCAACTCGTCTTGGAGTTGGAAAAGGCCGGGGCCGATATTATTGAGTTGGGCGTGCCATTTTCCGATCCAATCGCCGATGGACCGGTGATTCAACAGGCCGCCGAACGCGCGCTTCGAAGCGGCACGACGCTGCGCGGCATCCTTTCGATGGTCGGTCGCGTGCGAACACAGTCCGAGATTCCCCTTGTCCTCATGGCCTATTACAACAGCATTCATGCCTTCGGGCCTGACCGGTTCTGCCGGGAGGCCGTGGCGGCCGGTGTGGATGGGTTGATCGTTCCCGACATGCCACCGGACGAAGCCGGGCCGCTGAAGGGACCTGCGGCGGCCTCTGGACTTCAGTTGATTTTCCTGCTGGCTCCAACCAGCACGGCCGAACGGCGGACATTCGTCGCCCGGCAGTCACACGGGTTTGTCTACTACGTCTCGTTGACGGGCATTACAGGGGCGAAGCTCGGAAGGGTTTCTGAAATCGGTCGGAACGTTGGGCAGATCCGGAAAATCTCGAAGACCCCGATTGCGGTGGGATTTGGGGTGACGACGCCCGAAGATGCGGCCGAGATCTCGGCCATCGCCGATGGCGTCATTGTCGGAAGCGCGATTGTCAAACAGATTGCCGCCGGTCAGCAGCAGCAGGGCATGATCGCACGCGTGTCGGGATTTGTGCAGACCTTGAAAGGGGCCATGGCACGTCCGGGTCCGTAAGATTCGAGACCCTATTTCTTCGCGAGTCCTTGTGATAACGATGCGCCCTGCTGGTATTGGGGAGGCATGTAGGCGATCATCTCTTTGGCGAGATCGTTGGCCACGTCCTTCAGATTCGGACGGTAGAACATGTAGCTGCTCGACTTTTCGTGGCGAGCTTTCCACACCGTTGTGCCGGTCGTGGCATCGACGAGCCGCAAACTGAGTCCTACCCGCCCGACGTTGTCGCCTTCCTTGCGGACATACTCCCACGAGTTGACCCGAACGACTAGGAAGGAATCGACGTTCAACGCTTTTCCCAGCTTGATGGCGGACTCCTTGTCCGATTGCCCCGTCATCTCCAGGCGGGAGAAATAGAAGACCAAGGAATCGAACGCTTCCTTGGAGGCCTGGAACATATCGGTGACGCTTTCAGGTGTGACCACGCGCTCGATCTTGGCCGTCTTCGCGAGGGCTCCTGAGAGGACGTCTTGAATGTCTTCGCGCGCGCTGTCGTATTGGCTGGCCATCGGAGGCAGCACGGCGATGGCCTGCGGCCGAAACTGCTTGGCTCCTGGTCCTTCCCAGACTTCCTGCAATCCGCCGCAGCCCGCGACCAAAAGGGGAATGCAGCAAAGAAAGACACGAAGCCTGTGCGCGGAACAAATGAGCAGCATGAAATCAGTATACCATTAGTGAATGACGATAGGGCTAGAACGTCAGCGAGAGCGAGCCGGACGCCAAGGCTCCCTTCTCAAGGAAATCGTACCCTCCGCCGACGTCGAATCGAAGGGCGAAGATCCGCACGCCAAGTCCAGCGGTGGGCGTCCATGGCGTGCCGGGGTCCTGCATGTTCTTGAATCCGCCAATGCGGAAGGACAAGAATTCCGTCAGAATCGTCTGCTCCGCCCCCAAGCTCAGTACCTGACTCTTGATCCCAGGCACCAATGTCTTGTTCGACGTGATGTCGACATCAGCCGACAGCGTCAGTGACGAGTACGGATTAAGCGCCATGCCTCCACGTACCTGAGGCCCGAACTTAATCGTGCTGCCGCCCGGCGAGTCGAATTCCGGTTGATTGAGGTCCTTGGCGACCACCCCGAACCGCAACCAGGAGGAGGGCCGATAAATGGCGCCGACGTCGATGCCGTACGTTGTCGAAATCGTCGCTTTTCCCAAGCTATCGGACAACTTGATGTCCTGTCCGCCCTGGAGATTCTGGGTACCGTTGTATGCCGCACCTTGAAGGATCTTGGCCGTGAATCCGATCGAGAATGTCTTGTCGGCAAAGGCGTAGGCGTAAGAGAACGCGGCCTGCCGCACGTCCAGCGCCGGAACCGTCATCGCGCCGGTGATGCTCACGGCCGTGCCGTTCGCCGTCACTGTGACCGGAGTGCTGACGAATCCACCGCCGGTCGGGATGTCGGAAATATTGAAGCCAAACGCGTGCTCGCCAAAATGTCCTTTGATATAGAGTCCGGCCGCGCCGTTGAACGAGGTATTGGCTCCAGGCTGATTGATGCGATTCGCGATGTCCTGTGCCTTGGCAATATTGGCAGACGACGTGTCGTTGGGATTAAAATTTTCAAGGTCATTGATAGCATCGGCGATGCCCAGGCGGTCGATCGCCTGGCCTCCACCGACGATCCGGATATCGACGGTTTGCGTCATGGCCAGGCCGGCCGGATTCCAATACGTCGCGAGGGCATCAGTCGTGACGGCGACGCCTGCGCCGCCCATGCCCATCGCGCGGGGACCCACGATGACGAATTCCGCCGCGAACGCGTGCTCGCCCAGTGCCAGGAACACCATCGTAATGGCGGCTCGGGAGATCGAATGCATCCGCATACCTCGGCGCCCTCCGGACGAACGCCTTGCTGAGTCTATTGGATGACCCCGCGCCCGTCAAGGATTTGAGGACTGTCGCCCTTCTGACGACTGCCCCCCGTCCTATAAGGAAGAGGGATGGGCATCGAGCACGTCGGAGCCAGTCCCTGCGGATTAGATGATCTGACCGTCCTGCATGTGCACGATACGGTCAGCTTGTGAGGAGAGCTTGTCGTTGTGAGTCACGATCACGAACGTGGTGCCGCGAGCCTTGTTCAATTCACGCATCAGGGAGAACAGGGCCTCGCCGGTATGCGTATCCAAATTTCCGGTCGGCTCGTCCGCCAGCACTAGATCGGGCTTTTGCAGAAGCGCCCGCGCCACTGCGACCCGCTGTTGCTCGCCTCCGGACAACTCGCCCGGCTTGTGATGCAGCCTGGCGCCGAGTCCGACATCGTTCAAAATGGCCGTGGCCTCGGCCCTCACGTCATCCGGCTGCCGTCGCTGGATCAAGGCTGGCATGCAGGCATTTTCAAGCGCCGTAAACTCCGGAAGCAGGTGATGAAACTGAAAGACGAAGCCGATGCGTTTATTCCGGAATTCGGCCTGGGCAGCCTCGGGGAGCTGAAAGAGATCCTGTCCCTCGAAGGACACGGTGCCGCTGGTCGGCCGGTCGAGCAATCCTAGAATATGCAGCATGGTGCTTTTCCCAGCTCCGGACGCGCCGATGACGGCGATGAGTTCGCCGCGCGCAATGGTGAGATCGATGCCCTTCAGCACCGGCAGGGTGTGCTCGCCCATCGGGAACGACTTATAAAGATTGGTGACGGTTATCATGCGTCGGTGCGATGGGGTGGACGGCTCGGATTCCGGCTATTCATAGCGCAGCGCGGCCACCGGCTCGAGCCGTGCCGCCTGAAGCGACGGGTAGACGGTCGCCGCAAAGCTGATGAGGATGGCCGACCCGGCCACCAACAGCACGTCTTCGGCCAGCACATGCACCGGAATCTTGGAAATGTAATAGACCGTTGGATCAAAGGTCCAAAATGTTTCAATCAGCCACAGAAAGGCATAGCCCAGCGGAATCCCGATGGCCGTGCCCGACAGGCCGATGATCAGTCCGTTGAGCATGAAAATCCGGCGGATACTTCGTCTCGTCGCACCCATGGCCTTCAGGATGGCGATCTCCTTCTGCTTTTCGGTCACGATCATCGTCAGCGTGCTCACGATATTGAAGGACGCGACGATCGTAATCAGCACCAGCAGCAGGAACATCATCGTCTTCTCAAGCTTCAGCGCGGAAAAGAGATTGCGGTTCATCTGCATCCAATCCCTGGCCACGTACGAAAACCCTAACGCCTGCTCAACGTGACGGGCAATGTCGCCGGCGCGGAACACGTCCGTGACTTTGATCTCGATGCCGGTGACGCTGTTGCCCATGCCGAAGAACTTCTGGGCTTCGGCAAGGTCGATATAGGCAAGTGACGAATCGTATTCATACATCCCCGACTGAAAAATGCCCGCGACCGCGAACGTCCTGATTTTCGGAACCATGCCCATGGCACTGATCGTGCCGGTCGGAGAAACGACGCTGATCGTATCGCCGGGAAACGCCCCAAGACGCAGCGCCAGCTCCTTGCCGAGAATGATGCCGGGTTTTTCGGATAGCTGCAGTGGACCGGATGGATCGTCAGCCGGAGGCAGTTTGACCGGAATGGGCTTTCCCAAATCCTCAAGATTCCCCGATGCCAAGTTCTGCGCGAGCGCCGTCACCTTGCCTTCCCGCAGAGGATCGACGCCTCGAAGCACGACCCCTTGGGCGCTGTTTGGTGTGGTCAGCATCACCTGCTTCAGGATGAAGGGCGTCGACGCAACCACGTTGGGGACGGTCTCGGTTTGTTTGGCAGTCGCGTCGTAGTCGGTCATACCGTCTTTGGTGCGGTCTTGCACGATGATGTGTGCGGTGGTCCCTAAAATCTTGGCCTGGATATCCTCCTTGAAGCCGGTCATGATGCCGACCGTCCCGATCAAGGCCGCGACGCCCAAGGTGATGCCGGTCACGGAGACGACGGTGTTCAGAGAAATCGTTCGGTTGCGCCGCTTAGCGCGCAGGTACCGGAGGCCGACGACAATTTCATACGGGAGTGTCAAGCCGCTATTTCTCCGGACGCAACTGCGGGAAGAGAACGACATCGCGAATGGACGCCTGGTTCGTAAAAAGCATGATCAACCGGTCGATGCCGATGCCTTCTCCAGCTGTCGGCGGCATCCCGTATTCGAGGGCCCGGAGGAAATCTTCATCGACCACGTGGGCCTCTTCGTTTCCGGCCTCGCGCTGCGCCGCCTGCCCCTCGAACCGTTCGCGCTGATCGAGCGGGTCATTCAACTCTGAAAAAGCGTTGGCGATTTCCCGCCCGGCGATATAGAGCTCGAACCGATCGGTCAGCGCCGGATCGGCATCTTTGCGCCTCGCCAGCGGCGAAATCTCAATCGGATAGTCCGTGATGAATGTCGGCTGCTCGAGGCGGGGCTCGACGGTTTCCTCGAAAATTTCATTGACGATGTTGAAGAGCGGCCACTTGGGATCGACAGGTACGTTCAGCTGTTTTGCCGCAGCGAGGGCCTGCTCCCGGTCCGTCAGAACCGCAGGCGCCAAGCCGTTCACCTCCAGGATGGCCTGATGGTACGACCAGCGCCGCCACGGCGGGGCAAGATTGATCGTTTGGCTCTGATATTCAATGACGGTCGTGCCCAACAGCTGCTGGGCCAATGAAGAAATCAGCTCTTCGGTCAGCCGGATGAGGTCCTGGTAGTCGGCGTAGGAGACATAAAACTCCAGCATCGTGAATTCCGGATTGTGGATGGTGGAGATGCCTTCGTTCCTGAAGTTCCGGTTGATTTCGAAGACGCGGGGAAATCCGCCCACGATCAACCGCTTCAAATACAATTCTGGCGCGATGCGGAGATACAGATCCACTCCTAGTGCGTTGTGATGCGTGACGAACGGCTTCGCGGCGGCACCGCCCGGAATCGGGTGCATCATCGGGGTTTCCACTTCGAGGAAACCCCGCTCAATCAAGAACGCCCGGATCCCGGTGATCACGCGGCTTCGGATTGCGAAAATGCCGTGCACGTCCGGATTGGCAATCAAATCCACGTACCGCTGGCGGTAGCGAGTCTCGACGTCGGTGAGCCCGTGCCATTTCTCGGGCAGGGGACGCAGGGCCTTGCTCAAAAAGGTCAGCTCGTGCACTTCGACCGTGAACTCGTTGGTCTTGGTCCGAAACAAGATACCCGTCACCCCGATCCAGTCTCCGAGATCCAGCTGCTCGGTCACTGTGTATGCCTGCGAGGAGAGCAGGTCCTTCTTTAGGTAGGTCTGGAGGCGTTCCGAGCCGTCCTGGAGCACGGCGAACGCCGCCTTACCGAAGCGCCGGAGGGCCACAATGCGGCCTGCAATCGTGCAGGGAATGCGCTCCTGCTCGAGCGTCTCCTTCGTCTTCTGCCCGTGCAGCCTGATGAGATCGCCGGCCCGGTCCTTGGCATCGAACCGCGTGCCGTACGGCGCCACCCCAGCCTCCCGAAGCACATCGAGTTTTTTGATCCGCTGCTGCCGCTGTTCGTTCGCTTCATCCATGCTGACGCGCCCTCGTCACTTTCGTCGATTACAGGTCGTCCGGGCTCTGGGCCGGTGACAACTGCCCGCTGCCTTTCGTCAATTGCTTCTTCAAGTACGCCTCGATGAATCCGTCCACGTCGCCATCCATGACAGCAGCCACTTGTCCGACCTCATACCCCGTCCTGTGGTCCTTGACCATCTGGTAGGGCTGGAACACATAGGAGCGGATCTGACTGCCCCAGGCGATGTCCTTTTTTTCTCCAACGATGGCGTTGAACTCGGCTTCTTTCTTTTTCTGCTCAACTTCGTAGAGCCGCGCTTTCAAAATCTTCATCGCGCCGTTCCGATTCTGCAGCTGCGAACGCTCGTTCTGGCACTGCACGACGAGGCCCGTCGGCAGGTGTGTGATGCGAATCGCCGTTTCGACCTTGTTGACGTTCTGGCCGCCTGCGCCACCGGAGCGGAAAGTGTCGATCTTCAGATCCTTGTCGTCGATCGCCACCTCGAGATCGTCGTTCAGCTCGGGATACACGAAGACCGAGGCGAACGACGTATGCCGGCGTTTGTTGGCATCAAACGGGGAGATGCGTACGAGACGATGCACGCCGGCCTCCGCCTTCAAATAGCCGTAGGCATAGGGACCGGTGACGGCGATCGTGGCGCTTTTGACGCCTGCCTCATCGCCCGCTTGAAAATCCAGCGTCTCCACCTTGAACCCTTTTCCCTCCGCCCAACGCACATACATGCGCAACAGCATCTGCGCCCAATCCTGGGACTCGGTTCCTCCCGCTCCGGGATGAATCGCGAGGATCGCGTTGTTCTGATCGAGCTCGCCGGAGAGGAGATGCTCCACTCGGAGGGCGGCCAGAAGCGGCTCAAAATGATTCAGCTCGGAGGCCAGCTCAGACTCGAGAGCGGCGTCCCCGCTCTCCTGCGCCAACTCCAGCAGCGCCGTGACATCGCCTAGCTTCGCTTCGATGTCGTGCCACTGTTGGAGCTCGCGCTCCAACTTGGCTTTCCGGCGGCTGACGCCGGCGGCCGTGCGCGCGTCGCTCCAGAAACCGGGCTGGCCCATCTTGGCTTCGAGTTCCTGCAGCTCGGCGGTCATGCGTGAGTGGTCAAAGATGCCCCCGAAGTTCGGCGACCTGATCATCGACACCGCGCACACGAAGACGAATCTCATCCAGCATGAACAGGGTCCTTTCGGTGTTAGACGGGAGTGGCCGCGACAGCGTCGGGTTCAGCCCCTTTGGTGCCAAAAATGCCGTACAGACAGAACAGCAGGGAGATTAACATACAGCCGTAGGCAAAGACATCTCCGTGCCGACTGTAAAAGGTCTTTGTCTGGCGAACCGGAATCTCGGCCTGCAAGGCTGTCTGCGTAAAGGTGGGAGACGCCACGATGATGCGTCCGAACGGATCGATGAAACCTGAGATGCCGGTGTTTGCGGCGCGGGCGAACGCGAGGTGATTTTCTACCGAGCGTAACACTACCATGGAAAAATGTTGGGCCGGTGCCGACGAATCTCCGAACCACGCATCGTTGGTAATGGTGACAAGAAACTCTGCACCGCTGCCGGCGATGCGCCTCACCAGATCGGGAAAGATGACCTCATAACAGATGACGACGCCGAATTTGACCCGGCGGGCCGGCGCGACGCCGTCGGACTCCTTCAGTTGAAACGACAGAATGGTGGGGCCTGGGCCGGCCTGGAAATCGCCGATGCCTTCGACCATCTTTTCCAAGAAGAAGAGCAGCGAGGATTTGAGCGGGATGTATTCGCCGAACGGCACGAGATGTTGCTTGTCGTACCGCCCAAGCAATTCCCCGTCAGGAGACAGAAGATAGGCGCTATTGAGCAGAAACGGCTTGCGCTCTTGGTCGAACCGGACGGCCGGACTGCCGAACAGGAGCGGGGCTGAGGCGCGATTCGCCATGGCGACGAGCTGTAATTGGTACACCGGTTCGCGTTCATAGATGAAGGGCGTGGCAGCTTCCGGCCACACGACGAGATCGACTCCGTATCCGAACGATTCCGTCAGATGATCGTAACGTCGGAGCGTTTCTTCTCGAAAGGCCTGATCCCATTTGACCGCTTGGTCGATGTTCGGTTGCACGACGCCGACCTGCAGGGTGGCTTTGGAGTGTTCCATTGTCTCGCTGGCGATCAGCGATGTGCTATACGCCCAGGACAGGCTCACCAGCATTGCGGCCGTCGTCACCAGTTCCCAGGGCAGACGGGCAGGCCTGAATCCACGAAAGAGCGGCATGAGCCAGAGATACAACTCCGCCAAGGCCACGTTCGACAGGACGATCAAAAAAGATACGCCGTACACGCCTAAGTGATCCGCGATTTGAATCACATCGAGCTGGCGGTATTGCGAATAGCCGAGAAGCGACCAGGGAAGTCCGCTCAAGACGTACGTCCGGAGCAGCTCCAGAGTGACCCAGAGACAAGGGGCCGCGAACAGTCCATACCGCGGCATGAGCATTCGGAACCAGACGACACCGGCGCTATAGATGCCGACATACAGCCCCAGGTACGCGGTGAGCAGCAGCATGATGCCGTAGCTGAACACCAGCGGCACTTTGCCGTAGGTATTCATGGCCGTCACGACCCACGACATGATACCGGTCGAGCAGATGATTCCCGCCAGCCAGCCGAGCCAAAACGCTTGTCTGCGGCGGCTGAGTCCGTCGAGGGCGATGTGAAGAGGAATCAGCGCGCCCCAGGCGAGGAGGCCCAGATCATACCTGGGAAAGCAGTAGGGAAGAAGAATACCCGTCGTCGCGGCGAGAAGGATCAGGCGGACGGGCCACTGACTCATGCGCTAACTTAGCGGAAGGTGAAGGTTGTTGCAACTCAACCCGACCGCGTCAATGCGTCATGAACGAGACAAGCGCTTGCTGTCGCTGGATTTTCACATCATCCAGTTCCGCGACGGTGCCGCAATCCGCTTCGTCCAGTTCCACCCCGAAATGGGCTTCGTCGGCCCAGCGAACCTTCGCTTTCTTGATGATGAGCGCATGCTTGGCGGACGGAATCAGCAGCATCAGGAGCTCCATCCCGACGGTGACCAGATGGGTGCCCCGCAGGCAGCCTCCTCGATTCGTCAAATTTTCGGTCATGCCGCTGGCATGGAAATCCCCGTTGGAATAGTAGACGGGGCACGAAACGGAAGTCCGGATATCGCGTCGCTTGTTTGGGTGAGAGGCCATAATGGGATCGTCTCTACTTTTGTGAACGCAGGAATGCTCTCGCGAACGTGAATGCGCGTGGCTCAGGCGCCGCTTCGATCACCAGGGCCGCAAGCCCGATGCCTATTGCGTTGAAAGTGACGTCATGGATATCGACGGTTCGTCCGGGAACGAATCCCTGAAGCAATTCCATCCAGACGCCAAAAACCATGGCGGCCATGACGCCGAGCCGCAACGCCATCTGCTTGGACCACCCTCGGTTCCGGAAGCCGCCTGTCAGCAGCCAGGTCAATAGGGCATAAGCGGGCGCATGTGAGTACTCGGTGACGGGCTGAGGAAGGACCGCCAGCATAGAACCC